>SXGT01022229.1_pt1 | contig 51579 bp, 65 predicted proteins | sample 3176221 | NCBI WGS metagenome assembly SXGT01 (sample SAMN11356862, study PRJNA531348) | freshwater metagenome | isolation source: freshwater sample F1-120 | place: China: Fuxian Lake, Yuxi | collected 2017-12-25
CGTCGAAGCAGATCAGGTCGTGTGGACTCCCTTTGTAGCGTTGCTTGTCATCCTCGAGCTGGCATCCCCCTATCTCCACCGTGGCGTCGTGCTCTAGGCGCCAGATGCCCTGCTGCCCAGACCAGCCGTCGCGCGAGCCTATTACCTCCGTCATCCGCTCGACGAGCCCGAGTGCTTCCTTGTTCGTGCGGCGGAGAATGAGGCTTCGGTGGTGCGCGGTAAGCGCCAGCCCGATCTCGAGATCGGACTTACCCCCGCCTGCTTGCCCCCCATAGAACAGCTCATCAGCTTCGCTGAAGTACGCTGTTGTCTGAGGCCCCTCGTTCGGGTACCACATAAGCCCCCCGACCAGCCGGTCCACATCCCGCAGCACCTCCGCTTTGCGCGACTCGGGCATGACATCGAACGCGGCAAAAATCTCTTTCAAGCTCATGGCATGTCTGGCCAAACGCGGTTATTCTTGCGCCAGTTCTCCATAGCAGGTATGACTCGAAGATTGTGCTCCACGTGTAGGCCACACACCAGCTTCGAGCGCAAAGGCACAACATGGTCGACGTGCCACTTACCGCCGCATATCTTCTCGCGCAGCTTTGCCAAAGCGTAGGCCTCCGCTATGAAAAACTCATTCGCCCAGGCTGGGGTCGCCCGCAACTTACGAGCAACACGGAGCCGAGTGTTTCGGTTCAGCACGTCCGGATGGGTTTTTGCGTACTCGCTGGCCTTCCGTCGGACCTCTCCACGATTCGCGTCCAGCCACGCTTTGCGTGCTGCTTGCCTATCTTCGCGATTCGCATAGTAGTTCGCCAAGTTCTTTGCGTTCTTGCCCTCGCGATTCGCCGCATACCACTCACGGGCTTTGGCAAGCTTCGCTTCTGGATCGGCGGCGTATCGCTCCTTGGAGCGTTGTAGGACGCGATCCCTGTTTCGCAGATAGCTCTCCCGCGACCATCGGCGTTGACGCTCTTCCTTCGTCTCGTTCAGATCCATGCGGCTCCCGTAGAAAAGCCCAGCCCCGAAGGGCTAGGCTGTTGTCATGCTACTGCTTCAGCGTTCCTGGACGCACTTGATGTAGTCGATCTGCAGCGTCTCGGCAGCGCCGCCCGGGCCAGCCTTGACGCCGATCACGAGGTGCATCTCCTCGAGGCCGGACAGGGTGATCGTCTGCGCCGCGCCCTTCACGAACGTGTTGCTACCGTTGACCGCGTAGAACGGGGTGATCGTCGCGGTGGTGGCCGAGGCGCTGTTGCCACCATCGAAGAAGAAGCCCACGCGGTTCCACGTGTCGGTCACGCTGGTGGCCTCGGCCGAGCTGGTCACCTGGGTGCCGGCGTTGCTCGACTCGAAGTTCAAGGTCAGCGCGGTCTCGGGCGTCTTGTAGATCAGCGCGCCGTCGTAGCTGGCCAGAGGGCCCAGCGCGTCAGCCTGGAAGCCGCCCGTGGTCAGGGTGTCGGTCAGGCCCACCCACCAGGTGCTGTCGTCGGTCGTGGCCTCAGCCAGCTTGACGCGGGCCTCGAGCCAGAGGCGTTTGCCAGCGGCGAACTTGAAGGCCTCGTGCTGCAGAGACAGGGCCTGGTAGTCGTTGTCAGCCGCGGCGGTGACTAGGTTGAAGATGCCGCCTACCGCGTCCTGGAACGCGTTGGTGCCGGTAGCGCCGTCGCTGGTGACCGTCCAGGCCGTGAGGTCGGACGCGGTGGCGCTGGCGGGGTACATGAAGTCTTCGGAGACCTCATAGAACTCGTACGGCGAACCGCGGCCGGGAGCGCCGGTCCAGAGAGGGTTGACCGGTGCGGAAACCGGGGAGCCCTTCACGATCAGCTGCCCGTCGGCGTTCAAGCCAACCTGTTTACCGTGGAGAGAGACGAGGATGTCGCTGGTTTTGTTGGTGCCCATGGTGATTTCCTTTGCTGTTTATGCCCGGCCACGTAGGACCGGATTGCTGCGGAATCCCGACGTCATGCCATGTCGGAACCGTCGTCGGGTAGGACGGCTCCCTCCTGCTCTTTCGCGCGCATCGCTACCGCGAGCGCGAACGCTATCTTGCGACCGATCGCTGTCGGCGACTCCTCGACCTTCACCGGGCCGCCGTCGGCGCCGGTCAGCTCGACCTTGCTCGCGTCACCGTACTCGCGCTTACGCTTGGCTTTCAGCATAAGGGCCAAGAGTGAGTCGCTGTACTGCCTCTCGGTACCCACCAGCACGCCCTGGTGCCATACGCCCTTATCGGTGCCCTCCACAGCCCTGCGGTAGGCCTCAGCTTCGAGCTTGTCGACGTAGGCCTCCCGGGCATCGGTCCAGCGCTGGGCGAACTCGGGGTCCTTCTCGCGGCGGGAGTAGACCATCCGCGAGGAGAGGCCCGACGCGGCCAGCGCTTTGAGCACGTGGTCGGTCGCGGCCAGGGTCTCGAAAAATATCTCGATCTGGCGCAGCTTGGTCGGGTCGTCGCGTGTAGTTGATGTCATGGGGAGCCTTATACCAGCCGCTAGCCGATTATGCAAGTGTATTAGATGCTACACGCCAACCTGGTCAAGGAAGATCACCCGGGCGCCGAGGACGAAGATCTCCCCGCGGTCGACGGCCGCGATCCACTCGTCTGGCGAATCGCGCTTCGGCATGTCCGGATCGAGCTGCAAGTGGGGCCAGTACTCGGTCACGAAGTTGCGGTGCATGAAAAAGACCGGCTCCTCGGTGCGCGCAATTTTTTGCATGTTGCCGTGGTTAGCGTTCATCGTTTTGCTCCTCGCAGTTTTTTACAAGATCAACAATTATTGGCCCCTGATCGACTAGCAGAAAAGCAGAAGTATATAGACACTTCTGCTTTTTCTGCTAACCAGATCGCTCTTCACAGAAAAGCAGAAACATACAGTTTTGCTAGTTTCTGCTTTTCTGCTAACCCCATCTTGCAGCTCAACCACGAACGAAACCCTCTTCTGTTTCACGTAGCGCGCGCTTTTCTACCAGCTCCGCCAGTGTTTCGACCATCGTCTGCCGCCGGATTGCCCCCGCTCCCTCCGCTTTTCTGCGCGCACAGGCAGCCGTGATGAGTGAATCACGACCAACTGGTGCGTCCGTCAAGTCAAAAGCAAGGTCAAATTCGGCCATTATCGCCGCCTGATTGACCCCCAATTTCTTGGTCACGACGGGGGCTGCGCAGTCCTCGATGACGCAGCTGAAGAGGTGATCGCCGTCCTCGTCACGGCGGTTCAGGGACACGAGTTCCAGCTTGAAATCTATCTTTGCACCCTCCGCGCCGCCCTTCAACTTGGTGACTTCACCGCTCCGGGCAGTGCCCTTCTCGGGCCGCGCCACGTATATGGCGGAGTCAATACCGGCCTCGAGGGCAGAGTGCCCGCGGAGCCCGCGGCCCTCATCTTTGCCGGTATGGTGGACGATCAGCACCAGAATACCCAGAACTCTGGCTATTTCCTCGGCATGGTGCACGGCCTTGGTCATAACCTCGGCCGCGTTCTCGTTCTCCCCGGCGATCACCTTGGCCAGTGTATCGATCACCAGCATTCGCAAGCCTGGGATCTTCTTCAGCTCGCGAATCAGGTCCTTGATCTTCTCCGCCTGCAACCACGTAATACCACGGCCGCGCAGATACAGTGGGAGAGTCGAGGGGTCGACCTGCTGGTGCAGGCCGATCGCGTCAACACGGTCCTGAAAGTCTGTAAAGCCCTCAGCACACAAGTATGCTACCGCACCACCATGCACGCGGTGCCCGTGCCACGGTTGGTCGCGCACGACGGCCATGACCATGTCAAGCGTGAAGAACGACTTGCCTGAGCCCGAGGCGCCGTAGACCACCGCGACCCCCTGGGCGGGCAGCCATTGCTTGATCAGGTACCGAGCAACCGGCCGCTGCTCGAAGGGCACGTGGTGGTGGAAGCTGTTCAGTTCTTCAGGCTGTTCGCGATCCGTGATCTCGTCGGGATCTTGAACAACGTCGAAGTCATCCGCTATGCTCGGTTCTTCGTACCCGAGAGCCTCGAGGAAGGAAGACTGCGACGCGCCGGCGCAGCCGGCATGCAGACACTTGAACGCCCGCTGCGCGTAGCCGCCAGTGTTGGCCGGGTAGTAGATCGTGCTGCTCTCACCCGACTCGCTCGTGTGCCGATCGCTGCACGGGCACTCGATGTTCAGGCCCATGTCGTTGCGCCGCTCGGACTTGACCAGGCCCTTCTCGTACAGCAGCTGCGCGACCGGGTCAGTGCTCAGAGTCTCCCGCGCGACCTGCTGCCGTGATGGGCGATCGCTGGGCACCGCGGGGGTGGCAGTGAGCCGCACCACGTCGGACGCCTTGCGCACGGTGCCAGACCGGACGGGTACCGGGTCGGCGACCCCCTCATCGAACACGGGCGCCGCGGTGTAGTGGATCTGGATCTCATCGAACAGCGAGCGATCGACCGTGAGTCCGTCGGCCCAGGCTTTCAGCGTGGCGCTGGTGTGTGGAGTCTCAGACCAGAACCACAGGTGGGCACGGAGCCCCTGCTTCGTGGGGTGCCCGGCGCTGTTCGAGAGCTGCCAGTGGTAGCTGGCGCCGTGGAATTCTTGGGGCAGGTGCTCGTGGATGTACTGCTCGATAGACTCGACCGGCTCGAGGACCGGGTCGGCCTCGAGCGGCTGGTACTTGTCGACGTCGATCAGCAGCCAGTGGTGCTCGGTGTCAGTGAAGACGTCCTTCTGCCGCACAGTGCTGGTGAGATCCTGCCCGGTGAACCGACCGCGGATGACGCAGCTGCGGGGCTTGCCGTGGAGTGCCGAGAGTGTGGCCGCCATCTCGCCGAAGTTGCTGACAGGGATCTCGCGTGCGGCGAAGTGCTTGGCGTGCCCGAACGCCTGGATGCTGCCATCAGCGCACCAGCGCTTCGAGAGGGGCGTGGTGCTGTGGGTTAGAACGGTGATGAAGTCGGTTGTCATGCTGGTACCCTCCTAGAGGTGAGAGGAGGGGCCCCAGTGCTAGGACACTGGGCTTACGGGCCGTCGCCACCCCGAAACTGGTTATCGATTCAGAATGGCGCCTCTTCGCACCCGGCTGTCACCAGGCGCTGGTAGCGTTGTTGCGGGGTCTCGACAGGCGGCGCGACGCGCTCGCGGAGCAGCGGCTCCCCGAACTCGTCCCACTTCGTGACGACCCACTCGTCTGGCTGGCTCACGACTCGCGGGCCTTCTTCGCCAGGTCGCACTTGCCGCAGGCGACGCAGCAGTCCTCCCTGCGGACTGCCCCATCGGTTGCCGCCTCGACGCGCGAGGCCAGGTCGGCAGTCAGGGAGAGGACGCCCTTGGTCCTGTAGGCATGCGCCATCTGGTGGAGCCCCGCAGGGCTGGTGCCGATCCGCGCGGCCAGGGCCTTGCGGCCGTCAGCGGTCAAGGTGTAGGTGTGCTCGAGGAGTGGGTTCATGGTTGCAAGTGGGTGTGAGAACGGGCGTGACTGTAACACGTGCTAGGTGTAAGGGCAACTTATAGGTGGTGCGGGGATGTATAAGAAAGTCTGATAGACAAGTCGCGAAAGACCTGTATAGTTCGCTACATGGAAGCACCGATTAACCAGACAGGAGTAGCGAACATGGTACAAAAAGTCTCCAAGGGCCGCGTCGCGTTCTTCGCAGCGCTCGAGCAGGCGGTCACGGCACTCGACCCCCGCTTCGCCGGCAAGATGGACTGGTACAGTGCCAGGTATTACCACGACGCAGGCTGGTCCGTGGAGAAGGCGGCCCAGAGCTTCGTGGCCAACAACGACCCAATCGAAAAGAGGAGCTGATCATGTTCATCGACGAACAAATCGGCGTAAAAGAATGGCGCCAAGGCTTCGCGTCCGCGGAGCAGCTGGTCTGGTCCCCGGTGTCAAACCGGCACTGCTGCTGGACTTTTGAACCCAACCCCTACGGCAAGCTGCTGTGGGTTTAACCAAGAGGAGCTAATCATGAGCACCAAAGCACAAGTAGTCCGTCTCGACCTGGCCAAGGTCGTCGATCAACTCGGGGAGGTCAAGGCGAAGATCGCCCACCTCAAGACCGTCGAGGAGCAGCTGAAGAAGCAGCTGGTCGAGTCTGGCGAGACTGAGGCCGACGGCTCAGTGTTCCGCGCGACCGTCAGCTTCTCGAACCGTGAGACTGTCGACTGGAAGGCGGTAGCCGAGAAGCTCGAACCCAGCCGTCAGCTGATCACCGCCCACACCAGTTTCACCCCCAGCGCCACCGTGCGCGTCTCTGCGAGGAAGTCGTCATGAAAATCGAAATCAAATGCCGCTTCAGCGCAAAGACGCTGTTCGAGCACGAAGCCGAGAACAACACCCTGCGCCTGACGGTTGAGGCAGGAGTCAAAGTCGGGGCCAACCTCGCCGGGGCCAACCTCGACGGGGCCAACCTCGACGGGGCCAACCTCGACGGGGCCAACCTCGCCGGGGCCAACCTCGACGGGGCCTACCTCGACGGGGCCAACCTCGACGGGGCCTACCTCGCCGGTGCCAACCTCGCCGGTGCCAACCTCGCCCGGGCCTACCTCGCCGGGGCCAACCTCGCCGGGGCCAACCTCGACGGGGCCTACCTCGACGGGGCCAACCTCGACGGGGCCTACCTCGCCGGTGCCAACCTCGCCGGTGCCAACCTCGACGGGGCCAAGCTGCTTGGTGAGAGGCCGGTTCTTCAGATCGGCCCCCTCGGATCGCGCTGCGCGTACTTTGTCGCGCACCTCACAGACCAAGGGCTGCGCCTCCGTGCCGGCTGCTTCTTCGGAACGCGCGCCGAGTTCGAGGCGCGGCTGGCCAACAGCGACGAGCGCACACAGAAAGAATACCGCGCGGCACTTGCGCTAATCGACACCCACGAGGAGCTCTGGAAATGATCCCCGACATCTACATCGCCATCGAAACCCCGCTCGGTACCCGCTGGGTCTATAAAGTGCCCCAGGCCTTCGCAGCCACCGCCGAGCAGATCCGCACATACGGGATCTGTGTTGCCGGGCGCCACGAGGGGCGCTGGCAGCTCCACGGCACCTGCACCATCCACGACCAGCGCTACATCGACATCCTGGACGCCACACCGGTGTTCAAGCCATGAGCCGTCCCGGACAGAAGCCGCTCGAAGCGCTCATCGCCGCGATCGCCGGGCTCTCGGCGCTGTACCCCGACCCGACGGTCAATGAGACGGGGAAGATAATTAACGGCTCCCTGGCGCAGCTCGTCCGGGATCTCGTTGGGGATGACGCGGCCGAAGCGCTGTTCGACGACGCGGTGGCTGCCTTGGCCCCGCAGCTGCTGGAACAGTTCGGTATCCAGGTCGTCACTATCTCGAAACTCGAAAAGCATGCCAGGGCCGAGACCGACGACCTACTCGCCAAGTTGCGGAAAGGGGGTCTGTGATGCACTACACACCAAATCGTGAGCTCCAGCCGGGTAGCGCCCCGGGAGTGGGGGAATCCGACCGCGCGAACCTGCGCGTCTGGGCCGCCGCGTTCCGGCAGGGGCTACAGGACTGGGCTGCCGAGCAGTTCAAGGCCCTGCCCTACACCAAGGCCGGGGTCATCCGCGGTGAGCCGACAGCCTGGTTCGACAGCAACACCCAAACCCCGGGCAGCTTCTGCTGGCTCTGCGACCTGTTCGAGCTCCACCCGGACCAGGCCCGCAGCATGGCCCGGGCCAAGATGCGCGACCTGGTCCGCGGTGTCGGGCAGCGGTTCTGATTGTTGCGCGGGCTGCAACACTGTTTTGCTGAAAATAGCACTTGACTGCAGTGTAGCAGCCCCTATAATTCGAATCAGCAACACACCAATAACGAACCGGGAGTAAATCATGATCATCGAACTGAACATCGGCCTCAACATCGCAGGCAGCGCCAACCTCCAGTCCATGCGCGACAGCCGCGCCCAGTTTGCCCTCGATGTTCTCCGCGCCACGGCCATCACCCAGAACATCCTCGGCGCCCGCCGCGCTCAGTCCGGCACCGAAGACACGCTGATCGTCAAGCTGTCCGTCTCGAGTGGCGCCGAGCAGCGCCTCCGCGCCGTGATCGACGACCTCGCCACCACCCAGTGCCAGGACTGTATCGCCGTCTACAACGCCACCAGCTGGTCCGGCGAGCTGGTCGGCCCGAACGCCGCGGCCTGGGGCGAGTTCAACCCAGAGTACTTCATCCGCTTCAGCGAGACCGATGGCCCCGCCAGGATCTTCACCAAGAAGGCGGAGAGCAAGGTCGCTTACACCGGCCACGGCGCCAAGACCGGCGGCCTCCAAGGCCACAGCGTCGGGGACGAGTACCCCTACATCGTCATCGGTGTCGCTGACCGCTGGGAAGCCCCGACCGAGTACCTCGTCATGGACTCCCGCACCGGCAACCGCAGCCAGCGGTACCCGACCTATATGGGGGCCTATATCGAGCTGACGTCGCTGAAGATCCGCAACATGATGCACAGCTGAGGAGAGCGAGATGCCCGCGACTTTTACCGATGCAAAGCCGGCCTCACGGGGCTGGTTCTGGAAGCAGACCCATTGGGACAACTACGTCTTGACAGGCCCCGCTGGCGAGGTGCTGAACTTCCGCAACTACCTGCTGCTCTGTTGGTTCTGCGGCTCCAAGGGCATCAACGCGCAGCAGTCCTGATACACTGTCGAACCTTCACCCCTAAAGGAAACCATCATGCACGGAATCAAGACCCTCCACCGCCTGAACGCCGAGGCCTGCGAAGCCCAGCGGATCATGGCCGCCCACGACCTGAACCACAAGCCGGACCCGCAGCTGCCGCTGGATCTCAAGGAACGCAACGCGCACGCCCAGGAGACGATCACCAAGATCCTAGCCCCGACCCACTAGACACTCCCCCGCGCTTACGCGCTTTACCCCTCGGTTCGCCGAGGGGGTTTTTTCCGACCGCTGACGTAGCGTTCGAAACAAACCCCTTCCAACGTAGGAGACAACGATGTTCCCGATTCAGATGACGTTTACCGTATCAACCCCCGCTGAGCTGGCCAAGCTGGTCGCAGCCACGGCACCCGCCAACGACAAAGCCGCGATTCACGCCGAGGCGCCCAAAGCTGAGGGGGACAAGCCCGAGGGTGTTCCCGAAAAGGCTACAAATGTAGCCAAAGAAGGAACACCCGACCCCAAGCCCGAGACGGCGGCTGCCTCCGCTGCACAGCCTGCCGCTACGGCATCGAGCACTACCGCGGAACAGACCGCTGCGGCCTCTGGGCTTGACTATGACAAGGACGTCAAGCCGGCCTTCCTGAAGCTGGTGCAGACCAAGGGCCGCGCGGCCGGGCGCAAGATCATCGACGCGTTCGCCCCGACCAAGGAAAAGCTGTCCGAGGCGATCACCACCCAGGAGCAGTACAAGCAGGCCCTGGACCTGATCGCGAAGGAACTGGCATGAGCGACCACAGCGAGACCATCGGCTTCGCGATTGGCGTAGTGCTGGCCGCGATCCTGGGCGCCGGTGTGATCGGCCTCCTGATCGGCATCACGTGGCGCGTTGCGTCCTGGGTGGCAGGCTGATCATGGCGCAACCTTTCGCACGTGCCATAGCCATGTTCGCCCTGGTGCAAGCCGCCACGGGCGACATGACGAAACTGGCGGCCATAGGCCAGTACAAGTCCCGCGGTCACGGCCGTGGATCTCCCTCACGCCGCTATGGCAACAAGCCTGGCAAGTACATGCCGCACCAAGGCAAGCAGGAGTGCGCCCGACGGCTGCGCCAACAGGAGGCCAGCCATGGCCGGTAATCACGCCCTACTTTCCCCGAGCTCGGCCGAGAAGTGGATGTCGTGTCCTGGCAGCCTGTTCCTCGAGAAGGGGGAGCCCGACTCGAGCAGCAAGCACGCCGACGAGGGCACCGCCGCTCACTTCCTCGCGAGCGAGTGCCTCTCCAAAGGCGAACACCCGGCCCAGCACCTGAAGAAGCGGATCGAGATCATGCCCGAAGGCGCACGCTGGCAGGGCGACCTGATCCAGGGGCCTTGGTTCGAGGTCGACGAGGAGATGGTTGGCGCGATCAACAGCTACGTCCAGGCCGTGCGCAAGTACGCCGAAGGTGGCACCCTGTTCGTCGAGCAGCGTCTCCCCATCACTACCTGGACCGGTGAGCCTGACGCGTCCGGCACGTCCGACGCGGTCATCCTGACCGCTGATGGCGAGCTGATCGTGGTGGATCTCAAATATGGTATGGGTGAGCTGGTCAGCCCCGAGCGCAACAAGCAGCTGATGATCTACGCGCTCGCGGCCCACGAGGAGTTCAGCCTGGTGGGCGACATCAAGTCCACCCGCCTGGTGATCCACCAGCCGCGGATCTCTGGGCCCCAGGAGTGGGCCTGCTCAGTCGAAGAGCTGCTGGCGTTCGGGGAAGAGGTGAAGCCCGCAGCTGCCGAGGCGCTAGATGTGTTCGCGGCCGACCCGACCCGGATCGAAGGCTACTTGGTCGACTATCTGCACGTCACCGAGAAGGGCTGCCGCTGGTGCCGGGCGGCCCACAAGTGCCCCGCCCGCGACGCGCACCTCACCCAGGCGATCGGTGCCGACTTCGACGACCTGACCGCCGGCGCCCAGATACCGCCTGCTGGCGCCGGCGAGGAGCTGGCCAAGAAGCTGGCCGCGTGCGACCTGATCGAACAGTGGATCAAGGCCGTGCGCGGCAAGGTCGAGGCCGAGCTGTTCGCAGGGCATACGGTGCCTGGCTACAAGCTGGTTCAGGGCAAGCGCGGCGCTCGCAGCTGGGCCGACGATACGGCTGCGGAAGCTGCACTGAAAGCGATGCGCCTCAAGCAGGACGAGATGTACTCCTTCAAAGTGATCAGCCCGACCAGTGCCGAGAAGATCTTCGGCGAGAAGGGCAGTGCGCCGAGCGTCAAGCGGTGGAACAAGCTGCAGGAACTTATCACGCAAAGCGAAGGCAAGCCGAGCGTGGCGCCCGAGGCGGACAAGCGGCCGGCGCTGGTGATCAACGCAGCTGACGGATTCGAGGACGAGACCGGGAGTGACATGGCATGAACATCCGCACTGTCACCTTCAACAAGCCTGAATCCGTGCTCCCCGAGCCCGCCAAGGTCCTGCCCCGCGACGCCCGCAAAACCCTGATAGCAGCATCGCAGCACATGCCGAGATCGTCCCGCGTGACGGCGATCAACGTGGCAATCAACAAAGTCCGCTCCGAGTACCCTTACTTTTTCAAAGAGGAACGCTAGCATGTCCACAAAACTGAAAATCACCAACTGCCGCGTCGGCTTCGCCCACGGCCTGTTCAAGCCCTCGGCTTTCGAGGATGGCCAGGACAAGAAGTACTCGGCCGACTTCATCTTGACTGAAGAGTCGAAGGTCTTCAAGCAGAACGCCGACAAGTCCTGGTCCCCGACCACCATGAAGGAAGCCCAGCTCGCGGTCGCGAACGAAGCCTGGAAGGGTAAGGGCGCCGAGGTGCTTGAGGACCTCGAGGCCAGCAAGAAGTCCTTCCGCAACGGCAACAAGCGCAAGAGCAAGGACGGCGAGATCTACGAGGGCTACGCGGACAGCTGGTACGTGACCGCGAAGTCGCCGACCAAGCCGAAACTGTTCAACCGCCGCCCGAAGAACGAGGACGGCAGCGATAATCTCGTGACCGAAGAGTCCGGTGTGATCTACTCCGGGTGCTATGCCACCGTCACGTTCGACCTGTACGCCAACACAAAGCCGCAATACAAGGGCGTCTTCGCCGGGCTGCTGGGCGTGCAGTTCGTCAAGGACGGCGACAGCTTCGGCGGTGGCGGCAGCGCCAAGGCTGACGACTTCGACGACCTGGGCGATGGCGCCGACGCGGACGACATGGCCTGACCATGCGCGCCCTCCTGATCGTGGTAGCATTGTCCGGCTGTTCGGTTCTCCCTGCGCACTACTGGCGGGACAACCGAGGACAGTGCCACGCGATCAGGCAGGACGGCGCGCTGTTCTACGACATCGCGTGTCCTTGGATGAGGGCTGTCGCCAGCCGGGCATTGCCAGAGGCCTCTGCCCAGAGCGTACATACGCCAAGCGATCGGCCGCAGCTCTCTTCCAAGAACACACGGGGGCGGAGGACTCCTGAACCGCAGCACGAGGGTTAGCCGCCTCGGTAAAAACGGCCAGATGGTTAACCGCGAGTCCCCTTTGACTCTATGCTCGCGGGTTGCGTACGCAAGGCGGGCCTCCGCGGAAAAATTAAACCCGCGCGAATCTGGCAATAGGCTTTTTCTTTTTCGATAGGAGTATGACAAGTGAAAAGGTGCGGCACCTGCGACTCGATAAAACCATTCTCGGAGTTCCACGTAAATAGGGCAAAATCCTCGGGACTCGCGACAGAGTGTAAGGTCTGTGTAAGGCACCGAACGGCCGAGTGGACCGCCGCAAACCCCGACCGAGTAAAAGCGTACCGGAAGGCTTACTACTTAGAGACTAAAGTGCAGCAATGCGCGAGAGCAAAGACGTGGCGTGAGCAGAATCTGCCACGGGCTAAAGCCAGCGCCGCGGCGTGGAGGGGGAAGAACAAGGACGCACTAAAAGCTGCGAAACGAAAAAGCACTACGGGATTCACAACAGAAATTTTTAATCAGTTCTGGGAGGCGCAAAAAGGCTTATGCGGAATATGCAAAAAGGATTTAGCCACGGTGCCGTCCAAACAGGTCCACGCTGACCACGACCACGTGAGCGGCCTGGCGAGGGGCATTCTGTGCCACCACTGTAACGTGGCGCTTGGGTACTTTAAGGATTCAGTTTCACTACTGGCAGCTGCAGGTGCCTACCTGAAACATGGTGGGATAAAATGCTAGTCTATCTGGATACGGAAACCTTTTCCGCTACCAGCATCAAAGACGGCACATACCGTTACGCCGCCAACTGCGAGGTCGACATCATCGCCGTGGCCGTGGACGACGGGCCCGTGACCGTGATCGACGTCACCGCCTCGGGCGTCCCCGACACGTTCTTGGTGATGCTGGAGCAGGCCGACCAGATCATCGCTCACAATGCGATGTTCGACCGCAACGTGCTCCGCCTCGGGAACCTGCACATCGAGACGCCGATCAAGAAGTGGCGCTGCTGCATGGTCAAGGGCCTGGCGCATGGGCTGCCCGGCGCACTCGATAAGGTCGGCGACATCCTCGGCATCGACCAGGACAAGCGGAAGCTGAAAGAGGGCCGCGAACTGATGATGCTCTTCTGCAAGCCGCGCCCCAAGAACATGAAGCTGCGCCGCGCCACGCGCTTAACGCACCCGGAACAGTGGGCTCGGTACCTCGAGTACGCCCGGCACGACGTGATGGCGATGCGCGAGATCTGGAAGAAGCTGCCGTCGTGGAACTATGGGCCGCAAGAGATCGCCCTCTGGCATCTCGATCAGGCGATCAACGACCGAGGCATGTGCATCGACGTCGAGTTCGCGAAAGCCGCGCTGGTCGCCACCGACAGGGAGCAGGCGCTGCTGGCGAAGCAGGCCAAGCAGATGACGGGCGGCTACGTGGAAGCCGCGACCCAGCGAGACCGGATGATCGAGTTCATCCTGGGCGAGTACGGCTACCACCTGAAGGACATGCAAGGATCTACGCTGGAGAGGCTGCTGCAGGACGAGCGCCTCGAGCCTGGCGTCAAGGACCTGCTGCGGCTCAGACTTGCGGCCAGCACCACCAGCACCGCGAAGTACAAGACTCTCGCCCGCGCTGTCGGCGACGATGGCCGGCTGCGCGGTACGCTGCAGTTCGATGGTGCCGCACGGACCCGGCGCGATGCTGGCCGCATATTTCAGCCGCAGAATTTACCGTCAAGGGGGCTGATGCCGCACGAGGAGGTGCAGCTCGGCATCGAGGCGGTGAAGGCCGACTGCGCCGACATGCTCTACCCCAACGTCATGCACCTGCTGTCGAGCGCCGTCCGTGGCGTGATCGTGGCACCGCCCGGCAAGAAGCTGGTCGTGTCCGACCTGGCCAACATCGAGGGGCGCGACGCGGCCTGGCTGGCGAAGGAAGACTGGAAGCTGCAGGCGTTCCGAGAGTACGACGAGGGCACAGGCCCGGACCTTTACAAGCTGGCCTACGCGAAGTCGTTCGGCATGCGCCACGAGGACGTCACCAAGGACCAGCGCTCGGTCGGCAAGGTGCAGGAGTTAGCCGGCCAGTACCAAGGATCGCTCGGCGCCTTCATCACGTTCGCCGCTGGGTACAACATCGACCTGGACGACATGGCGGCCAAGGCCCTGCCGACGCTTCCCCCCGAGGCGCTGAACGAAGCCGAGGGGCTCTACGACTGGTACCAGAACAAGGGCATCTCGACTTACGGGCTGCGCGCACAGACCGCGATCGTGGTGCTCTGCTTCGTGCAGGGCTGGCGCGCAGGACACCCGGCGATCAGCAGCTACTGGAAAGAACTCGAGAGTAAGACCGCGCTGGCGATCGACAATCCGGGCAAGACGTACGAAGCCCGGCGCTGCAAGATCCGCCGCGACGGCGCGTGGCTGCGCATCCTGATGCCGAGCGGCCGGTATCTGTGCTACCCGCACCCGCAGACCGATGACAGCGGCAAGATCAGCTACATGGGCGTCGATCAGTTCACGAAGAAATGGACCCGGATACCGACCTATGGCGGACGCATATTCGAGAATCTATGTCAATCGTTTGCCCGCGACGTGCTGTTCGACCACATCGCTGCGGTCGAGATCGCAGGGTACCACGTTGTCATGCGGGTGCATGACGAGCTGGTCACCGAGGCGCCGGATTCCGACGAGTTCAACGCCGACCACCTGAGCGCGCTGATCTCCAGCCCGCTGAGTTACTGTGCCGACATGCCGCTCGCGGCTGCCGGGTTTTCAGATTACCGTTACCGGAAAGATTGACATGCGAGAATCCGCCGTAGTCAAACACCTGAAGAAGGTCGTGGCCGAGATGCGCGGCACGACGCGCAAGGTGAAGTGGGAAGGTCGCAAGCACGCGCCCGACCTGCTGATCCTGCTGCCATTGACGAGCTGCTGGGTCGAGACCAAGGCGCCAAAGAAAGGCGCCACGCTAGGCCAGCAGCGGGAGCACGCACGGCTACGAGCGAGCGGCATGAAGGTTTTCGTGCTCGACTCGGTCGAGGCGGTTGACGAGTGGCGACACGAGATAGTCGGGCGGCAGATCGCACAGGCGGAGGCGCGCAACGAGTTCATGGCTGGCGTGCAAAAACGTATGTTCGGAAAGGGCAAAACAAATGGCTGACGAAATAGACTGCGCGAACGACATCGCGCAAGCTGCAAGAGAACGGGCCGAGAAAGAGGTCCGTGTTGCTGCCGGCAACATGCCGGTTGGTGAGCCTGGCGAGTGTGACTTCTGTGGCGAGTGGTCCGGGCGCCTGGTCGGCGGGGCCTGCGCGCCGTGCCGTGACAAGCTGGGGCTGCCGTGAGCGAGCTGGGGCTGCCGTGAGCGAGCTTACACAAAGCGAGCGCGAGTGGATGCGCAGTTACGAGCTGAGTCTCAACGCCCGCGCCAAAGTCGAGCAGGAGCTGATCGACTGCGCTAATGGCAAGCGCGCACTGCCTGATGCGCAGCAGTGCCGCGACTGGGCGCAGCGCCTTGGCGTGCCAACGTGGTGGGCGCACCGTGGCTAACCCATTCACCCCCCGCCCCTGGCAGCGCCCCATGCTGGACCACCTGTACGAGCACGAGCGCTGTGCCCTCTGGGCTGGCATGGGTATGGGCAAGACGGGTACCGTACTGTCCTACCTCGACGGCCTCTACATGGCCGGCGAGTCGGCGCCTACGCTGATCCTCGGACCGAAGCGGGTGGCGCGCAGCACCTGGTCGAACGAGGCCCGGAAGTGGGACGACTTCAAGCACCTCGGTATATCGCCTATCATCGGCACCGAGAAGGAACGGCTGGTCGCCCTGCGCCGCGACGTGCCGATTTACACAACGAACTACGAGTCGATGATTTGGCTGATAGACCACTACGGAGACCGCTGGCCATTCAAGACCGTGATCGCCGACGAGAGCACTCGGCTGAAGGGGCACCGCATCAGCTTCAGGACTAGCGCCAAGGGCAAAGAGTTCCTCGCTGGCCAGGGCACGAAGCGCGCCGGGGCGCTGGCCAAGATCGCGCACACCCACGTCGATCGGTTCGTCGAACTGACGGGAACCCCAGCGCCGAACGGGCTGATCGACCTGTGGGGCCAGGTCTGGATGCTCGACCGCGGCAAGCGCCTGGGCCGCACGTTCGACGCGTTCAAGCAGCGCTGGTTCCACCCCAGCTACGATGGCTACGGTAGTCTACCGAACGACAGCGCAGAGGCCCAGATACACGACGCGGTGAAGGACATCTGCCTGACCATCGCGCCCGAGGACTGGCTGACGCTGGACGAGCCGGTCGTCAACAACGTGATGATCGATCTGCCCGCTTCGGTGAAGAAGCTGTATCGCGACATGGAGAAGGACTTCTTCATTCAAATCGAACAGCATACGGCGGAGGCGTTCAACGCGGCGGCCAAGTCGCAGAAGCTAATGCAACTGGCATCAGGTGCGGTCTATACAGACCCGACCGTTGACGACGATAGCAACCCACGTAGCAAGGAATGGAAAGAAGTGCATGACGAAAAGATAGAAGCGCTGCAGTCCATCGTCGAAGAGTCAGCCGGCGAACGGCTGCTGGTGGTGTATGAGTTCCGGTCGGACTTGGCGCGGCTGCTGAAGGCGTTCCCCCAAGGTAAGGCGCTCGACAACAAGACCGAGCAACAGTTCCGCGAAGGTACGCTACCGATGCTGTTCATCCATCCGAAGTCAGCGGGCCACGGCATCGACGGCTGGCAAAGCTATTGTCATACGATAGTGTTCTTCTCTGTCTCGTGGAACCTGGAGGAGCGGCTGCAGGTGATCGAGCGCGTCGGCCCAGTCCGGCAGATGCAGAGCAACACCGGCAAGGTATGCCAGATCCACAACATCCTGGCCGAGGGGACCATCGACGAGCTGGTGCTCGAGCGCGTGACAACGAAGCGGGCCGTGCAAGATATTTTGCTCGAGGCTTGCAAACGGAAAAGATAGCGCGTATAGTAACTGCTACACGATAAGCGAAACGGGAGTTTGAAATGTGGCACTGGAAGCGGACAAACTCAGAATCATGAACATGAAGATCACGGAAGGCGTGAGCGACACAGCCCGCGAACTTCGAGAGCGCATCAAGGAACTGGAAGTGGAGAATGAACGCCTGAACAACCTCTACTCAGACATAGAAATGCGCGCCCTGATGGCAAAAGATTCAATGGGCGGTGAGCGCAGGCCGCTGCTGGAAAGGCTTCAGGCTAACCACGAAGAACTTACTCAAGCAAGGGGCACGGCACAGCGTAGAGTCAAGGAACTGGAATCTAAACTATCTGCCGCTGAAGATATGTACATCAGCAGTCTTGACTACCACGGTAAAACACTCCAGCAACTCACCGTCGCGCAAGAGCGCATCAAGGAACTGGAAGCGGAACGGGAACAATGGAGCAAGCACAACGCAACCTACAACGCGGAGACAGGAGTGATTGAGGCATTTACTCCGCATGGGTTTTATTCGGCAAACACCAACACACCTTGGAACTTAGTCAGAGAGGCGCAGGAAGAACTCTCCGCACTCCGTCAGCGCATTGATGATGCGCCGGTTGTGGCAGAAGTAATTCACGATGGCGGTTCTGTTATTTGGCACACAGACTGCGACAAAGGAACCAAACTCATCAGCAAGGAGGATTTGCAGAAATGACACCGCACTGCAAAGGATGCATTAAGCACCACAACGCAGGGCACCCTGCAACTAGCCCTTTAGCTAAGGCGTACAACGATTGGTGTGTTTCACACGGCCAGCCTGCCTACAAGTCTGTCGGATGGTGTATCACTCACAACAAGAGGGTGACGAAATGAGCATACAAGCCATGAAGCAGGCGCTTGAGGCGCTGGAAACAAGTGAAAATGGGCTTCACGAAGAACACTTGACAGCAGACGGGTTCGTTAGAGTAGCAATCACCACACTCCGCACCGCCATTGAAGCAGTGGAGAAGGCGGAGCCGGTGTGTATCGTAGGCGAACTGTGTGACGTGTCTAAGACAGACGCGCTACGCCGTGGGTATACCATCGGACAATATCTTTACACCCACCCGCAACCTGCTATCCCTGCGTGGCAACCGATTGACATGCCTTTGTACTACAAGACACGGTGCGCCGATGGAACGATCTTCTTGAATGCTGTTTCGATGCCGGCGCATGCTATTGAGTGGTGTATCGACGCCGCACCAAAACCAGAGAATAGCCATGAGTGACAAAGAACTGCTGGAACTTGCTGCGAAGGCGGCGGGGATTAAGTATTACCAAATAGACCAACTAGCGAACGGTCAATGGCGGTGTTTCGATGAGTTTGGCTCGGTTGTTTTTAGTCCACTCACCGACGATGGTGATGCGCTAAGGTTGGCGGTGAAGTTGGATTTGTTGAATAAGAGAAATATTGGGTATCCGTGGCCCATGGATATTAATGGCACCCGGCGTGCTATCGTCCGTGCTGCTGCGGAAATTGGAAAGGAACTGAAATGAACAGAACACAAGAAGCCTATCTTTTTGGTCTTATGATCGGCCTCGTAGTAGGGATTGGAATTGGGCACTTAATAGCAAGGTGGGTAGCATGACACGCACAGAAGAACTACTTGCACTTGCAGAGGCGGCAACACCGGGGCCATGGTGGAATGGAAAATGTGAGCCTACAGCGGACGGACATTCTCTTGCTTGGATTGGGCTTCATTTTGTTGATTGTTATGGCGGACAGAAGAATTACAAAGAACAGGCTGACGACGCAGCATTCATCGCCGCCGCCAATCCAGAAACTATCAAGCAACTCGTCGCCCTTGTCAGGTTGCAGCATGAGGCTTTGAAACATAGCAATCCAAGCACACCTATCTGGAAAACACCTCACAAGCAAGCAATCGAAGCCTTCGACAAATTTGAAAGGGGAGAATCCTAACCATGTATATCCTTTCTTGGTATTGCACAGAAAACATCCCCCGGCTTATTCCTAGGCCTTGGTGGAAGTTCTGGTCACATGACAAACTTACCCTAGAACAAAAGGAGGTTCGCAAGGTAATAGGAATGTCAGACAAAGAAGGAAGAGATTTTGCAGATTTGTGGAACAAGAACCCAGACCTCTTAGATACGCTGGGAAAGATCATGGGGCAGAACGTAAAGAATGTACAACTTGAGGTAGGAAATCAAGCAACCCCGTATATTCCTACCAGTTTTGTATCTTATGTAAAGGAGGAATCCTAAGATGACCTCACCCGCGATCAAGCTGGCAAACGAATGTTTCTGCGACTACAACAACCTGACAACCCCCCCAGATAGAAACCTTCTACGCCAAGGCACAAGCACAGGCGCTTCGGGATGCTGCGAAAGACTACGAAGATAACGCACGACAATGGGAAGATGCGCATCCGGAATGGCTGCGCAGCATGGCCAACGAACTGGAGCGCAAAGCATGAACCGCAATTACGCCAACACTTGCAACGCGATCCTTGATGTATGCAACCTGATTGGTGAGCCACTGAACGAGGCGCAACGCATGACTCTGGCAGGTGCCATGACGATCTGGCTGAAGAAGGAACGCAGTGATGCGCTGAACGAAGCTGCCAACATCTGCGAAGGAATCGCCGGTTGCGCCTACGCCGGTCAAGCACCGTCGCTGCGCGATGTAGCCAAGGCGATAAGGAACAGACCATGACCACCTGCGGAACCTGTAAGCACCGTGGAGAGAACATCGTCAAAGAGGGGTGGCGCGATGGTAACTACGACTTAGACAAACCCACCACGTTCTTTTTTTGTACTCGCATTCAACACGATGACATGTGGTGCTACGACAAAGGCGATGGCGCTGTTGTTACGGACGGGTCTGGATACTTTGCTGCGCTGTGTGTCGAGGATGACTTCGGGTGCAATAAGTGGGAGGGGAAATGAAACTGTTCTACACCCTGTTGCTGCACTGGACTCGCTTCGATCTAACAGTTGCCCGTAGTACCGGCAGGGGTCAGCACTTCATCGCGGCGCTGTTGGCTGTTGGCTGTTGGCTGATGAGGCGAAGTGGGAACGCTGCTTGTGGAATCTGGAACACCCGCTGAATCTTAACTAACAGCCTCCCCCGCCGTGCGATTCCTTTCAACTCTGTTGTTAGGTGCCGGTGAGACACGGTGCGGGGAGGCTCTCTTAACACTGGAGAACGCAATGCTGAAACCCGAATGTGGTACCTGTATAGAGTGGCGCGGCGAGCGCTGCGCCCGAGTAATGCACGGTTTGGCGTGTCGGCCCTGGAGCGTGGCAGAGGGCACGCAGGCCCAGAACTTTTTCGCAGCGCCGAGCGCGCGCCCCAAAGCCGAGGACACCTCGAAGCCGAGCAACCCGAAGGACCTGATCGGTATCCGCAAGGCCCCCTTCTCGACAGTATCCGGTGCGGTGATGGCCGAGGTCGGAACCGCGATGCTGGAGGGCGCCGCGAAGTACGGCCGCCACAACTACCGTGTTGTCGGTGTCCGGGCTTCTGTCTATTACGACGCCACAATGCGGCACCTGATCGGCTGGTGGGAGGGCGAGGACCTCGACCCCGACAGCGGGCTATCGCACGTCACCAAGGCCATCGCCAGCCTCGTAGTGCTGCGCGACGCTATGATTAACGGCAAGTGTGAGGACGACCGCCCGCCGGCCTGCACGTCGTTCATAGATACGCTGAACACGGAGGCCGGCAAGATCCTAGACCGGCACGCCGACAAGAACCCGAAGCACTACACGCAAGTCGGGCAAACCACGCAGCTGTCTGCGCGCGCGGCTGGACTGGATGACGAGCACGACGCGCTGACCTTCGGCGAGCGCAGCGGGAGCATCGAGTGAACCAGACCAGACTCGGCAGTTTCATTGAAGCCTGGGTGAACGTGTTCATCGGCTTCTGGATCAACTTCGCGGCGAACCTTGTAATTCTCCCGATGTTCGGGTTCGAGGGGCTGACGCTAGCCACGAACTTCTACATCGGTCTGGCATACACGGTTGTCAGCGTGGCGCGGTCCTACATCGTGCGCCGATGGTTCAACGCGCGGCTGCACACGGCGGCCGAGCGGCTAGCAGGGAGACTCACATGACCCCAAAGTTCTACCCGCTGCTGGAGCAGTGCATCGAGACAGGCCTTGCGCGGGGGTACCAGCGCGCGCACAAGCACCGCCCGGACCCTACCCTCGATCACCTGATCGAGGAGCAACACCAGGCGATCATGGCCGAGATCCACGAGTGGTTCGATTTTCCGGAGGTGCGAGAGTGAAAACAGTTGCTGGTATCTTCACCGAACGTGGCGCCCGCGAGGTGAGCCGTGAAGAAGAGCTGGCGAAGGCGCTAGAAGAGGCCCGCCGCCCAGCACATCCGAGACTGCCGGTCTACCGAATGTCGCCGCGAGAGGAGCTGGAGAGCGCGGTGCTAGACCTCTGTTACCGCGCGCTGCACGTCGGGGTGACAGAAGCCTTCACGCGCGAGATGCGGTCAGCTTGCGACGCCGTTCTTCTTATCCACGCTGCGGAGCGCGGAGAGGCCAAGCAAGTTGAACAGCAACGCGACGAGGGCTGTGGTGTCGACCGCAGGGAACGCCCCCAAGTAGCCAAACAGCACCATCGCCACGAACCGCATCACGGGCTCTACGACAGTGGAGTACGCCAGGCCGAAAACTCCAACCCAGATTGCGGCGGGTCGGGCTCTGGATGTGAAGGGGTCTGAGCTCTTCGCCTCCTCAGCGTTCACGGCGATCTGGGCCAGCTGCAGCTTGATCCCGTTCTCCATACAGAACTTCTGGAACTCGATGTCGAGGTTCTTCGCCTCGAGCAGTTGCTCCGGCTTCATGCCCGCCAGGGTCTGCTTGATGCCGTCGACCGTGGCCTCACTGGCGCCGAACTTCTCAGCGAGCCACTGAACGCCAGACGCGGCGAGGCCGCCAGCGGGGCCGGCGAGAAAGGTTCCGATTGTGGGTAGAGCGTCGAGTAGGTTCATCGTGGTTTCCTCCAAGGGTAAGCGGCCCAGCGCCACGGCAGCCAGTAGCGGCGCCAGCTGGGGGATGTTGCTATCATGCCGAGTCTGCGCAGCGCGGCGTTTTGCATGTTCACTACCGCGCCGTGTTCACGCTTCGTGAACAGGCCTATATTCTGAACAGTCACAGCACCGCCCCCGTGTCGGCGTGCAGCACGTGGCCGCGAAACTCGAAGCTGTCCTCGTCGAACTTCATCGCGATCTCGGGCATGAGCAGCTGCCCGTCGCGGAACGTCAGCACCGCGAACCCGCTCCGGTGGTTGCCGTGGCGGCCCTGCTGGTAGTCCAGGTTGTGCGAACCCAAGGCATCAGCCAGGCAGCCCGTGTCGACTCCGAACTTCGTAGTGCCCTGCGCGCCGGTCCACATCACCACCTTGAGGCTGTGCGTGTGCCCGGTGATGTAGTTGCACTGCCCCTTCAACAGGTTGTTGTGGACCGCGTGGATGCCGCTGTGGTAGAAGTGTGTGACGCAGGTCTCGTCGTTGATCCACAGAGTCCAGCACGGGCGCCAGTGGGGGAAGTGGTCCTTCAGGTGGAAACCGTGCACCCCCTCGAACTCCGGTGCGCTAGCGGCCAGCTTCGTTTCGAACCGCGCGTCGTGGTTCCCGAGCGGCCACACGAACTCGGTGCCGAGGTTAGCAGATTTGCGAACCTCCTCGAGCGCGGCATCTACCGCGTTCAGCTCCTCGATGACGCTGGGCTTCTTGTCCCACCCGATCCGTGGGTAGCGGCTGATCGTGCCGCCGTCGAACGCGTCCCCGTTGCAGACAACCATCGCAGGCTTTAACTGCTTGATCATTGTGCACAGCGCGCGGTGCATCGTGGTGCGCTGGTTCGGCCAGTAGTGGGCGTCGCTGAAAACGATCACCACTCCGTTGGAGATCGAGTAATCGATCCGCCCCTCGTCGTGGCGTAGCGTGACCCGCCGCAAGCTGGTGTCGTTCCAAGTCTCGAGCCCCAGCTTGTTTTTCCTGGCGTGGGTCCGCTGCAGAGACAACCCAAGGGCCTTGGCCACCAAAGTCGGGGAGCCCAGCCTCGCCCAAACGGCGGAGAACTCCTCGTCGCTGCACGTCGGCGCGGTCATCGTTCCCCCCTCAGCTTGAGGACGTCAACACCGCAGCCGCTGTTAACGTCGAGCGTTATGGCGATCTCTGTCGCGCGTTTCGCGCTGGCCCCGGCGGCCATGGCGCCGAGCGCGTAGTCCGCGCCACTACCCGCGGCCCATGGTATCGCCCCGAGGGGGACTCCGACGCAACTGTTCGCGAACAGGTAGACGCTCTCTTTGGTGGCCAGCAGCACCGTGCAGCTGTTGTCACCATCATTCGACATCTCCGGTTCCTTACCCACTTGGGCGCCGGCTTGCAACCAGTCCATCAGCGCGTGCCCGTACTCCACAGACCCGGAAGTGCCCATCACCGCGGGTAGGTTCTTGAAGACGAGCCGCCGGATCTTCGGGTGCGGACTGCGGACGGGAGTGCTGCCGATGCTGCACATTCTGTCGGCCGCGATGCTGCGACCGTCGAACGCGATTGTGGTCATGTGATCTCCAGGTAGACTTCCTCACCACGAATTTCAGCGGCCTCGATAAGGTTGATCAGCCGCTGGTTTACCCCGCCGCACTGCGCGACGCCGGTCTTTGTACGCACGGCCCCCAGGAGGGGGCACCCGTGTGTGTCTTCTTCCGTGTTGCCGCCATGGATACGAATGCCCGTGAAGCCCTGAACGTCTAGAACTTCCGGCATGATGCGCTTGAAGCGCTGCGAGTATGACAGTTGCACCTTGTAGCGCCCTCGGGGGATGGCTGTCTCGCCGTAGACTTTCTCACCACCGTCCTCGAGATGGCGGTCCTGGTCTTCCAGGGTTTGGCCGAGCAGCTTTCCGTCAACGAATAGTTTGCCATGGTTAGGCTGGATAAACCCATCGCGCTTCAGTTCGAGTATCACCTGGCGTCTTCCTTCGTCACATGAGCGATGAGTATGCGCGATAGTTCCTTAAACTCTGTGCTAAGACCATCGAACCCCTGTCGAAACGTAGTCTCGAGGGACTGGAACCTCTGGTCCAGTTCGTGCTTCAGGTAGTGCTCTTTCGCGATCTGGAGTTGTAGGGAATTGAGCGCAGCGACGTCGTCGTCATGCTTCTTGAATAGTAAATCGATCTGCTTCTGCAGCTTCTCGTTCAGGTCTTTCAGTGCTAGGAGCTGTTGCTCTTGTGACGCGTCTTTCTTGTTGAGCAGGTACGCGAACGCCGGCACGATCAGAATGCCGAGGATTGATATGATCGTGCTGAGTTCCATCGTAGTTCCTTTACGCGTAGGCTCGGACGATAAAAACCCAATTCGCATTCACCAGGGATTGAAGCACCCCCGTCGTCGCGTTGTGCGCGACAAGCGGGTTGGTCTCTGACCCAAACCGGACGGTGATGTTCGTCGCGTCGGATACGTCGGCAGAAAAACCGTTTGAGGTTGCGCCAGCCCCAACGTAGAGGCCACCAGCACCGGACATCGGAATGATTCCCCCCGGCACCCAGTTGTTCTCGCCGGTAATGCACTTAGCGAAGAACTGTACGATCTTTGGCGCCGCGCCTAGCCCATGGGCTAGCGTAAGCAGCCCCGCACTCGATATTATCTGATTTCCGGAGTCATACGCCGCAGTGAAGATGGGGGTTGCTAGCGCATCGACGTACGCCTTGACCGACTGCTGGCTTGGCACCGCAGTCGCGCTGTCCGACGCCATCGTGTCCTCGTCCTTGAAGTCGAGGAGCCCCGGAGTGTTGTCGCCAGTGTAATACTGAATTTTGTTAGCTGCCTCGGTCTGCGCCGCGAGGGCCGCGAGGGTGGCGTTGTAGGCCTGCACGTTGGCGCCGATAACGAGTCCGAGCGTCGCCCTTGCCGCGGCGGCGTCAGCGTCGTCGAGCAGCGTAGCCCCGAACGCGCTGATGTCGGTAAAGGTTGTCGCAACGGTGAAGGCCAGCGCCGTCGTGTCGATCGTGATCGGCTCGGTCGCATTCAGCTTGAAGACCAGATCCGCGTTAGTGCTACCGCTCCCGACGAGCACCATCGTACCGTCCACGATGTCGTTCGCGCCATCGAAGTCCAGACTGCGAGTCCAGCTTCCTGTGCTGACGTCATAGACACCGTTGGTCGTGGTGTCGGTCTGATTCTTGACCAGTACGCGGTCGCCTTCGACCGCCGCGACCCCGTCGATCGTCTGCTCGCCAGAGAGGGTGATCGCTGCGGTAGTAGCCAGACGGCATGGTGTCTTGATTGCCTGCTGGCCCGAGAGTCCTTGAATCCGATCGACTGATGTCATTCGATTACCTCTTGCTTTCTGGGCTAGCGGTGCCCGTGATTATGCCACGCCCGTAGTCCACAGGTCCAGTCGGGGAGACCTTCCCTGTCTCGACATCTGTAGCGTAGCCTATGGCCTTGGTGACCGGAGTGATCGGCACGCCGAAGAGAGACAGGAACGAACCTATATCCCGGATCGCGCGGCCTGCCTTGGTCGGGTCTTCGAGCGCCCCCACCGCAGCTGCCGTGCCGCGCCCTGCTGCCTCGACCAAGCTGACGACCGGTGAGATCGACATGCGGTCGTCGTACGGCTTATCGTTGAACGCGTTAACCCCGGACATCAGCGCGGGGCCAATGAACGGCACAGCGGAGGCCGCCATCTTCACAGGCGCCATCAGCAGTTCAGCGAACCACTCGTCGAGCGTACCATCCCCCTCGTCGTCGTCAGGCCCCCCGCGCATGCCGATCGCGATAGCTTGCGCTACGATAGCAGGGGCGATCCAGATCATGGCGAGGTAGCTTGTGATCCGCCCGTACTTCGCCGCTGTCTTCGGCATCAGCTTCTCGCGGGCCAGCTTCAGCCCGAGCAAGTTGGCCTGGGAGTTGGCCCACCCGGCGAACTGCAAGGCCACGCGGTAGAGCGGGGACCCCTTCTCGATGCTCGCCACGTCGATGGCCCGGTTCGAGCCCTGCGACATCCGCACCGCAGAGTCGGCCAGGTCGACAGCCTTCTGCTGCAGAGCCCCTAGGTCGCCAGGCTCTTTCACCCCGTCCTTGCCTTCGGCCATGGTCTGGTTAAACCGTGCTTGCCAGATGATCGGCGACATCGCAAAGTCGACCCCCATCTGCAGGAAGTACGCGTGCTGGTTAGCCCAGGCCTGCGCGCTTTCGAACTTGCTCGGGTTGAGCAGGATCTCGTCGAGCTCCGACGCGAGAGCGTGGACTTCGTCGTCGAGCCGCTGCTTCATGTAGGGCGACATCTCGGCAACGCTGGCCGCCAGTTCGCGCGGGCGGTAGAACCCCTTGGCCGCAGCGAACAGCATCTCCTTCTTGCTGACCAGCGTCCCTGCTGGCAAGAAGCCGGTCGTCTGCTGCAGCGCGTTGGCCAAGTACCCGAACATCAGCGACATACCCGCACGGCTGCGCAGCTTGGTCCATATGACGCTGTTCTCGACAGAGAACTTACCTTTGTCGGTTACCGCCTGGCTCGCGGCGCTGTGCAGCCACGGGGCTATGACTCCGGTCATCGCGTTCTTGTCATAGTCCGCCAAGGCCTTCGCCAGCGCATCGCCCTTAAGCACGCGCTGCACGTTGCGGATCGGCACCGACATGTGGCTGAACACCAGGACCGAGTCGATATGCCGGCCGAGTGCAGCGATGTTGAGCTCCAGCGGGCGCCCTCCGGCGGCGGTAGCTGTCCGCTCTTTGGCGAACCCGGCCCACGGCTTCTCGAACGTCTGCATGACGTCCTGCTGCGCGTCGTTGAGCATCGTCTGCATGTCGACGACGACAGATAGATCGCGGTCCGCGATGGCCGGAGCGTAACCCCCACGATACACGCCGAACGGGGTGACGATTTCCTTGGCCTCGATCTCAGGGAAGTACCGGCCCGTGGTCGCGCGGTGCGCAGCCTGGGCCGCGGGCTTCAGTTCCTCGAGCAGATCCCAGACCGCCTGGACGAAGTCCATATGCTTCTGCGTGATCTTCTTCTCGGCGAACATCCGCTTCATGAACGCGGCCCAGCGCGTAGTGTCGAGCGCCCCGTCTTCACGAACCGAGCCCCAACCGCGGCCGACCAACAGGCGCTCGAGGTTGCTCTCGTTGCCGCTGTGCAGGATCGCGTGCAGCAATTCGGAGTACCCGATCACGTGCCCTTCGCCGAACGTGCCCCCCAGTTCAGGGGCATCGATCTTGACGTCTGCCATGTCAGACATTACAGGCTCGAGCAGTGCCTTCAGCTGCTTCATCCTCGCGACCTTCTCGGTGTTCAGCGCAAGCTGGGCCTTGTCCACAGTGTTCCAGATCAGCTGGCGGAACTCGCCGTACTCGTCGAGCCCGTCCATCATCGCGAACAGGGTCTCCGGGCGTACGCCCTTGGCGATCATCGACTGGAACTTCTGGTTACGCTTCTCGGCGTCAGTCAGCGAGAACGCCTTCGACTCGCGGACTTTGACAGGGATCTTCTCAAGTTGCGCCAGGAGCCGTGCGCGCGCGGCGTCGAGGTCCATCTTCTCACCGTTCAGCTCGACCGTGCGGACTTCCTTGGCCGCGCGCCACAGCCCCGTGACAGCGGCGTGCAGTTCCCGAAGCTCGGCAACCTTCAACTGATTCCAAGGTTTTGCAACGGGGGCCAGGGATTCGATCGTGCTGTCGAGCACGGCGCCCAGTGTCGGGTCGTACTCGTTCAGGGTCTTGAGGTACTTGGCCGCCTTCTCGCCCTTGCTGCCGATCTCGAACTCGGACAGGATCGCGCGCACGGCCTGGACCACTCCGAACTCGCGGCTGGTGACGCTGCTGTGCTTGTCGCTGTACGCGCTGATCTTGCGCAACCGAGTCATGATCGCGCGGACCTCAGCTTCGGCGGCGTAGGCGGCCTTGGCTGCCGCGGCGTTCACCATCTCGGTACGCTTCTCGGTCGCGGCCTTGTCGGTGTCCTTCTTCGCGATGGCGCGCACGGCCGCCTTGCCTGCGCGGGTCGCCGCGTTGGCAAAGCTGGATGGCGACAGCTTCTTCACTACCGTGTTGTCGACCAGGTTCTGCGCGAACGCCTTGGCCGCCTTGGCCAGGGCGGCGACGCTTCCAGTACGGTTGCCGAGGGCCCACACTTCGGTGGCCACCATGCGCAGGTGCGCGTCGTTATGGATCGCCTCGTCGGCCGCCTTGGCGATCGCCTCGGGCGTGGCTAGGTCGCCATGCTCCTCGAGCATGCGCAGGTCGGTCAGGTACGTGACCTCGTCCTTGAAAGCCGGCATGTCGATCAGCCGCCGGACCAGGTCCTCGCCGTTCCTGAACTGCCCGCCGAACTGTTCGTTGGCCAGGGCGGCCATGTCGTCCGGGTGCATGGTGCCGGTGCTCGAGGCCAGCGCGTTCTTGCCGCGGCCCAGCTTCGCGAAGTCGATCTGGCCGGCGATGGCGCCCACAGGGAACATCGCCTTGACGATCTCCATGTTCAGCCGATGTCCGGCCTGGGCCTTGATCTCGTCGTCGCCCACCTTCATCTCGCCCTTCTTCAGCCAGCGCTCGGCTTGACGGATCGGGGTGTTGGCCAGCTCCTCTTCGACGCTGGCCTGGACCAGTGCGCGCAGCTCGTCGGCCTCGGCCTGCAGTTCCTTGATCGCCTTGCTCTTGGCGTTCGACAGCCACTTCATGTCACGGATAGAGCGAGACCGCAGCAGCTCTTCGGCCTCGGTCTTCTGCAGATCATCGAGGGCCATGTAGTCCGCGAACTGGGACGGCGACATGCCAGACTCGGCCAGGTTCTTGAACAGCGCCTGGAAGCCGCGCTCGGCGCGGGCCGCCTCGAGCTCCTCGTCGGTCGCGAGCATGCGGTCGAAGTATTGGGTCAGCTCCGCGTCGAGCGGCTTCGTGCCGTGCTGCATGACGAACGCCTTAAGCGTCTTGTAGATTTCCTTCATCCACTTCGCGAACGCGTTGAACGCGGACTGCAGCGCCTTGGTCGGCGCCTTGCCGGTCATGGTGTACTGCTCGAACCCTTCAGCGAACGCTTCCCAGTACGGGCGCTGCTGGTAGAGAGTCATCGCGTTCCAGCGTTCGATGTTGGTACGGCCTTCGGGGATGGGGCCTGTCGCCGTACTCCCAGCGCCGACTTTCTGACCCAACCCACCACCCACCTGCACACCCCCCGGCACCTTCTCGAACAGATACCCGAGCAGGTTCTCGACGAACTCCTTCAGCTGCGGCGGTGCGTCCGGCTGCGATGCCATGTCGATATACGCGGCCATGAAGAAGTGGCTCGCCTCGTGGATGAACGTGCTGCGGTCGGCTGGCTCGAGAAAGCGCAGTTCGAAAGTAATGGGACTAAAGCTCCCCTTGCGGATTTCCCCGACGGATTTGGCGAAGAGCGCGGGTGCGTCTTGCCACAGCGCCCCCGCGATCTCGTCCTTGTAGTAGTCGCCCGCCGGGATCTTGTCCCAGGCGATCAGCGCCGCAATGTCGGGGTCGCTGCGCTCGAGGTCGCGGCGCCAACTCTCGACCGACTGCTGCCCATTAGGTAGCGCGCGGTTCTGCATGATCGCGATCGCCGCTTGTTTCATCTTCGGTATTTCGGGAGACGGGGGCTGCTCCGCCCGGGTCGCGACGTCTGCACGGCTGATACCCTCGACGTCCAGGCTGCGCTGCCCGAGCATGACGACAGCGCCCTGGCGCCCGAAGCTGCGGGTCAGGTACCCGTCGAAGCCGGCGTCGAGCACCGCGCTCTCGGCCTGGTTCATGTCGCCCTTGCTGTTCTTCCAGATCTTCAGCGCGTCAGCGTCGGCGTCGTACAGGTTGCGCAGAGTGGCTACGTGCGGGTAGGAACCAACGTCACTCTCTGGCGTGATGCCGGCGCCGGTGTTCACGTAGAAGTTGACCCGCTGCTTTATGCGGGGGTCGTTGCTAGCGGCGAGGCGCTCGGCCTCGGCGCCCTTCATGCCTGTGCCGAACATCGAAGACGCGAGGCTGGTGCGCGGCGCCGGCGAGTAGTGGATGCCGACTACAGGTCCGGCGACAGCTCCAGCGCTGCGGACTGCTTGCGCAAGCGCTCCGCCTTGATCTTCTTGACCCAGGCCTCGAACTGCTCCAAGTCCTCCGGCTCCCCCAGGTGCGGGTTGTCCAGAAGGAACTGCCTCTGCTCTCTGTCGAGAGCCGACATCAACGAGGCCGAGTTCGCGCCCGACAGAGAATCGGGCGGCAGATGCGTAGTCCCACGGTTTGGCGCTGGCACTGATGTCTCCTAGTTTGCTGTAAAGGTTCTTCTCATGGTACCACAGAACTGCCTGTAGATCCGCTGCTGTCAAGGAAATACCCTGCTTTTCCAGGAGCTCCATCGCGCGGGTTACTACCGCCCGAAGGTTGTTCCGCTCACCTCCTGACGATGGGGCCTCGCGGACCGCCGCCAGGTTGTTGACGAGCCTGCGGGCGTTGACGTTGGCATCGCTCTTATCCCAGTAGGTCTTGCCTGTGTCGGGGTGCGGCGAGGCGAACTGCGAGAACTGTGCGCGGGCGTATATCGAGACGTGCTTCAGGGTCTTCAGGGTTGTCTCGGCATCAAGCTGCGCTTCCTTGTCGAGAGCCTTGTACTTCTCTATTTCTTTTCGCAGCGTCGCTACGGATTGGCCCTTAACTTCACCGTCTTCTGGCAGGAGTGTCAGGAGTTCGTCGAGGTGTTCCACCAGGGCTGGCTTCGTCTCAAGGAGGCTCCCCTCCATCCGGCCGGCGGTGCGCATGAACCACAGGTCCATGGTCGGCGAGTCGAAGTACCCGGACAGGTTGGCGAAGAAGTTACCGATCTTCGGGCCCCCAAGACCCACCGCCGTCGGGATGACGGTGTCCTTGTTTTCGCCGCCGATCTTCAAGCCGAACTCTTTCTCCACGTCGCGCACTGTACGGAGCTGCAGCATCTCGGATTCGATAGCGTCCCATCCAAGTTCTTTCACCAGGACATTTATCTTTTTGAAGGCCGCGACCATAGCCGGCTTGCGCTGTCCACCCCCCTCGAACCCTTCCGCAGGGGGAGTCTCTTCCTCGTCTACTTCCTCCTCGGTCTGGCTCTCGTCGAACGCGAACTCAGTGGGGAAAACCTGGTCCTTGGACCATAGGTTGTAGATGTCATTTGCAAGTATGAAATTGTCACGTACTGCCTGGCCGTTCGAGGTTATCGCCGCGATCAGACGAAAGGCCAGGTTATGCCGCGGCGAGGTCAGGACTTCAGGGTGCACCAGCGCGAACGTCATAATCGCTTCGCGCACCTTGCGGTCGTACCAGCCTACCGCGTGCCCGTCCTGAGACAGCGCGTAGAGAGCCTCGTGGGTCATGGCGCGGGCCATGATCTCGCGCCCCTCCGGCGTCTCGACCGAGGCTTTGGCGTTGCGGAACTTGTTGAACAGCGCGCGGGCCACATCAGGAACCCGGGTCTTACGGGTGCCGTCTTTACGGAAGTTGCCTGTCGGCTCGATCTTCAGCTTGAGACGGCCAGCGAGGAGCGGCACTGTCGAGACCCGCGGTACGGGCATCTTGTCGAGTGCTGTCTTCGCTATCTCTTTCAGGACGTCGGAGTTGCGGTTGGACTCCTCGACTCCGGCTAGAACTTCTTGCTCCGCCTGGAGCCACGCAGTCTTCTCGTCCTCGTTCAACCCCTCGAGAGCTATGCCGCGCACGTCGGCCCACTGCTTCGCCGTAAGTGGGGTTGACTGCTCGAGCTTCTGGCCTTTTACGATCTCGGTGATTTTCGGTGTCTTGGTTTTCTTCTGCGCCAATTCCTTCTGCGCATCGCTCAACTTTGTGCCGGCCTGGTCCTTGAAGAACTCAGGGTTGAAGGCGCCCCAGGCCGCAGCGTTCGGGCCCCACAGGTTACCGGTGCCGTTGTCATATTGGCTGATCGCCTCCTGGCCCGTGGCGATGGCCAACGCGTTCACCTCCGCCTCGGTCAGCGGGCGGCTCAGGTGCGGCACATAGGTCAGCTCTTTGACGGGCTTGCCCTCGTACTCGTACTCGCCCTGGACCTCTTCGGCCGACAGCACCTGCACTCCCAGCTTCTCGATCTCAGCCTTGACGAAGTCGGCGTTAATCTGCTGCGCGCGGTCGGTGGCGCCCACGTCGAGCCCGACGTTCAGCATCGCGTTGCCGTGGTCGAAGCCTTGGGAGAGTGTAGTCGTGGGTTGCGCTTGGTCAGTGGCGCCGAGGATGTTGGGTTTCCACCCGGAATACTTCTGCCCGCTTGCTGAGGTCCAACCATCACGGATCTGTTTCGGGGTCACGCCCCACACGTCAGCGGCTACGGTATAGAACGCCGACATAACGCGGGCTTCGAACCGGTTGTCTCGCTCGGACATCGTAGCGCGCCCCGGTGCGGGCGGTGCCGAACGCAACTGCTTCAGGTAGTCGTCCTCGATCTCGCGCGCTTCGGTCGTGAACACCTCGTTCTTCTTCTGCTTCTCGGCCACGGCTTCGCCCTGCTTCTTGAAGAAGGCGGCCATGTCTCCGAACTTGGTCTGTTCCGCAGCGCTCAGGTCGTCCTGGCGAATGCGGGCGTGCTGAACGATCTGCTCTTGCCCAGGCGTACCCGCGAACGCAGTCATCAGCTCGCCGATCGGCACCTCCACGTCACCAGTGACGGAAGGCTGCGCAAGCTGCTCCGCGAGTGACGGCAGGGCCGAGGGCTCGATCTTGTTCTGGGCCAGCGTCTCTTGGAGCGCGTCGGCGTTGATGAACACGGTGGCGTTGTCCGTCGCGCCAGCCATGAAGCTCTGGAACGTGACCGGGTCGGACTTGACGCCTTTGGCCTCTTCGAACAGGCTGGTCAGGGTCTCCTGAAGCTGCTTGGTGCGGCGCTCCTCCTGCATCTGCTGGTACTGACCCGTTACGCGTTGCGCGCCGTGGACGAGCCCCGCCTGGATGCCTGCGCCCATGATCGTAGCGATCGCGGTCTCGGCCATCGCTTCGGGCTGCTCGGCGATGAAGTCGGCCACAGACTTGCCTGGGTTGAACGTCACCCAGTCGTTGAGGTTCTGCGACAGTGTGGTGTAGATTTCGGTCGGCACTTCTTTCGCGACCAGGCCAAGGGCGAACTGCTTCAGCCCGGGGGCGTTCTTCAGCGCGTCCGCGAGGAACGCCGCCGGCGCCATCTCGAAGAGGCCTTCGAACGCGCCTTGCGGTATCGCGTACTTCAGGGAGTCCAGGGGCCCCTTGCCTGCCTCGCGCGCCTTGGTGTAAGACTCGGCGAACGTGGTGATGCCGAACGCGGCAGCGAGGCCGGCGCCTTGCGGCGTGGCGGAGGCCAGCGGCAGTAGCTGCAGCGACATGCCGGCCGACTCGCCGGCGGAAGCCGCGGCGCGCTCGACCATGTTGCGCGCCTCGGGGGTGAAGTACTCGATCGCGTTGCGGGTAGCGACAGCCTGACGCCGCGCGCTGGCTGACATGTCCTTGAACACGTTGTAGTTGTCCGGCAGGCCGCCGGCGCGCAGCGTCTCGCCGACGATGTCGGTGGCCACGGCAGGGAAGTCGAACCCCACCTTGGCCCCCAGCGCACCGGCCGACATGGCGAACCGCTTGGCTGCGATCTCTGCCGAGCGCAGTGGATCGCCGCCGATGATCGCTTCGATCTGCGCCATCGTCTTCGCATCCTGGATCGCGACAGCAGCGTTCTCGGGCACGCTCAGAAACTCGGACGTGCGCGGGCTCGCGCGGGTGACGTGGTCGGCTTGGAGCTGCTGCCGTTGACGCGTCGCGTCGGCGATGTCGACGACTGGGGCGTACGTGCCCGTAATGCGCTCGATGTCCGCAGAGAGGCGCCGCTTCTCGGCTTCCTCGCTCGGGTTACCGAACGCGGCGGTGAACAGGGCCGCCGTCTTGTCGAAGCCGCTCGAGGCGGGGATCTGGTCGATAGCGCTGAGGTCGTACTTTGACGACACCGGGCTCTGGGGCTTCGGGGCTGCAGGGAGAGCGTCGATGCCGCTGAGGTCGTACTTATCGGTCATTTGATCCTGGCGTCCTTTTGAAGAGCCCAGAGGTTTTGGATTTCCGCCTGTGTTGCACGGCGGCCTTTCTCACGCAGCATCTTGTCCTGCACCTGCTGCTCGAAGTCAGCAGCCACGGGTTTGAACGCGTAGGCCGGGTACTCGTTCGTTCCGAAGATCATGCCCGGCGTGGCGACCTTACGCGCTGCGCCGGCGACGATCTCCTGCTGCTGCTGTTTGTCAGGCTGCTTGCCGGGGTTGGCCAGCTTCCAGTCCATCAGGCCCTCCGTGACCAGCCCGTCGAACCGGTCCTTCTGCTGCGCCTGCACGCCCGTCTTGGGCTTCTGCAAGTCCGGCGGCATGGCCTGCTCGATGATGTCTTTCGGGATCTTGAACTTCTGAGCTTCGCCCGCGACCTGGTGCTTGTACTGGATCAGCTTCGACGTCATCACTTTGCCAAGCACCGGCAGCATCGCGACCTGCAGCTGCGCGTCGTCGTACTGCACCAGCGTCTCGGGGGAGTTGGCGATGTTGCCGAACGCGACCAGGACGCTCGGGTCGTTCGCTTTCTTGCTCTCCCAGTAGGACTCCTCGCTCCGGCCGAACGACTGCATCGCCCGCGCGTGGCTCGTCATGTAGTCCCGGATCTGGACCTGCACGCGCTCCGGCGCTTTGATGTATTCGGGCGACTTGATGATCCGCGATTGCGCCGCGAAATTGCCGCCGCTCTCGAGGAAGGTCAGCTGCAACGGCGCCAGGGTCTTCGCGTCGTCGCGGTCCTGCATGGCGCGGTACTGGCCGAAGATGCCTTTCGCCGTCTCGGAAGTGTCCTTGTCGCCGGCGGCCTCTTTGCGGAAGTAGGTGTACGCCTCGGCCTCACTCAAGCCGCTGGCGCGCGCGTAGTCGGCGAGCTGCCCCGCCTTGTCGTAGCTGGTCTGCTCTTTCACCATCTTGCCAAAGTGCTCGGTCTGCTTCGGAGTCATCCACGGGCTGGCCGTCTCGAGTAGCACCTTCGCGTCCGAGGGGCGCCCGGAAGTCAGCGCGTTGGTGATGCCGGTCGAATATACGGCCCCGAGCGTCTCGCGGCGGAGCGCGTCGGCGGCGTCCGCGTCCAGGTTGCGGCGAACGATCTCGGCCTCAAGCACCGGCAAGACGTGCGAGATACCGGCCGCGAAGTCGCCCGCGTCGGCCGCCTTGATGCCCGTGGCAACCGCGCCTTGGAAGGCCTGCTGCTGGAACGTCTCAGTCTCTTTCGCCGCGTGCCCGTAGACGTTCGCCTTGAACCCGCGCATCACATTGCTGGCCTGGGCCTGGAACCGCTGCCGGGCGGCGTTGCTGTTGATCGTGCCGGACAGCCTCTCGGCCTCGGTCTGCAGTTGGGTCGGAAACTCGGCCGTGATCTTGCGGTCGATCACCCCCTTACCCTGCACCTTGGTGTAGCCGTTGTCGCCGTACGTGAGTTCGAGCTGCTTGTTCTGCAGCTGGTTCAGCGCGTCGAGCGCGACGGTCTCGTCGAGCTTCTCGGCTTCCTGCTGCATCATCAGGCCGATGTCCTGCATCGCCTTTCCGGTGGCGAGATCCGGGCGACCTATGACAGGCGAGATCTCAGTCACGCCGCGCGAAGGGCGCGGGGAGGTCATTCCATAATCTTCGGGGGCGGGGAGTCTAGGCATCGGTCACATCCCGTCGAAGGACCAGCCGTTGGCGTACCCCTGGCGGGCCCAGCTGCTACCCGCGACTGGCGGCCCCCCTGGCGCCAGCGAGAGCATGCTCAGGCCCGCGCGCCCGAACGTACTGAGCAGAGTAGCGTCAGCCGTTGCGTTGGCCTCGCTGATGCCTTGGCGGCCCTTGGCGTTGGCGTCGTAGGCGCCAACCTGCCCGCGGTACCGCAGCCCCTTGGAGCGCTCCTCGGCGCCGTAGCTGGCGAACCCTGCTTCGCGCTCCCCTTCCCCGATGATGCCGGTCATGAGGCTCTCGTCGAGGGGCCCGGCGCCGGAGGCAGCCGCTACAGCTTGCGCGCGCGACAGCATCAGGGTCGCCTTGCGGCGTGCCTTTTCAGCCTCGTGCTGGCCGGCGGCTTGCTCTTGGCCGGCTTGGTAGTCGAGCTGCTTCTGGGTGGCTTCTGCGGAGATCCGCATGTTCTCGGCGTTGCGCGCCGCAGTGCTGCGCATCTGGTCGGCCTGGTTCATGCCCCCGAAGACGCTGAGGAGTGTCCCCCCGGCTTGCAGTGTCTGACCTACCGTGAGTCCTGCGATCGCTTCTGCTGCCAGCATCTCCGCCATGATCAGCCCCTCACGAGAGTCTCGCCGTGCTTACCGATGACGCCGGTAGGCTTCCAGCCGAGACGGTGGAGGAGATCAGCTGCCGTCGGTTCGTGTTCACTCGCAACCGCATAGACAGGGCCCTTGATGGTGTCGATGAATTTCATCAGCATTCTAGTCCCTTTCACCAGGGCGCGTCTATCGGATCGTAGTGTTTCCTTGAACTCGGAGAACGCAATCCGTATCGCGCCATCGTAATACACGCCGCCAATACCAGCGACCTCGCCGTCCTTGATAGCCACGTACCCGCGGAACGAGCAGGCCGGCGGGCGACCGTAGTACGCCTCAGAATCGGCGGCAGTTGCTGGGCGGAATGTGACTTCACTTCGCATGCCCTGTCACCGAGACGATAGCGGCCAGTACGGTACAGGGTCTGGGGCTCTGCGCACGGAGGCACAGCCTGGCGTCGTTCGACCAGGTGCCGTTGATCGGGTGCGCGTCGGCCACATAGGTCGACCAGATACTGTTCTGGTCCACCTGCGCGCCCTCGTTGTCGATCTGCGGCAGGTCGTCCAGGTGCGTGAAGTCCTGCCCCATCTGGATGCCCTGGGCGTGCGTGCTGGCCAGCAGCAGTGATACTCCGTGGATCTGCTGTCTCTGCCCGAGAGGCACTTCGGACGCTTCGGCGAACCGGGTGCTCTCGAAGTCGGCAGTGTAGGGCAGCCCGACGTAGGCGGTCGTGGCCGCCTCGCTGATCGTGATCTGCCCCCCGGTGACCGTGTATTCGCCGAGATCTTTGGTGTTGGCCCACACTACAACAGTCTCGCCCTCGAGGTGCGACAGCCCGGTCACGGTGGTGCTCGAGGCGCCGGTCCAGACGACGGTGCTGTCGCTCAGGACAGTGGCCGCCGCACCGAGGGTTTCGCTTTCCAAGGCCCACTTCTCGCGGTAGCGCTTCGTGTTGCCGTCGATCGTACGGTTCACTACGTAATAGACCTCATCTTCGGTCGTGCCAGGCAGCACCACGACGTCCTCGACCAGGCCGTCGGTCTCGTACTCGACCCAGCAGGTGACCTTCTCGAGCCGATCGAATACTAGGATCGCGGCGGTGCCGTCGGCACGCACGAAGTGGATACGGGTGTCGGGCTGGCGCTGCACGGCGATCCGCGAGAACCCCGCGGCGCCGACCTCCGGGTAGATCGATGACAGGTCGTTGCTGATGTAGTTGTAGGTACCGCCGTCAAGCGTGAGCTCATACGCGCGGGAGCCGTTGCGCTGCACATAGACCCCGCTCGCGTCGACCTTGACTGCGGCCATGTCGGCGGAGCCCTGGGTTGAGGCAGCCTTCAGCGAAAACGCTGTCGGGGTCAGGGGCTCGTCGAGGGAGCTGGACTTCGCGACCAGCTCGGCGCCCTGGGTGCCGACGATGAGGAGGGACAGCGGCAAGATCCAGTTGATCGTGTCGACCGGACCCGAGCCGATGCTTCTGGCAATCGGGCCACTGTCCCCCTCAACCCCATCGTCGAACGAGTCGAACGCGTCGCTGACCGAGCCGCGGATCGCGTCCTTACCGGCCCACCACAGGCGGCCGTCATAGAGTGCCACGGCTGACGGCCAGCCCCTGCGATCGGACCAGAGGCCCTCCCACCACTCGGTCGTGGCGGAGGTGCTGCCGAACGCCGTCAGCACGTCGATGCTGACCTGGGTCGCGCTGGTGTAGGCCGTCACGATGCCAACACCTTCGATCGAGCCGGCCGCGTAGGAGAGCTCGAGGTTGGCGGTGCCGGAGGTGAAGCCCCCGGTCTTGACCCCGATCCGGTAGTAGATGATCTGGTTGTCTAGCGTGTCGTCGTACGTGGTGCTCTGGTTCGTCGCGTAGGTCGTGACGTCGGTCCAGTCACCAGGCTCCCCGACCGAGCGCTGCAGGGTGACCGTGGCGGTCCATGTGCCGGTGATGACGATCGAGAATACGCGGCCATTGTCGATGCCGGTCACCCGGATCGGGTCCGTGAACTGGTTCTCCGCCGTAACGGCTGCCGTTACAGTCTGGCCCGCCGACGCGAGCCGGAACAGGCTGCCGACGTTGGTGCTGCGGAAGTAGTCTTTCGACGCGGTCAGTGTCGTGCTGCCGGTGAGGGCTGCCACGGTCATGGTCGTGGCGCTCGTGTTCTGTGGGCGGAACGGTCCGTCCTCGGCGATGTAGTCGACGATCGACCACGAGCGCGCGGCTTGCCGCTCGATGCGCTGCTGCCGGTGGTCCTCACACGCGCAGAAGATCACGTCGCCCGACTGCTCGTGGCGGACCATCTGTAGGTTGGCCGCCACCCACGGTGTGGTCAGAGTCATGGCACCGGCGCTCTCGACGGTGATGCTGCTGACCAGAACCGCAGTCGTGTCACTCGCCGAGATCCTGATCCAGAAGTTGCCGGTCGGGGTCAGGCTGATCGAGTGTCGCCCCTGGCGCAGCGTGGTGGCGGTGAGGTACTGCTCCCCTCCAGAGCTCGAGCCGAGCCGCAGCGTGGCGGCGCCACGCACGACGTGAATCGCGAGCCCGTGCTCGACGTTCTGGTCGCCACCAGCTACCGTGACCTGCTGGTCCCGGATCGCGGAGTTCGTGCCGTTGCCGAGCAGGGACAGGTAGCCGCCAGTAGCCCAGGCCGACGTGGCGCCAGCCTCGTCACTGTCGGTCCAGCCCGTGACGTCACTGTCGAAGTTGCCATTCGTCACAGCGGTGCTGACGCTCGGCCTGGTAATCACGGCGTCACTGACGACCACACGCATGGCGCTGTCGGTCAGTTCGACGATCGCGGTGTCGGTCACGGAGAAGATGAAGGGGATGTCTTTTGACACCGCGTCGCTACGCGTGCTGTGCAGGTACCGAGTCCCGGGGCGGAGGCGCATGGCGCCGAGAACTCGCGGCATCCAGTTGACGAACGTCTCGGCGGATAATGCCATCCGCTTCATGTCCACTCGGGCCGTAGCGAGGGGCGAGACAAGTCCCCGGTTGAAAGCCAGCAGGACGGGCCGTGTCTCCACGGCGCTACCCTACCAGCGAACTGCGGCTGCCGCGATCCCGACGGCCAGCTGTGCGACCGATGCGGGCAGAGGTCCAGGTGCCGGGCGGGGGGAACGTGGTGGGCCCCTCCATCGCGGAACTGGACTTGGCATCGACCAGGGCCTTCTTGGCCAGCGCGAACAGCGTCTTGCGATCCTCGTCGCTCTGGATCAGCTTCTTCGCGATCTTGGTCGCGAGGTACAGCTCGACGTAACGAGCGAAGTCGTCCGACCACAGCGAGTAGTCCCCGCCGTAGCTGGCGTCGTTGCTGACGTAGGACAGATAGATCGGGTCGATGTCGGCGAAGATGTACGACTGCTCCTGCGAGTACTGCAGCAGCGGCACGTTCATGTACTCATCGCTGCACACCTTCACGGTGCGGACGTGGTCACTCGGGATAGCGAACGCCTTCTGGTACCCGAACGCCGGCGTGACGCTGACGCTCGAGGCGATCTCCAGGCTGCGGGTGGCGAACTTCCACTGCCCCTGCCCGAGGCAGTAGTTGATCGCGCCGTTGCTCGACTCCCAGGCCCTGTCCAACAGGCGCCTCGCCTCGATGTTCTCGGAGAGAGACGCGAGGGCGCGCTCCCCGCACTCGAGGAGCGCGCCGTTGAACAGGCTGAGTTTACTTACGGTCACGCCAGCTCGGCTTCGAGGAAGCGCTCGGCTTCAGCGCGGGACTGGCCCTTCTCGTAGACCACGGCCTTGTCCGACTTGCGGATCACGCTCCAGCCGGCGCCGCCGCGGTGCTTGATTTCGTAGGGGTCGGCGGCCTTGGCCTGCTCGGCTTCCGTTGCGGGCACCGGCGCGTCCAGCTTCACGTGGCGCAGGACAGCGACCTGCACCGAGTTGTCATTGCTGCTGCGGACGATCAGCTCGGCGAACCAGCTGTTATCGTCGGGGAGGACTTCGATGCGCGCTCCAGGGAGCAACTGCTTGGACACGTGGGTCCAGTATTCCGGTTTGAGAATCTCTTCGAAAGAGACCGACGGTTCAGGGGTGACGCACCATACGCTGCGGGCATACTCGGCGAGCCTGATACGGTTCTGCAGGAGATTTTTCGACACGTAGTTTCCTTCAGGTGAATACAGCCCGGGGGCGAACCCCCAGGCTGTCGGGCCCGACTATTAGTCGGAGTTGGTCGCGCTGCCAACCACGGTGCCGTCGCTCAGATCCACAGCGCCCGGGTAGGTGCTGGAGACCGTCACGACCTTGTGCATCGTGAGGGCGGTAGCGGTGGTCGTCGAGTCCTTGTGGAACACGATGTCGTTGACCTTCATGCCCAAGCTGCCGCCGTTGGTGATAAAGCCGCTGGCGTCGACCGCCGCGGTAGCATCCGCGGAGGTGTGGTGCCAGATGCTCGGGCCGGCGATGGCCTGGAGGATGCAGGACGGAGGAGCGGAGGTGGAGTAAGCCATGGTGGTGTCCTTTCAGAGAACGTGGTACGTATTGGATTTGGATCGGTTGACAGACGACAAGCAGACACGAAGGTTTTCAGGCACATGCAGCCCAGACACGAACTCGCCTTGCAGCGGGATTATGTGGTCAACATCGACCTCTAGGCCAGCTTCACGGTACTCGGCGGCATCTTGGTAGACGACCTTGATAGCGCTGAGATCCGCCCAGGCGGGGGTGCGTTGCAGTTCTGCGGCACGGCGCCTGTTTCCGTAGAAAACGGAGTGGAGCTTCGCGACCCCCGGATACGCGGCCCGCCACGCACGAACTCTGGCGGAAGCTTCTCCGTTTGGGCGTTTGGCGCGCTGCGTCCGGCTATACTCCGCCGCTTTTGTAGGGTTCGCGGCACGCCACGCTTTCGCGTAGGCGTTTTTCTTCGCGGCGTTCACGGTGCGCCACGCTTTCTCCCTAGCCTTGGCTGACTCTGGGGCGGCGTGGTATCTCGCGAGCGCTTGTTCCGCGCGGCAAACACTACAACTGCGATCCGACGTGAATCGTTCCGCGACGTGGCCGCGCTTGCAAGACTCGCCGGTGAAGTACCGGCGGCCCCCCGCGAGTTTGGCGTCAGTCAGCGAAACGATTTTCATGTCGTCAGTCTACCCGGTTACTGCGCCGCGTACGCACTTCCGTCGTGAATGATCTTCACGACGCCGGTGTTCTGAAGCAGCTTCGAACCGAAGTAACCGGTGGCGCGGGCGAAGCTGTAGTCCTGCTCTTCGTCGTAGCCGACAGCGGTCTGGATCGATGCAACGTCGCACGCGTGGCCGATGGCCGACTTGTGGTAAACGAGGCAGGTCTCTGAAGCGGTGCCCTTGCCGGTCAGGTTCGGGTGCACGATCCAGTTGATGCCGGCCCAACGGAAGTTGGTCAGGCCCGACTCGAACGGCTTGTTGTTGACGTAGTCCACGGAGGCGAACTCCTTGGTCTGCATCAGGTACGCGTAAGCGCCCGGGGTGATCAGGGCCGACACGTTGCCGTCGAGCGGAACGCTGTTGTTGCCGAGGATCGCGACCGCGTACATCGCCAGCGACAGGCTCATCGTGGCAGCCGCGCCGGTGTCTTGCGTGCCGGTCTCGAGCTGGGCGATGATATCGGCGTCGATCTTGCGGTTCAGCACGCCCATCGTGGTGTCCTGCATGATCCGGCGGCCGTCGCCTTGGGAGGCGTAGAGGTTGAAGCCGGTGCGGCGAACCAGGTCATGCCATTCAGCCAGGGTGCAGCTGTTCTGGGTCAGGTTGTCGGCGCGAGCAGGGATCAGGCCGTTCACGCCACGGGTGGTGGCAGCGGCGGAGCCAGAGTCGGCGACGAGGAATACGGCGGTGTTGCCGTTGACGTTCGCTTCGGTCGTAACCGTCTGGCGAACGAGGGATTGCTTCTGCTCGAAGCCCGCGATGAACTCGGATCTATAGAGCGTCTGAAAGGCGGTATCAGCCATTTGGCATTCTCCAAAAATTATGAGGGTTGATCACTCAAGGCTTTCGGGGTATCCAACTTCGCGGTCTCTGAGGTACCGTTTCCGGGTCAGTCGCGCGGCCGTCGGGGCCTTCGCTGAGTTGCAAGGCACGTTATACCGACGGGCGTGTAGCACGTCAAGCAAAACATGCGTATAGCATTCACTACATAGCCCTGCTCGTCTCCTGCTTCATGCCGGCCACCACGCGCTCGGCCGCAGCTTGTAAATCGGTGCCCGCCTCGGCGCCCAGCGCCTGGACGAAATCCTCGAGCGTCATGGTCACGCCGACGCCGACCGTGGTCACATCGACGCGGATGAAGGGCTCGTGCCATTTGCGGGAAACGACTACCAGTTGCTTGTCCATCAGATGTCCTCTTGCCAGTTGAGTGACACGGTCACCGCAGTGTTGTTGGTCGAGAACACGCTGGCCGTCAAAATCTCGCCCGGTGCGATGAACAGGTTGTAGGGCGTCAGGTCCGTCAGCCCCCCACCCCCAGCGTTCGGCCCGCTGATGTTGAAAATGTACGTCCCGGCTGTCGCCGTCGTGCCCGCCGTGTCGACCGAAGTGATCGAGTTGCCGCTGGTGATCGTCGCCCCGTTGTCTGCCGTGGCGCCGCCGACCGGCGTGAAAGCGGGTACGCCCCCTATGGTCGCCCCGATGCGCAACCTCAGCACGTAGGTTCCGGCCGCAGCCTGGGAGCCGACACTGACCTGGGTGAGGCGGATCAGCGCGCGGTTTGTCACACCATTGTAGGTGGTCGCGTTGCGCAGGCTGAGGATGTTGGTCTCGGCTGTGATGCCGGACTTGTTGTTGTCGGCGGCCCAGCGTGGCGACGACACGAAGGCGCGCTCCCCGCAGAGGAAGAACCCGACCGACCCACAGTAGGCTGTCAGGTTGGTGTTGTTGCCAGAGTTCAAGACCTGCGAGTAGAAGAACAGGGACGGGTTGCCTAGTTGCAGCGCGGCCGTGGTGTTCGCGTAGCGGATCGTGTGGCAGAGAATCCACCGCGCGGTGGTCGTGTCCTGCAGCCAGAAGCTGATGTCGCCGTAGCCGAGGAACGGGTACCGCACCATGGCGGGGGTGCCGTAGGTCGGGTTCCAGTTGAAACCGCTGGCGCCGCTCCCGTCGCATTTATCCCCGTTCCAGTCCGTCTGCGGTATCCAAGTGTCGGTTGCTGGACTGCCGTAGGGGTTCCGGTGTAGGATGCCCTTCGCCGTTCCGTTGTAGCCGAAGAAGTAGCCATCCGTGTCGGTGCCAGGCCCCATCAGCTGCGTCGAGTCCGCGACGCCCGTGGTGAACACCGGCGTAAACCGCGCGATGATGCCCTGGCCTGGGCGGTATCGCGCCGGGCGCCGCGACCGGAAGATCGCCGAGCCGTTGGTCGCGGTGCTGGTCTGTAAGCGCAAGCGCCCGTTGCTCGTGTCGGCGGTGCCCCCGTTGGCGACCGTGCTGACTCCGGTTTGGGTGTTGATACCGTAGACCCAGTCCATCTGAATTAGCGGGGTGATGGGCGCGGTGACAAGGTCCCCGAACGGGCTCACCGCGTCGAGCGAGAACCCGACGCGGCCCATCTCCACGGTGCTCGCGGCAGGGGTCGTCGTGACCGCCGACGCGCGCAGCTCCGCATCCGTCAGCGGCTGCTGCGGCACCTCGTAGGCCAGCGTATCCGGGTTCCACATGTACGGGATCGTGTGCAGCTTGTTCTGCGTGCTGCTGATCGTCTCCGGCGTGTCGGTCGTGCCGGACTGGAGGCCGACCAAGACGTCGCCGATCTTGAAGCCGAGCTTGCCTGGGGCGAGACCGAACGTCATGCAAAACTCCTGTCAGCGTTTGTGGCCCATTCCCATGTCTGGGTGCCGTGGACTTGCAGCTTGTGCCACTCGTAGGGCAGCAACTCGTACTCCATTGGCAACGGATAGCGGTTGTCGAGGACGTAGGTGATTCCGCCAATATCGACCAGAAGTACCGCATGGTAGCGGTTGCGCTTCTCTGGAGCCATGCTGCGTTCAACGAAACAGGTAGCCAACCGCATCGATTCCAGTGGCACACCACGCGCCGCGAGTTCTTCCATCTTGCGAGTCGCATAGTTGTTACAGTCGAATCCATTTGCGGTGAATGGGTTCCAGTCGTCTCCGATCTGCGTCTTGTAGTCGAGCAGATTGACCTTGGTGTTGACCAGCTTCAGAGTGTTGAGGTCGTATGTCACGGGCACGCTACCGCATTAGGATTGTTTTGACATCCTGTGACATACCCGCCCGGAGCCGGCGCAAACTCGCCCGAGCCGCGCAGCAGTCCGCCGCCGTTACAGGCGTTAAGCAGCAGGAGTATCAATAGCCAGCGCATCGTACTGTTCCTTAGTTATATCCGGCCAACCTGCATAGCCCATTGTGCGAGTCGAATAGTCGCCTTTGTGGCAGATGACATAGTTAGGGTTGCCATCCCACTCAACCACCATGACATACTGAGGATCGCTGAAGTCTGGAACTATGCCCATAGCGGCTTGCTCTTGCAGGATGAGTGCTATTTCTTCCCACCCATTAGCCAATGCGCTCTTGATGCGCCCTTTGTAAATCTCCGCGCGAGTCGCCATGATGTGAAGCTGCACCGGCCCTGCCACATACTCAGGCATGTCGTCGATGGTGTTACCTGTTGGCTCGCTCTTGCTGATGGGGATTGCCATGCGGCTACGATCTTCCTGCGTATAGGTTTCCCATGCAGCCGGATCATCAGCATCAATCATCACGCTGGTGGTGTATTGCTCACCATCTTCGGGATCAATCTCAGTCTGTTGCTCACGGCGGCCGATGTAGTCTTTGTAGGAGCGCACTACAGGAGTACGCCGCTCTTGCTGGATGATTATGTGGAATGAGTTCATAGCGCGCTCACCGCATTCAATTCAGATTGAGAAAGGCTGTGAGACCAGCCATAGATTCCTTTTACTGTTCCATCAAGTTGATTTGCTCCTGCAACCACCCCTACCTCAAGCCTACTGACTGTTGGTATGGTTGCCGCTACGTCCGGTGTCTGCGTTACGCCGTCTTTTGACGCTTTTATGTCGTTTGCCGCGAAAGACTCTGCATTTTTTGAAAATGTGCCAGGGGTGTAAGCGTTGCTTGTGATGATTGACCATTGATCGACGCTGCTTACTTGACCGCTGATTATATCTTGCGTTGCGCTATTGAGGTAGAACCCAGTTCTGTTTGCTAGGGTCCCATCGCTCAACACAGCTATTGCGCCAACACTGCTAACACCAACCTCGCGCCGTGCCGTAGCACTAAGAGTCTTAATGCTTGCAATATCTCCGCCAGAGTAGTAAAGCACATCAGCATTCCTCGTCACCGCTATTGTCGTCGTGGCGATGTAGGAGGATGCGAAGGAGCCGAGTTCGAGCTGGAACCCATAGAAAGCCTTATTGCCGCCACCTATATTCCCGAGTGCTCCGGTTGATTGTGTTGGATTGACTGTGCTTGCGCCGTATACATCCACACGGTAAGCGGCAACTGTTCCCGTAAACGTGAGCGCAACGCGCCAAAACGATGAGCTGTAACTGACACACGTTGCAGAACCGTTTACGCCAGTGAATCCAGTGATTGCCGTAAATGCCGTTACAATTCCATTTGTGGTATCAACCGTAACTGCAGCAGCAGAGGTAGTCCCTGCGTTGAGATAGATTGCCACTACAGGATAGGTTGCTTGCGACCCCGTGGTTTTCTTTATAAAGAACGAAAGCGTGTATGTCGCTGCCGTTAAAGTTGCCGCAGGCGCTTGAAGAATTACTCCTGGGACAGTCCATGCAGAAGTAGCACCATCAGGGCCAATCTGGTCTTTCGTCGGAACACCATTACTATTTGTCCATGTAGTCGTTAGCGAGTTGGATTGGATTAGTACATTCGCCAACGCACCTTCCGCGCTGTAGCCGAGCAGCGTACTTGCGGCTATCGGATTTCCACTCAGATCATAGGGGAAGCACTTGACGCCATCTACGAAACTGCTGTGGTAGTAAGGGGCAGACTCGACACCTACGCTGACATATTCCCGGATTGTCGTCTGATCGGTTTCGGCAACCATCGACACCACTTGAATATCGACCAACGTGGCAACTGAGGCCGTAACAATCAGCGTTCCGGCTGAAATTGTCTTTGCAACAAACGTGCGCGCCGAAGCAGAGGCCGCGAGCGTTCCAGTAGCTCCACCAGTCCCCGAGAATGTCGCGGTTCCGGTTCCTGCCCCCATGCTGAATTGATACGCGCCAGCGGGTAGCGTCATCGTTACGTTGGCAGCAACAGCAAGCGTAGAGGATTGAGCAGCGCCGAGGCGGATTAGGTTGTCTACACGGCGCGCACCAGTAAAACCAATCTCTCCTGCTACACCAGTCACCAGATTGCCATCGTTGTTGGGCCATGTCTTTGTGGTGGCGCGGGTGAGGGTGCCTGTGGTGCCGGGGGCGGCCTTGTCGGGAATGGCCGAGTGAGTCAAGTCCGCACGAAACTCGGCGGAGTTGAAGATCGCGTTGGCGCCGAAGGCTGCTCCCCAGGTAGGTATCATCTTAGATCTGCCTCGGTTCCCAGAACACGGTGCAGTCGACCGTGCCGCTGATCGTGACGTAAAGGCCCGTGTTCAGTTTGCACGGCATAGGGTAGAACACCCCGGCTGATGGGGTGAACGTGTTCACCACGACCGGTACCGCACCGCTGGTCTGGTCCCACACCTTGATCGTGGGCGTGCTCGAGGCGCTGGCCACGAAGATGCCCAGCAGCTTCGCCGGACCCGTTCGGATCAGTGCGCTGGCCGATATGTTGGTGTAATCGCCGGCCTCGGAGACGGGCGAGGAGGGGAGCTCCCTGGAGGTTCTGGAGGTCATGGTCTATTTCCTTTTCTTCGTTGGCGCCGGCTTGCGCTTCGGCACGTACTGCTTCATCGGGGCATCGACTCGCATCACGCGGCCCTCCGCCCCTGCTTCTGCTGCGCGTTGATGAGCTCCATGGCGCGCTTCTGAAGGCCGGCTGACTTCGGGCCCTTCCAGTAATCGCTCTGCCTGTCGCCCATCATTTTCTGTATGCCGGCCAGCTCGGTCTCGAGTGCCTGCATCGCGTTGGTGCCAGACCCCGGCACGACAGTGCCGATCGGGTTGAGCTCCCGGCTCAGGCTGTTCAACCAGCGGATCACCTCGGGGGAGTCCCCGATCAGCCGGCCGTCGGCCAGGCGCCCGCCCATGATCGCGTCGCCGAGGGCTTCCGGGGCTTGGGCGAGGAGATCGAAGGCCAGCTTGGCTTCCTGCTTGTACTTGGGCCCGAACTCGCCGCGCAGCGCTTCCTCGGCCGCCATGCGGTTCTCGGTGTCACGCGCGGACATCACGTCGGCCTGGGCCGCTTGACGCTCCATGAACCAGCTGACCGCGGCCTGCACGTCGTCGTCCTTCCAGTTGCGGTCGTGTGCCACCTTCAGGAAGTCGTCGACCAGAGGCTTGTCGTTATCGCTCAGGACCATGCCCTCGGGCAGCTTGTAGCCGCTCGGCTCGGCCGGGACACCGTTCTCCTGGCGCCAGGCGGCCACCTCTTCCGGTGTGGCGTCAGCGGCCAGCGGCTCGCGAACCCCCTGAGCGATCTTCTGCTGCGCGTTGAACAGTGCATCGAGGGCCGCCGCGGGGGACCCGTAGCGCTGCAAGCGCTTCAGCTTCTTGTCATCCCCCTTGGCGTACTTGTCGCGCCAGTCGTCGGGCCAGTCCCCCACAGCCGGGGGCGGATCGCCGGCAGTCGGCGCTGCCGGTGCTGGATCTGCAGCCGGTGCGGGGTTCGCGGGCGGGTCACCTGCTACAGGAGCGGGAGCCGGGTTGTTCAGGGCGGGATCTGCCGGAGCCGACGGGGTCGGGGTGGCCGGTGCGGGATCACTCATGGGTGGTTGCCTTTCGCAGTGCGTTGAGGGAGAGGTGTAGCTGCTTCACGAGCTGCAGCCCGACGAAGCGTCGGCCTTCAGCGAATACGGTCTCGCGGTCCCCGAGCTCGGAGAACGACTGGTTGTAGGTGCCGGCAGCGACGTTGATCAGCCAGTTCAGCGCCGCCTTCTGCGCTTCCGGAGAGGCCTCCCCCCGCGACAGAGCCTGGATGGCCGCGGTCACGGGGATGTCGTAGTCGCACCGCAGGTGGTGAGGGGTGTTTTTCTTGGCGCTCACAGCACGCCCCCAGCCCCACCTTGCCCGACGGTCGGGCTAGCCTCGGAGATCGTCTTGGCCACGTCCGCCCCCTGCTGCATCATCGCGAGCAGCTGCTGGGCCTGGGCCTGAGCAGCCTGCTGCGCCTTCATCTTCTGCACGTCGCCCTCACTGCGCAGCCACGCGGCCGGCACCGCGGCGCCCAGCGTCTCGCGGGTCGCCTTGTCGTTGTCCACGATCATGGCCACGCTCGGATCGAGCTGGATGGCCGCGGCGAGGATCTGCTGGGCCTCGAGGTATTGGCCGATCTTGATCTTCTCGGTCGCGTCGCGCAGCGGCGACTCGAACGCGAACTCGATGTCCTGGCCCTGCAGCTCGCGCGGCACCGACTGGCGAACCGTGGGCTCGTTCCTGAGCAGCAGCTCGAACGACGCCTCGCAGATCTGGCCGTTGTAGTCCATCTCCATCGGCTCGAACAGTGGCAGCGCGTTGCGGATGAACTCCTGCACGCGTTGGCCAACCTCGTAGGCCGTCATGTCTGGCCCGCCAGTCGGCGGCAGGTTCAGCTTCGATAGGTAGAACGCGTCGGCCAGCTGCATGCGCGTGTCCTGCATCCACTCCATGCCGAAGCCCAGGCCGCTCTTGTCCTGGTTCAGAGGCCGCAGCACCTCGCCGAGCCGCTCGTCATACTCGGCATCAACCCATGTGATGCCGCCAGCGTAGATCGACACGTCACCGCGGATCGCCTCTTGCACGGCCAGCATCGGTGGGTCGACCGCCTTCTCGCCCGCCTCGAGCAGCGTGCGTGTCATGTCCTGCAGCAGCCTGGCGTCAGGCAGCGCCGCGACTACCGCGGGGCTGTGGGCGTACTGCGAGCCGCTGACGGTCTGCCAGCGGGGAATCGTGTAGTGGGTCGTCCAGCTGCCAACGCACTCCATCTCGTGCTTGTTCTCGACGTCGATGTAGCAGCTGACGTAGGGGGTGCGAAACGTCTCGCCCTCGGCTGCTGCGTCCTTGTCGATCTCCAGGTACTCGCCGGCCGGCATGACCACGTGGCGAACCTCGACCTCGCAGTAGGGGTCCTTCTCCAGCTTCTTGAGCACGTTGTCGTGCAGCTTCTCTTTGCCGAACAGATTGACCAGGTCGCGCACGGTCGGCTTCCACTTGCGGTGGATCGTCGAGATCTTGCCGGTGGCATCCTCGCACCAGACCACGTCACGCAGGTGCCAGCACCGGTAGAGCAGGCCGTCGCGGCTCGGGTTCAGCTCGGTGCTGATCACGCACTGGCCGAACGCGGCGAAGTCGTGGTCGGCTTCCTTGGTCGCTCGCGTGAACTGCGCGCGGCGGTCGTACATCAGGTTCTTTGTGAACTTGCTGGCCCACTCGAGCCACTGCTTCGCGTCGTGCGACTCGGTATCCTGGCGCCGCGTCCTCATGCGGAACCAGTCCTTGGCCGTGGGACGCAGCATCGCGGAGAAGCTGTTGCCCAGGTCGCGGCGCGCGATCACTGGGTAGCTGGTCATCAGGTTCTGGGCCATCTCCTCGCCGATATTGCGCACCGAGGTGAAGTCCGCGCGCTCAGGGTAGAAGTGTTCGGCGATCTCCTGCCAAAGGGAGAGCAGCGGTTCCCGCTTCGAGAACAGCTGGTCCCCGTGCTTGATCAGGGTATCTTCGCAGGACATCAGCCCAGCGTCTCGCTGTCACTCAGGATCGTGCTGAGGCGCCCGCCGCGCTGCTGCTCGGCAGCGATCTTCTGCTTCTTCTTGCGGGCCAGGGCCGCTTCATCGACCATCGGGGTCGGCTTCGGCATCTCGGGGACCGGCATCGGTGCTGGTGCGGGGACGTCGCCACCGCCAAAGAGAGAACCCATGTGTCATGCCTCCATGTATTAGCGTGCCGATTATCCCTCGCTACAACGGGCCTGTCCAGCAAGATATGCGTGTAGCATCCGCTACGCTACCTCCGTTGCGCCGCCCGCCCGAACAGCACCTGTGGCATCTTGCGGTTCCGCAGCTCGGCGAATCCGCCGGGGGTGTTCTCCTGCTTCAGCCCCTTGGTCCACGCCATGATCACCGCGTCCCCCTCGTCGGTACTACGGCCGAGCCGCTCGCATACCTTCTTCTTCGACTCGACTTCGATCGTCTTGCTGTCGGGCGTGTAGGTCGGCGCCGTCAGGTCAGCCAACAGCGTCGCGCTGGGCGGTAGTGCGATCACCGAGCCCCCAGGCTGTCCTGGGTCCAGCGCCTCTCGGAACCGCCAGATCGCCGCGGACCGCACGTTGTTGAACTTGAACTTGCCGCTCAGATCCTTGCCGTAGGCCGACTCGGCGCCCTTGTACCCCAGCGCCTTGATGCCGTTATCGTGTAGCTGTTCGTACATACTGCTGCCGTATCCGCCCCCCAGGTCCACGATCACCTCGGCCCCGTCTCGCCGGTGGGTGATCACGATACCCGCGCAGTAGCGGCCGGCTCGCTCGATCGGGATTTCTTTCGCGGGCACCTTGATGATCTCGTCGTACCAGCCCCCGTGGCGCCTGGCGATGATCATCGGGTCGTTGCCGCCGCCCGACGCGTCGACGCCCATCGCACACAGTGGCACGCCAGCCGGCGGTTCCTTGGTCCATCGCTCCTGCGCCAACCGCACCCAGGCAGTCGGGATGCACTGGTAGGCGCCGTCCCGGAGCCCCAGGTCGAATCGCCCATCGCGGTACGCGGCGCGCAGTTCCTCGGGCAGTGCTGCGAGGGTGGCTGCATAGCCCGACGCCTCGAGATCCGGGTTGTCGGCCAGTTTGGCGGGGATGAACGTACGGCTGCGCGCGGTGACCCACTCGCCACCGATCAAGTGCGGGCCGGGCCCATCTACCTCGATCTCGAGTCCGTCTTCGCCAGTCGTGTAGTAGCGCAGCTCGCCTGGCTTGGCTGGGTTGTGGTGCGTCGGGTCGAGCCACGCAGCCCACCGCTTTAGCACCCAGAGCCCCTCGGGGCGGGTCGGGGGGTTGCCCGCGGCCACGACGCGGCATCGCTGCCCAGGCTTCGTGCTGCGGTTCCAGCCGATGATGAACGTGTATTGCGACTCGGTGAAGTCGCTCACCTCGTCGAAGCAGATCAGGTCGTGTGGACTCCCTTTGTAGCGTTGCTTGTCATCCTCGAGCTGGCATCCCCCTATCTCCACCGTGGCGTCGTGCTCTAGGCGCCAGATGCCCTGCTGCCCAGACCAGCCGTCGCGCGAGCCTA
>SXGT01681478.1_pt1 | contig 51543 bp, 60 predicted proteins | sample 3176221 | NCBI WGS metagenome assembly SXGT01 (sample SAMN11356862, study PRJNA531348) | freshwater metagenome | isolation source: freshwater sample F1-120 | place: China: Fuxian Lake, Yuxi | collected 2017-12-25
ACCTTCGCCATCTTCGTCATCTTCGCCACCTTCGACACTTTTGCCACCTTTGCCACCAGAACCCCCACCCTGACCCTTTTCATCGCCAGCTTCTTCGCCATCTTGTTCTCCGCCACCTTCGCTACCTTCGCCACCTTCGCCACCTTCGCCACCTTCGCCACCTTCGCCATCTTCGTCATCTTCGCCACCTTCGACACTTTTGCCACCTTTGCCACCAGAACCCCCACCCTGACCCTTTTCATCGCCACCTTCGCCATCTTCTTGGTTGTCGTCTTCAGAATCATCGTTTTTGGGGTCTGGTTGGTCTTTATTGTCGCGTTTGTCCTCTGGTTGGTCCCCAGCGTCATCTTTATCTTTTTGGAGATTTTTAATTAATTGTACATAATAATAATAAGCATCTTTATTTGGTAATAAATTCATACCTTTAAATAATGGGTGGTCAATAGTAATTAAACCAATATCAGTTGGAAAAGGGAGCTTATATTTTATTAAAAGTTGATTAATAGCTAAATCTGTTGCAACATTAACTACGTTTTTCCAAATTAAAGGGTCTTTAACGAAAGCAAATCTTTTATGGTGATGAAACAATTCATGAAAAACTTCGTGTACTAATATGGTTTTAACATAATTAATATTCTTTTTAAGACCATTAATAACAAATTCAGGATTCCATGTTAATACAGTACCATTTGTAGAAAACGTTTTTTCAAAATTAATGGAATTTTTTAATCCTCTATTAGCCATCCAATTCATCATATATTCGTGTAAATATGGATCAGTGAATCTAAAAGAAGATATAGCATTAGCAACTATTTTAATAGCATCATTAATTTCTTCATCTGTTGCTTTTTCTAATAACATTTTATTATATATTTTAGTTAACGGATCATTATTATATATCATATTTTCCTCTTTTAAGTATTTATAATATTTATATATATATTAAAAATTTTCTTTTGTCAATCAACAAAACACTTTTGTCAGAAAAAACGACTTCTTTTTCTGACTAAACTTGAAAAGGTCGTACAACTGTTTAAATTATAAATATTTAAAATGAACAAATCAATTAAAAAATATAATAATAAATTATTAAGGGAGTTGTTTCAATATTTTAGAAAAGTCTTACCATTTAAAAAGAAAGTTGTTTTAATATTATCTAGAAAAAAAGCATGTTTATTAAACGATTATGGTATAACAATACCCCCAGAAGATAAGGAACCTATTAAAATAATAATTTATAATAGTTTTCAATGTGAAAGAATAGATACATTAATACATGAATATGCACATGCTATGAGAATGGCAAGAAATGATTATAATGAACACGGCAATAGTTGGGGGATTGCATATGCCAAAACATATAGAAAATTTTTAGAATTTTTTGACAAATAATTAAATTGTTATTTGTTCGACATTATAAGACATAATTCTAATAGTTTTAATCATTTTTTCTAATTCTTTAATTTGTTTACGCAACAAATTTCGTTCAGAATTAGTTAACAAACCATTTTTAATTGTATTTATAAACGTTGTTTTTAAAGAATACATTTCTAAATAAATATTTGCTAATTGTGTGGTAGAACGGTCTAACGGAAAAGGCAAAACTTTAGGTGCCTGTGCGTTTTTTTCCTCTTCTTTGATACGATTTTTAAGCATATCATAAGTAACCCCTGAACGATTGCTGTTTTGTGCTGTTACATCTTTACGATCCGGATTAAAATACTGGGTTGTTCCGGGTGTTATATCACCAAATGATTCTTTAAATGTAGTACTCAATTTAATCACTTGCTTTTTCTTCTTCTTCTTCTTCCGTTTGTTCGGGGTTTTCTATTTCTGAAGAAATGTCGGACAGTTCTTCCTCTGTTGTTTCATCTTCCAAATCATCTTCAATAGTGTTGGAATCTTGTGCAATAATTGCTAATAATTCTGTTTTTAACCCATCAATTTTTTTAGTGATTATGTCAGCAAGATTGCTGTCTCCTGTTATAGTATCTTCAACATCTGCTTGTATATCACCTGATATTCCAACATTATCATCCGGTTGTATAACATCATTATACGCATTTAAAACATCTTTTGTACTTGTAGTAAAAAGATCATCCAGTTGACAAGGACAAATTTCTTTGTTTTTTTCTGGTTGATCTTCTATAGGTATAACAAACTTTAGTACTGCTTCTGAAAAATTATTAAATTTATTCATTTTATTCCTTATTTTTAAATATTTATCATTTTTAGGCAAGAAAACCACAACATTATTTTTTAATTGTTTTATTAAAAACAATTTCACAAACATCAAATACATTATTTGGTATTTGTTTTTCAACTAAATCTAAAATTTTATTTTTAATACCGTTTTTTATTTCTTTTATAGGTATATATAATGCTTCTGTTTCTGGTAATGTTAATATTGAATATGTAGCTTCAGATTTGTTTTTATTAATTATTAATAAAAATTGTCCTGCTCTAGTTCCAGTTTTGACAAAATAAACATTTTTAATTATATTATTAAAAAACATAATCTATTTATTATGGTATAGAAGTGTTTAAAAGTTGATCATAATCATCAATAATAGAAGCAAAATCCAACTTTTTAAAAGTTATTTCATTATTTGTATAGCGAGGGGCAGATATATAAATTTTATTGTTTGTCTCATTTTCCATGTTTACAATTGCTTGATTTGCCAAATAAACAGCGGTTTCTTCGATTTTTTTTAAAATTTCTTCTTGACTAAAGACTTCTTTATCAATTTTATATGTGGCTAAAGTATATTCTGCTTTTATATCTGATTTGCTAATATAAGTAATAATATTTGCAGGAATTGTAAATCGAACAATTTCATTTTTATTTTCAATTGTTTCGTTTAATTGTTTATGGTCTTCAATTGTTTTTTTATATGATTTCTCATAAACTTCATATAACGAAATAAATTGTGGCATAATAATTCCTTATTTTAAATATTTATTTAATCCCTGAATGTTTTTAATATATTTAACATTTTGTTTTGGTTTTCAACAATTATTTCACCATATATTTTATTAAATATTTTTTAACTCCAAAGATTTGTTTTAAAAGTTGACCAATAAGTTTTTAATTTTTGTCCTTTTGGTGTATTTTTAAATTGTACAGTATTATTTTTTGAATTATATATGATATGATTAATAGCTTTAGGTCCACCATTCCATGTTATTGCATAATCGACAATATTAGGTGATCTTCCAAGTCTTTTAGGTGAACAATAATGTTTCAAATAGATTTTAGCTATTTCTTTACTTTTCTTAAAATTTTTTCTATCTTCATATGTATATTTTTGTTTACCTAATAAACGATTAACATCATCAATAACAACAGTCCAAATTTGCAAAGCCCCTATTGCTTGTCCATCATCACCAATTGCGTTGTTATTATTATTTGATTCTGTTTTTGCTAAACCATTTATTATTATATCTAATAAATGATCATTATGTTGAAAAGTTGTAGTGGCTTGTTGTGGTAATTGTTTGGCTTGTGAAGTATCAGGATTATTCATTAAGGAAGAAAAAGCTAGACCTAACCCACCAGCTAATCTAGCAATTTTACCTTCTTTAAGATTTTCAATTGATTTATCATATTTTAAAATTAATTTGTTTTTTTCCATAAAACGTTCAATTCCTTTTTAATGACAGAAACGGGATACTTTCTGCATAAATATTTATAAAACAAGAGATTAATATGTCAGATACAATACCACAAACAATTTTAAATAAAGCTAGGGCAGACAAATTTATTTTAGTATTAGATATGCCAAAAATACTAAAAGACATGGTTTCCAACACACAAAGAACAAATAAGTTGATAAATCTTGACAAATTACAATTTTCAGTTATCGGTACAACAATACCATCAATAACCGTTCCAGCAATTAGTATAAATGTTTATGGACAAGCATATCAAGCAACATCTCAAAGTCGTCCACAATATACACCAATTAATGTAGAATTTACTATTGATAATAATTTTGATAATTATTGGATACTTTGGAAATGGTTATATATATTAAATCATCCAAGAACATCAGGAATGGATGAACATTTTGCAAAATTTGAAAAAACAACAGAAAACAATATTAATAATATTAGAGAAATTTCTAATTCTTTAATTAAAAAAACGGTACCAGACCCGAAAATTTTAACTAAAAAATATGATTTTATCCATGCTTTAAACAATTATACTGATTATCAAACAACCTTTTCAATATATGGATTAAGAGAATATAATGAAAAGATCATACGTTTTGATTATTATAATGCATTTATTACAGCACTTGGGCAAATTAAATATGATTATAGGGAAAATGGTGAATTGTTATGTAGTTTTGAGTTTGTTTTTGATCAATTAGACATTACCCTCCTAGATACAGGCGAAAATATTTAATATTTATCTACAAAGTCTTTTTTTGTTCCAAAAATATATAAATATTTAAAAGAGAAATTTTAAGGAGAATTTATTATGGCAAGAACAATTGAATCACCCGGAGTGGAAATTAAAGAACGAGATTTGAGTTTCAATTCCAGCTTACCTATTGGAACAAAAGTAATGGTTTGTGGTTTTGCACCACAAGGACCAGTAAACGAGTTAGTTTATGTTACAAATGGTTTAGAAGAATTTGAACAGATTTATGGTACACCAACCAATGCCGCAGAACGTTATTTTTATCAATCTTGCAAAGAAGTGTTGCGTTCTCCTGCTAGTCTTTTTGTAACCAGATTGCCTTATGGTTCTGGCGAAGGGGCGGGATTTGGTAATAATTATAGCGCAGTTGCTTATCCAGTAAATGCTTATAATATAACATCTGTAAATGTAATAAATACTGCTATTAGTACAATTGCAACAACATTTTCAAGTGTTCCAACATTTAAAAATATTAAACCTTTTAGTTTAATGTTTTATGCTGATAGTACCTTAACATTAACAGATTTTAAACAAGCAGGAAATATTGGTTATTTATATGATAGTTATAATGCACCAACCGTATCTGCAACCTTAGATTATACAACAGGTTCTATTACAAGTGTTTGGCCCACATCGACTTCTTTACCAATGGTAAGTGCAACATTTGATGTTATATATGGTGCAGGAAGTGCATCATTTACTACAGCAAAACATTTTGAATTTGGAGCACCAAAAGTTTATCCAATCAGTCAAACGACATATGAAGATATTAAAGCGGGACAGATTGATTGGTCGGCTACAGCCGGATTAACAGTTGCAACATCAGCTAGTCTTGGTAATGCTGGGTTTATTGTTGTAAATGACGCAAAAACAACTGTTGATGAACAATATCAAGGGTATTATATTGGATTTGCAGATAATGAACAAGCCGTGTCCATTGGATATGATTGTGTACAATCTGTAAGTTCAATCAATTCTGCATCAGCCCCTGTAGTTGTGCCATCAACCACAATGGATTTTTATCTAACAGGTAATGATTCAACAAATCCAAACAGTGTTTCGGAAATTATTGAAAACGGATTTAATTATGACTTTTCTAATTCTGATTTCAGTAGTTCTATTATATTAACATTGTTTAAACTTCGCACATCAAATTATGCAAGTGATCCTAATAAATTATATGCATTACCAATTGAAAACTTTGTTGGGTCATTTGATTCTAAACAACAATTGGCAAACGTCAACACTGGTGTTTTGGAGAACTTTTATATCCAAACAAAAGTTAATGATAAATCAAACTATATTCAATTGTTTGTTAATAAAAATTTGGGTGAAAACACAAATTGGTTAACCAGTGGTTCACGAGATGGTATTGTTCGTAATACTGGAAAATCCTTAACAACTATTGGTAATTTTGCCTCTAATAAAGCAAATTCAACAGATAAACTAATTGGTGATTTGCCTAGTAAACTAGAAAAAGCACTAGTTCTAGCAGAAAACCGAGAATTGGTTGATTTAGACATTATTCCTGAAGCTGGTTTAGGTACCGTTTGGGCATATGTTGAAGACACTAAAGACTCCGCTGGTTTTGATGATACAATGAATGTTGCTGTTAAAACATCTGATTTAGCAGACCCAAATCAAGGCGAATCTTCAAAGATTTGTCAGGATTATAAAACAATATTCAACATTTTTGAAACCTTTGTTAGAGAAACCCGTAAAGATTGTATTTATATTGCTGACCCATTAAGAGGCATATTTATACAGGGAACAAATTATAAAGTGTTAGATAGAAAAGACAGAACATTTAGTCAACATATTTATGCACCTTTAAAGAATTTGTTTGGTAGTGCAAATTCAAATTATGCTGGAACATATGCAAATTGGGTTAGTGTTTATGATAGTAATGCAAGTGATTTTGTTTGGATGCCATTTTCGGCGTTTCAAGCATCAATTTTCGCTCGTATGGATTCTAACTCATATCCTTGGTTTGCGGCTGCTGGTTTGAATGATGGTATTATTAGAAATATTACAGATATTGCTATTAAACCAACACAAAAACAACGTGATATGTTATATAAAATTGGTGTAAATCCTGTTGTCTATTTCCCCGGTGATGGATTCGTTGTTTGGGGACAAAAAACATTACAGGCTAAACCAAGTGCTTTTGATAGATGGAATGTTCGTAGATTGTTCCTAGTACTTGAAAAAGCATCATTAAGAATATTACGTTACTTTGTGTTCCAACCAAATAGCGTGTTTACTCGTACCAGAGTAGTTAATGTTCTTAAACCAATATTCGATGTTGCTAAAAATAACGATGGAGTATATGACTATTATCTAGTTTGTGATGAAAGAAATAATACTTCTGATGTTATAGATAACAATGAGATGAAATTTGATGCTTATTTGAAACCAGTAAGAAGTGCTGAATTTATTTTGGCAACCTTTACTGCAACACGTACAGGCGATGATTTCAATGAATTAATTGGTTAAATTAAAAAATAATTAATAAAAGGTCAATTTAAACAATTGACTTTTTATTTATTATAATATATAATTATATCACTAATCACATACTATTATGAAAACAAAAGAAGAATTAAAAAACAATATAATAAAAAACGATTATATCAGAAAAGACGGACTATTTAATAGTGTTTTAATAAGACATAATAAAATAATAGAAACAGAATTTTATAAAGAAATACACCAAAACACGTTATTTGTTCCGTTTGAAAATATTACTGAAAAATTTTATTGTATATTAAATAATATAACAACAAAAAAATTGTGTCCATATTGTCAAACACCAGTAAAATTTAAAATGTTTAAATATGGTTATAAAAAAACATGTGGAAAAAACACTTGTATACGACAGCAAACATTATGGAAATCTAGTTCAGCAAAAAAAATTGTAACCAATAAAATAATATATAATAATTTTTGTTTAAATTATGAATCAAAACAATATAATATAGTAGATATTAATAAAATAAAAGAATTTGTTTCAAATAGAATACTTGAAACACAATCTGGTGTATTACACATGTTTATTGATAATAAACACATAAAAGAAAATTCTGAAATATTATATAATATATTAGATTTAACTAAAGAATTTGTTGTTGTTAATAAAAGCAATTTTAAATGGTCTGAAAGATTCTATATTATACATAATAATATAACTGAACAATCGAAATGTCTTTTGTGTAATAATAAAACGCCATATATTAATTTTAAAAAGGGGTATCAAAAGACATGTGGGATTAATTGTTCGAACAATGGTTATGCTAACAAACAAAGAATTAAAAACCATATATATAATATTAAAGAAACAATAGAAAAACAGAATTTTGAAATAATTAATAATTTAGATTTGTTTAATGGATTAAATAATGAAAAATTAAAACTTAAATGTAAAAAGTGTAATAATATTATAGAAAAAGATTTGTCTAATAGTAGATGGGAAAAATTTTATTGTAATATATGTAATAATTTTACTTCAAATGAAGAAAAAGAAGTATTAGCTTTTATTAAAGAGAAATATAACAAAACCATATTAAATAATATAAAACATATAGAAAATAAAGAATTGGATATATATTTACCAGAAAACAACTTAGCTATTGAATATAATGGAATTTATTATCATTCATATAATAATCAACAAAAAGAAAATAAAAAATATCATTTGAATAAAACAGAATTGTGTTTAAAAAAGAACATAAAATTATTACACATTTTTTCTCATGAATGGTCTGATTTAAACAAACAAGAAATCTGGAAATCTATAATATTAAACAAATTAGGTGTTTCTAATAGAATATTTGCAAGAAAATGCATGATTAAAGAACTCGACAACAAAACAAAAAACGCTTTTCTCAACAATAATCATTTACAAGGAGAAGACAAAACCAGTATTAAAATAGGTTTATTTTATAATAATGAATTAATATCGGTAATGACTTTTTCAAAAACAAGATTTAATAAAAATTATGAATGGGAATTAGTAAGATTTTGTAATAAATTAAACACAACTATAATTGGTGGGGCATCTAAATTATTAACATATTTTGAAAAAACGTATAAACCCAAGTCATTAATAACATATGCCGATAGACGTTATAGTACAGGAGAATTATATTATAAACTAGGGTTTACTTTTATTAAAAACACCCCTCCTAATTACATTTATTATAAAAGGAATTTGTTTTTATCTAGAATGCAAACACAAAAACATAAATTAGAAAAACTTTTAGTAAATTTTAATAAAAATATAACTGAATCAGAAAACATGTTTAATCATGGTTATAGAAGGTTTTGGGATTGTGGTAATATGTCTTTTCAGAAATCATATTGAGTTAATCAATAAGTTCAATGTTTTCTAATATTTCTGAAATATAGGTAGGTTCAAAAACAGTTTTTTCTTTTAAATTGTTATACATGTTGTCATATAAAGATATACACAATTCAATTTCTCCATATTTGTCATATTGTATTTTAAAATAGTTTTCTATTTTTGTTGATTGTTTGACATTGGCATTATGTATTAAACTAACAAAACCGGTTTGATTTCCAAATCCAGTTCTAATAGCTTTAGCAATATCTAGGAAAGATAACATATATCCAGAGAAACTACCTTTATTTTTTTTGTTATATGGTGATTCAAAATCTAATTCCATAAAAATACTATTAATTTCTCTATGGTCTAATTCTCGTTTACCACCAAATCCGGAAAAATCTAAACACGACCCATCTGTTAAAACATATCCAGTACCATTAGAACAAACATTATCATATTGAAAATGTGATTTTGCTAAATTATTTAATAAATCTTCGGTTATTTCCTTTTTTTGTTTTTCTAATAAAACATTATCATATAAATTTTTAAAAAAGTTGTGCATATTTTAAATATTTATTGATTTTTTTTCCAAATCCAAATTGGTTCACAATGGACACCAATCTTATCAGATTTACTATTTGGTCTTTTTGCCAATTGTAAGCCGATACATCCATTATATTTTGCATCATTTAAAGTACTAATATAATCATTCATGGGATCGCAAATTCTATTAATGGTATGATTACAATAAACATCAGAAATATTTATAGCCATATGTCCATTAGGTTTTAAAGCAGACCATGCTTTTTTAATAACTTCAAATAGAAAAAAATTCAACCAATTATTAAGTTTTTTATATTTTTTCCAAGATTGATTTAAATCTTGTGTATATCTTTCTATAATAAAATATGGGGGAGAGGTGCAAACAAAATCGACACTGTTTTGTTTAAACAAGTGATGTTCAGCAGGCATATTAAACAAATCAATTTTTTTGTTTATATTAAAATGGTTTACCTGTTGAAAAAAACCATTAAAAAGATTGTAATTAGGATCGATTCCACAATAATAATCAGTAGAATCAGTAGCTAAAAAAGCAGACAATCTATCACCCCACCCCATACTAAAATCTAAAACATTTTTCGCATTAAAATATTGATAAAGACATTTTGCGGCAGACGGTTTAAATTGTGATGCAATATATTTTCTTAAAGCAATAGCTATTCTTAATTCTTTATTAGTGATTTTTTTAAATTTTAACGTCCATAAAGCATTAAATAAAGACATTCTAAATTTTTTTATTGTCCAGCTTCTAAAAGGGGATGGTGAATTTATTGAATCACACAACCAACGATTTGTTTGATGAAAAAAATCTGAACTTATATTGCCTGTTTTACAGTCTTTAATATATAAATCAGAAAAAGGATATTTATATTCATATCTTGAAAAAAATGGCTTGTTTATTAATAATGTTTTAGCATCTATTTTTTTTAATTTTTTAAAATCCTCTAAAACATCATTAAATGATATTTTTCTATATGGAAGATTTAAATTATAAATGTCAATTAAATCAGAAAGTATTTCTTTAATTTCATCTTTTGTGTGCTTTTGATTTAAATCTAACCATTCGTTTTCAGATATATTCAACTCATTATTTTTTATTAAATAATCATACTCTTTAGACATTTAAATAATCCCTTTAAAAATTGTATTTGTTTAGCACGTTTTTAATATCATTGATACAATTGATTGATTTGTCGATATTCAAAACGCAATTATCAAGATTTCCATAATATTCTTCAAGACAATTAATTAATAATTGTTTAATTTTGTCTTCATCTGGACCATAAGGTATTTTACTTTCAACATAAAGTTTTTCAAGATATTTCTCTTTTTCTATAAAATAATTAACAATATCTTCTTCTTTCCATTCCCCCTTTCTAATTGCTTTTAATTGTTCAGAATTTCTGGTTATGTCCATATCTCCTTCTAACAATATTTGTTCAACTTGATTTATAAGTCTTACAACATGATATGCAAATTTTGTATCATAACCATATTCTTCTACAATTTCTTTTCTTTTTCCAATTGAGTTTTTGTTTTTAATTTTATGAAGTTGACTATAAGCATATCCTTTAAATTTATACCATGCTCCTTTATGGAAAAACATTTTTCTATTTTCTTTAACGAGTTTACCAATTTTTGTAATATATAATACACAATTTGGAGGTGTACAAATACAATCTAATATATTCGGGTTGTTTTCCATACACAAAGAAAACAATTTAATTATATTATAAATAGCAACATCAATAGTTTGTCCTTTTCCACCAAAAGCGTCTGAATAAGAAATGTTATGCTGTTGAAACTGTTCAAAATTCTTTTTTTGTCTACCAAACCCAATAATATCACCAGCAAGATGTGGGAAAACCATGTTTTTAGGTGGAATCGTGAAACCATATAAATCTAAGTCTGAAATATCACTAGACACTTGATAAGAAACAGAACCCATAATTGTTAAATATTGCAAACCAGTAAGTACAAACGTTTCCGGTTTAATTAAGTTTCGATCAGCCAATTTATTTAAAATATGCATTGTTCAGTCCTTTTCTTTTATTAATTAATAATAATATACTAATTTCATGTGAAAACAAGAACAAAAAACAAAAAATTCAATGTTTTTATAAAAAGCGTGATATTTTAATAAATATTTAAAAAGATATAGGAGAATTATTATGTCAGAAGGTATACAAGCGTTTTATGAGACAGCAAAAGCAAGAGAATTTGCAAGAGATTTTCAATTTAGACTTGTAACATTAGGGCCATTGTCTAAAGATGATTTAGTATATGTAAGAACAACCAGTTTACCCGGAAAATCAATTGTCGATAATGTTGTACCATATATGGGTTTAGATTTTCATGTTCCCGGCGGTTCAAAATATCCTGGATCATTGCCTGTTAAATTCCTATGTGATGAAGCAATAAATGTTAGAAGCAAATTAGAAGCATGGATGACAGAAATCTTTTCAGTAGATACTTCGTCTGGCAAATATGGTGTTCCTGCTGAAATTGCAACATTAGACCTATTAGATAAAGAATTTAAGGCTGTTAGACGTTATGAGTTTGTAGGTATTTATATTCAAAATTTAGGAGATATTAATTATGATATCGGGGGTGGTGGTAAACCACAAGAATTTGATGCCACTATTAATTATCAATGGTGGAGACCTGTTTAATTAAATAAAACAAATAAATTCTTTATCTTTTAAGCCCTTATTAAATATTATAAGGGCTTTTTTTGTATAAATACTTAAAAGTAAATGTATGGCAATAGTAAACGATATTTTTCAAAAGGCAACACAAGGAATCCGAGAATTTGGTGAAAAAGGATATTATGAAGCATTTTATAATTCTTTTTTAACTAAAGCTAATTCATTACCTATTAATAGTTTATGGATTGTTTTTATTGAAAGCATTCCGGGGGTTACAATACAACAAACCATTAAAAGATATGAAAAAAATTTCAATTTTAAAGATCAAACCATTACAAAAATGTTTGAAACTGGTAAACGTGACGCAACAAGGGTAAAAGGAATATTATTTGCACAAGGAGTTATACACCCCGGAGAATCATTTGAAGTTACTCGTGTTGGAATTAAAAACACAGGATTAATACAAGGGCTAATTGGACAAGGAAGAACAGGGTTTCCTACGTTTGATGTGTCTTTTTTAGAAAACAATTTAAGTATGGTTGATTATGTGTTGCGACCTTGGACAGTAGCAGTTGCACATGATTCATTAAAAAACCAAAATTTAAAAACAAATATATATGTTTGGCATCTTTCTAAAATGGGTCCAAATGTTGAATTTTCTAAAAGAAAAGTGTTTTTATATAAAAATTGTTGTCCTATTAGCATCGATTCACAAGAATATAATTATTCTGGTTCAGATGTCAACGTAAAAAGAACGGTTAAATTCGCATTTAATCATTATGAAATCCAACCATGTGATACCGCATTATTATCATTAATTGACGACAAATTAAACATAAAAAATATGATTAAACAAGCAGTTAAACAAACAATTGCAACAGCAAAAGATAAAGCAATAGATTTTGGACAAAATTTAGTATTAGGAACAATAGGCAATATAATTACAAATACAGAAGGTGCAGTTACAGATGCAATAGGTAATGCAATTGAAAATGTTAAGGGTACAATTAGACAAGGGGCAACAGGATTAACAAATAATATAAATGATGTCGTTAACAATGCTATTGGATCATTAACAGGCAACAATAATGAGTCTTCTAATGCAGTAAATGGTATAAATAATAGCATAAATGATGGTGTTGGTTCTATCACACGAAATATTAAAAACAACGACACACCAAATTTTTCAGAACAAAACAGAATAAATATTGCAGAAAATAGACAAATTGGTACATTGAAACTACCTGATGTTAATAAGAAAAACAATCAAAACGATGCACCAAATCATACGATAAGCACAGAAAATTTTGGTGTTTTTACACATAAAACGATTAATCAAGATGACACACCAATTTTTTATAAAACCATTAAAACAACAGATAACATGGTAGAAACAACACAAAACGCTGCTAAAGCTGCGGCAGATTTAACTTATGGTACACCAAGAACACCTAATAATTTCAAAGAAATAGAAATTTCACAATCAGATTATGTTAAACAAGATACATCATTACCAACATATAGACAAATCAAAATCAACGAAAAAGATGATTCAAGATCACCTTTTACATTAGAATCTTTTAAACAAGTTAATATTAACAAAAATGATACAACAACGAATGTTAAAAAAATTCCTTATAAAATTGTTAATATTAATGACAACGACACACCCAGCCATCCTTAATTGACTTTTAATTTTTTTAAATAAATAGTATTATTATGAAAGGGACACAATATGCTTGATTTAATTTTTTCAAAAGAACAGTTTTATTTATTATATTTAATTTGTATAATGATTATTACAGGGCTTATTAAAGAAAACAATCTATTTAATAACATTTATAATTTTTTATTAAATAACATCAAATCAAAAAGATTATTAATAACTATTATATCTGCAATATCTGGGGTATTACCAATTCCGGGTAGGGTGGTTGTTTCGGCGGGAATCCTTGATGTTTTAACAAGTAACGTGGGCGCAAAGAAGCGAGAAAAACTAGGCATATTAGATTATTTGGCAACACATCATTATTATTTATGGTCCCCATTAGAACCAACAATAACAATATTAATGGCTGGTCTTTGTTTGTCTTGGGTGGGTGTTTTGAAATACACTTGGCCGATTTTATTAATTAGTTTATTATTCTTGTTTTATTACATTTTTATATTTATTAAAGAAGACGATTTTAATTTACCAACATCATCTAATAAACAATTTAATTTTTTAGACTTTATTAAAAACATATTTCCATTAATAATTGCTGTTGGACTAATTGTTGTTTATCCACCATATTATGTTTTTCCAATATTTGTATTATATTATATGATTATAACAACAACCATAAATCCAATTAAACACATTAAATGGAAATTGATTGTTACACTTTTTATTGTTATATTATTATCAAATATTATTAAAACATTTGGAACAGAAATAACCAACTTTATTAAATATTTGACAACGCAATTAAATATAAACGAATTAGAATCATTTGTATTGTTGTCGTTAATTGCCTTTACAGCATCTTTTTGTTTAGGTAGTAGCACGAAATTTGCAGGTATAACAGTTGTTTTAACTAATATATTAGGTATTGAATATTTGTCCTATTTGTTTGTTTTGGAATTTTGTGGATATTTACTATCCCCTATGCACAAATGTGTTTTAACAGGGTCTGGTTATTTCAAAACACCTTTAAAAGATTATTATATAGTTATATCATTATGGTGTTTACTTATAATGATTTATGGCTGTTTAACATTGATTTTTTAATTTTTTAAATAAATATTAGAAAAGGAATTAAAAATATGACAAAAGAAACAGAAAAACAAGGCACAATCGACGATTTGATTAAAATAATTAATAAAACTAGAGAAACTTTTAATTATGAAATTTTTATTCCTTCATTACAAAAAAAAGTAATGTTTCGTGAAATCAATACTGCACAACAAAAACGTCTTGTAAAAGCCATTATTGATTCTCCTGCTTATAACACAGAATTTATATTTGCTTTACAACAAATTATTAAAGAAAACTGTGTAGATAATAGTATAAACATCAATGAATTAACCATTTATGACAAAATGATTATATCATTAATTATGCGTTCAGTAAGTATTGGTGATATAATTACAATGACATTAAAATCAGCAAAAGAAGACAAAACATTTACAAGAGAATTGAAACTAAAAGAATTGGTAGAAAAAGTTGTTAATGAAATTAAAATAGAATCAACAACAATTGCCGACGATTTGAACATGTTTACTGTAGATTGTTCTTTGCCTACTATTGGTGAAGAATATGAGATGGAAAGCCAATTACATAAAAACAATAAGAATGTTGAAATAAATACTGATAATGAATTGCGAGAAACCATTGGAAGCGTATTTATTAATGAAATTGTTAAATATATTAAAAATATCACAATAAAAAACAAAGAAAACGATGAACTTACTATAATTGATTTAAAACAACTAGATTTTAAAAATCGAATAAAAGTAATTGAATCATTACCCAGCAAATTAATTAATAAAATAATTGATTATATTGGTTTAATTAATAAAGAATTTGAAAAGATTTTGTTGGTAAAAGTAGACAATAACGGTGAAAACCTTGAATGGAGATTAAAAATAGATTCAAGTTTTTTTATGCGTTCCTAAAAGGGATATTTGAATATAATTTAATGTCTCTTTTTAGGGAAATATACATATTAACACACCACCTTGGATTTGAAGCCAGTTTTATTGATACCACACCCCCTATAGAGCGCGAATTCTATCTTTTGATGTATGAGGACGAGAAGAAAAAAGAACAGGATAAAACGCAAAACAGCCCCAATCAAATAGGTTCTCCTATTAATACAATTTAAAAATAAGCCAACAAAGCTGTTTTTTAAATAAATATTTAAAAATGAGTAACTTTGCATCAATTAACATGACTTTTGAATCACCGGACACTTTGTTATCGGGGTCTGGTGAATTTGACATTTCAGAAACATTTAAAAATTTGTTTATTAATAATCCTGCTTTACAAGAACAAATACAAATAAAAATAACAGACATTTTTTCACAAATTAAATCTAATGATATAGCATCAAATTGGCAAGAAAAACTCAAGAATTTAATGAATTTTACTAAAGAAGATAAAGACAAATTTAATAATACTATTAATGATAATATTAATAAAACATTAGAAAAAATCAAATTAGACCCAATTGATTTTGCAAAAACATATACAACAAAGCAAACACCAAATATTAATAAAGAAACATCAAATATTAATAAAACAATTAACCTTTTTGAAAAAGAATCCTTAAAAATCTCAACAAAAATATATGATTTATTAAAAAATCAAGAACAAAGACAAATTGATAATGAATCTGCTTTTGATAATAAGGGTATAACAATTAAAGAGTTTTCACCAACAGCAATTGAACAATTTAAAAAAACACAAGATATTAAAGGATTAAGTGGTTTGTTTGATAAACTAAAAGCAGGGTTTGGTAATTTAATAGACGCTTTTAAAGAAAAGGGCAGTTTTTGGGGTAATCTTATTGGTTTAATTGGTGGTGGATTGTTGTTATATTTAAATAAAGAGAAAATTAAAAAATGGCTTGAAGAAACACAAATTGGTAAAGAATTGTTGTCTATTATGGACGGAATATGGACACATTTAAAAACAAGTATTAACAATTTTATATATGATAAAAAACTTGAAAATTCTCCATTAGGTCAATTAGCAAGAGTTTTAGATAGATTTAATAAAGAAGGTATAATATTTAAAATCACAGATGTTTTTGGTGTAACAGCTAGTGAAGATGATCCAACAAGAGGAACACGTAAAACACTTTTTAATGCATTAATCATACAACCTATTAAAAAGGCATCACAGTTATTATTAAAAATGTTTAGTGGTAAAGGTATAACAGAACTTATTGAGAATTCTTTCCCGACTTTAACAAAAATGTTTTCTAAAGAAGGCGGAGAAGTTATAGTAAAAGAAGGTGCAGAAATTGCAGGAAAAGCAATTGTAAAAAAAGCAGGCACAAAAATTTTATTGACAACTATTCTTAAAAAAATACCAATCATTTCTGCTTTAGTCGGATTAGGGGAAGGTATTAGTAGAATAGCAAACGGAAACATAGAAGGCGGATTAATAGCTATTGCAAGTGGCGTTGCTGGTTCATTTCCGTTTTTAGGCACGGGAATATCAATAGCTTTAGATGCATATAATGCTGTACAAGATATTCAACATGGTGGTGATAAGGGCAGAGCAAGTTCAGGGTTTAATAAAATGTGGACAAACTTCTTGCAAAAATATGGCAAAAGAATACCTTTTTTAAATTCCCTTATATATATGTCGGAAGCCTTTGGATATTTTTCACAAGGACAATGGAAAAGTGGATTTAAATCTGTAGGATATGCTTTAGCAGGCGCAGTACCTTTTGCCAATATATTAACAATGTTTTTAACCGATGATGAAAAACAAAACAATGCAACAATAGGAAAAGCAGTGTCAATTACAGAAGCAATTGGTAATTGGTTAAAAAGCAAGCTAAAAAATCTTCCGGCACCTTTAAGATTAGCGTTGTCAGCACTTGGTATTGAAGGATTAGACGAAGATATTGAAATGGGGAGTGGTGGTACAACAACAAAAACAATGGAACAAACAGCCGAACTTGAAATGCAATATTTAAATAGATTACAAGAATTAAAAACTAGATTTGAAAAACAAGAAATTGATTATAAAACAGCAGACAAATTATTTGCAGATATTAGAGAAGGATATTCAAAAGATGGTGTAAAAACCAGTGTAAAAGACCTGAATTTAAAAACAGAAGCAGATGTGGTTGTTCGTAAAGAAGCGCAACCAGTACAAAACGCAGTTTTTAGTGGTGTTAAAGTGGTACCACATCAAAACGATCAACTTACATTATTTGAAGGTAAAGAATCAGGAATGTTATCAAAACAAGGCGGATTTTTTGATAAAGGGTTTCAAAAAATAACTACAGTTCTCGAATTACACGGACAATATTTACAAAAAATAGAAGAATTTTTAAAATTAAGTATTGAAGATTTAAATATGATAGCCCAAAACGGTAAAACGACTAATGATATATTGCCAAGGTTAAAACCAGAACCCATACAAAACCAAAAAAGTTTTCCAGCAACAGATGTTCGTGATCCTATTTATGAATATCGTTTACAGAGATATACAGAAAGTAGGTAAACATGGCTAATAATAAACAATTAAAAGTTGAAAATAAACCATTAAATAAACTTAAAAGCGAATCAAAATATTATCCTACAATGGATTTAATAAATGTTTTACAGGAATATAGTTGGACAGTTTCAAATTCCATTTCAAAAGAAAGTATAACAGAAAAAAATATACCACATATAGAAATGATAGAATATGAACAAGATGTTTCTATGATTTGGGCAAATGTGTTTTATTGGTTAAAAGTTATTGCTAAAAATTCTCCAACAAACAATCCTTATGAATCATTGTATCACGCAAAAAAAACAGGAACAACTTTTATATTTCCATTTTTTTCAGAATACAATCATAATTTGACACAAAATTGGGAACCATCAAAGGGTATAATGAATTTTGATGTTGTTAGTAAACTAATGAATTTGGTACAAGCAGGTGTGGGGGCTTTAAATTTAGCACCCGGAACAGCCATTAATCAACCCAAAGTATGGTCTGGAACAGGGGCTGGTTCGTATGAATTCACATTTAACTTATTTAATACTGTTAAAAGAGATGATGTTGCAAAAAACAAAAAACTAATTAATCGATTAATTATGTCGTCATTACATGATCAACAAAACGCAATATTAGCTTCTCCACCCGCTTTATTTGAAATTACAATTCCCGGAATTAGATATAGTCCAGCGGCTGTAATATCAAATTTGTCGATTACAAACACCGGACAAATGAATGTGATACTTGGTGATATTGTTCCTGATGCATATGAAATAAAAATACAAATTACAGAATTAATTGTTGAAAGCAGGCAAATTTATGATGCAGCAATTAAAGATAAACGAATGTCTGCAATTAATAATGAAAACAATGCTGAACAAGAACAAATAAATAATGATCTTATTGCGGCACAAGCAGAAGCATCAGGACAAACAACAGACTCAACAGGTAGACCAATTGTACCACCATAATAGGCAAAAAAATGAAATATAATGATTTAGAAAATAAATTATATAAAATAAACAGTGAAAACTATGAAAACATTTTCAACATTTATTTTGATGAAAATGATCAATATTATTATAATTTATTAAAAAAAGTAGATTTCCCGAGTGATTTAGATGCAACATTATTTACTTATTATGAAACAAAACCAAAAGATGCATATACAAACATTTCATATAAATTTTATGGTAGTGTAGTATTATGGTGGTTAATATGTGCAACAAATGGTATAGACGACCCAACAAAACAACCTGAAGTTGGGACATTATTAAAAATCATTCAACCTTTTTATGTTAAAACCATATTAACTAAACTTCAACAAAAGGATATATAATATGGTAGATAGTTTAGAAAAAATATTTAATAATCAAACTTATTTGTTTGATATTAAAATAACCAATCCAGATGGAAAAGAATTCCAATTAAACCCTGAAGCAGTATTACAATTAGTAATAGAAGACAACATACATTTTTTTCCATTTAAGGGGTTTTTCATATATGAAAATAGTTATGAAATGATTGAAAAAGGATTAGGTAGCAGTCAATTAACAGAACTACAAAAATCAACACCCGCTACAGAACGAGAAAAAATAAAAAAAGAAGAACCATATTTGTTTAGAAATGATGGTAAAGATTATATAACAATTTTAATAAAACCGACATTAAATAGTATAAGTGAATTAATAGCAAAAGGGGCACCAAAAGAATTACCCCCTGAAATTTGGAATATTAAATTAGAAGCAGTAATATATGATCAAGAAGATATAGAAGTTGGTAATATTACACAAAAATGTAAAAAATATTATTTTTGGGATAAACGATTTCAACAAATGTTAGAAAAAAACGTTGAGTGGTCAACCGCTACTTCTAAATATAACGAATCATATTTAAATTTAGGAAAAAAATATAAGCCAAGCCAAGCATCAGACGAGCAAAGAAAAATGCTTACAGGGCAAGCAATTAAAGCCTTATTAAAAGAAAACGGGTTTGAAAATGATATAACAACAGATTCAGAATTATTTGATAAAGGATCAACAAAAATATTTTTTAATTCGCCAAACAATTATACGATGGTTGATATATTAAAATATCTATTAAATGCACACGTTTCTGAAAAAAACACTTTCAACACAAAAGACACGGACGAAGTTGATATTTGTTTATTTAATTTAGACCGATATACACAAAAATTTGAGTTAATACCATTATGGAAATATTTTAAAAATGCTGGGAGTCAACCAAACAAACCCGGAAAATGGCAAATAGAGTATTTATTATTTGATGAAATGGGAAACACCAACATTTCTTCTATGAAATCTCCACATAATACAAATCCGAATTATGTAACCGACAATTTAGTAACAAAAATTAAAACCTATCAATTTGTAGACATGTCTGCGGCTGATAATTTAAATAATATTGTAACAACCCCTGTTTATTCATATGATTTTAAAAATAAAAAACATTTAATAAACGTAGAAAAGTCTAATATAAGTATTCTTTCAGATAAAATTAAAGGTATTTATTTAGACAATAAAATATATGCAAAAGGGAATTATCCTTTATTAACACTTAATCAAAACAAAATCAACAACACAAGAATTAATCCAACTTTTTCATTACGAAATGATGTTGAATCAATGTACAAACACGGAATTGGAAAACTATTAAATTCTGCCTTATTTTTAAATACTTGTGTTGTATTAAAATTAGATGGTGCAACTTTTAGACAATCCGGAAGATTTGTTGGTATTGATAGATTAACAGATAGTGATAACAATCTTGATTATAAATTATGTGGTCAATGGTTTATAACAACAGTTAAACACGTTTTTTTTCAAAACATGTATCAAACAGAAGTTACAGCAATTAAACCACATAGTTATGAAAATCTTAATTTAAAACAAGATGTTTAACTACCTGTTGATGGTTGATAATTCGGTCCTGTTTGACCACCACCATCAATAAAAGCCTGTGTTGCCTGTGGTATTGACATTCCATGTACATTGAAATTATTATTATCCGGTAAGAAAACTTTACCATATCCTACTGGATTATTTGCACCATAACCAGCAGAATCAGAAACCCATCCATTATAACCCAATGCTTGTGCTAAAGCGGAATAACTGTCAGGACCATCAATAGAACCATCACCAGCCCCTCCAGCAGACCCTCCAGCACCACCATTACATAAAGTATAGACTTTCATGCCAGCAGGACCGGGCATACCCATACAATCATCTGTAGGTGGCCAATCTATACCACTTTCATATTTGGCTCTACTATCATCATTATCACAACCTTTTACATATCCATATGATCCGGGCGGTCCATGTACTAAACATTTATCTAAAGGATATGGTATTGGTGTTGGAAACTCCGAACTCAAAGAATCTAAAAAGGTATATGGCAAAATGTTTCTTTTTGATGTAACTGCTTGCTCATTAAGTGTTAACAAGCCAGTTGTAGGATCGAGATATCCACATAATGATTTGGGTACAGGGGGTCTGATTGTTGTACCTCTAACCATGCTATTGTATTGGTCAATAGCTCTTTTTAAATAAATATTATTTGTGTTTGTATTAAAATTCGGGTCTACTTCTATTAAAGTTTCATATAAATTAATATAATCAATTTTAGTATAAGATTGTTGAACACCATTTTGTAGGGGTCTAACCGTTGTACCCGTTATGTTTGAAATTTTCATAATAAATCATCCGGTCTAAAAGGTACTATTACATCTAAAGCATCATCTACCCCTTGTGCTAATCCATCATACCAAGGACTACCTCTACTATCTAATTGTTGATCTATTCCTTTAGTAACAACACTATTATAACTAGTTTCTCCTGAAGCAGAAACTGTATATGTAACTTGTACAACAACTTCTACTGTAGTTTCAGCCCAATTATATGTATATGTGTAATTTACAACTTTGCCGTTTCCATTAGCATCCCCAGCAGTAATCATGTTTGATAAAACATTCGTAACAGGGGGTGTGGCGTTTGGATGGTCAGTCACCCAATCAGACCATTTATTATCGGGAGTACTATTAGCCCATCTTATAAATTCCGCATCTGCAATATTTTTTGCATCTGCATTTGCTGCGGAATCAAATCCTGTTCCCGGTCCTGTGATTGCTTTAGCCGCTACCAATGTGTCAGTAGAGTTTATGCCAGCAATAATCATCAAATCTCTAACTTGTTCTTTAACACCACAAAATGTAGTAGGTATTGCTTTAAAATAATGAAAATGTGGAGGGGCACCGCCAAATTCTGTCATTTGCCATTCTACAGGTGCTGTAACATGTTGTAATCCTAATTCCCCTTCGATATATTGACCACCTTTTACAATAACGTTTCTGCTTATATTAATTTGTCCGTCTAATACAATAGGATTGTGTTCAAAAGGCATTATTGAAATGTTTCTAGCACGTAAATTTAAACGCTCTCCACCGTCAAGGTTAACTTCATTTTGTGAAGAAATGTTTACTTGGTCTCCTGTCATGTTAATAATAGAGCCATGCATATCAATATTTCCGAATGTTTTTATATTAATACCATTAGAACCAACCAACAATTTATATCGGTTTCCAACCGTTAAAACATAGTCACCACCGGGGACATCATCTACCGCAATTTGTTCAATATAAGGTGTTGCTCTAAATGTCTCATAAACCTCTTCCACGGATACGTGTACACCATTGACACGTAATTTACCAACAGGGTCAATTCTTATTGCTGGCAAATCATTAACAATTAACCCAATTGTTTCGATTTTGTTTTTGTGTACACTAATTATTTGATCTCCACCATTTGTTAATGACTTTTCAAAATCTAATAATTTTTTGGTTTTTTCTACCATTAAAGCATTTAATATTGGTAAAGTTTTTTTAGTTTCTGGCATCCAAAAACCGTCGTAGGTAGAAGGAGATTCGCCGGGGAAATGGTCTAAAGTGAAATCAAAATCTAGAGGATTGCAAACATCACAAGGAGACCCTTTATAAAACCCTAATCCTCTTATTGGTGCTCCCAACCGATTAATAGCAACAGGAACAGGCACTGTGGGTTGTTCAAGGGGTGTAAACCTGTCCGACCCCAAAGGACAACAATCCCCCTTTGAAATATAAGCATGTATAAGCATCATATTATATTTAGCAGTTTCTGGATAAGGTAAGCCTTTACAAACAGGACACACAGCAAAACCACCCGTTATTAATGCAAGTGGTGATCCTATTCTTTTTTGACCTTTTGCTACATAATTTGGTGCTTCTCCTTCATTTGCTCTTTGTACATCGAAAAGATATTTAACATTATGTATTTCTTTCATAATAGTATAAATATCTTTTACTATTTTTTCTGGGACATTCCCAACTGTTGTATATTGATCACCCGCAATTATAATATCTTGTGATTCTGCTACATATATGCTTTGATTTTTTCTAACGGTTAAAAATTGATCACCAATAACCATTTTTTGATCGTTTGCCGTTGCCAACTGTATAGTTGCAATATTATTAAATTCTAAAAAAGAACCAGAATAATGTGTAAATTTTAATATTTCTCTTAAATCAGTATCAATAAGTTCAATACTATGTTTATTAGTGTTTAATACTGTTTTTGCTCTAAAAGTTTTGGTGTCAGCATCAATTTTACCCTCTTCATCTTTATTAATATTTTCATATGATGCTGGATAATCGACACATGTATTATTATCTGTTTCACTGCTTAAAGTATAAATACGTTTAAAATCCTCTTCACCATAGGATGATGCAAAATATACGGGAAACATTGGATCACCTTCACGAAACCATAACCAAACATGTGAACCAACATTAGGAATAGTAAATAAGCCTCTGGCTAATGTAGAATAATCTGAAGGAGTATATTGATATGCATTAGGGTTTGCAAAATGATTAAAATTTTTATCTGTTTCAGAAAAAGCATCAGGAAAACTTCCAGTATTTGTAAAGACTTGTAAAGGTCTTCCCGTTTCCCGTATGTCATCTCCAATCCACAAATTTGAATCTGACGTTGTACCATTTTGTGTAATTGCATTATAACGACCAGATGCCGAACCACCAAACAAGGGTCCAGCATATTCACCCCACGGCAACAAATCTTTTAATTCTTTAATAATATTTTCTAAATCATTACTATTGTATTTACCCGGAAATTTGATTTCTTTGTTTTCATTTGATTTATTAAATTTTTCATAAACAGTTGTAGAAATGTGTGGAACAAATATTTTAATTCTTCCACGTTTTTCAGGATCGTTGTTTTGTATAACAACCCCTAAATAAAACCCATTATATTTTATATCATTCATTTTTTTTTTAATATAAGATATCATTATTTGGAATATTTACATCTAAATTAGATATTTTATTACCTTTATTATCAATAACCAATGCTGTTTTTTCGATTGTGGTTTCAGAAATACTATTTTCATATTTTTCTTGTTTTTGAATAGGATATAAGGAATCAATTAATTTCATATTTTCTTTAAATTGAAGTTGTATTAATGTTTTAATAAGTGTACGAATAGATGTAGAAGTGGCCTGTGTAAGATATAAAGACCAAAACATATCACCTAAACAAGTTTTGTCTGGGGCTTTTAAATACATAAAAGTAAGAGGATTCCTGTTAACATATTTAATTCCTTGCCAATATTCATTTGAAAAATTTAATGTGTGCATAGCATTAAGTTTTGAATAAGTATTTAATATCATATCTTGTGTATTTTGGTTCAATTTAGTTTTTAAGTTATATCTAATAGGTATAGCTTGGACCCAAAATTCGGGGTCTAATGCTGTTTGATCAGCAAAATAATTTACATAAGGTGTTCCTATATCATCTGAAACTTCAGGAAAAGAATCAAAAACATCTTTAAAAAGAGGATGTTCTTTCAAAGCATAAATTATGTCTCTAATTTCTCTTGCTTCTGCACCAGACGCTTCTTTTATTTTATCTTTGGCTTTTATTAAATTTTCTGGTGTCAATTCTTTTTTTATATTTAATAACATATCTAAAGGGGTTTCACCAGTATTTTCTTTATCTTCATTAATTAATGGCGCATTCAAAACCTTTTTTACACTACCGTCATTAATTTCTTTATATTTTGTTTTTTCTTTAAAAGTATTAAATAATTTCTCTGCAACCCCTTTAACATTAGATATAACATTTGATATAACACTTAAAAACTCAGTTAAAAAAGACATAAAACTTTGGACAAAAGCTTTAGCTTTTCTTAAAACCATATCTTTAAAACGTATTAAAAAACTTTTCCCCAATAAAAATGTGGCGTTTTTAGTTTTTTTAATTTCTAAAAAAGCATTTTTTTGTATTTTTCTTATATTACGCTTAATTTTGCTACTCATTTTAAATATTTAATTAAAAAACCCAAAAGTACAGTATATTTCTGTTTTTGGGTTAACAACGATTATATTATATTATATTATATTAGAAGTCTTTATTAATAATATTAAAAAAGGTGCTTCTCATGTGTTCTATTAAAGCATCATTTTCTTGTTGGTTTTTTGCACTTCCCATATAAAACTTTTGTCCTTCTAAAGTATAACCAATTACTAAAAAAGACTTTAACCATTCTTTTAAAATTGCTTCTAAAGGGGCGAAATCAGCAATTTTTTCTTTAATTCTGTTTATTTTTTCGTTTTGTTGTAAAGCAACTTCCTTTTCTAAAAAAGTATTTATTTGCTTTAAAAGTGCCTCTGGTAACACGTCAGAATTCGATATAAGCCCTTGTTCCTGTATCTTTTCTTTTTCAGACTGTTTATTATCTGACACAATATTCTTGTTTTTATTTGGTTTCTTTTTCAAATATAACACCAATAACCTCTTTTCAATTATTTATCAAATTCAGGTTTTTTATACGTATAAGAGGGGTTAATTCCGTGTTTAATTAAATGTTCAATAATTACTTCCATAGAAAGTGTTTTGTATTTCATATTAGGAAGAAATTGTCCACCATCATAAAATTCAAAAAAATAATGACCAATTTCTGATTCTTTAAGATTGTCAATACTAGCGTTTTTATAAAGCGTACAAAACACAGAAGCAGCCCTTGGTTCAATTACTACTGTCCAACAACGGGGGTCTGCTTCGTTATATTCGTCATATATTTTAATTACGTTATAACCGTTATCACGCAGTCTTTTACAAAAATAACTAATATTTGTTAATTTATTATGTGCCATAGTCTTTCTCCTTATTTAATTAAAGCTGTAACAATATATTTTAAATTATATTCTGGTTCATTTATTTCAAAAACTATAATACCGGTTTTATTATGTATTTTAATAATAAATTTGTCATTTTTTAAACTAGAAAGTATTTTAAATATGTTTAATTTCAATGGTGTTGTTTCATTAATGTTACCAGAAACAAGTTTACCAAGTGGTAATGATATAGTATCAACATTACTAATATTTCTATCTGTTATATCACAAAAAAGAACATCATTTTTAGTATATAAATAAATTTTGTTTATATCATTAATAAACGCACTGGCTTTAATAATATCATTTAATTTGTCATTTGTTAATACAAATTCAAAATCAAATGTTAATTCATTGAGTCGATTAACATTTAACGTTTGGTTTTCTAGTATACCATCTTCTAATAAATGAAATTTAAAATTCAATTCTTCGCTGGTATAAGCAATATTATTAGTATTTATTTCTAATTGTATAATGTCTTGATTAATACAATTAATAGCATATGCCAATTTCTTAATACTCAATATGTTTAAATTAATTGGTTTGTCTATTTCATCATTATTAACCATTGTTTTTGAATAAAGTATAATAGTTTGTTTGGAATCTTTTTCATCTAAATGTGAAATACAATCAATATAATCTTTATTAAGACCTAACACTGCTTTATCTGTAAATTTTGAAATTGAATAAAGAAACTTGTTAAGAAATATTTGTTTATTTATAGTAATTTTCATAATTTATACGTTCTTTGGTTGTTTCGTTTATTTTAAAAAATTTAAAATAAAGAAAGTCAACTTTTTTTTCTAATTCTTTTATTTTAATTTCTTGTTCTTTTGTCTTAATTTTAAGGTTTAATAATGTTTTTTCTGTTTTAGAATCTTTGTTTAATATTAATTTTTTATTTGGCTGGTTTTTAAATTCTTCCATTTCATCATTCAACGAATTTGATGGGGTCTTGTTTATGTTTAACATTTTTTTTATTATTCCTCATATAAATCATTTCATTGATTTTTAATTGCATGATTTTTATCATCTCTTTAATAGTAAAAAACTCCCTTTTTATATAATCAAACGGAGATTCTTGTTTTTCTTTTTTATCTGTAAACGCAAACTCTAACTGTTTTTCGCCTGTGTCGTTTACTACAGGTGGAACCTGTTGTTGTACATTTGGGGATTCGCTTACATACTTTTTGAGATTATCAGGAATATCAATAAGTACTAGTGGGTCTGGTGTATCACTTATTACCGCTTCCACATTGGCTGGCTTTGGTTGTATAAGGTTGGAAACATTAGAAGTTACTTGATATTGACCCAAAACGTCTTTTGGAGTGATATACCTAATAGGTATGTTTTTAGATTCACTCGTTAAGTCGTTTTGAATATGCTTCATATGTGAATTACACATACCAGCAAGTTGAGCAATACTTATTATTTCGTCTTGTTCCATGTTTATTTACCTTTTAAAATGGAATTTCATTTGTTTCTAATTGTTTAAGCAAATCATCTAATTGAGTCTCTTTAATGTCTTCAATTTTTAGTTCTGTATTGTTTGTTGGTGTTTTTGTTGTTTCCTTTGATGTGACAACAGTATCAGCAACGGAAGGTGTTGGTTTGTTTTGTTCTTTTGTATTAGTTGTTGTGGGGACACTATCTTTTGCAACATTAATTTTGTCTAGATAATGTTCTTTTATTTCTTTTTCTAAAACTTCGACAGCAACAATATCAATCAGTTTTTCCAAATCAAAACAACCATTTAAAATTTGTTCAATTTTTTCATTAGTCATATCATCAATTTTACTTGCTGGTAAAAATTTTGATAATTCATAGGTTGCAAATTCTTTCTCTTTTCCATCATCATCTTTTGCTGCTTTTTTGTCAATTTTAAGTCTAAAACTACAACCTTGTTCATCTAATCGCCAAATACGACTCCCAAAAATCTCTTTGTCCATTCCTTCTGTTGCTTCATTAATAATTTTTTGAATTTGTGTGCCATATTTGAAAACCTTAACTTTTCCATTGTTTTCAGGGTGTTTCTGGTCATCAAGCACATAAAAATTAACAATAGTATTTGAATGTCTACGAATTGGTTTAGACAATTCTTTTATTTTTAAATCTGCTGTTTTCCACATCTTAACACTAGCATCACAAACAGGACAATATTTTTTATTTGTGTTTGGGCAAAATCTAAAAATACGCTTTTTAAATTTCTCATCGTTTTGAGCTAATGACATATAACTATGCCAAAAATAATTAAAAACGGATTTGTCTAAATTTTTAATAAAAGGCAAGAAGCGACCAGTAATTACATTACCGATCTCCATGTCAAGATAAACCTCGTTTGACACTACTTCTTTATCGAACTTCGTTTTAATTTTACCTAATATTGCATTATAATCTATCATGTTTTCTCCTTGTTTGTTATTTGTTCTTCAATTATCACTTAATAATTTCGATAATATTAACTCAATTTTCTTAAAAATCAAGTGGTTTTAATTAAATAAGTTAATTTTTCTAAACCCTTCTTAATAAAAGACTTAGCCAATTTTGATCTTAAATACCTCAATTTGTAATTTTCATATTTGTTAACAAAATCACCTAAAAACAGTTCTTTTTCATCTGCGGGTATATTATTTAATAAATTTAAAATACTAAACCCATCATTTTCAAATCCAAAAAGCACATAAAGAGATACATTATTTTTTAGTAAATCTTGACACCATTGAAACGTCAAATTCTTTTTAAAATTCAAATAATCTTCTAATTTAATATTATTTGTTATACAAAACTTTTTTAAATATAACAAAGAAGCACTAATAAATTGAATATTATCTTCAGAATCAGCGGATTGTTCAGCTAATTGTTTATAATATATGAGATAACATTTTATAGCCGCTTGTGTTGTATAATATTTCAATTCAAAGTATTTTGTGTCTTTATATAATAAAAACGGAGAATTAAAAAACAATTTTATATTAATATTAGGATGTTGATTAAAAAACCTTTCGAGTTTCAGCAAAGCCAAATAATCTTCAGGGTTTTGGGTTTCAAAATCTTCAAAATTCTTTCGACACATAAAAGGTTTTTGAATAGCCCTTCTAGAAGTTAAAAGATATGTGTTATATAATTCTTTTTGAAAACTTGTTATTTCTGGCATTTTTGTTTAGTTGTTAGGGTTTTAGGTTTTTTAAGTTTAGCTTGTTTTGCTAATTTTGATTTAACCAAATTTGGGTGCCTTTTTAAAACTAAATCTAAACATTCATAAAAACTTGTAATATTAATCATAGTTTGAAAAACGTGTCGTAATTCATCATTTTTAATAAGTGTCGTAAACAAAAAGGTTGAATTTACATTTTTATTATACAACAAAAACAATAAAGTGGAAAACTCCATTAAAAAATCATCAAATTCTTTATTTACTATAATATTTATTGGATTGCAGTCTTCCATAGCTTTAATTATTTGTTCTATGGATTTAGTTGTTTCGTCGTTCATTTTAAATATTTAAACTCTTTTTTTAATAATCAACTCATTTTTTTATTTAAATCTTCTAATGCATTACTCACATGCGAAATATCATCTGTGGATGTTTGGTTTTCTTCTGCAATTTCTTCTACAACTAGATTATCATAATTTATTCGCATAGTTGTAGACCCATAGGCAGGACCAAAACGATTTTTTTGAATACCCATATGTATAATGCCAACAGCTTTTTCTTCATCTGAAGTCCATATGGAAAACTGTGCATCAACGGTCATAGAAAGTCCTAAACTTTCAGAAATCTTTTCAATACCGGGGTCTTCAACACCAGCAGAACTTCTATTTAATTGTGATGCTGAAATGATCGGAACATTATATTGATAAGATAATGCTCGTAATTGTTCTGCAATACTTTGTACATCTTCATGCTTTTTGCCTGTACTTTTTGTTGGTTGAAACAAATTAATATAATCAACAACAATGGCATCAAATTTAAAATTTTTTCTTTTTAATTTTTGTATAAAAGCGTTTAAATGATTTATAGTAATAGTGTGTGGTGGGAATTCTTTTACAATTAGTTTTGTATTGAAATGGTTCTTTTTAAATTCCATTATATTTGTTTTCAAATCATCTAATCTATTTGTTAATTCAGAAAAAGGAATTTCGGATAATTGTGAACTTGTTCTTTTACAATATATGGTTTCTGGCATTTCCAATGTAATTAATAATACAGTATTGTTTTCTTTTAATAAATTCAAAGTGATGTTGCCTAAAAAAATGGATTTCCCAACATTAGTAAATCCTGTAAAAACATACAAAGCCCTGCCGTTTTTTAAGAACCCACCGTTAATTCTTTTGTCCAACCATTTCCATCCTGTTGATAATGTTTTATCAATTTTTCTTAAATCTTCAATATGTTCATCAATTTTTTCGAAATAATCAAATCCAATGTTATCTACTAATGATATGTTACATGCTGATTCAAACATTTTATAAACACTAGTAACATCTTGTGTTTTATTATTAACATAATCATCAGATACTTTTAAAATAGCATTATATACAGCTTTTTCTCTAAAAAACTTTTCTGTGTTTACATATAATTCATCAATATTATATTTTTTATCTAGTGTTTTGAATGTCTGAAGCATCGTTTTAAAAGCTTCTTTGTCTGCATCTGTAGTTATAAACATACGAATTTCGGAAAGATTAGGCAAAACATTTCTTTTTTTATAAAAATCAAAAACGAGTTCTAAAACTCTTTTAACATCATTATTTGTAAAATATTCTGGTTTAAAAAAATCAACAATTGTAGACGTATATTCCATATTAAATAATGAATTATACGCAATAACATATTCAAAAAAATCATTATCAATTTTTTTATCCATAAAGACGTTTCGGGGTTAAGTGGTTTCTATTTAGCTTTCGTGGATTATAGGCTTTTCAGTAGAAAAAGTCAAATCCTGTTTAAGCTTTTCTTCGAGAAGATTAAGTCCAATGGTGTCCCAAAAATTTACATTGTTTTCTAAATCATTAAATCCACCTAATATTTCACCATTACAAACATATGAATGTCCGGATTTAGTAAGAATATTATATTTTTCTGCCAAATCAACCAAACCACTATATTTGTTTAGTCCTGTTTTGTAATTTAAATATATTGAAGTTTCAATAAATGGTGGTACAAAACGATTTTTTGTTGTAAATGCTCTCAAATATGTGCCAGCAACTTTACTAGACAAGACACTGGTTTCGCCTTTAGAATCATCAACTTTATCCATCGAACCAGATAGTTGAACTAAAACAGAGGAAATAAACAATGGTTTTAATCCTCCGGGTTGTTTTTTAATCATGCTTTTTGTAAAAGCGCCGGGGTCTTCATAAACGTGATTTACAAAAACAACTGGCACTTCTGCTTTAGCACATTTATATGTAATGTTTCTTAATAACGAAGAAACAAGTTTTGCTTTCAAGCCCATGTCTTGTGCATTATGTTCATTTTCCGCATCTGTAAATTCTTTTTTTGTAGAAAGATTACCAATAGAATCAATAAAAACACAAGCCCTTTTTTTGAGGTTTTTTTCAATTAATTTAGACAAAAAGGCTAACAACTGGTTTTTTAAATCTTCAACCGTTTCTATAGGCACATGTTTAATTTTTGACACATCACATCCAAAATTTTGTGCCATTGAAGTATCTAATGCGCTTTCTGTATCAAAATAAATCGGTCTAAACCCTGCTTTCAAAGCGTTTGACATTATTTTTGTCAATATAGTTGTTTTACCTGTTGCTTGTGGTCCATAAAAACCAGTAATTCTACCAACAGGAACACCTTTGAAAAGACTTCCTGATATGATTGCATTTAATGCATATGAACCTGTGTCAATCCAAGATGTAACATTTGATAAGGCGTTTTCATTTAAGTAAACAGCATCTGGATTCATTTTATCAATAACTTTAAAAACATCATCAACATCTTTATTAAAGGTTTTAAAGTTTTTATCGGTATCATTTTCTACAACGTCTGACACATTTTCTGTCACATCAGGAGTCTTTTTAGGTCTTGCCATGTTTTTTCCTTTTTACTTATTCATCAAACAATTTAATAAGACTTGCGTTTGCTGTTCTATTAGACTGTTCGTTTGTTAATGGTATTGTTCCTACATTTTCCATAGGAGCAGGGACTTTTGTAAAAATGTTTTCATATTGCCCTAACAAACGCATATCAAAAACAAATTTGTCTGAAACTGTTAAATTGCTAGTTTTAAAAGTAAAAACAGTATCGTCTGTCTTATCTGCAAGAAAATCTTTAAAAACAAAGGGGAAAAATTGTACCCCCATTTGATTTCCCTGAATGTTTACATGTATAATTAAAGGATTTTTTACGACCAAATCTGTACTTGTACATCGAGAAACAACTTTCTCACCAATAATTGACCTACCAATATTATCTAGAAAAAACACCATATCTTCTACTTTCATGTTAATCTCCTTTTAAATGATTTATACTGTATTATGAATTTTCAACACTAAAAAAAGTAAATAAATTCATTTTTTCATCACTAACTGGATTGTTTAATTTCCAACCAATAGTTTCAAAAACTCTATTAATAGGATTAAAAATAATTTTTTCAAACATCAAATCAACATCTGGTATTAAATATTTTAACTCTTCTGGAAAAACCTTTAAAAAAGCTACCGTATTAATATTTAAAGCATTTTTTAATAAACAAACAACTTTAATTTTCTCTCCACCTTTTAAACTTTCATATTTGTTTGTTAGTTCATGTTTTTCTAATAAATTATTATAATATATTGCTGATTTTACATGCCAAGGCGTGTGCAACCCCATTTTAAATCCACTACTCATTTTCTTATATTTATTATAATTATTTAATGAAATTGAAATAGCATAATCTTCAATTTGTAATTTTCTAAAATCAGCTAAAGCATTCTTTAATAAAAGGTCAACTTCTTTTTTAGAATTTTGTTCAATCCCTTTTTGTATAATGTCTTTAATAATTGGTTTGAGTTTTTTAGGTGTTGATGTTTTAACAACTTCCAATCCAACATATTTATATTTATCGCAATCAATTTCATCATCATTTTTAATATGTAACAAATAATTCTTTTTACCGACAAACAATCCTGCCGATGTGATGTTTTCTAGTTTAAACTCATAACTTGAATTAAAAGAGTTTAATTCATCTTTTGCCCATTGATTAATAGTAGTATCAATAACGGTTTTAATATCTTTTGATAATTTGTGTACATAAGGTGTTATTTTATTATTAAGTAATAATTCTTGTTTTTCTTTAACTAATATAGGGTCAATAGTAATAATTACACTATCGGTATCATTATATACAATAACATTTTCAGTAACATCATATTTGTCTTTAAAAAAGGTTACAATATTTTCAGATGCTTTTTTAATACATTGTTGACCCGTTAATGTTACCGATTCTGCCAATTCTATATCAAATAATGGTGAATGTTTTTCTGCAAAATATCCATAAGACTTATTTAATAATAATTTAATATTATTTTGATTGATTTCTAAATTTACATTTTGTCTTTCCAATGTCTTATATTCCACACTGTTTTTGTCTATTTTAACCATGTGTGTTTTATTATGTTTTAATAATTTCTTAATTTCTACACGTTTTTTATAAAACTCCATAATAATTTCTGGAAACAAACCTACATGTTCTTGTGTAAACAAAACATTTGATTTTGATGAACTCAATTTGTTTTTCTTAACAAAATCATCAAATTTTTCTTTAGATAGTACATATTCTTTATTATTAATGGTAAATATTTTATAATCACCATTTTGTAATATAATATAAGAACCTATTTTTGTTTCCGGTGACAAATTAAGTGTTACAATAGTGTTGGGATAAAGAGAATTTGCATCGAAATATAATAATGATTTTTTAATTCCGGTTTGTGGTTCTTTAACAAAACCACCCTCAAATCTTCTATCACTGTTTTCACCATTAAAAAAGGTAGAAATGATTTTACCCTTTTCTAAAGCTTTTTGTGTTACAAGACCCGTTACTAATCCAACCGTGCTAATGGTATAAGATAATGGGGTTAAACAAGTGTTGGCTAATTCTCTACAAATCTTTAAATATTTCAGTTTGTCTTCTAAATTTACTAAAAGCATGACATCTTGTATATTATAATCTACATATTTGTGCCAATCGGTTTCAGCTAATTTATCCAAACTTGTTGCATTATAATATAACTTCCCTTGTTTCAATTCAATTTCTGCAATATTATCAAGGGAATAACCATCTCTAGATTCTCTAGTAAAAACTTTATAGACATATTGATAATCTAATACGGTTAAGCCATAAATATTCCAAATTTCTTTATAATCATCAAGACGCATTTTTACATCTGTTCTTTTATAAACTTTATCAACAGGTGATAATCGAACACATGCTTCGTTGTCGCCATATAATTTATTAATACGATTACACAAATAGGGTATATCAAACCCCCAAATATTCCATCCCGTAACAACATCTGGGAAATCTTTTCTCCAAAATCTTAAAAATCCTTTTATCAATTCTTGTTCGTTTTCAAAACATTTATAAAAAACATTAGTAGCAGATGTTGTATATTCTTTTTTAAGCCCGAATGTATAAACAGCATTGATCAAACTATCATAAATTGATATTAATGTAATTTCCTCTTCTGCTTTTTGTGGGTCTGGAAAGCCTTTGGTTGCGCGTACTTCAATATCCAAATAATAAATTTTTAATGGAAGACATCCAAAATCTGTTTTTTTATTTAATCCCTGAAATTTATCAATAAGATATTGTTGTTCTGGACTGACATTGCCAAAAACTCTTCTTACTGTTTTTGCTAATTTTGACCTATCAAAAGAGTTTTCAAATTCTATTTTTTTGAGTTTTGTGTTATAAATTGAAATGCCGTCTTTACCGTTAGCATCTTCAATATAAATATATGGTTTATATTCTTCTGTTTTTTCTATTCTGTTTCCTTCTTCGTCCCATCCAAATAATGTAACCTGTTTATTATAAGCATTATAAAAAATATTTCTAAACCCGAATTTATTAATAAACATAAAGTGATCCTTAATTAATCAAAAGATAGTATAACGATTAAATTTCAGTTAGCAAACCTTTTGTTCTGGATTTAAATTTATTAAATTCGGAGACTGTATTTCTCGTTCTTTAGAGCCATATTTAGTTGTATAAATAGCAATATGTTCATCTAAATGGTCATCTAACCAACAGGTATTTGCATACTCTCTAGCTTTTTTACAACTGTTAATATATGTATTTGCATCTACTAAAACATTTTTAATTTGATCAATCATTTCATCACCCGTTTGAAATTTATGAAATGATTTTTTATAAGGTTCTAAATCTTGTCCAACAAAAGGAATACCCAAATATCCTGATTCAACAAATTTAATATCACTTTTAGATTTATTAAAATCATTATTTAATAAAGCAGCCATTGTAATTTGTGCATTAGATTCATATATTGCTTGTGGGAATTCTAATAATTGTTTCCAATTAATAAATTCCATTTCACCATTATCAATAAACGGTTTTACATACATTGGAAATCCACCCATAAAAACCCATTTAATATCTTTTCTGGCTTTTATAATATTTTGTAACACTTTTGAATAATCATCTTGTTGATTTACGGCATTTATAACATCAAAATGTGTTCCAGACGCAGTAATTAAACAACGGGGTTGTTTTTTATTTTTTTCATATTCTTTTAACAATTTATTTTCATTATAATATCGATCAAACCACATTTTTGGTGCATAGTTGGGTATTACGGTAATATTTTTTTGTGTTCCTTTTGACTTATAATATTCCTTCATATAAGAAGACACAACAGTCATTTCATCACAATTTTCAATAATATATTGTACAGTGTTTCTTATTTCTGGATTAGTAAAAGCTTCACGACATCTATTATAAAGCGGAATATCTTCTGCATAAACAACATCATCAACTTCATAAATGGTTTTAAATTTAAGTTGTTTACCAGCTTCTTTAAGCAGATTTGAAAAAGCTGATTGTAAGGGAGTTGCTTGTCTTTGAAATTTTATAGCACACAAGCCACTATGATAAAAAGATTTATCAAGAACCATAGTGGTTAAAGTAGAAATTATCATTTTTTGATAAAAATTAAGTAACAATTCTGGTGATCCTAAACGCCACCAGCCGCAACCACCATAATCTGCCGCAAAGTTTACAGCCCTTTGTAAATCAGAACCCGGAAGCGCAATAGGAGGCGGAGCAACAGGTTTTTTAATTGAAGTTATAAATTTACCCGTTCTATAATTTTTCGGTGATCCTAATGGTTTATAAGGAATATCCAAATCATGTACAAAACATTCTTCGTTTTCTTTGAAATTAGTGTTTGTAAATATCGGTAATTGTGTAAGTGCTTGTGTTGACGGTGTTTTGTTTTCTTTAAATTTAAGCATGTTTGTTCTACCTTTAAAACATTTATGTAAAAAAAGTAATATTCAATTAATTAAGTAACTTAATTAATAATATTATAATTAAAAAAAGGAAAAAACCAGAGAATTCTGACAAGAAAAAGAAGATTTTTTTAAAAAGATTGAAGATTTCCATTTGTTTCAAGTCCATTTATTTATAAACCATTTTTGACCAACTTCCCAATCTTGTGTTGGTGTTTCCAAACCATGTGACAAATGTGTCGTCCAAATAGGATAAACACCGGTTTTTAACCCTGCTTTATTTGCCGCCAAACAAATGTCTAAATCATAAAAATTCCAATAAGAAGGATTTTGTTTATCAAAAGTTATTTTTTTATCTAAAAACTTTTCAACGTTTATAGCCATAAACAAGCCGTCAATTAACATTACCCTACTTGGGGTTTCCCCAAAAGGTGTCATAAAACGACTTTTAAGGGTTTTATCTGTAAAATGGGCAACTGCCCCTCTCCAAGTGTTTTTGTCGGCTAATAGGTGCCAAAGAACAGGTTTTTTGACTATTATAGGTCCGGTTGTTCCAGCCAAACCAACCAAATCATACGTTTCCATCGCAATATTGAGTTTTTCTATTAAATGTGAGTCTTCTATTAACACATCATCATGTACAAAAACCAATATTGTATTTTTAAATCCGTCTATTAACCAGCGATTATAAACAGAAGATAAAGATTGAGAATTTTTTTCATTAATAGCAATATTAAACAAATTATAATCATATATTTCAGTATATTTTTTAATGGCTTGATAAAAAGGGGTTTGTTTATATTGATGTTCCGTCTTTGCTGTTGTTATAATTAATTGTACTGGTTTAATCATATTTTAAAATAAATCCTTGTTAATTTAACAACAATTTTGAGTTTTACCCAAAAAGATGCTTTATATGCTTCAAAGATTAATTTTTTAATAAATTTAGGATATTCTTTTAATCGTTTTAAAAATGTTATTTTAATAAATTGATAGGGACAGACAGATTTATCAAAAAACCAATCATTAATCATTTCTTGATCAATTTCAAATTCTTCTAAACCTAAATCAATAGAAGAAAGTTCTTTTTCAGCTAACACCATAAAACGATCAATTTCTTCAACTTTTTTGTTTGCATTAAAAAATGTGGCTAACCATGTTTGTGGACAAAATGTCCCACTACTAATCCCATTTAAAACCATATCGTGGAATAATTGATTATATCTTTCTAATGTCATATTACATATTTCCCTAATTTTGTTATACCATTAAATTTTTCGAGAAATATTATATTATTTATATACTCGTTTTTCAAGTTTTCTTTTCTATGTGTTACAATGTAAGAAGACTCATTAAATTTATTTAGTCGTTCTTTAAGTATTTCAAATACTAATTTAGACCCGTTTGTTGATAAAGCAGAATCTATTAATTCATCAAAAAAGACTATATTGAATTCAACATCCCCTTGTATACGTCTTAAATCCATGAAAGCAAAAACACAAGCTAAATCAATGCGTTTTCTTTCTCCGCCTGAAAAATTAAAATAAGAACATTCTACACCAGTATCATTAACAATTTTGTCTTCAAAATATTCATTAAATATTAAATTACAATTGCCTTCAAGTTTTTTAAGATAATAATTGATACGTTCATTTAATATATTAATTATTTTTTTAACAATAAAGGCTTTAATACCTTCTTCAGACACAGCAAATTTAATTAAATCATAAATTCCAATCTTTTCCTTCAAAACATCAATTTCTTTGTTTTTATTATCTAATTTAGTTTTTTCTGCTATTAACAGGTCTTCAAATGTGTTTTTTTCTTCTTCAACTTTCTTAATGTCATTCGTTGTAACAGTAATATTATTGGTTATGTTTTTTATGTTGTTATTAAATTCTTTGTTTTTGTTAATTTTTTCAACAATACCGTCTTTTTCTATTATATCTTTATCAATGGTTTCTTTTATTATAATCAATTCTTTTTCTAAAATTTCTTTATTATTTTTGTTTTCTGTAATATTTTTATTGTATTCTTCGTTTTTAGTAAGAATTTCACTAATTTCTTCTTGTTTACGTTTTTTCTTATTTGTTAAATCAATAAAATTATTATATTGTGTTATTAATAATTGTTTTTCTTTAATAGTTTTTTCAATAGTAACATACGTTTCACTTAAACTTTTAATTTTAATATTTGTATTTAAAATTGTTTCTTCTGAAACTTTTATAAAATTTTCATTACTCGTAACGTCATTTGTATCATATGGGCGTTGACACTTGGGACAAAATCCGCCAATTTCTTTGGTTTTTTTAATATCTGCGGTTAATGTTTTAATAATATGTTCTAAATCTAATGTTTCTTTATAATTATTGTTTTTTGCGGCAGTAGCTTCTTCTATTTCTTTATTTAAATTGCTCGTAAAATCTTTGTTTTCAACAAAAGACAAGGTTCCTAATTGTGTTTGTAATATTGTTAATTCATTATTTAATAAGCTTAATCGTTCAACATTATTATTTAATAATACCGTGTTAGTGTTAAATGTGGTTATATATAAAGTAGCTTTTTCTTTTGTTTCAGAATATTTTTTATTATTTTCAGATAATTTTTTTATCAAATTTTCTATATATTCTTTAGTAGGCAAGCTAAATATTTTATTGGTTTCCTCAACTAAATCCTTTTCATAACTTGTTTTTCTAATATTTAAATCATCTAATTGTTTATTTTTATTATTTTTAAAATTTTCTGATTGATCTTTATAAATTTTTATTTGGTTTTTTATAGTCTCATAAATTTTAACAGAGGATTCATAATCCTTCATTACTTCTACATATTTTTCTCTGGCAACATTAAGCATTTGTTTAAAAACTTCTAATCTAATAATACCTTCAACAAAATCTCTACGCATAACCTTTTTCATTGCCATGAAGGGTGTTGCATTATTTGCTGTCATTATAATTGTATTTCTAAACACCGTTTGATTAGAAGAAATTAATTTTTTAATAAAATCATTTGTTTGTGGTATTGTTGATAAGGTTTTATCCTGAACAGCATTCTTAAAAAGTGTACAATAAGAAGGTGCAATACCTCTTTCTATTGTATAACTTGTTTTTATATTGTTTTCAATATAATCAAAATCAAGCTTAACTTCACACTTCTTTTTAAAAATTTTATTGACAATATCATCATTTTTTAAATCATCAAAAGGTTCACCAAATATTGCATAATATAAAGCAGAAATTATTGAAGATTTGCCAACCCCATTACCATCAGATGCTTTATCAAGATTAACACCAGTAATTATATTAATTCCATTACTAAAATCTATTTCAAGTGGAATATTTCCTATAGATAAGTAATTCTTTATGGATATTTTTTTAAATTCTATTTTTTTCATGTTTTTTGTTTCTTTCTTTTCAAAATAGGACAAATCATTGCTTTGATTGCACGGTCCCCTTGCCGTCTACAATATGCCCATGATTTTCCGAGTGCAGATGTGTGCTTGGCTATCATTTCGTTTCGAGTTAGGGCGGTGTCAGTGTAGATTCCACACCAACCAATGATTATCCACATCTTTTCTGGTCGAACGGTTTTCATAGTGCGCTTTCTTGTTTTGCACCATTTGATAATTCTACAAATTCACATTTGTTTTTAAATTCTTCAAGGTTTTTAGCACCAACATAACTAAAAGCACTTTGTAAAGATTCTTTACATTTTTTTAATATGTATTTAACTTTTCCTCTAAATGGTACTTGTGTTGTTATTCCTTCAATATGGTCTATTGATTGATTATTATTAAACTTTGATTCCCCTGAAGCCGATCCAGAATAAACCTTATAAAAATGCCCTTTAGCATCTTCAAAAACATTTCCGGGTGTTTCTGTTGTCCCAGAAATCAAATTACCAATCATTACTCCATCTGCAAATTTCATTGCTTTACAAATATCCCCACTATTTGTTATTCCACCATCAGAAATTATTTTAACATTTAATCTACATTTATCAATATAATCTCTAATGTTTTCTAATGTTGATAATTGTGGATATCCAACTCCTACATATTTTCTTGTTCTACAAGCAAAACCACCACCGATTCCACATTTACAAATGTTTACCCCCCAACTTGTTAAATCATATATTGCTTCTTTTGTTACTATATTGCCTGCAATTATAACAACATCTTTTAAGTTTTTTTCACAAATCCATTTTACCATGTTTTTCATTAAAACATGATGCCCTTGAGCAATATCAATACATATAATTTTTGCCCCCGCTTCATATAATTTATCAAAACGTTCTTTGTCTGCTTCTTGTACACCAATGGAAACGCTTACATTGTGGGTTTCATTAAAAGGTAGATTCATACTAACATTTTTGAAATCTTTAACAGCTTGTTCAATTGTACAAAATCTATGTAAAACACCCATTCCACCATTATTATACATTTCTATCGCCATATTTGGTCCACAAATTGTTTTCATATTTGCGGCAAATATTGGTAGTTTTAATGAAAAACTATTGAAATTAGAAGTAACATCAACATCCGATCTAGTTATAATTTCTGAATATTTAGGTATAATTAAAACATCTGAAAATGTATATCCTTTAACCATTTTTAGTAATTCTCCATTAGGGATAATTTCTTTATTCTTTTAGGCAAAAAATCCAATCTTTTTTAGTGGTTGGTTTGTTGAATCCATTGTTTTTGTAATCGTTCTGCATTTTTGCGTCCACTTTTCGAAAGCAACATCCCACCACAAGTCGGACAGATGCCCCCGCCAAGACCACCACAATACCCGCAACCGTTTCCCGATGATCCATCACCAACACATCGGACACCAATCCGTATCATAATGCGTAGAAAAATGTGTACTAGTTTCTTCACTTTCCTGCATCTTTAAAAATTAACGCAATGATGACAACAAGCAGAATCAACAACACAAGCACACATCCCCCCCAAAACGGTAAAGTCACCAACCACCATGACCAGTTGATAAAACCAGTGAGTTTCAGAACCACAAACGCAACACCTAACAAACCCAACACACCAACACCACTACTACTACTTGAACTTTTACACATTATTTCCTCCTGTTTTATTATTAATTTTTCAGTAACCGTCTTCTATTTTTAAAAAAGAGGACTACTTTAATATACTTTTATAAATATACTCAAAAGAGTTTTAATGTTTACGTGTTTATTTTTAAATTTTAACATTTTAAAATTTAAGTTTTGACACATCATCATTATCGATACAAATTGTTTTGTAAATATATTAATATAAAAATATAAAATTTCGCCCCCTTAAAAACTAGTCAATGTTGGTTGTTGCATTATATAAATCAATATCATCTTGTATTGTTTCTATTAAAGATTGTAGTTTTTCTAATAAAGCATCACGATCTTTTTCATTAATAAATGCTACATATTTTTTTTCTATTGGTGGATTGTTATATCCAACGTTTTGAAAAATCGTTCCAGATGTTACATTTAATTCTTTTAAATATACAATTTCTGTTTTTAATTCTGCCATGTGAATAATTTTTTCATAAATATTCACATTTGCTTTTGCAATTTTTGTTTTTATATCAATCAAATCTGCAACCAATTTATTAATTTCATTGGATAACAATGAAAAATTAATATCGTTATCGTTTTCTGTATTGATTCTACTATTTTCTCTAGCAAAAATCGTTCGTTTTTGAATAAGTTTTCGCAAAATGGCGTTTTTTACTTTTAATGCTTTAGTAATATTCATATTTTTCTTTCTATTTTGTTCTTTCATCCATTTTATCTAAAATTTTAGAAATGATTTTTCTACGTTTTGAAAAATTCATTTTTAAAAAAGGTACTCTTTCCCATTGTGGTGAACTATCTCTATATAAACTTTTGTGTTGTTCTGTTTTTATAAATTCAGTAACAAAAAGAGTTGCTATATCTTCTAATGCTATTTCTTTCATATTATTTAATATTCTCCTATTTGTGTTTAATAATAACACAAAAAATTTAAAAATCAAGAATTATCCTAGCAAAAACATATAATTTTTAGGGATTAAATTAAACATCTGTGTCATTAGGTCTGCCATTTGTGGATGTGCAAATTTCGAAGACCGCAATTTATATATGTGTTTTAACTGTCTTAAATTTGTTGTCATATAAATTTCTGTTTTAAGACAATTGGGTAATATAGACCTAGCAAATTGTGCCGTACACCATTGCATTAATAACGAGTATGATTGTGAAATGTCAAATAAAATTTTTAACCAATTATATAATGTTTCTGACTGGTTTTTATAAAATTCAATGTAATCCCTCTTCACAATAAATGTTTCAGTACCAAGTGTACTATAGAATTCTACTGGTATAATAAAAGTAACATCTTTATCATATTTACAATATCTAGTACTTTCTTGGGAATATGAACAAAGCCTATGTCGTACAAGTTCGTGTGTAACTCCTCTATCCGTAATAAATTTAACTGTAAAGTTAATATGTTCTAAAACAGATTCGTGACCATTCTTAACAATTCTTAACAGAAATTCCTTATATGTATCTTCTGTAATCCTATTTTCTGATTTATAACAAACCCTTCCTATTCTTTCAAGCTTTTTAAGTTCCTGAATAGGATCATTTAACCCAATAAATTCAACAGATTGTCTTATTAATTTCATCGAAATTTTTTCATTACCTCTAAATACTCTTTAGATTTTGGTGATAAACTTTTTAAGAAGTCAATTTCTCTTTTTATTAATAATTTAGATTTGGGATGTTTTTTAGCGTTATAATAAGGTGTTCCATAACAGAATTGTTTTTTAGTGGCTTCAAAAACAGGACACTTTTTGCACGATTCTTCTCTGGATGTTTTTCCATAAAAAAAGTGTTAAAAAGTGTGCATAAAGGACAATATAATGCACCAAAATTTACATTTGTTCCTTTTAATTTCTCTTCCCAATCAAGTCATATGGGACTACTCACAGCAACTCACTCAAACTGTCTGCCGCTTGCTGCATGGCATCAGCGGCTTGGTTGCTTGTTTCCAGAACGTCATTCGCTTCGTCTATCAATTTTCGCAAGTCGTCACGATCATTTTCGATGCGACGCTTGATCGATTCAACCTGCTTTATAAACTGCTTTTTTGTCATCATCGTGTTATCCTTTTTATTGATTCATCTTGACCTTTGACGCACAGCGTGATGTTGGGCATCTCGTCTGATTCGAGGAACATCACGCCGGGGGTGCGGTCCTTCTCTTGATGCATGATCTCGACGGGCCAAGCCTCTTCTCGCAGACAGAAGTACGGCCAGAGCCAAAGCGTGAATGTCTGCCCAACAAGTTGCTGCTCCGTATTCTGTGGAGCCGCCGCCGTTGTCTCAGTTGTCATGGGTTTTCTCCTGCTCCCCCAGAAACGGAGAGCACAGCGTTCTGCGTCAGCGCCCGTACGGCGTCCAGCGTCTCGATTGTGCGCTTGCAGCATCCGTGGCAAACCATGCGGGGCTTGTCGTGTTCTCCGAGATTCATCAGGCTCACGTTTGTACACCCGCACACGGAACAAACCGCAGAACCCTTCGCCGCCCCGTATTCCGGCGGGCGGGCTTGCGTTGATTTCTTAGGCATTCGTTCCTTTCCTCCCACCGGAAATGGTGAGCATGTTGTTGGGGCTACGGCCTTCGGTCTTCCTTTGCGCACTCACGCTGGCAGCTTTGACTTCTTCTATTCGACCTCCGCACCGTGAACAAAACATCTTAAAAGAATCCTGTGGAGAGCACGGCCCGTTTCTGCAAACCATCATTTCTCCACACGATGTATTGAAGAAGTTGTTGCCAAGGTACTCCCACTTGCACACCCTGTTTGCCTTTGTTTTTATCCCAAAGTATTTCATGACAATCCTTCTAATTTTCGTTCTTTAGTGGCTAGTCAGTTGAGGTTTCTAACATATTTATTACTTTTTCTAATATTTTTATTTCAGAATACATGCCAGTTTGAATTAATGCTAATATAGCATTTATTTCTACTGATGCTAGTGGTTGTTTATATCTAGGATCGGTTTGAATTTGTGCTAATTGTTTTTTTAATTTTATAATAATTTGTTTTGTATTCATATGTTGCTCCTTCAGTTTGTTTAAATTCTACTACGTTTTTTCAAACTGGCGCATGTATTCAATCTGCAATTTTGTCGCTTCTTTAACGGTTGTCGGTTTTGGACACGGACCAACGGGAGCGTAATTGCAATCTATTAATTGCTTTCCTTTACCATAAAACCCCGCAACGTGGTTAATCCGTTTAGTTTCAAAACCTAATGTACAATAATCTTGTCCGTAATTATGCATAGACCATTCCATAGCACAGCAATTTAAGCACGAGCGAATGCGCGTTTTTGTTGTGGATTTACCAACCACCACAATCCCACCGTTCGGCGTTTGCTGTTACGAAGTTCTCCTCTGGAGGAGAGCTATTGTATGCATTTCGTATTTCCATTGATTCAATAATGTTAAGACCAAGGCAACCAAAGTCCCCAGAAGCGAACCCTATTGCATTAGGCCAACCATTTTCTTGTGCCATAGATAAAGCTTCCTCTAACAGTATTCCTGCTTTTTGAAGCTTATTTTGTATGCTTTTTCTTTTTCGTGTTTTACTCTTATGATATTCCTTTTTAATCTAGTTTTGAAATTAGTATTTGTAAAATTAGGCTGATAATCATCCCCATATATAAAAACATTATCTTTAGTGGCTACACCATACATAAAAACATTTTTGTTTGGATTTATTATTTTTTTATTTGATATAACATCTTTTAAATTAGATGGTGGTATATTTTTATTTAATTGTATGCATTTATTATTACAAACATCTTTACAACATTTAAAATCGTTAAATCGTTGATAAAAAAACCCTTCTTCCCATATATAATCAAAAGAATTTATAAATATGTTGCCTACAATTTCTTTTTCTAAATTTTTTACGAAACTTCTCATGCTTAAACACGGCACAACATCACCATTTGCTAAAATTCCCATTGACATGAGACCAGCACTACAAATGCTTTGAGAACAATTGTCAGCCAATATAATTTTTTCATGCTGTGTATATGCATCATTTAATTTTTTACTAAAAACTTTATATGCTTCATCATCAGAGTATATTGCCAAATCAGATTCTATTGAATATAAAGTATATTGTATTTGCCATAGCAAATTACGTCTTTTTACAAATTCAAAAATTTTATCAAATATTAATAAATTTTTAATATTAAAATTTGTAATAATAGTTATTGATGGTCCTAAATCATTAATCACATCATCAATTATGGATAATTCTTCTAATGTATTACAGGATATTCCATTCCAATTGTAATTATAAATTTTATTTAATTGTTTTTGATAATCACTATGTTTAGACAAAAAACTTTTAGGATTAAAAATAAGATTTGTATGAATTGACTTAGCAGTAAAAATTTTATTAATTTGTTCATGTACATCATTATCAATTAATAATGGATCACCACCAGTAATAATAATAGTTTTAGGCAAATATTTTGATATAACTATTATATTAGCAATTTCTAAAATTTTCGTATTTTCAATTTCAATTTGTTTACTGTTTTTAGACCCGCAATAACTACAATTATTGAAGCAATGTGTAGTTATTTCCCATAGTATTTCTTTAAGTTGTATATGTTTATGCATAATTTAATAATAACACAAAAAAATTAAATGTCAAGATAACAATGTTCCATTATCCTTGTGTGTTTTAATTAAGTTCCTCCATATAATCAATAGCTTCAGTTGTGTTTGTTATATTATAAAATTTAATTAAAACATCATTCCAAGAGGAAAAAAAACGTTTATATTTCAAATCGTGTGAATAATCGTTTTTATTACTAATAAGCCAATAATGTGCAAATTCATGTTGCAATGCGCCTAAATTTATGTCTCCGCCTGCTGGATTAGCACCTATTTTAATATAAACTCCTTTACTATTTTTACCACACAACCCACAAACATACATATTTGGATAAGCAGGATCAATCCAACCCCAACCATTATTGCCTTTTTTTGTGCCAACAACTTTGGTTACAGTACACCCCATTTTAATTTCTAATGGGGATTTGTCTACTTGTTCGATTATTTGTTTTGCTTTGCTTTTTTCAATTAAACATGTTTGATTAATATCGGGGGGATAATAATCTTTTAAATCATAATTTGGTGTTGTGGTACAAGAAACTGTTGTAAACAATATCCATAATGTTAATGTTTTATTTTTTATAATACTCATACTTCTCCAATTGTTTCTTTACATTTATTAATAAACTCTTGTCCATTCTTTGTTATTTGAAACTGATGATAAATCAATCCATTTTCATAAATTGAACCAAATCCAAAACATCTATTATTATCTAATTTCCACAATTTGTTATTTGCATGTCCAAATTTTAAAAATTTTGTTTTTATGTTTTTTTCTCGACATACATGTGTTAATTCTTGTGCAACATCACTTCTTATATTTTCACAAAAAGACGGTTTTCCGAGTTTTTCATATGTATTTTTAGTAATAGCAAAACAAGCAGGACCAGCATATATATGTCCAATTGATGTATTACAATTACATGTTTGTTCTATACCAATAATACACTCTTCTTTAAACAATTCAATTAATAAATAATCATAAATAATATTTTTTAATGGTATACAATCAATATCAAAAATTATATAAGCATCAAAATTGGTACTATTTATAATTTCATCAATAAATCTTCCATGTGATAATCCACCGCTAAATTGATTTAAAGGTAGTTTGAAAAAGTCAAACACTTTTTTTTGATATTTTGCAACTTCAGGATTGAGATTATGAAAACAATATGTAATAGGTGCAATTATGTTTTTTTTATAATTTACTGTTAACATCTTATTTTTTTATTAAAATACTAGTAATACTAATTGTATTAAAATGGTTTTGTATAAAAATATCAATAAGTTTTACATTATTTTTAATATAATTAAAATCCTCTGTTGTGAAAAATGCGGAGGAATAATTTGTTTCTGTTCTTAAAGCATTAATAATATTTAATGTGCTATTTTCATTATATTCTAAACTAGTATGCAAATCTTCTAATATATAAAACCCATCTGATTTGAGTTTTTTAAATAATACGCTTAATGAAACTTGTTGCTGTTTCATTTTGTGACCACCATCATCTATAATAATATCATAAAAATCATTTTTAATATTGTTTTTTAACCATTCTTCATCTTCTTGATTGCCATAAAATGAAGATATTCGTTCCTCATTAATAAAATTTTTAGGGTCGATTTCCATTCCATAAATTTGTGATTTAACAAAATAATCTTTTAACATTCTTAATGATCCACCAAACCCAATTCCGATTTCTAAAATATTATTATTTAAAAATTGTTTTTTTACAAAATATTTCTCATAAAAATCAGTAAAATTATGAAATTTTGCTTTGTCAGTATTGTGCAGTTTTCCTAAATCAGTTAAATTCATTTTAAAAAGACCTCTTTAAATTTTTGCATTACATTTTCTTTCTTATAAGGATCAACCAACTCTTTATAATTTATTGATTTGTGTATGGATTTATCAAAATTTTTAAATATGTTTAAACAATCATTATAATTGGTATAAAAAATTCCTTTATTACCTAACCGATGTATATGTTCAGTGTCTGTACCACCTTTAAAAGCAATAACGGGTTTATTATGAAACAAAAACTCAGCAATCGCAGAACTAAAGGTTTCACCGTCTTTTCTTGCGTGTATCATAGCATCACAAGTGTTTATAAAAGCGGATTTTAATACCATGTTTTGATTTTGTATGGGGGGTAAATATATTATATGTTTATGGGAGGAAAACGCATTAGTATTTAAAAATAAAAAATAAATGTTATTTGCTTTATTCGTGTTTACAGTATCAACAATTGCGGAATGAACAAAAGGGATATCAAAGGTTCCTTCTCCACCGTGTCTACCAAAAACAATAGCATCTTCCGGTATGCCCAATAAAGAACGCAAATTGTCGGTTGTTGTTTCCATATCAATAATTGGAGGAACGAAGGGTGATTTTCCTTGTGTAGCTAAATTAGAAAGCCATTCTGAAATATATGCATAAACATTTCCATGTGGTTCATAATGATTAAAAACAGCATGGACACAGTTTTTACAAACATTTGTGGTTTTATTATCAATCCAACCACCTTTTATCATATATAAAACATCAGCCTTTTGTGATTTTAAATAATCATCAACTTCACTAAAATTATTATAAGCAAAAACATCGAAACGATTTTTAAAAAAGTCTATCATTCCCTTATTATTATATCCATTGTTTTTTTCATATATAATACACGATTCGTTGTTTAAAAGGGTTATATTATTTGTCGCATAATTAAAAACCGCACTAGTTGTACCCCGTAAACATAATTGATTAGTATGAAATGCTATTTTCATTGTTTTTGTATTGTGCTTTCATATTTTTTATTTTGTAAAAAGGCTGGTTCAGTATAACAACTTAACAACTCTTCTTTTAATATTATCTCATTTAGTTTAAAATCTATGGGGTTATTTACAAAAGATATGTTTTTCAAAATTGCTGGAACACATTTTTTATTAATAACATAAGCATGGGTACAACGGGTGGTAAAACTAGGACTAGCATATAAATATACCCCATTTATTATTGTTGGTGGTTGTATATTACAACATTTACCAATAAAACACAAATCGCCATTTTTATTATTAAATTCTTCTATTATAACATTGAAAACATCAAAAGTTTCTTTGTTAAACAAACAATCATCTTCTAATATTAACGTATTAATATTATTAACATTATTATTAATTTGTTCATAAACATATGTGTGTTTTAAATATAAAGAAATTTCGCTGGGTTTAATATTTGAAACAACACCTTTATACTCATTTGGTCCAAAGCTTTCTACCCATTCTATTTCATTTTCTATATTAAAAATTTCCAATTGTTTTAAAAAATCTTCTTTTCTATCTTTTAAAACGGGATGGTGTAATATATAAATCTTGTTTATATCCAATTTCATTGTTTAATAAGCTTTTTATAATAATCAAAATATGCTTTTTCTTTGTTTTTACAAAGCAGTTTTGAATATTCGTCTTCTAACAAAGATTTATTTAATTTTTCATAATTATCAACAAACAATATAGGCAAATCTTTAAAAAAATCTAATGCAAAGGCTTTTTCACAAATAGGTATAACACCTAAATATATACATTCCCATATTCTATGACAATCTATGCTGTTACCTCTTGGAGAAATTGCATATTTATATGTGGATAATATATTTAAATAATCTGAAAAAGAATGCTTTTTAAGCATATCAAAATCTATGAAATTATAATGTTTTAATTTGTTATAAATCTCATATCTAAAAGATGTTGTGGATAAATTGAAATTACAATATATTAAATTATTTTTGGTGTTGTTTAAATCAATTATGTTTTGTAATATTATTTTGTTACCGTGTTCATATTTTTCATTAGCAATTCCGATTGGTATTGGTTGAAATTTTGGGTGTGCTAAATTAGCATTCATACCATACCACATTATTAAATTAGGGTGTTCTAATAAATCTAAATGTGAAAACGGTGAAGCATAATCTGAATTATGTGTTATTAATTTAAACTTATAATTAATGGTTGGTAATATTTGTCTTTTAAAATTAGTTATATAATCTGTTTTTAAAAAAACAACATCATATTTTTTATTACAATCAAAACAATCATTTAATGTGTCTTCATCAAACACATGATTTGCAAGTGTTTTAAATTGATTTCCTGTTATAAAGCTTGTCATAAAATATTGTTTCTCAATGTCTGTTTTAAACAACTATTCTCCAATACCAATATTTTTTAAAATATAAGCTAAGAAGTTTCGCATAGTTTGCCATTTTAACTCATATTCTTTTGGTGGTATACAGTTTGATTTAATTATATTCATTTTTTGAACCTCATTTTATTTTTTTATAAAAACATAAACCGACAGAATCATATGGCATATCATTTTTTTCAGAGTTTTTATTAGTTCCAGACAATTCTTCTATTAGTTCCCATTTATCAGATTTTTGTATGTATGGTTTAATCAATTTTGCTTTTATTGAAACATTCCCGTCATATCCTCTAGTTTCAGTACACCAATCATGCATGGAAAAAACGCTACCGATTTCAACATAATCTTCTAAATTTTTAAAATCATCCAAAGCAACATTTTCTAATTCTGGTCCATCAAAAAATATAAAATTTGGTTTTATTTGGTAAGGTTTAAGACTTTTTATTAACACATCAGAATTTACTTTGTAATAAAAAAGAGTGTTTTTATAATCTTTTATAAGCTTTTCTGGTGTTCTTAAAGGATCACAAGTAAAAAGTTTTCCGTCATTATTGTTATGTGTTAATGCCTTCAAAATATAAAAAGTGGAACCAAACCCAGTTCCACAACCAGTTTCTAACACATATTTTGGGTTATATTTTTGTATATATGTATATAATTTAAAACGTTCAAAAGGTGTCATTTCACCATTTTCAGCATTATTTTGTGTAAAAAAACTAATATTAAACATTAATAAACTCCTTAATCATTTTTTTATTATGTATATGTAA
>SXGT01020641.1_pt1 | contig 51482 bp, 40 predicted proteins | sample 3176221 | NCBI WGS metagenome assembly SXGT01 (sample SAMN11356862, study PRJNA531348) | freshwater metagenome | isolation source: freshwater sample F1-120 | place: China: Fuxian Lake, Yuxi | collected 2017-12-25
CCCATCTCGTGCATGCCGAACAGGATGCGCCGGTGAACGGGCTTCAAGCCATCGCGGACGTCGGGCAGCGCGCGTCCCACGATCACGCTCATCGCGTAGGCGAGATACGACCGCCGCATCTCCTCTTCGATGTTGATGGGGATCGTGTTCTTACTGTCGCCACCCAACGGTAGCGGGGTGGGCGGCGGGCCTGGCGGCGGTTGATTTTCGGGCAAGAGACTCCTCTGCGAACGGACGTGGAAACTTTGATTTTACCAGTTCCGGCCTCTGCTATGCTGTTGCCATGAAACGTGTTCCGGCGATCTTGTTCCCGCTCCTTTTCGCTCTCGCTCCCGCCTGCGCACAGCAGCAGCCGCGCCGCGCTTCTCCCCGCAATGCTCCGGGCCAGTTCGATTACTATGTGTTGAGCCTCTCCTGGTCGCCCGAACATTGCGCGGGCCCCGCCGGCGCGCGCGACCGCTTCCAATGCGCCGGCGAACGTAAGTATGGATTCATCGTCCACGGTCTGTGGCCGCAGTTCGAAAAGGGCTGGCCCGAGTCCTGCACCACCGATCCCCCACCCGATCGCGCCACCGTCGATCAAACGCTGCCGATCATGCCCAGCCCCGGCCTGATCCGCCACGAGTGGTCCAAGCACGGCACCTGCAGCGGGCTCTCCTCGCGCGACTACTTCGCGCGCATTCGCTCGACGTTTTCCGCACTGAAGATCCCGCCCGACTATCAGCAGCCTCTGAAGCAACTCACGGTCAAGCCCATCGATATCAAGCGCAAGTTCGTGGCCGCCAATCCCGGGCACACCGAGCAGTCGGTGCGGGTTCAGTGCTCCGGCGGACGGTTCCTGTCGGAAGTGCGCGTGTGTCTCGACAAGGACATGAAGCCGCGCCCCTGCGCGCGCGACGTCGGCGATTGCCGCTCGCAGTCGATCATCATGCAGCCGGTGCGGTAGCTCCCGGCAGCGCCCGCGAAATCCTCCGCCGGACCGGGCTAGCGGGACGTGGCCGGAATCGCGCCGCCGCGCATCGCGCCTGGCAGGCGGAACTTTCCGTACAAGGCGCCGGGCCGAAGCCGCGGCAACGATCGCCGTCTGGACGGCGCGATCGTTCGCCCGTAAGCCCGGCGCGCGATACAATGGCTCCGCAATGACCCGCCGCACCTTGTTCGGAACTTCCCTGGCCGCCGCAGCCGCCGCGGCCGATGGCCTCCCCTCCGTCACCCATCCGCGCGCGACCTCGGGCGATTCCGTTGAGCCCGTCTGGAAAGAACGGCTCTCCGTCACCGTTGGCCCGAGCGGCGCCGATATCAATGGCTCCACCGAGAGAGCGGTGCAAGCCGCCGTCGACGCGGCCGCGCGCTGGGGCGGCGGCACGGTGCGCATCCTGCCCGGGACGTACCGTTTTCGAAACGCCGTCTACCTGAAGAGCGACGTCCGAATCGTGGGCGCCGGACTCGACACCCAGATTGTCAAGGAGCCCTCGGTGAAGTCGGCGCTCGCGGCCGACTCCGATTGGTACGACCAGGAGATCACGCTGAAGGACGCGAGCGGATTCCGCCTCGGCGACGGCGTCTGCATCCGCGGCAAGAACGCCGATGGCAACGGCAACGTGGTGCTCAAGCGAACCCTGGTGGCGCGGGATGGCAACCGCTTCAAGCTCGACCGCGCGCTTCGGGAAAACGCCTGGCTGCCGGGCTCGCCCACCGTGGCCACTCTGTTCCCGCTGTTCAGCGGCGAGAATATCTCGAATATCCAAATCGAAAACCTCGCGTTCGACGGCAACAAGGATCGGAACGAAGAACTCGACGGCAACTACGCGGGCTGCATCTTCCTTCAGGACTGCGCCAGGATCTCGATCCGCGGCGTCACCGCGCGCAACTATCGCGGCGACGGCATCAGTTGGCAGATCTGCCACGACGTCTCGGTGGAGGAGTGCCACAGTCACGACAACACCGGGTTGGGGCTGCATCCCGGCTCGGGCTCGCAGCGGCCGCTCATCCGCAACAACAAGCTGGTGGCGAACGATCAGGGGCTGTTCTTCTGCTGGGGCGTGAAATACGGTTTGGCCGAACGAAACACGATCGTGGGCAGCCGGCGCTTCGGCATCTCCATCGGACATCGCGACACCGACAACCTGATTCGCGACAACGAAATCCGCTCGAGCGGTGAGGTAGGGATCCTGTTCCGGAAGGAACGCGGCTTCGCCTACAACGCGCACCGCAACCGCGTGGAGCGGAACCGCATCATCGACGTGACGCGCGACTGGGGGTTCGGCATCGACATCCAGGGGCAGACCGGGCAAGTGCGGATCGGCGATAACGAGATCCGGCATAGCGGCGCGGCGGAAAAACGCGTCGGCGTGCGGATCGGCGAAGAAGCGGGCGAGATCACGCTCGCCGCCAATCGCATCGAAGGGTTCGCCGAGGCGGTGAAGGATCTGCGGAAGAAGGCATAACACCCCGCGGACCATTCACGCGCCCGGCGTCAGAAGGAGACTCTCGCGCGCAGCATGATCTGGCGCGATCCACCGATCGCCGAGAACGCCCGCGTTCCGGAGATCACGCCCACGTTCGACGCGTTGATGTTCGCCGCTGGGTTGTTGAAGTTCGGGTGGTTGGCGATGTTCTGCGAGGCGGCCATGAACGTGAACTTCATCTTCTCGGTCAGCGGGAACGTCTTGCCGATCGACAGATTCACCACGTTCAGCCCCGGTCCCTCGAGTACGTTCGCGCCCGAGTTGCCAAACCGGCCGGCTTGTGGCCGCGCGAAGGCCGCCGCGTCGAACCAGCGATTCAGCTTTCGTTCAGCGGTGGGCAGATTGCCGTTGCTTGACCGGTCGGCGCGGCCGGCTGTGGTGTTGGTGTTCGACGGGTCCGCGCCGGAGAAGGTCGGCGTGAAGAACTGGCCCGTTTCCATGAACCCGACCCAGTAGAACTGCCAGCCGCCCACCACGTGGTTCAACGCGGTGTTGGCGCTGGACAGGAAGGTCTTGCCCTTGCCGAACGGAAGTTGCCAGGTCACGTTCGTCACGAAGCGCTGCCGCACCGTGTTGGGATCGCGCTCCCAGAACAGCGGCGCGTAGGGGTTCTCGAGATTCTGATAATTCCAGTAGTTCGATGCCAGCGTCCAGTGGATGTCGAACGTCACCTGTCCCGCCTTGCGCTGGGCCTGGATCGTGACCGCGTTGAACTTCTGGCCGCCGTCGCTGCGCGCGAACGACGCGCCGACGTACTGTGGCCACGGCCGCCGCGCCTGCGCGAACGGAGTGGCGGAGGGCTGCGGCTTGTTCAACTCCTGGCTGTAGTTGATGCCCGCGGCCCGCGAGCCCTGATAGGAGAGCCGCAGTCCGATGTCCTTGATCTGCCGCTCGACAGTGGCTGTGTACTGGTGGAGCCGTCCGTTCGACGTGCCCAGCGGATAGCCCGACACCGACTGCGACGCGATCGCGCCCGCGCCGGACGGGAACGGATTCGGCCACGGAAGAATCGCCGCCGTGTTGTTGAAGAACGTCTCGTTCAACTGGTAGGGTCCGCCGCCGTTGGCGCGCGCGAACCGGCCGATCTGTTCGGTGAACACCGAGTAGCCGCCGCGCACCACCCAGTTCTGGCCTAGCGGACGCCACGCCACACCGACCCGCGGTTGGAAGTTCCCATTCGACGGACGCGTGCGGACGTCTCCGGTCACCACCTTGATCGTGCTGACCGGATACAGCGGGCTGATCTGAGCGCCCGTGGGGATCACCACGTTGCCGGACTCGCGATCCCAGCGGAATATCTTGCCGTCGTCGTAATTCGGCGATCCGAAGCGGTCCCAGCGAAGGCCCAGATCGAGCGTGAGCCGCGAGTTCACCTTCCAGGTGTCGTTCACGTAGAGCCCGAGCTCGTTGTCGAGCTGCGTCCGGTTGGTCAGCGGATTGAGCCGCACCGACGAGAACGGCGCGCCGAGATAGAAGTCGGCCGGAGCGTAGCCGGTCAACTGCCCGGTGAAGCTGAAGTTCCCGTACGTTCCTTCGGGAATGGTGTTCACCAGATTGCTCGACAGGCGCAACTCGCCGCCGATCTTCATGGTGTGCGATCCCTTCGACCATGTGGCGGCGTCCGTGAACGTTTTGAGAATGTCGTTCTGCAACGGGCTGCCCGCCGGATTCACGCGAATCGGCTGATAGCCGGTGATGCTCACCGTCGGAAAGCCCATTCCGGACAGACCCTGCGGATTGACGCCCTGGATGCCGAGTTCCTTGACCGCCGCGTCTCCGGTGACCGGATTGAATCCGTTCACCGTGCCGCCGTCGTTGACGATCGGTTGATACCAGCCGAAGCGGACTGTGTTGACGAAGGTGGGCGAGAAGATGTGCGTGTCCTCGAAAACGATGTTGCGCGAATCGCGTACGCGGGTCCAGGCGAGTCCGGGGAAGTTCCCCGCCAGCACGTACAGCGGCTTCGACAGGATGACGCGGCCGTAGAGGGTGTTCTTTTCGTTGATCCGGTAGTCGGCGCGGAATTCGTACGCTTTGAACGTGAACAGGTCCGTGGGGTAGGGGAACAGGAATCCGTAGTTGTTGTTCAGCAGTCCCGCCGCGCCTTGATTCGGAGCGGGAAGGTACTTGTCGAAGATCTTCGCCGACACCGGATTGAGCCGCGCCGCCGGAATGCGGTTGTTGGCAAAGGGCGCGTTGTTGGCGAAGGGGTCGCGGATCACCGTGCGCGGCAGCACTTCGGAGAAATCGCCCTGGCGCATCGCACTCGTGGGGACGTCGCGCTGGATGAAGTTTCCGCCCGGCCACTCCTGTCCGCTGATGGAGGTGAAGAAGAATAGCTTGTTCTTGATGGCGGGTCCGGACAACTCGCCATGGTAGGTGTGGAACTTGGTGGACGGCTTTCGAGGCTCGAAGAAGTTCCGCGCGGACAAGGCGCTGTTCTGATGCCAATACGCGGCCTGCCCGTGCCATTCGTTGGTTCCGCTCTTGGTGGTCATGTTGATGTAGCCGGCGCGGGAGAACTCGGCGGAATTGGTGCCGACCACGATGTTCACGTCCTGCATGATGTGGACGTTCGCCGTCTGCAGCGCCGTGCCGTCGCCGCCCACGCCGTCGATCGCCGTCTGTGTCTGCGCGCCGTGCAATCCGGCCACCTGAATTCCGTAGACGCCGCTGGTCATCTGAACCAGCGGCAGCGTGGCCATGATCACCTGGGGATTACGGCCGTCGCCGATCCACGGCGCTTCCTCGAAGCGCTGTTTGGTGAAGCTGCCCTGGATCTTGGCGGAGTCGGTTTCGATCACCGCCGCGTTGGCCTGCACGGTGACCTCGGTTCCGACGCTGCCGAGTTCGAGCGTGGCGTCGATGCGGCGGATGGTGGACGTTTCGACCACGATGTTGTTGGCGACGAAGTTCTTGAAGCCAGATTGGGAAACGGTGAGACGGTAGGCGCCGCGTTGCACGTCGGGGATCTCGAAGTCGCCGTCGCCGTTGGTGGCGACGGAGCGCTCGACCGATGTCTGGGTGTTCACCAGCTTGATGGATGCGCCGGCGACGGATGCGCCGGACGGATCCGACACATGGCCGCGAACGGTGGAGGTCGAAAGCTGCGCCCACGCGGCGGCCGCGACCAGATAGACGATGGCAAGTCTCACTGCGATACTCCCTTTCCCAGACCAAAGCTTTCGCGCACGGAGCGCATGGCGGGATCATACTACGCGGAGGCAGGCCGGAGCAAAGGCACGCCGGCGTAGAATGGAGCGAAGTACAGCCCATGAGAACCTCCGCGCTTTTCCTCCTGGCCCTTGCCGCCGCTCACGCCCAGCGGCAACCCCGTGTCCTGCGCCAGGGAATCGTCCACCAGGAGGCCGGCCGCTACGGCGGATGGCCCGCCAATCACGGCGCATGGTCGTGGGACGGCGAGCTCGCCGTGGGCTTCGAACTCGGCTACTTCAAGGACAACCCCACCGGTCACGACATCGACTACTCGCGCCCCGCCGAACACGTGCTGGCGCGGAGTCTCGATGGCGGAATCACATGGAAGATCGAGCGCCCCGAGGGCTTGCGGCCTCCGCCCGGTGCACGCGTGGCGGGAGTGCTGCCGGGGGACGTGGGAAAAGCCGCCGTGGATTGTCCGGGGGGCATCGACTTCCTGCAACCCGGATTCGCTATCACCTTTCGCATGACGAGCATCCACGACGGAGAATCGCGCTTCCACTATTCGGCCGACCGCGGCAAGTCGTGGCAGGGCCCTTGCAAGCTGCCGAACTTCGGCCAGCCGGGGATCGCCGCCCGCACCGACTACCTGGTGGAGGGCCGCCACCAGATGCTGGTGATGTTGACGGCGGCCAAGTCCGACCGGCGCGAGGGCCGGGTCATCGCCGTGCGAACCCGCGACGGCGGCAAGACCTGGAACCTGGTCTCCTACATCGGCCCGGAGCCCGAGGATTTCGCGATCATGCCTTCTTCGGTGCGCACCGGGCCCGCGGACATCGTCACGGCGATCCGGCGGCGGCGCTGGATCGACATCTACCGCTCGTCCGACAACGGCGAGTCCTGGCGGTTCGTCAATCAGGCGGTGCTCGAGACGGGCGGCAATCCGCCGAGTCTGGTCCGTCTGGACGACGGGCGTCTGGTGGTGACCTACGGCTACCGCTTGAAGCCTTTCGGCATCCGCGCGCGCACCAGCCGCGACAACGGACTGACGTGGGGGGAAGACTTCATCCTGCGCGGCGATGGAGGTGGCAGCGATCTCGGCTACCCGAGGACGCTGAAGCGCGCCGATGGCAACCTGGTGACCGCGTACTACTTCAACGACGCCGCCGATCGCGAACGCTACATCGGATACACCGTGTGGGACCCGGGCCAGTAGCGCCGAACCGCGTTACCGCCGTTCGAAAGCGACCGCGCCGCCGACGATGGTCATGTCGACCTGGACGTCCTTGATCCTGGCCGGATCGATCTTGAAGATGTCCTCCGACAGCATGGCCAGATCGGCGAGCTTGCCCGGCGCGAGAACTCCCTTGTACGCCTCTTCCACGGCCGCGTAAGCGCCGCCCGCCGTATAGGCGCGCAGTGCTTCTTCCACGGTGATTTTCTGCTCCGGAACCCAACCGCCGGGATGCTTGCCGTCCAGCGTGCGCCGCGTCACCGCCGCGTAGATGCCTTCCATCACCGAAGGCGGAGCGACGAACCAGTCGCTGCCGAACGCCAGAGTCACGCCCGCGTCGATCATCGACCGGAACGCCCAACTCGTCTTCGCGCGTTCGGCTCCGATCGCCTTTTCCGCCCAGCGGCCGTCGTCGATCAAGTGGTATGGCTGCATGCTGGCGATGACGTTCGCCTTGGCCATGCGCGGGATGTCGGCGGCGTGAAGGTGCTGCGCATGCTCGATCCGGAAGCGGTGGGCCTTCTGGTTGCTGGTTTGCAGGATCTTCTCGAAGACGCTGAGCAGGACGCGGTTGGCGCGGTCGCCGATGGCGTGGACCGCGACAAACATGCCGCGCGCGTCCACGGTGAAAGCCTGGTCGAAGATCGTGTTGGGAGACGATACGAAAAAGCCCGAGTCCTTCGGGCTGTCGGTGTAGGGCTCATCGAACGCGGCGGTGTGGGAACCGAGCGATCCGTCCAGGAACGCCTTGAAGGTTCCCCAGCGAATCCACCGGTCGCCGTAGCCGTCGAAGGTGAGCTTGTCCACTGGCTTCCACTGCTCGAGCGGAGCCGCCACGAAGACGCGCACGCCCAACTGTCCGTCGGCGCGGACGGCCTCGAACACGCTGAGATCGGAGTTGTTCGATCCCATGTGGTGCGCGCTGGTGACGCCGTTACGCAGTAGTTCCTTCGTGGCGTTGGCGGCCGCTTCGCGCACTTCCCCGGCGGCTGCGCCGGGCTTGGCTTTCTCCACGATCGCCATGGCGTTGTCCTTGAACACGCCGGTGGGCTCGCCCTTGGCGTCGCGCACGATGGTTCCGCCAGGCGCGGCCGGCGTTTCGCGAACCACCTTGGCGGCGCGCAACGCCAGCGAGTTCGCCAATCCCATGTGGCCGTCCAGCCGCTGGATCCAGACCGGGTTCTTCGGCGTCACCGCGTCGATCCACTGGCGGGTGGGCAGTTCGCCGCCCCAGTTCTCGTGGTCCCAATCGCCGCCGGCGATCCAGGCGCCCTCGGGTCTTCCAGCCGCGAACCTGGCGATGCGGTCGACGAAGTCCTTCTTCGTTTTGGCGTCGCGCAGCTTCACCGATTTCATCCGCAGTCCGGCTTCGATGAGATGGGTGTGGCTGTCGATGAACCCGGGGGTCACCAGCCGGCCCTTCGCGTCGACGATGCGCGCGCCCGGCGCGACGGGCGCATCGGCGGGCACGTTGCCGACGCGGGTGATCATATCCTCGGTGGCGGTCAGCGAATCCGCCCACGGATTCTTGGGATCGCCCGTCCAGATCCGCGCGTTCCGGATAACCAGTGTTGCGGTCTGAGCGTGGAGCGTTGCCGCGACGGCCGCGGCGAGAAGCGGCTGTTTCCAGGCCATCTACTTCATCGGAGAGTAGTCGACGGCGTCCATGTAGACCGCGTCGACGTGATCGACGATCTTGCCCTTCTTCTCGGATGCGTCGCGCGCCTTGATCCACTCGGGATCCTTGCGGAAGCCGTCCCAACTCTTGGCGGCCGCCTCGCGGCTCTTGTGGCGCAGCACGTAGATGAGCGTGTTGCTCTTGTCCGGCTGGCCGGGCTTCTTGGCTTCGTCCTGGGGCTGCCAGTAGCCCACGTTCACCATTCCGTGCTTTTCGAAAAGCTTGGTGGTGTGGTTGCGAAACCGTTTGTGCAGATCGGCGAGCTTGCCGGGATGGCAATAGTACGTGCGAAGTTCGAAGACGTCGGCGTTCATAAGGCTCACCATACCAAGCGCGAGGGCGGCGATGCGAAGGGTTCTCATGATCTATTCATTCTCCATCGCGCAGGCGGTCGCGAGCAACAGCGCGTCCTGGCCCGGCGCGGCGGCGATCTGAAGGCCGAGCGGAAGCACGCCTACCGGAGCGTTCATCGGAATGGAAATCGCCGGCGATCCGAGCCCCGTCCAGGGAGCGTTCATTCGCGGGTCGCCGGTGGACGCCAGTGTGCGCGGCGCCGGGCCGAGAGCCGCCGGGGTCAGCACCACCGGATGTTCGGTGAAGAACGCCGCCATGCCGCCGCGCGCCGCTTCCAGCTTCCCCAACTCATCCTGGTATTCGGATTCCGAGGCGGCCAGACCACTCTGAATCAGCCCCGCCAGCTTTTCACCAACCGCGGCGCCGTGCCGCTCCCACGCCTCGCGATGCGTGCGCGCCCCCTCGATTTCCTGGATGCGCTTCACCACTTGCCAGAGTCCGCGCAGGGAATCTGGCGGCGCCACGGTGGCGGCTCCTAGACGCGCGGCGGTTTCGGTGAACGCGGCGCGCATCGGGGGTTCCACTTCATCGGCCAGTTCGAGCGCCACCGGATTCTGGCAGGGCTCGGCTACCGCTTCGCAGTCCAGCAGCGCCCACAGCGTGCGCATGTCGGCGGCGGTCCAGGTGAAGAATCCCGCCGTGTCCAGCGTGGGCGCGAATGGCATCACGCCTTCGAGCGGCAACACACCGAATGTCGGCTTGAAGCCTACGCAGCCGCAGAAAGAGGCTGGCCGCAACACCGATCCCTGCGTCTGCGATCCCAGCGCGAGCGGAACCATGCGCGCCGCCACGGCGGCCGCCGAACCGCTGGAACTCCCGCCGGGCGTATGCGCGGGGTCGTGGGGATTCCGCGTCGGAGCCGGATCGAAATAGGCGAAAGACGTGGTGTGCGTCTTCCCCACCATGATCGCTCCCCGCTTGCGCAGCATGACGACGAGCGCCGCGTCCGCCGTGGGCACTCGGCCGGCCATCGTGGGGCTGCCCCACTCGGTGGCCAAGCCTTCCGTAGCGAAGATGTCCTTCACGCCGAAGGGCACGCCCGATAACGGACCGTCCGAAAGAGGAGGTGCGGGCTTCACCCGCACCCATGCGTGTACGTTTTGCTCTCTCTCGCGGATACGAGAGAGGCAGGTTTCAAGATTCGTCGAGAGCATTCCCTATGCGCCGGATTCCTTCCACGAAGATTTCCGGCTTCGGCAAAAGACTTACGATCGCGAACGGCTCGGTTTGGAAATCGTAGAAATAGCCGGGCTGGATCGACACTCCATGACGATCCACCAGATCAACCACCCAATCTTCCTCGGAACGCGTGGCCGGAAGACGCATAATCGCATACCAGCCACCCTCCACGCGAGGGTGGGTGGTAAACTTTTGTAAAACCTCCAGATTTCCCCTCACGCGGGAAAGCAGCCGCTCCTGAAACGGGGTCCGCCGCGCAAGCCACCGCGCCGCGGCGTGCTGCACGGGAGCGCTCACCGAGAGGTAAGTATCGGCGATCAGTTCGAGCCGCCGCATCGCCGCGGCCCTCGTCGCGGCGGGGCCTCCCACCACGATCCAGCCGAGCTTCATCTGCGGCAGCCCGCACGATTTCGACAGCCCGCCGAGCCGGAATGTCAGCGCGTCTTCGACGCCGGCAAGCGTGGGAGCGATCTCCGGCGACGGATCCAACCGGTAGTCGGCGAACACTTCGTCCGATACGATCGCGATGCCGCGATCGGCGCACAGCCGCGACAGGCGCTCCACTTCGCCGCGCCGCAGGTAGGACCCGGTCGGGTTGTTCGGATTCACGACCACGATCGCCCGCGTACGCGGCGTCACTCGCCGTTCCCATTCGCCCGGCTCGACCCACCACCCCTCGTGGAATAGCAGCGAGTAGTGGCGGACCTCCACCGATTCGAGCCGCGCCAGATAGTCGAACAACGGATACGACGGCCTCGGCGCGAGGATCTCGCCGCCCGGGTCGCACAGCAGCTTGAACAGCATCGAATAGGCTTCGCTGGTGCTCGCCGTCAGGACTATGTCGTCCGGGCTCGCGCCTTGATAGCGAGCGACTGCCTCGCGCGCCTCGAGCAGTCCGCGCGCATCGGGCTCGTACGAGATCGACCGCGCATCGTCGAGCGCCTCCAGAATTTCGCCGGCGCCGAACTCGATTCCGGCGCGGCCCGGATTCGATTCGGTGAGGTCCAGCACCGGCAGGCCCGCGAGCCGCCGCTTTTCGAGAGCCTCCGCCAGCCGGTTGGGCCGCGCCTCCCAATCGAGCCGCGACGAGAACATCAGCGGAGTTTGACGCCCAGTTGCGACACCAGGAACGTCAAGCGGTCCGCGCCCTCGTCGATCGACTTCGTGGTCGACATCACGCCGGCGTGGCCCGCCTCGGTATCGTAATGGAGCAACACGGGCCGCTTGCCGAGCGTGTTCGCCTGCAGCAGCGCCGCGAACTTGCGGCCATGCAGCGGATCGACGCGTGTGTCGGAATCGCCGGTGACCACCATCACCGCCGGATAGTCCACGCCCTTCTTCACGTTGTGATAAGGAGAATACGTTTTCAACCAGCGGAACTGTTCCGGGTCGTCGCTCGATCCGTATTCGGGGATCCAGAATCGCGCGACCAGGAACTTGTGGTAGCGCACCATGTCGAGCAGCGGGTAGCTGCAAATCACCGCGCGGTAGAGATCGGGACGCTGTGTCAGCGCCGCTCCCACCAGCAGTCCGCCGTTGCTGCCGCCGGAGATCGCCAGCCGCGACGGCTCGGTGTACTTCTCGCGGATCAGGAACTCGGCCGCGCCGATGAAGTCGTCGAACACGTTCTGCTTGTTGCCGAGCATTCCGGCGCGATGCCACTCCTCGCCGAACTCACCGCCGCCGCGAAGGTTCGCGAGTGCGTAGATCCCGCCGAGTTCCGCCCACACCACCGCGGACGACGAATACGCCGGCGTATTGCTCACGTTGAAGCCGCCGTATCCGCCGAGCAGCACCGGCGCCTTGCCGTCCTTGCGTAGGCCCTTCTTGTGCATCAGGAACATTGGCACGCGCGTGCCATCCTTCGACTGGTACCAGACCTGATTCACCTCGAACATCGAGCTATCCACCGGCGCGTTCAGCTTGAACCATAAGTCGTTGGAGCCGGTGGCCAGATTCATGCGGTAGATCTGGGGCGGAACGTGGAACGAAGTGAAACTGTAGAAAAGCTCGGGGTCTTTCCAGCGTCCGCTCATGCCGGAAACCGCTCCCACGCCGGGGAGCGGCAGGTCGGCTTCGTGCTTGCCGTCGATGGAGAAGATCTTGACGCGCGCCTTGACGTCCTCTAGGTACGACACCAGCATCTTACCGCCGACGAGAGAAAAGTCGGAGATCGACGACTTCGATTCCGGCACGAGTTCCTTCGCGTTGTCCGGGCCGGTCTTGGCCAGATCCACCGAGAGAATGCGCCAGTTCGGCGCTTTCCAATTGGTTTGCACGATGGCGCGGCCGCCGGCGATGGTCCCACGGAACGACGCTTCCACGCCGGGGAACAGAGACCGCGCGGGCGTTCCAGCGCGGAGATCCTTCACCCAGAGTTCGGCGACGTCTCCGCTCGATCCCACCCACACCGTGATGGCGAGCCACGCGCCGTCCTCCGATACCTCGCACGCCAGGATGTGCTTGGCTCCGTAGCCTTCGCCGAAAACGTCGCGATCCTCCGCCACGGGCGTGCCCATGCGGTGTTCGCGCACGCGAGGATGGTCGCCGCCGGAGAGTGTGTAGAAGAATCCGCTCTTGTCCTCGCGGAACGAGAACGAGATGTAGCGCGCCTCCGGGAGTTCGTCCTTCAGGAGCCGCTTCGTCGCGACATCGAGGATGCGGATCGCCGACTCGTCCTTCCCACCCGTGGTGACCGAATACGCCGCCAGCGCTCCGTCGGCGGAAACATCCTCGTACGAGACCGAGGTGTTCTTGCCGAGTCCGAGCGCGTTCGGATCCACCAGTACTTCGTCGGCGCCGTTCAGGCCCTGGCGCACGATCAGCACCGGCTGCTCCTGATTCGCGCTCTTGCGGGAGAGGAAGTAGCGTCCGCCGCGCGCGAACGGTCTGCCGAGCGAATCGATGCGCATCAGTTCGCCGAGCCGCTTCTTCAGCCGCTCGCGGCCCGGAACGGCATCCAGCAGCGACCGCGTGTACTTGTTCTGCTCGCCGACCCAGGCGCGGGTTTCGGGACTGTTCTGGTCCTCGAGCCAACGATAGGGATCGACGAGTTCGACGCCGTGCAGCACGTCCTTGACGGGGGCGGCGCGCGTGGGCGGTGGGCCGCCGGCCTGAAGAATGGTCGTCATGGTGAGTAGGAAAAAAAGTCGCATGGGGTTACATGAGCAGACGCACCAGCCACAAGCTGGCGGCGCACAAAATCAGCGTCGCGCCGGCTCCGGCCAACAGCGCGCGGCCGCCCGCGTGGATCAGCAGGCGCAGGTTGACCTCGAGGCCGATCGCCGCCATGGCGAGTGTGAGCAGCCAATTGCCGATCTCCGGCAGCGGCAGACGGACGCCGTGCCGCTCCCAATCGAGCGAGGGGACCAGGCGCATGGTGTGGAGCGCCGCCAAGATCAGAAATCCCCAGAGAAAACCGGGGACCAGCTTGGCCGGATGAATGGAGCGGCCATCCTTGCGTCCGCGGAGCATCATGAGCACGATGAGGAACGGCGCCAGCAACGCCACCCGGGCCAACTTGGTGAGAGTGGCGATGGTTCCGGCTTCGCCGCCGTACGTGAATCCGGCCGCGATCACTTGCGGCACGGCGTGAATCGAAACGCCCGCCCAGACGCCGAACTGGCGCTGCGAGAGATCGAGCGCGGCGCCGGCGAGCGGCAGCAGGAACATGAGCACCAGCCCGAGCAGGCTCACCGCTCCGACCGATAACGTGACGTCCTCGTCGCGAGCGTCGACGAGCGGCGCGGCCGCCACGATGGCGCTGGTTCCGCAGATCGCCGTGCCCGATCCGAGCAGCGCCGCCGCGGCGGGAGACAGTCCCAGCAGCCGGCCAAGCCAGATCGCCGCCGCGGCCGCCACGGCCAGGGACGCGACGACGATTCCCATGGCGCGCGGCCCGGCGCCCACCACCTGCGCCAAGTCGAGCCCCGCGCCGGTCAGCACGATCGCGACGGGAATCGCGTTGCGGACGATGTGCTTGCATCCGGCCATCAGCGACTTGGGGACCGTCAGCACGTTGCGCAGCAGCACGGCCGCGGCGATCGCCACGATGCTCGCGCTGATTGGCCTCCGGCCATCGGTGAGGAACGGAGGGAACGGAAGGTAGTGGATGCCATAGGCCGCCAAGGCGATCAGCGCGGCAGCGGCATATCCGGGCGGCAGCGTTTTCCAGGGATCCGCCTTCGCGCGGGGAGCCTCGGCCAAGCCCTCCATCGAGTCGAGCGACAGCAGCGCGTCGCCGCTCATCGGCTCGAATGGACTGAAGGTCCCGGCATGGGTGAATGCCATGTGCAATAATCCCCTTGTGCGGCCCGATTTCTTCGCGTCCGTCCGTTCGAACATAACACGATGAAGGTCTCCTTCGGCAGTTGGGCCTTCACGTTCGGACCTTACGCCAGCCATCCGATCCCTTTCGACGAGGTTGCCGCTCGTCTGGCCTCCGCCGGGTACGACGGCGTGGAGGTCAGTGGATTTCCACCACACGTCACGCTCGAGGCTTATCCGGACACGGAATCGCGCGTGGCGTTGCGGCGGCGGCTCGAGGATCTGAACCTCGGCATCTCCGGCTACGCCGCCGATTTCACTCTGGTGAATCCGTCGGTGGCGGGCAACAAAGACCGCTACCTCTATCTCTTCGCCCATGCGGTGGACCTGTGCCGCGAGATCGGCAGCCCGTCGATCCGGGTGGACACCGGCACCGCGCCGGGCATCATCCCGGACGACGAGACCGAAGACACCCTGCACCGTCTGGCTGAAACCTGGCGCGCCTGCGCCGAGTTCGCGCGCACGGCGGGAGTCGCGATGGACTGGGAGTTCGAGCCGGCGTTCGCGTTCAACAAGCCGTCCGAGGTGGTCCGCTTGCACGATCTGGTGGCGCACCCGAATTTCCGGATCCTGTTCGATACCGCCCACGCTTACATGTGCGGTTTCGAAGGGGCGCGTCAACACGGCCGCGGCGAAAAGCTGGAAGGCGGCGTGGCGCAGTTCCTCGACCTGTGCCAGGGCCGGATCGGCCACGTGCATCTGGCCGATTCCGACGGGACGCTGCTCGGCGACGAGACCAGCTCGCACTGTTCGTTCGGCGAGGGCAAGATCCCGTTCTTCAAAGTGGCGCCGAAGCTGCGCGCCGTGAAATCGGCGTGGTGGTGCGTGGACCTGTGCTTCCATCCGAAGTCGTGGGACCAGATCGATCCGGCGCTGAAGTTCGTGCGGTCGCTGAGCCGGGCTTCCGCCTAGCCCGCACTTCCCACAGGGGTTCGGACGAATCGCGCGATAAGGCCGTGTCTACTTCGTTGCGCTTGCTCACCGTGCTCACCTTACCGTCAAGTATGCCTCCGCGCGCTGAGCGGCGCGCGCCTCGTATTCACGGCCTTCTCACGCGATTCGCCTCAAACCCCTGTGAGAAGTGCGGGCTAGTCGAACAGCGGGACGCAGGCTTCGGCGATGCGTTCCACGTGGCGGTGGTCCGTTCCGCAGCAGCCTCCCAGCACGTTGAGCCGCCGCAGCCGCTCTCGGCGCATCGCGGCGTATTGCGCGCCCATCTCCACGGGATCGCCCGTGTCGAGATCGCCGCACTCGTTCAGTTCCTTGTGGCCGCGGCGTGACGAGTTGGCGCGGAGTCCTCGAATTCTGTCCGTCCACGCGCCGTCCGGAGAAAGGACCGCCTCGAAATGGGACGGATGGGCGCAGTTGATCATGTAGTAGCTCGGATAACCGGAGGTGGCGTCATCCACTTCCCGGATGGCCGACTCGAGGGACTGGCCCGTGGGCAGGCTTCCGTCTGTTTCGACGGTGAACGAGATCACCACGGGCATGGCGGCGCCACGGGCGGCGAGCGCGATTCCCACCGCTTCCGCGGTGTAGTTCATGGTGACCGCCGCGATCAGGTCGGCCGCCGTGCCCGCGAGCGTGTCGACTTGTGTCTTGTGATACTCCGACGCTTCGGCCCCGGTCATCTGGTTCGACGGGAAGTAGCCGTCGCCGCGGGGGCCGACGCAGCCGCTGATGACGACGGGCTCGGGGTGGTCCATCTCGTCGCGGATCTCTTCGAGCAGCCGGATCGCGGCGCGATTCGCCTCGGCGATGCCGGTGGGGGAGTAGCCGATTCGTTCGCCCCAATCGGCGTTCGCCCGCCAAGTCACGCTTTCCAGGATGAACCCGGTGCGGAACCGGGCGGCGAGCGCGGTGTATCGAGCGAAGTAGTGGCGCAGCCTGGAGATGCCTGCCGCGTCACGCAGCATGTGGAACGCGGCAAAGGCCGGCAGTTCAATGCCTTCGTGGAACACGAGCGTGGTCTCGAGTCCGCCGTCGGTGAGGAAGGGCCGGCCGGTGGACTGCGGGAGGCCGGATCTGTAGCGAGCCATCGTTACTCGACTGTAGCGCGACGGGCCGGTCCACAGCGAGGATGCCTCTCCCGGAAGGGCGGCAGGCTCCGCTCTGTCGAGCGGGCGCGGTGGGCGAACCCCACCGGAATCGCCGGTCCTTCGTGTTCGTTGGAGTTATGTCAGCCGCCGCGGCATCGTTTGAACTTCATCGCGGAGCCGCATGGGCAGGGCTCGTTGCGGCCGACTTTCGGCGCGGTGCGGCGAAAGGGCAGTATGCGCGGGGTTTGTTCGGCACTCGTGTGCTCTTCGGCCGCGGGCTCGGGATCGGTGGAAACGGTTTCCTGTGTTTTCAGTGAGTTCCCAGGTTCATTTTGCAATCTAATATGTTTTTCGTCCGCGGGCTCCGGGCGGTTTCGCTGGATGGCGCGGAGTTCGCGGACGGCTCGGAAGAAGGCGCGCGCGGTACGATCGCGTTCGGTGAAAGAGGCTTCCGAGCCCACGGCGTCGATTTGACGCAGAGCCGCCGCGGTTACCAGGAGATGGGCGAAGACGAGTTCCTCGAGGGCTCCTTGGGGACGCAGGTCGAGCCGTAGCCCGTCCGCGAGTAGGTCGTGCGCGGAGGCGGCGCCGTTGGTTGCGAATGTCATGTTTGGGAACTCCTTTTCGAGGTTATGAGGTCAGCGGAGCGTGCTCCGCCGCCACCCAAAGAATGGCGCCCTCGCCAGGCGACGCGTCCCGGCAATGGCGCCTCTTTTCGAGCGCCTCCGGTAACCGGTTGAAAATGAGGCAAATATAGTTGCAGGGTTTTTTGACTCGATGCGGAACGGCGCGGAACACCGTCGACGTTGTGGGAGTACGACATCAACACGGATATCGAATTGGCGAACGCCGCCAACACGGCGTCTTTCGTGCATCTGATCCGGGCGTCTTCCAATGCGATGCATTCAGTGAACGTCCAAACGGGTAGCTACTACGCGGTGGAGTTGGCCAACGTCTCGTGGGCAAGCGGCGTCTGCACGGGGACGCTCACGCTATGGCGCCGGGACGGGAGCGGGACGCTGACCCAGTTCGAATCGGCGCAGGTGAATTGCGCTGCCAAGGTCAACCTGCACACAGCGCACACGGCCGGTTGGACGGTGGTCTACTTCCAGAACATGGCGCACATCATCCATGCGCCGGATTCGGGACAGTTGCCGGGCGCGTTTCCTGGGATCGGAACGTCGAACACGGCGGGCGCGGGATCGATCTCGAATGTGGGATTGGGGAACAAGGACGCCACTGCGCCCAATCCGGTGAGCACCCTCGACATCGGAGTGTTTCCGACCGTGGAAGGCCGCGTGGACCTCCAGTGGCAAGACCCCGGCGATCCGGCCAACGGAGTCGGCATCGCGATGTATTGGGTGGAAGTAAGTGAACCGAGGATGGGGCCCGTGGAGCAGCATCCCGTCGGCGAGCGTGCTGCTGCCGCCGAACGCCAACCTCGCTTCGGCGCGGATTATCGCCCAGGATTACCATGGCAACCAGAGCGCAAGCGGCCATTTCACCTTGACACGCCCCGGCGCGACCACGGTGGATCCGAGGCGAGTGGGCGTGCGGCCGAACGATGTGTATTGGGGAGCAATGGGCGAGCAGATCGACACGCGGTCCGGCAACCTGAACTTCACTTTGCCGTTGGCTCAGGCGAAGCTGCGAGGCGGCGGCGCGGTGACGTTGGGGCTCAACTACAACTCCCAGGTCTGGCGCAAGTGGGGCCCGTGCGACCACTGGACCGGAAAATGCGAATGGAAGCTGAGCTCGGACATCGGCTATGGCTTCGGCTGGCGGCTGACCGCCGGCACGATAACGCCGATGTGGAGCGACTACTGGACGCTGAGCCATTATCCGTTCACGGACGCCACGGGAGTGGAATGGCGGCTGGACGTAAAGAACGGCGACCTGTGGACGACCAAGGAGGACGGCCTCTACGTCACCTACAACAGCCAGACGAACCGGCTGCACTTCAACGACGGGACGTTTTGGGAAATGGGTTCAGTGGCGGCCCCGGGCAATCCGGCGGCGGGTATGCGCTTCCCCAGCCTGATCCAGGATTCCAACGGCAATCAGGGAATGCCCGGCTGGTACGGCGGAGTTTTGAAGACGGTGGAAGACGTGCGGGCGAAGCTGCAATCGACGGACGCGCGCCTCACCTATGAAACCGAGGTGTTGTACAACAGCCAGGGTAATTGGCGGATCTTCAAGCTGTTGCAGAAGATGGAAAAAGGGAGCAACTATCAGTTCAATTTCAACGTGAACCAGCCCGTGGTGTCGCCCTTCACCGGGCAGGCCTTCGGCACGGTGGATCTGCTGACGTCGCTCGAACTGCTGGTGGGGCAAGGGACCTATCATTTCGGGTGCAACGGGTCGGGGGAGTTGACGGAGGTGACGTTCCCTTACGGCGGCAAGATCTACTGGGAGTACGGCAACTGGGCGTACTCGGGCGGCAGCACGCTGAGGCAGGTGACGCAGCGGAAGCTGTACAACACGACGACTTCGCGGTGGACCTCGGGAGGCCGGATGTGTAACGAACCATCGTTACTCGACTGTAGCGCGGTGGACCAACTCCACGGCGTGGAGTCTTCTCTTGGAAGGGCGGATAGCTCCGCCCGAGGCTATGCCCCGCCGCGAGCCCACCACCAGGCGGCTCCGGCCGCGAGGGAGGACATCATCAAGGCGGCTGCCCAGCGATTGGCGCCCTGCTCGGTCCGCCGGCCCTTTTCCAGCCACGCGCTCCAAAGTTTTTCGTCGATGACGGGAACCTCGAGAGCGCCCGCCGGTTGCGATCTGGTCACGTCCGCCGGCGCGGGTGGCAACGGGTTCTTCATCGCGAGCCCCGAGTCTGGCTGCTGACGCTCGGCACGGTCAGGCGCGTGTAGCGTCTCCAGTTCGCCCATGTCAGACCCACGCCCGCCAGGCTGACCACGGTCGCCAGCGTGACTTGCCACATCCCGAAAGGACCGGACATCAGAAGCACGGCGGGGCTGAAGATGAATGCGCCCGCGAGAAGCGCGACCGTCGTGGCGTAGTCGTCGCCCGAGGAATTCTGTGGAGTCTGGAGCAAGGCAACCTCCTAATGGTTGGTTGGCCTAGGGAACCCGAGCGAGCCGGTCTGCCGTAGGTCAGGGCCGGACGCAGTGGACGCGGCCGCCCATCTGTTAACCATTTTAGATTAATCGAGATTGCCTGTCAAGGTTGCGTATGAGATCATTCTATTGGGTGTTTCACCAATTTTACTTCACTTCGCCGGGAGCCCAGCGTTGGACGTCTCCCTCTTGATTCGCCAAAAATTGAAGGAATACGGTCTGGAACAGAAGGACTTGGCGGCCGCCGCCCAGGTGACCGATTCCTACATCTCGCAACTGCTCACCCGCAAGAAGCCGCCTCCGGCGCCGGGCCGAACCGACATCTATGAGCGGATCGGCAATTTCCTGAGGCTGCCTCCCGGCGAACTCGCCGGACTGGCCGCCGAACAACGGAAGCAGGAACTGAAGCGCAAGGTGCTGGATCCCCCACTGCCCTTGCGCGGGGACTTCCGCGAACTCATCCTACGCAAGTGCGAGCCCGTCAAACGAACCGAGATCCGGCGCATCTTCGAGAAAGAGGCCCTCGGCGAACTGGAGCGCCTGGTAACCCGGAAGATCCTGGACGCCGCGCAGGCCCTGGTGCGCGAGCAACTGAACGACGAGGCCGGTCTCCGGCAGGCGGCGCTGGCGCGGGGCTGGAGCTACGAGCGGATGCGGGTGGAGGCGCTCGAATTCCTGGACGCCGGCGTGCCCGGGATCTCCCCGGAGAACTGCGCCTCCTTTCTCGACCCCTCGATCGACTCCTGGGATATCGACATCGATACGTTCGCGATGGAGATCACCCCGAATCCCCGCCTCTCGCCGGGCCCCAAACGGTTCGAGTTCCTCGAGAAGGCCGCGGATCCGCCGCCGGAGCCCGGTTTCCTGGCGTTTCTCGCCGACCCGGCGATGAGCGCGGGCGCGGCGCCGGAGGAACTCGACTTTCTCGGCGGACTCCGATTCAAAAGCCGCCGTCCATCGCCGCTCTATTACTATCGCGAGTTGCAAAGCTTGCGCGATCCACTCCACTTTCCCAGCGGGGAGCGCAAATGAAAGAAACGTCCAGACTTCGTAAGATCGCCTTCGTGGGCGATCACTTGCCGCGCAAGTGCGGCATCGCCACGTTCACCACCGATTTGCTCTCGGCCGTCGCCGACGCCCACCCGCCGGGCCACTGCTTCGCGGTGTCGGTCAACGACATCGAGGGCGGCTACGAATACCCGGACGCGGTGCGCTTCGAGATCGAGGAACAGGACGCGCCCTCCTATCTGCGGGCGGCGGACTTTCTCAACATCAGTAACGTGGATATCGTCTGCCTCCAGCACGAGTTCGGGATCTTCGGCGGACCCGCGGGCAGCCACATTCTCGCCCTGCTTCGCGAATTGACGATGCCGGTGGTGACCACGCTGCACACGGTGCTCCAGAATCCGAGTCCCGTCCAACGGCGCGTCATGAAGGAGTTGATCTCCCTTTCCACGCGCGTGGTGGTGATGGCCGAGCGGGGGCGGCGAATGCTCGAGACCATTTACGACGCGCCGCCGGCCAAGATCGACTTGATCGCTCACGGGATTCACGACGTCGGCTTCGTCGACCCCGAGTATTTCAAGGACCAGTTCGGCGTCCAGGGCAATATCGTGCTGCTCACCTTCGGTCTGTTGTCGCCGAACAAGGGTGTCGCCACGGTGCTCGACGCGCTGCCCGCCATCGCCGCCGAGTTTCCCAACGTCATGTACGTGGTGCTCGGAGCCACGCATCCCAACGAGCTTCGCGAGCACGGCGAGGCTTACCGTTCGAGCCTGGAGTTACTGGCGAAGAAAAACAAGGTAGAGAAGAACGTCGTATTCTTCAACCAGTTCGTCGACCTGGAAAACCTGAAGGAGTTCATCGGAGCGGCGGACCTATACGTCACGCCCTACCTCAACGAGGCGCAGATCACGTCCGGGACCCTCGCCTACGCCTTCGGCGCGGGCAAGGCGGTGGTTTCCACGCCTTACTAGCACGCCGCCGAACTGCTGGTGGAGGATCGCGGCGCGCTGGCGCCGTTCGGCGATTCGGCGGCGTTCGCGCGGGAAGTCGTCGCCCTGTTGAAGGACGACACGCGCCGCCACACGATGCGCAAGAACGCCTACCGCCTCGGCCGGGAGATGGTGTGGAGCAACGTGGGGCGGCTCTATTTGCGATCGTTCGAGCAGGCGAGGCTGGAAGGCGGCGCGCATTCGCGAAAGTCGCTGGCCGCCAAGACATTGGACCTGCGGCCGCGCGAACTGCCGCGGTTGAAGCTGGACCATTTGGCCCGCATCACCGATTCGACCGGAGTGTTTCAGCACGCCATCCTGACCGTTCCAAACTTCTCCGAGGGCTACTGCACCGACGACAACGCGCGCGCCTTCATACTCGCGATGTTACTCGGCGAACTGGGCGCCGAGCCGGAGCGGGCGGAGTCGTTGGCGGTCACCTGCGCCGCCTTTCTCCACCATGCGTTCGACCCGGCCACCAAGCGGTTCCACAACCACATGAGCTTCGACCGGCGTTGGCTGGACCGACAGGGCTCCGAGGACAGCCAGGGGCGGGCGCTCTGGGCGCTCGGCGCCGGAGTGGGACGTTCCAAGCGCCGGGGACTTCAGATTCTGGCCGGCCAACTCTTCGCGCCGGCCTTGCCCACCCTGCTGCAGTTCACCTCTCCCCGTGCGTGGGCGTTCGGCCTGATCGGTATCCACGAGTATCTGCGGCGTTTGGGCGGCGACAGCGCCGTCACCCAGATGAGGGAAACCCTGGTGACGCGGCTTACCGGCCTGTTCGACCGGAATGCCTCGGAGGAATGGTGCTGGTTCGAGGAGCAACTGACCTATGACAACGCCAAGCTGGCGCACGCCTTGATCGTGAGCGGGCGCGATACCGGGCAGCAAGGCGTGCTCGACCGGAGACTGCGCGCGCTGTGGTGGCTCTGCGAAGCGCAGGTCTCGGAGAAGGGGCACTTTCAACCCATTGGCAGCAACGGGTTTTACCGGCGGGGCGGGGAACGGGCGCGATTCGACCAACAGCCGGTGGAGGCTCATGCGATGATCGCGGCCTGCCTGGACGCCTATCGCGTCACGTCCGATATCTGGTGGCACGAACAGGCGCAACGCGCTTTCGACTGGTTCATCGGGTGGAACGACCTCGGCCAGGAACTGTATTCGCCCGAAAGCGGCGGGTGCAGCGACGGCTTGGATGTGGATCGCGTGAATGGAAATCAGGGCGCCGAGTCGACTCTGGCCTTTTTGCTCTCCCTGGTGGAGATGCGGCTGGCCCAGAACATGATCGCGAGTTTCGCCGAAGCGGCGGAAGTATGAGCGGGAACCCGGCTCTTCAAGTCCGGCGCGTGGGCCCGGCCCTGACGCCAGATTCGTCCCGCGTGCTGTTACGGCCCTTCAGTCACGGCGGCGAGGATCGAACCAGGCAGGTGATCGAGCGCGCCCTGTCGATTCCCGAGGAAACCGCGGCGCGGCTGGTCGTCGAATTGACCGCGGACTTCGGGCCGCGGCACCACCGCCTCGCGGAGCGGTTCCTCGAGCGGTTCGACACAGTCGCGGCCGGATCGGCCGAGTTACGCGCGGATCCGAGCCTGACGCGGAGCCGCCGCCTGCTTATCGGAGCTTACTTCCTGGCCGAGTATTCGCTGGAATCGACCGCCTTGTTCAATCCCTCGATCGTTCCGCATCCCTGTCAGGCCGGTCTGCCTCCCGGACAGATGCGGATCGTACTGAGCCTTCGCGCTACTGGCGAGGGGCATATCTCCTCCATGACGTTCCGGACGGGAGTCATCGGCGGCGCGGACGAGGTGGATATCATGCCTCCGGCCGGCTTTCTCACCGAGCCCGATCAGGTTCCGAATCCACGCTACGAGACCGCGTTGTTCGCGCGGACGTTGCTCGAAGTGGGCGTGCGGGGCGATTTCGCCGCCGAAGTGACTAGCCGGCTGGGGGAGTGCTTTGGATTGGACGAACTGCGGGCCTGCATCGGCGCGGTGGAGCGGAGCCGGAGCGAGTCCAGCGGCATGCTGGAGGAGGATCGGGAAGCGGCAAAGGGCATGTGGTTGCTGGCCCGCTCCAACCACGACGCTCAGTTCGAGGACGGTCAGTGTCTGTCGCAACGGGTCCTGTTTCCCGCCACCGCGTCGCAACGGAACGGAATCGAGGACGCGCGGTTCGTGCGATTCCGCAACGCCGATGGCAGCCACGTGTATTTCGCGACATTCACCGCGTACGACGGCAGGGTGGTGGTGCCGGAACTGGTCGAAACGCCGGACTTTCTGAGGTTCCGCTTCAGCACGCTCAACGGACCGGCGGCGCGGAACAAGGGAATGGCCCTGTTTCCCCGGAAGATCGGCGGACGTTACGCCATGCTGACGCGGCAGGACGGCGAGAGTCTCTACCTGACCCTTTCCTCTAACGTGCGCTTCTGGAACGAGAGCACTCCTCTCCTGCGGCCCGAGTTTCCCTGGGAGGCCGTGCAGATCGGAAACTGCGGATCGCCAATGGAGACCGAGGCCGGCTGGTTGGTGCTGAGCCACGGCGTGGGTCCATTGCGCAATTACTGTATCGGGGCGTTCCTGCTGGATCTCGAGGATCCGAGCCGCGTGATCGGGCGGTTGACGGAGCCTCTGATCGCGCCCAGTCCGGGTGAGCGGGAAGGGTACGTGCCGAATGTGGTCTATACGTGCGGCGGCATGGTGCACGACGGGATGCTGCTGATCCCGTACGGCTTGGCGGATCGCTCCACGGTCTTCGCGACGATTCCGGTGGAGGAGGTTCTCGCGGCGATGCGGGTCCAGTGACGGGTTGCACCGTGGCCGCGCCGGTGGAACAATTGCCAGTATGAACTTCGGGTCGCGCTGGATGGCATGGCTGTTCGCGATGGCCGCGCCGTTGGGGGCGGCCGAACTGCCGGACCGCTATTTTCCTCTGCTCGAGGCGGGATCGGCGAAAGTGGAGGCGCTGCTGAACGCGTCTCCGGAGGCGAATCTGAAGTCGATCGAATCGCGGCCGGGCTGGCGCCACTTTCCCTACGCGATCCTGGCTCCGGCGGTTCTCTACACCAAGCGCCACGCGGCGAACCCCCGCTTCGGCGACGCACGCATGCGGGACTTGGCCATCCGCGTCGGCGATCTGCTGGCCGGCGAGAGCGAGAAAGGCGTGTACGAGCCCCGCGGCGACAGCGACTGGGACGACTACATGTGGCTGGAAGCCTACCGCCTACTGGGCAATTCCCTGGGCGCGACGCGGCAGGCCCGCTGGCGGCGCGAACTTGAAAAGAACATCGCGGCGCTGGTGGAAGACGCCCAGGCGCGCACCGATTTTCCCTGGTACAACACGCCCTACATTGGAACATCTCCCAATCACTACGCCCTTTGGGCGGCGAATCTATATCTTGGCGGACGAGTGTTCCAGAAACCCGAGTGGGAGCGGCTGGGCGCCCGCATCCTACGGCGGTTCGCGATCGAGGAACAGACGCCGGACGGATACTGGGGCGAACATAGCCGCAATGGCCCCACGCCCGGCTACAACTACCTGACTCTCTCGGCATTAGCCGTTTACTACGAGCACTCCGCCGATCGCGACGTGCTGCCCGCGCTACGGCAGGCCACCGGATTCCATGCGAACTACACGTTTCTGGACGGCACGCCGGTGGACGCGATCGACGACCGCAACCGCCACCGGGGCGTCAGCGCGTGGAGCCAGTTCGCGTTTTCGCATTTCGCCGATGGGCGCGGTTACGCGGCCTTTCTCGCACGGTTCTTCCAGCCGGATTCGTTGACCGTGGAAGCTCTGGGGCGGTTGGCGCAGGACGCGCTCTACTTCCACGAGGGGCCTGTCGAACCCGCGCCGCAGGAGCGAACGGCCTATGTCCACCGGATGCGGATCCCCGTGTCGATCCGCAAGACTGGACCGTGGCAGGTGGCGCTTTCCGGGATCGTCGACACGCAAACGCCGAATAACCGCTTCTATCTCGACCGCCAGGGGCACGTCAGCGTGTTCCATCAGGCGGCCGGGCTGATCGTGACCGGCGCGGGGTCGAAGCGGCAGCCGGAGTTGGCGACGTTCAGCGAAACGCCCGGGAACGCGCTGGTGCACATGCCGCTGAGCAGCCGCTTGCAAATGAGCGAGTCCATCGACCGGCTTTCGCTGGGTTACAACACGTTCTTCACCGATCTGTATGTTTCCTCGCCGGCCGAGGCGGTAGCGCTACGCTTCGTGGTGAGCGGCCGCGGGAGACCGGGTCCCGACACGCGGCTGAATCTGCAACTTTGTCTGAAGGCGGGCGAGACTCTGGAGACGGGCGCCGGCAGGCGGTTGACGCTCGGGCCGGATAGAGTCGAGTTGCCTGCCTCCGAGTTGGGCGGCCGGATCGTCCACCATGGTTGGAGCTTGGAGATTCCCGAGGGGGCATCCCTGATTTGGCCGGTGTACCCGCATAACCCCTATTCGGACATGCCGGAGACGAGCATCGCTTACGCGGTGGGCCGGTTGACGGTCCCTTTGAAGTTGACGCCTCGGCCGGGGAAGTATGTCCGGCCGAACGAGATCGAGTTAGCGTTCCGGTTGACCGCGGAATGACGACGTAGGTCGAACCGGCCAAATTCGCCGGCCAGCCACCCTGCCTTTGCCCGCTATCGCGGCACTTGGCCGAATGGCTTGGCAAATGCGGAAGGCGGCTAGCGACCGAAATTCGCTGGCCGCCCTCCGCTGATCGGGTGTGTTATCTTGAACCCGCCGGTCCAAGCTCCCTGGTGTTTAGTGGCCGGCCGGGGGCATGATCACGGTATCGATGACATGGATGATCCCATTGTCCGTTTCGATGTCGGCCTTGATGACCTTGGCGTTGTTGATCATGACGCTGTCGCCGGCCACCTTGATTTTCACTGAGCCGCCCTGAAGGGTCTTGGCGCTCGTGATCTTCACGACATCGGCGGCGCGCACCGCGCCCGAAACGACGTGATAGGTCAGAATCGCCTTCAGTTGCTCCGGATCCTTCAACAACCCTTCCACCGCGCCAGCCGGCAACTTGGCGAAGGCCTGATCCGTGGGGGCGAAGACGGTGAAGGGGCCATGTCCTTTCAGCGTGTCAACCAGGCCCGCCGCCTTCACGGCAGCCACCAGCGTCTTGAAGTTGCCCGCCGCCGAGGCGGTATCCACAATGTCCGCCGCCGGGGCGGAGAAAGGCAACGCCGTCAATGCGGCGGTCAAAGTCAGTAAACGTTTCATGAATCTCCCTATATGACCGAATCAGTGCGGTCATTATAGTAGATGCTGGCCGGGGCTAGAACAAACTAGGATATTTTGTTGGCGTCGCCCGAGGGCCGGTCCGGCCGGGCCGGGATTCGACTCGCAATTGTAGTGGAGTTCTCCAGGTTTGCGATCTTATCCGCCTCACGCCCGATGCCCCGGAGCATTCCATGGAACACGAAGTAGTGCAGCGGGCTGACCGCGTACCAGTACATGATGCCCAGCAGCCCCTTTGGCCGAAACCGGGCCACCTGTTCGATCTGGCATCCGCCGTTCTCATTCGCCGTGACGATGAATTCCAGAGACGCTTCGCCGGGTAACTTCATCTCGGCTCGAAGCGTGAGGCGGCGGTCGCGTTCGAAACCTACGACGCGCCAGAAATCAATCGCCTCGCCATATCCGAACAATTCCGAGCTACGGCGGCCTCTCCGTAAGCCAGGCCCCCCGGCCAACCGGTCCATCCACCCCCATATCCGCCACAGACCATTCGCCGCGTACCACCCGTGGCTTCCGCCGACGCGGCAAACGGCGCGGAACGCCGCCCACGCGGGCGGTCCCACCCCGGTCTTCCGATGATCCGAGAATAACGTTCCACCCGCCCAGTCCGGGTCCCCAGCAATAGCACCAGCCATGGACCAACTCGTCTCGACCTCGTGACTTGCTACTTGCTCCAACGCCGTGCGAAAAGCGGTCCGGATCGTGATCAACTCCTGTGGGATCAAGTCGCGAATGTGGTTTTCGCGGCATACCACGGGGTTCTTCAGGCCCTCCGCAAGCGGCTTGGCGATGTCGTGGCTCAGGGGTGTGATCAGGTGAATCCAGTACGAACTCAACCGGGGTGAAGGGAAGGGGACGGGAATGACCCAACGGCGCGGGAGTCTTAGTTCTTCCGCCATCACGCGAAGAATGTCCTTATAACACAGCACTTCGGGGCCCCCAATGTCGAAATTGGTTCCCCTCGTTTCGGGCGTCGAAAGAACGCGCACGAGATAGTGTATGACGTTCACTACCGCGATCGGTTGACAGAGCGTGTCCACCCATCGCGGCGTGACCATGACCGGGAGGCGTTCGACCAGATAGCGGAGTATCTCGAACGAGGCCGAGCCCGAGCCTACGATCATGGCGGCCCGGAGAACGGTCACCGGAACACCACGCTCGCCCAGGGCCGTCTCCACCTCGCGCCGGGAAGTCAAGTGCTTGCTGAGATTCGGGCCCGTCTCGCCGAGCCCCCCCAGGTAAACGATCGAGTCAAGGGCCGACCGGCTTGACCGGCTGGCCGCCGCTCCAAAGTTCGAAGCCAGGCAGGAGTCATGCTCGGCATAGGCTGCGCCGGCCGAGTTCATCGAGTGAACCAGATAGAAGGCACTGGCGCAGCCATGCAAGCCGCGAGTCAGCGACTCCACGTCGTCGAAGTCCGCTTGCACGATTTCCAGGCCCGCGCGACCCGACCATTCCCGGGCTTCGAGTTTCCGGGGCGACCGCGCGAGACATCGGACCCGGTAACCGGCGTCCAATAGCGCGGGAACCAGCCTGCCGCCGATGTAGCCGGTGGCTCCCGCAACGGCAACGATTCCTCGACAGGTCAGGGCTCCCTCGAGGTTTGGCTGAATCACATTGTTACTGTCCAACGAATTGTCCTGCTACTGCCGCCGGTTAGGGACTACAACTGAAACTCCACATGAAGGCGCCGCCAAGCCACGCCGAGCCGGTATCCGGCCGGCGCGAATTTTCTACGTCGCCAGAAAGCGGCGAGCAGCCTGCCGAGTGTGAGGAGGTGGGCAGACCGAATTTCAACGGTCCGCCCCGAACCCCGGACCAGCACTAAATGGCCGCGGTGCTCCAGTCGCAGGTCTAGCTCAAGAGCCGGAGCGCGCACCTTCGTCCTTGGTGCTGATCTTCACCGTGCCGCTGATCTTCCACAGGGCATGCACCGCATCCGGCGACGCGGAACTGGGAATCTGGACTTCCAAATTGCGCATCTCGTAGGTGATCTCCGCGCCACGGCCGGTGAGTTTGTCATAGAGGCCAATGGCCAAGTCGGGCCAGCTTTGCGGCTGGGGATTGTTTTGCTGCATGCAAGTATGATGCGGATGCCAGCCAAGCGGCGCAAAATGACTTGCGTACGCGGGGCCGCCCGGGAACCAGACTCCGCCCCTCGAGAGCTACGGCGCGAAATCGGCCTCCTTCACAAGCAGCCGGACGCCGCCCTGCATCGTGGTGATCCACAACTCACCGGGTTTGCGCTCGTACAAATACGGATACGCCAGCGACTTCCCTTCTTCCCGCGCGATCACCACCGGTGTGGACCAGGTCCGTCCGTCGTCCTCGGAGAACGCCATCGACAACTCGCCCCGATGCCCCCACACCGGCTGCGCGTAGGCTTGGCCGCCATCGCGCCGGTTGAGCGTCTTTCCCTCCGGGTTCGGACGGTTCCAAAGCAGGATCAGGCGGCCCGATCGTAGCCGCTTCAGCAATCCCGGCGCGGTGGACGCGTCAATATCGCTCGGACCGAAGCTGGTCCAGCGCTGGCCGTCGTCCGTGGAGACCGCCTGCCAGAACTTGTCCAGCGACGTGCGCATAAGCAGCCACATGCGGCCGTCGCGGAGCTGCTCTACCGTGGCCTCGATCGATCCGTCGTGGTGGCCCGACCCGCCCAGATCGAGCACGTTGGCCGCCACCCAGGTGTGGCCGTCGTCGGCCGACGAGTAGGTGGTGGTCCAGTGGCGCGGAAACGGTGGGACCAGATTCTGCGCGGTGACGACGATGCGGCCCGACTTCGCTTGTATGATGTCGCGAACCGCGCCGCAATAGCCGCGTTGAATCATCTGGATGTCGATCCAGGTCTTGCCGTCGTCCAGCGAGCGGGCGGTCCAGACATCGGACCGAACCGAGGGGTCGGCCTCGCGCTTGGCGTCCTCCCACTTCCACTTGAAGTCCGCCATGTTCATGAACACCGCGACGATCGCGCCGGACGCCGTCCGCAGCAGGGCGCGTTCCTTTGAGATCTTGATGTTCCGGTCTCCGAACATCGGCGTCGCGGTCCACGTCTTGCCGCTGTCCTTGCTCAGATAGGCGGCCGTTTCCTCCACCGTCAGGATGCCGCCGGAGACGGAGACGAACGGTCCCATCTTGTCCGAGGGCAGAGGCTTGGTCTTCGGGTGATTCCAGCGCGGCTCGGCGGCGATGCAAGCCAACGCTAACAGAAAGAGGGCGATTCGCGACATCCTCCGCGGATTGTATCGCGAACCGCCCTCCCGGTGAATCAGTGGTTAGGAGTGAACGTCTTGGCGGCCTTGTCGTTGACGTAGACGTCGAACACGGCGAACAGCGGACTGGGGTCGGGCAGACCGGTGAGGCTCGCATGATTGGTGACGAGCAGCGAATCGGTCTGGTGGTTGAATGCGATGTTGGCCGGATTCGCCCAGGGCAGCGCCGGGCCGCCGGCCGGATTCCGCGCCGGTCCGCTGTAACGGGCCGCTTCCGTTCCGTTGGGATTCAACACGGAGATCTGGCTCGAACCCGCCAGCGCCACGTACAATTGGCCGGACTTGCCGAACGCGATTCCGTCCGGCGCCTGCGGTCCGAACGGCGTGGGTGCGTAGTGATGCACCACTTGCAGGTCCGCGGCCACGGGGTTGTTCTTCAGCGGCAGGCGGTACACGTAGCCGCTTCCCGTCCCGTCGAGCGTCACGGTGAAGTAGAGCATGTTCGTCGTGGGATCCACCCGCGCGCCGTTGGGTCCGAACACGCCGTCCACCACCGGGCTCTGGAACCAGACCTGCGGAGCGCCGCCTCCGGGTGGCACGCGCCAGATCGTCGCCTGGAACGAGTCCGTCACGTAGAGGTAGCCGTTCTTGTCGAACGCGAGATCGTTGAGCAGGTACGGCGCGCCGGTGGTGTTGAACGGCGATGCGTACACCGGATAGAACGGGCCCGCATAGGTGGTTTGCTGACCGGTTTTCGGGTTGATCTTCAAGATGCCCTGTTCCTCTTCGACGACGTAGATCATGCCGTTGTCGGCGACGGTGAGGCACGACGCCGCCTTGAGCGGACCCATTTGGCCCTGGATCGCGATCGTCTGCTCGAGCGCGCCGGTCTTCAGGTTGAACGCGAAGATCTTCGAGGGTTGCGCATTGCCCGGGACGCCGAACGCGGCCGGCCCGGAAACGTAGATGCGGTTGGCGTGGACAGCGATTCCTTCCGGATATCCGGGGAACGGCACGGGCGCGACGATGGTCGAATCTCCCAACGGACGGGGCGGCTCGGCCAGGGTCACAGGGGTGATTGCGAGCGTGGCGAGCAGCGCGAAGGCACACGAATGACGGGTTGACATGGGATTGGGTCTCCTGTTTTGGTCCGGTTCGACTGCGAATCGAACACTTCAATGGAGAGTGCGCCGAACGCGGTGAAATCCGCTCACGAAAACTGGCTCCGCGCTTGCTAACCTAAAAGATAATTCGCGCCGCGTCGCGCATTGGCAAGGAGACTTCATGGGTAAAAGAATTGGAATCCTCACCGGCGGCGGCGACGTCCCTGGGCTGAACTCGGTGATCAAGGGTGTCGTCTACCGGGCCACCTCCCAGGACTGGAGGGTCACCGGAATCCGGCTGGGTTGGAAGGGCCTCACGCACCTCGATATGACGAGCGGCGCCAGCGTAGACCTCTACACGCAAGGGCTCGACCGCGAGAACACGCGAACCATCGACCGCTTCGGCGGCACCATGCTCCACAGCAGCCGCACGAATCCGATCAAGATGAAGAAGCTCCCCCCTCACCTCGAGGGCCGGACCTTCGCGAAGAAGACCAGCCTCGACAAGGAAGGAGTCGAGGTCACCACCTACGATGTGACGCCAGCCGTGCTCGAGAACCTGGCGGCTCTCGAGATCGACTACCTGGTCGCCATCGGCGGCGACGACACTCTCAGCTACGCCGCCCACCTGGACCGGCAAGGCGTCAAGGTGGTCTGCATTCCCAAGACCATGGACAACGACGTGCGGAACACCGAGTCCTGCATCGGTTTCTCCACCGCCATCACCCGCGCGATGGACGCCGTGAACCGCCAGCGCTCCACCATCGGCTCGCACGAGCGCTATGGCATCTTCCGCGTCTTCGGCCGGGATGCCGGGTACACCTCGCTCTACACCGCCTATGTCACCAGCGCGCGTTGCGCGATCCCCGAACACGCGTTCGATTTGGGCAAGATGATCGAGATGCTGGCGAGGGACAAGAAGGACAATCCGTCCAACTACTGCATCGTGATCCTGTCCGAGGGCGCCAAGTGGGAAGGGTACAAGGTGAAGACCTATGGCGAGCCCGACGCGTTCGGCCACTACAAGAAGATGAGCGTCGCCGAAGCGTTCTCCGACGAGGTGATCAAGGCGACCAAGGGTGAGACCGTCGTCAGCGATCTCACCTACGATCTCCGCTCCGGCGAGGCCGACTTCGTCGACAAGATGATCGCATCGACCTTCGCCGGCATGGCGTTTGACAGCATCATCGAAGGCCGCTCTGGCGTCATGACCGCGATCCGCGACGGATGCTACGCGATGGTCGCCATCCCCGATCCCAAGGATGGATCCCGCAAGGTGGATATTCACACCATGTACAACCTGGACCGCTACCGGCCGAACTACGACAAGAAGCTCGGCATGCCGGTGTTCCTGACGCGGCCCTGAACCGGTGGGACTGTTGAAAAAGCTCTTCGGAGGCGAGCCGCGGCTGACGCCCGAACTGGAACGCCGCATCCGCGAGTCGTTCGACCGCGACTCCGCCGACGAGGAGCATTTTCCCTCCACCATCGATCCCCGGATTCAGCACGTCCAATTGATACTACGTTATCTCGGCGATCCCGGCGGCCGCCGCGTGCTCGACGTGGGCTGTGGCAAGGGCCGCTTCGCCCGTGTGCTGAAGGAGCGCTATCCGGACGCGCGCGTGACGGCGATGGATCTCTCGCCCGCGATGCTCGGTTACGCTCCGTCCGCGTTGCTGCGAGTGGCGGGGACCATGACCGCGCTGCCTTTTGCCGATGGCGCGTTCGATGGAGCCTACGCCACCGAATCGCTCGAACACGCGGTCGAGATCGACAAGGCGGTTGCCGAGATCTGCCGCGTGGTGAAGCCAGGCGGACGGATCGTGGTGATCGACAAGAACTCGGAGCACTGGGGCCGTTTCAAGACGCCCGAGTGGGAGCGCTGGTTCCGGCCGAAGGAACTGGAGCGGCTTCTGGCGAAGCACTGCCGCGAAGTTGCGAGCCAGCCCATCTCCTACTGGGAGGATGTCGCGCCCGACGGCCTGTTCGTGGCGTGGACCGCGGTGCGATGACCGGCAGACTCTTCACGGCGTTCGCGCTTTGCGCCGTGGGCGCGGCGGAGATTCCCGAAATCGCCGTCCAGACCCATACACTCCCGACCGGCCCGCGGCTGTACGGCCGGCGCGGCGGACGAACGGCCCGGGCGGACCGGTTTCGCCCACCTTTTCGAGCACATGCTGGGGCAGGGAATCGAGCCGGGAACCGATTTCACAGCGGCCGCCGAGAGGATCGGCGCCACCGGCGTGAGCGGAACCGCCCGGCACGATTTCACCGAACTGTACGAGACCGTGCCCTCGGGCCGGCTCGAGCGGCTGCTGTGGATGGAGGCTCGCCGGTTCGCGAAGCTGCCCGAGGCGCTGACGCAGGAAAATCTCGACCGCCAACGCGAGATCGTCCGCAACGAACGTAGGCAGAAACTGGAGAACGCTCCCTATGGCCGGCTGAACGCGCTCGTCCACCGGTACGTGTTTCCCGAGGGGCATCCCTACGGGCACGACGTGATCGGATCGCACGCGGACCTGCTGGCCGCCACGCTCGACGACGTGAAGGAGTTCCACCGGGAACACTACACGCCCGATAACACGGCGGTTGCGATCGCCGGAGACTTCGATCCGGCGCTGGCTCGTGAATGGGTGGCGAAGTACTTCGGTCCGATCGCTCCTGGCCGCGGCGCGGTGAGGACGCCGCGCTGGCTGCCCCAAGCTCGCCGAGCCCAAGCGGATCGAACTGCGCGACCGCGCGCCCAAGGATCGCGCGGTGCTCGCATGGCCCGCTCCCGGAATGCGCGGCGCGGATCACGCGGCGGTCGAAGTGGCGGCGTTCCTCCTCACGGCGCCGGATGCGCGGCTGTCCAAGACGGACGCCGGTGCGTCGACGGAGGTCCTGGCGTTCGAGAACGCATCGGTGTTCGTGGTCGACGCCGCGCCGGAGACGATCGGGCTCGACCGGGCGGAAGCCGCCATCGCGGGTGAAATCGCGGCTTTGGCTCGTGACGGCCCAGGCGAGGAGGAGATGGTCCGGGCGCGGAACAATCTCGAGTCGGCGGAGATGGCGAAGCTCGAATCGCAATGGGGAACGGCGTCCGCGATCCACGATGCGGCCGCGTACCTGGGATCGGCGGACCGGGTGAGCGCCTGGGTCTCGCGACACTCGCGGGTAACGGCGGCGGACGTGCGGCGGGCGGCTCGCGAATGGCTGGACACAGCGAATCGCGCGACCGTCGTTGTGCGGCGCGAAACGTCGTCCGCCGTTGGGCAGCCGTCGCTCGACGGGCCGCCTCCGGCGTTTCGCTCCGAGCCCGCCTTCGAGCCGCCGGAGGTCCAGGAGGCCCGCCTCCCGAACGGTCTGCGGATCCTGGTCGTGGAGCGGCGCGCCCTTCCGCGAGTGAGCGTGCGTATACGGTGGAAAGTGACCGCGATGCACGTGCCGCCCGGCAAGGAACCGCTCGGGTTGCTGACTGCGGCCGCGCTGAAACGGGGCACGACGGCTCGCGACTCGGCTTCCATCGACCGGGAACTGAGTTCGCTTGCCGCCTCGTTCGAAGCCAGCGGCGATCTCGAGTCGTTGGGGTTGGGCTTCGACGTGCTGAGCCGGAACCTTCCGCCCGCGCTGCACCTCATGGCGGACATGGTGCTGCACCCATCGTCCGGCCCGAAGCGCTTCGCGGACGACAAACGCGAGTGGCTCGACGCCGCGGAATCGGCCGGATCCCAGCCGGACGACTTCCATCCAGCGGCCGCCGCCATTGGATTCGGTCCCAAGCATCCTCTCGGCCGGCGGCCGACCGGGACTGTTGCCAGCCTTCGCTCCATCGTGGCGGAGGACGCCGTGGCGTTTTACAGGCGCTACGTCCGCCCGGACAACGCGGCGCTGACCTTCGTGGGCGGCATCACGCTGGGCGAAGCGGAGCGTTTGGCGCGCGCCGCGTTCGGAAGTTGGAGCGGCGCCGCCGAACCAGCCGCCGCCGCGCCGCCGCTCCAACCGGAGAGCGGGCGCGCCTTCCTGATCGAACGGCCCGGAGCGGCGCAGACGCTGGTCGTGGCGATCCTGCCGGGCGTTTCGCGCGAGCACCCGGATTTTCTCCCGCTCACGGTGGCGGACAAGGCTTTGGGCGGGATGTTCTCAGCGCGGATGATGCAGCGCATCCGGCAGGATTTGGGCATCGCCTACTTCGCCAATTCGCAGTTGTGGCCGGTGGCGGCGCATGGCTTGTGGCTTGCCTACAGTCCAGTGCAGGCCGACAAGGCGGCGGTCGCGCTGGCCGAGTTCGACGCGATCCTGCGCGGCATCGGCGGCGGCAGGCCGGTGGCGGCGGAGGAACTGGCGCTCGCCAAGCAGGCGCTGATTCGCGAATATCCCAGCGCGTTCGAGGAGTCGCCGTCGCCGGCGGATCTCATCTCGCGCCAGTGGGCCCGTGGCGAGCCGATGGAAGCGCCGCGGACTTGGCCGCGCCGGATCGGGGCCGTGACACTCGAGGAAGTGAACGCGGCGGCTCGCCGGTATGCGCGGATCGACCGCCGGGTCTTCCTCCTCACCGGCGACCGGCGCGTGGCGGAGGAAGCGGCGCGAGCGCATGGGCTGGGCGGGATCGCGTTGCTCTATCCCGATGGCAGCCGCTGAGCGTTACTAACAGGCCGGCGTGCTCGCCTACGGCTCCTCACTTGCGCGCGGCCCGCGCAGGCGGATCTCCTGGACGAGAGCCCGCGGTACACCTTCTCCAAGAAGCCCGCGCCGGCAATCTTGCGGCTCAACTCGGGGTGTGACTCGGTCCGCGGATTTATCGAGGCTTGAGGATACTCCATGTCGCGAAGGCAGGCACGTGCGCTTGGCCGAAGGCAAGGATGCTCCCGGCGATCCCGGTTGCATCCGCGTTCACCGGCGGCTGCTCTTTCTTAGTTAGGGAATCGCCCGGTTCGTGCTAAACCAGCGTCAAGAACGTAAAGATGCGGTCCGAAGCTCTTCCCAACCCGGCGGATCCGTGTCACTCTGGAAACGTGAAACGAACCGATTCCACCCGGCGGGGCTTTATCGCGGCGATGGCCGCGGGGGGCGCATTCTTTACCCGGAAAGGCGCCTTCGCCCAGGCGTTGACGCTTACTCCCTCCACCACGGAAGGTCCTTACTATCCGGACCGCCTGCCGCTCGACCAGGACAACGACCTCATCGTGCTCAACGACTCGGTCACACCCGCCATCGGGACTGTGTCCTGGATTTCCGGCCGCGTCCTCGACCGCGCCGGATCGCCGGTTCGCAACGCTCTCGTCGAGATCTGGGGAGCGGACGACTTGGGCTCCTATATCCATTCGAACGGCATCAACCGGGCCGCCGGGCGGCGCGATGCCAACTATCAGGGCTATGGCCGCTTTCAGACCGCGTCCAACGGCGAGTATCTGTTCCGGGTCGTCAAGCCAGGGCTGTATCCGGGCCGCGCCCGGCACATGCATTTGAAAGCCGGCTATCCCGGCGGCGCGACTTTGACCACGCAATTGCTCATCGAAGGAGAGCGGGAAAACGCGGGAGACCAGGTGCTCAACGAAGTGCGCGACGCCGCGCAACGCGCCTCGATCGTCCGTCCTTGGGTCGCGATTCCCGATTCGCCGGTGGGCGCGCTGGCCACTACCTTCGACATCGCGCTCGGCGTCACTCCCTCGGACGCTCCCACCGCGGCGCGTCCCACGATCTTCGCGCTCGGAGGCGTGACTCACGCCGCGACGCTTCGGCCGGGCGCGGCCGCCGGTTCGTGGATCACCGTGCAAGGTTCGGGTCTGTCGGCGACGACTCGCGGCTGGCGCGACACCGACCTGGCGGGCGGGCGGCTGCCGGAGTCCTTGGACGGAGTGAGCGTGCGCGTGAATGGCGCGCCGGCCTACGTCTCCTACGTCAGCCCCGGCCAGATCAACGCGCTTGCGCCGGACAACGCGGGCGACGCGGCGGCGCAGGTCGCCGTAAGCAATGCATCCGGCGCCTCCGATCCGGTGAGCGTGGACTTCCGCCGGGTCGCGCCCGGCTTCTTCCAGACCACGGGCGAAAATGCCGCCGCCATCCGCGCCGATGGGACTCTCATCGGACCTCCGGGGCTGTTCCCGGGCGTCGCCACCGTGGCGGCGCGTCCCGGGGAGACGGTGGTTCTGTATGGGACGGGGTTCGGGCCGGTCAGCCCCGCTCCAGCGGCCGGCGAGGCGGTTCGGACTCCGGCGCCAGTGACCGCCGCCGTGAAGGTGCACATCGACGCGACTCCGGCGGCGGTCGCGTTCGCGGGACTGACGGCATCGGGCCTGTATCAGATCAACGTCACCGTGCCCGATCTGCCGGACGGCGATTATCCGGTCACCGCCGAGGTGGGCGGCGTTCGAACGGCGAAGTTCGTCAAACTGCGGATCGGAAAGTAGACCGGCCTACTCGGCCTTCTTTCCCGATTTCGCGGCGGCCTCCGCCCCGATCCGCACCTTGACCCCGGTGTCGAGGCGGCTGAGCTGCGATGTCGCCACCTGTTCGCCCTCGCTCAGGCCTTCCAGGATCTCCACCTGCTGGTCGTACCGCTCGCCGATCTTCACCTCGCGCGCTTCGATGGTTCCGGAGTCCTTGACGACATAGGCCTTGTTGGCGCCGAGCACGTAGTTCACGGCCCGCAAGGGCGCCAGCGTCACGGAGTCCACCTTTTGAGTGGCGAGCTTGGCCCGGGCATACGACCCGGGCTTGAGCGCGCCGTCCGGGTTGTCGATCAGCGCCTCGACGATGAAAGTGCGTTTGGACTGGTCCACGGTCGGGGCGATGCGGGAGACGCGGCCGAGGAAGCGCCGGTTCTCGAAGGCCTCCACCGCGACATCCGCCGTCTGGCCCACCTTGGTCCACGGCGCGAGCCGTTCGGGCACGTCCAGGCGCAAGCGGATCGGGTGGATCTTGACCAGCGTCATCAGAGGTGTATTCGCCCGGACGTACTGGCCGACGGCCACCTGGCGCTCCTTGACTTGTCCGTTGAACGGCGAGCGGACCGAAGTGTCGCGTAGCTTCTTGCGTTGCAGCTCGACGATGGCCTTGAAGCGCTCCACCTCCTGAATCAGGTTGCGTGTCTGGTTCCGTGTCACGTCGATGGCGGCCTGCATGGCCTGATAGCGGGTTCCCGCGGCATCCAGATCGGCCTGCGCGCCGATCTTCTGGTCCACCAGGCTGCGCATCCGTTCGTAGCGCTTTTGAGCCTCCGTGAGGTCGGCGCGGGACCGCCTCACTTCGGGCGTCTCCTCGATGTCGCGGACCTTTTCGTTTTCCCTCTTTAGCCCGAGCCGCTCGAGCGACTGCCGGAGTTGCGCTTCGTTTTGCAGGAGCAGGTAGCGCTGTTCTTCGTCGGAGATCCCGACCAGGACGTCGCCCTGCTTGACCGAATCGCCGAGGTCGTAGTTGACGGCGTTGACCTTGCCCTCGATCTCGGCGCTGACGATCACTTCGTCGAAGGGGAACAGCGTGCCGACCGAATCGACCACGCGCTGGATCTGGCGGGTGGAGACGGACGCCACGCTGATAGCGATCGGGCCGGATTCCTGCTTGGCCTTGACGGGTTCCTGCTTGTGGCAGGAGACGAGGGAGAGAGCGACGAACGAGAGGGCAAACGTGAACCGCATGGACTCCCTATTCTCTGTCAGTGGGCAGGGCGATTTCCACTCCCCTCCGCGGTAGGGGTATTACCCTAGTCCAAGCCGAGCATTCCGGCGGTTCCCGCGGCGGCGATGGATTCGCCTTATGCAGTTTCCGGCGAGGGAGGCCGATGAACGGGAAGGAAGCGAATCGCTTTCATGCTCAACGACTCTCCTCCTCCTCCGCCGCTCGCCTACAAGCTATTCGTGGCCATCGTGATCCTCCTTGGAGGCGCGATGCTGATCTCCGGGCTGTTGTCGTGGGAAGCGGAGAACTCGATTCGCACGGGGTTCTTCCTTCTCCTCGCGCTGATCGTTTCGGGCATGAAGTTGAGCGCGCAACAGATCGTCGGGACGTTGTCGGCGAACTTCGTGTTCGTCTTGCTGGGCGTGTTGGAATTGTCGCTGAGCGAGACTTTGCTGGTGGGTTGCACGGGCACCGCGATGCAGCTCATCATGCACAAGAGCGGACGGACCCCGGTTCCGGCGGCGTTTCACGTGGCCAATACGGCCATCGCGGCCTCCATCGGATATCACATCTACCACTCGGACTGGGCGACATCGCTCGCGCAGGCGTCGTTGCTGACCCTGCTGTTCGTGGCGACGATACTGTTCGCGATGAACACGTTCCCGCTGGCGTTGGCCCTGGCGCTGTCGCAGCGGCGCAGTCTCGGATGGGTGTGGCGGGAATGCAACTTCCGGACGTTTCCCTATTACATAGCCGGAGCGTGCCTGGCGGCGGTATTCCACTACTCCTCCTACCTGCTCGGAGGGCAGTCGCCGTTGCTGCTGGTCCCGGTGGCGTTTCTGGTGTACTGGTCCTATCACTCCTACGTCTCCAAACAGACGGCGCAGCGGACGCATGTCGAGGACATGGCCGCGCTGCACGTTCGCACGATCGAGGCTTTGGCGATGGCGATCGAGGCGAAGGACCAGACGTCGCATACCCATCTGCGGCGGCTGAGCGCCTACTGCGAGGCGGTGGCGGTCGAGATGGGGGTAACCGGCTCGGAGATGGAGGCGCTGCGAGCGGCTGCGGTGTTGCACGATATCGGCAAGTTGGCCGTGCCCGAGCACATCCTGAGTAAGCCGGGGCGATTGACGCGGGAGGAGTTCGAGAAGGTCAAGATCCACCCGGTGGTCGGCGCGGAGATCCTCGAGCGAGTGAACTTCCCGTATCCGGTGGCGGCCCTGGTTCGCTGCCATCACGAGAAGTGGAACGGACAGGGCTATCCGCTGGGTCTCAAGGGAGACGACATCCCGGTGGGTGCGCGCATCCTGGCCGTGGCCGACACCCTGGACGCTCTCATCTCGGACCGGCCGTACCGGGGAGCTCTTCCGCTCGATGAAGCGGTGAGCCGCGTCATCGCCGAATCGGGCCTCAGCTTCGATCCGCGTATCGTCAAAATCGTGGAGCGCATCTACCCGGACGTGGAAGCCGGCATCCGCTCGGACATGGAGGCCGAGCGCGGAAAACCGGATTTCGTGCACGACGTGATCTCGCTGCAGCGCGCCTCGCAACAGAACTCGGGCGTGTCGCCCGCCTCCGACGACAACAAGCCGGCGTTCCTCGACACGATCGCCGCGGCGCGCCAGGAAGCTCAGGTGTTGCTCGAAATGACGCAGCAACTGGGCAGTTCCCTGCAACTGGACGACACCCTATCGGTGCTGGCGAATGGCGTGGGGCGGCTCATGGCGTTCGACGCGTTGGTGATCTACGTGGTGCGGGACAACTATCTCGCTCCGCGGTACGCCTCCGGAGAGCTGACCTCGGTGTTCCTGTCCAACCGGGTGCCAATGGGCGCGGGTGTTGCCGGGCAGGTGGCGGCGTCCGGCAAGCCCGACATTAACACGCCTCCGGACCTGGAAGTGGGCGGGGTGCCCGACGACCGGCCGCGCGCGATGGAATCGTCGATCGCGGTTCCGCTGGCGGGCGCGCAGGAAACCCGCGGCGTGATGATGGCATGCAGCCGGACGCGGAACGCCTTCAGCAAGGATCAACTCCGAGTGTTGATGGCGCTGAGTTCGAAGTTGGGCGCCGTGATCGACAACACCCTGAAGTACGAACAGGCGGCCGCCTCCGCGACCACCGACTTTCTCACCGGCCTTCCCAACGCCCGCGGGCTACAGCTCCAGATCGAGCACGAACTGGCTCGCAGCCGCCGCCTGAAAAGCGCTCTCACCGTGCTGGTGACCGATCTCGACGGGTTCAAGGATGTCAACGACCGGTTCGGGCATCAGGAAGGCGACGCCGTGCTCCGGGCTGTCGGCAAGGCGCTCCGCCAGTCCTGCCGCGAGTACGACTTCGTGTCCCGCATGGGCGGCGACGCATTCGTGATCCTGCTGCCGGGGCTGGGCGTGGACGCAGTGAAGGCGAAGATCCAGCAGTTGGCGGAGGCGGTAACTGAATCGTCCCGGCTGGCGGTGCCCGACGCCCTCGTCGGACTGAGCGTCGGACAGGCAAGGTTCCCCGACGACGGCCAAACCTCGGAGATCCTGCTCCATCACGCCGATCAGCAGATGTATGCGGTCAAGCAGGTTCGAAAGGCCCGCGCGCAGGGCCGGCGCGGATACGCGTTCGATGCTTCCGAGGCGGCTCGCCAAGCCTAGACATCTCTAGGATCTAGGGCTTGTGACAGCGCGGCCGCCACCGACTCGTGGATGGAAAGCAGCGTATCCACGCGAGTCATTTTGAAGATCCCCATCACGCGCGGATTCGCACCCACTACCCGCAATTGTCCGCCCGCCTGATGAGCCAAGCCAGCCACGGCCACGATAGTACCCACGCCGGCGCTATCGATATAGTCGACCTTCTCGAGGTTGAGCACGGGCGATGTCTGGCCGCCCGCCACGACCGCCCGCATCTTCGCTTCCGCCTCCGACAGCGTGTTGCCGAGCACCATGCGGCCCACGGCGTCCACTATTGGTGTCCCGCCCTCCTGGCGAGTCGTCAAAGTCAAAATCATCGCTCCTCCAATCGCATCGCGTCCCCGCTAGACCGCCCTTTTTACCGCCACTAGTGTGACGTCGTCCACCGCGGCCGCCGTACCCATGAAGCGCTCGAGCGCTTCCGTCATTCCTTGCACGATTTCACGAGCCCCGCTCCCGGCCCGAGTCTGCAACTCTTGCAGCAGGCGGTCGTCACCGAATTCCTCGTCATCCGCCGATCGCGCTTCGGGCGCGCCATCGGAAAACAGCAGCAACGCGTCGCCCGGTTCCAACGTCGCGCTACCGGCCAGGAAAGGCGCCTGCGGCAGGATGCCGAGCACCGGCCCTCCGGTTTCGAGCGCCTCCACGTTGCCCGCGGCGCGAACCAGCCACGGCGGATTGTGGCCCGCGTTGCAGTATTCGAGATTTCCAGTCTCGGGCGTCACGATCGCCATGAAGAACGTGATGAACCGGTTGCCCGGACAGTTCGCCGCCACGCCCCGGTTCAGCCGCGACACCAGGGCCGCCACGCCGCCGCCCTCTTCGGCGAGCATCTGCACCCGCGCCTGCAGGCTCGACATCATCAACGCGGCCGGCATGCCCTTGCCAGCCACGTCTCCCACGATGACGCCCAACTTGCCGCCCGGCATCCGGATGAAATCGTAGTAGTCGCCGCCCACCGACCGGCACGGCATCGAATACCCGTGAATGTCGAGACCGTGCACCAGCGGCGCAACGTGGGGCAGCAGAGTCCGCTGGATCTCCGCGGCGCGCCGCAGATCCTCCGCCATCTTCTCGTTCGCTTTGCGTTCCTCCGCCAGAAGCGAGCTTTCGATCCGGACGGCGGCGATGTTGGCCATTACCGTGAGCAGCGTGAGGTCGTCCGCCGTGAAAGGGCGAAAGAGGTCGGGCGAGTCGACGTAAAGCAGGCCGATGACGGCATCCGCGGTTTGCAGCGGCACCGCGATCAGGCTCTTGACTCCCTGTTGGAGAATCGTCATCGATCCTCGCAACGCGTCGTCGGTGGAGGTGTCTCCGATCAGCAGCGACCGCCGCTCCCGCATCACCTGATCGCGCACCGAACTGGACATGCGGAAGTTGTCCCCCCGCGCGGTTCTGGGCGTCAACTCGCCGTTCTCGAGCGTCATCACGACGCCGCGGCGCGCGCCCACCGAACTCACCGCCAGTTCGAGGATCGTCTCGAACAACTCCGGCAGCGGCCGGTGGCCGTCCAGTTCGCGGCCCGCGTCAAGCAGCGCCTGCATGCGCGACATGCCGCCGAAAACCGGCGATCCGAGCGCCGCCTGCAGGCCCGCGCCATCCGGACCGAGAGCCTGCTTCAAGTCGGTGGAGACAGTGCCTTGAATCGTATCGTCCTCGGGCACGAACACCACGGTGTGTTCCGCCGCCGCGGCATCGTCGTAGACCAATGTGGCGCGGCCGGCCACCACGCGGTCGCCGAGTTGCAGCTTGCGCCGCTCCTCCAGCTTCACGCCGTTGAGGGTGGTTCCGTTCTTCGATCGCAAATCCTCGACGAAATAGTCGCTGCCATCGAAGTCGACCACCATGTGGCGGCGCGATAGCACCGGATCGTCCGGGTAGGCCAGATCGTTGTCGGCCGCTCGTCCCAGGCAGACCCTTTGTCCGGTGAGGCGCAAGGTTTGGCGCGACCCGTCGAGAAGTTGAATGTTCAGTTCACGAAGCATGCGTACTCCGCCGGCGCCCCTCCCCTTTCAAGACTTTCATCATCATATCGCGGCGGCCGCGCCCATGGGGTGACAAAATTGCTCGAAAATGCCGATAGGATGATAACGTGCGTTCCCATGTGCGGACCCTCGCGTTTCTTCAACTCGCCCACGGCGGCGTGCTGATGCTGATCTCGATCGCGACTGTCGTATTTTTCGGGGCGCTTTCGTCGTACGTGGCTTCGCACGAACGGGGGGGCGCCGATGAGCTGGTGCCGACGGCCCCTATGATCGCCGCGGTGGGCCAGATGTTCGCCGCCATCGCCGGCGTGCTCTCCATCCCCCGCATCATCGCTGGATGGGGGCTCTGGAGGCTGCGGCCCTGGGCGAAAACGTTGGGACTCGTGATCGCGACCCTGGGGTTGGTCGACTTTCCGGTGGGCACGGCCACCGGAGGATACACCTATTGGGTGCTCTCGCACGCGGACACCCGCGCCCTGTTCGAGGGCGGGCGCGAACCGCCGCCACTTCCTCTGGACTATCTGTACCCGGACGAGAACCCGCCCGAGTGATCCGCTAGATCGCGCCTTCGACCACGAATGTGGGAGCGACCCCGCTCACGGTGGAGAAGCTGCTTCCGGCCTCGGAAACCAACGCCGCGCATCCGGAGACCTTGCCCAGGATGATGTGCGGATGCACGTCCACCTGCATCTCCTTCATCTCGAGGCGGCCAAACTGGAAGACGGGGAACAAGGCTCGCGCGGTCTCCACGCGATCCTGCACCACGTAGGGGCTGCGAAGCGCGGTTTTGAGCGCGCGTTCCCAGGCGGTCTGGTCGGTCTCCCAGCCGCGGAAGGAGTGGAGATCGCCCGACGTGTCGTTGGGCCGCAGCACCAGATTCTCGCGATTCTTGGCGATGTAGTCCGGTAGATCCACCGTCTGGCCATCGCGGGAGGTCTTGGCGGCGGCGACGGTGCGGGTCCACGGGATGTGGTCCCGAATGGCCTTTTTCTCGGAGGGCGGGAACGCCGCCGTGAGCGCCTCGTCGGTGAGCAGGCTGAAGATCGCCTTCTTCTGCACCATCTCGCTGCGGAAGCTGTTCGCCATGCAAACGGCTCCGTCGCGATAGGCACGAACCAGCGGATGCGAAAGGTCGTAGCGGAACAGGAATTCCTGCGCGGTCACGCGCCGGTAGACCAGTTCGATGCCGAAGTCGCCGCGGCTCAGAACGCCGTTCTTATAATCGAGTTGATCGGGCGTGACCACCTCGGTCGGGTAACCCGATTGCCGGAAGAACTCGGCCATCATCACGTTGTCGGGCGCGGCCGCGCTCTTGAACGGCGGGCGGAACTCCACGATGGCGATGCGGGGGAATTTCTTCTTGCCCGCTACCTTATAAGCCGAGAGCAGCGCGTTGAGCAGCCGCTTCAAGCTGGAGGTGCGCGAGACCTTGAATTTCTTGCGGAATTCCTTCATCGGCTGGCTTTCCGCGAATAGTTCGCCGAGCGCATCCGAGTAGGCGGAACTCGCCGGACCCTCCGCCGCCGCGTGCACGAAGCGGAACGAGCCGTTGTGGATCTGGGTGTCGAGCAGCGACGAGACCGCCAAATGCGGGTAACCGGGGTCGATCTGCGCCAGCATCTTCTCGGCGGGCAGCATGTCCATCCGAGCCAGCAAGCCTGGATTGGAGAGCGTCAACTGCCGGACACGGTCCAGAGCCGAGTAGAGAGACTCCGCCGCTTTCACCATGCTGTCGTACTGACGGCGGGTTACGAAATGCGGGCGGAGCACCGGGCAAACCTGGCGTCCGCTCGGGGCCAAGTTCTTCGCCGCCATCCTCTCCTGCAGGGTTTTAGCCCACGCAAGGTCTGAATAGGCGGGTGAATCCAGGATTTTGTGATATCGGGCGGCCGCCTCGTCCTGCAAGGTCATGAGAGTGGGTCTGGTAGATCTCCGAGGGGGGAATCTACACGCCAGTATCGCACACGGACCGCGATTCCCCAAATCCCCCACCGAATATGGGCGCGCAAATAAAAGAACCGCAAGGACTTGGGACACATTCGAAATCTCGCGGACAGCATAAGCGATAATGATACCTGCGCATGCTCCCACTTGGCCGCTCGCTCCTTCTCCTGGCCGCCGGAATCGCGGCCGCCGACGACGGTATCTGGCTGTTCGAACAGTTCCCCAAGGCCCGCGTCGAAAAGGCCCATGGAATCGCGATTACGGACCGATTCCTCGACCGTCTTCGGCTGGCCTCCACACGGTTGGAGGGCGGCGGATCGGGGTCGCTCGTGTCGCCGCGCGGACTGGTGTTTACCAACCACCACGTGGCCTCCGACTGCGTACAGAAGCTCAGTTCCAACGAGCGCGACTTTCTGGGCGACGGGTTCTTCGCCGCCACCGAAGCGGACGAGAAACCGTGCCCCGACGAAGCGGTCAACATCCTGGTCGAGATCAAGGACGTTACGGCTGGCGTCAATCGCGGCATCGGCGCCAACGCCTCCGCCGCCGAGGCCAACCGGCTGCGCAAGGAGAATCGCACGCGCCTGGAACAGGATTGCTCCGGACGCGCAGGCGAATCGTGCGAGGTGGTGACGCTCTTCTCCGGCGGACGGTACCATCTCTACCGCTACAAGAAGTACACCGACGTCCGCCTCGTTTTCGCGCCAGAGGTGGCCATCGCCGCGTTCGGCGGCGATCCCGATAACTTTACGTTCCCGCGCTACTGCCTGGATGTGGCGTTCCTGAGGGTCTACGAAAACGGCAAGCCGGCCGTCACCCAGAACTTCCTGCCCTGGAGCAAGCAAGGCGCCAGGGAAGGCGAACTGGCTTTCGTTTCAGGCCATCCGGCCAACACCGGCCGTCTGGCGCCGATGGCGGAACTGACGTTCTACCGCGACACCCTGTATCCGCCGCTGGTGGCGAGCCTGTCTCGCGCCATCGCGGACGTGCAACGGTACTCCGCCGCGTCCGCCGCCAACAAGCGCGAGGCGCAGGACCTTCTGTTCTCGCTCCAGAATTCCTACAAGGCCTACTTCGGATTCCTCGGCGGCCTGCTCGACGCCGAACTGATGGCCCGCAAGAAGGACGAAGAGGCGTCGCTGCGAGCGGGCGCCGCCAAGACGGACCCGCGTGGCAACGCCGCCGGCGTGTGGCCCGAGGTGGAACAGGCGTACCGCGCTTATGCCACGTTCGCTCGCGCCCATTATTTTCTGGAGTCGCGTCCGGGGCGTGGATCGGAGTTGTTCGACCTGAGCCGCAAGGTCTTCCGATACACGGCGGAGAAGGCGAAGCCGGACGAAAAGCGCCTGCGCGAGTACGCCAGTTCCTCCCTGCCGCGCGTGGAACAGCGGATGTTCGCCCAGGTTCCCATCGAGCCGGAACTCGAGATCGTATTGATCGGCAGTTATCTCGACACGCTGCGGCGCGAACTGGGCCCTTCGAACGAAACGGTGCGGGCCGCGCTGAATGGCCGCACTCCGCAAGCGGCGGCGGCGGACTACGTTCGATCCAGCAAACTCGCGAGCGCGGAGGAGCGGAAGCGCCTGGCGGCGGATCCGGCGGCCGCCGCCTCGTCCAACGACGGCATGATCCGCCTGATGCGAATCCTGGACCCGGAGGCCCGCCGGTTGCGGGCGCGCTTCGAGGATCAGGTCGAAGCGGTAACCGAAGGCGCGGCGGCGCGAATCGGCAAGGTCCGCTTCGCGCTGTTCGGCGCCGAGGATTATCCCGATGCCACGTTCACGCTCCGGCTTTCCTTCGGACCGGCCATCGGCTACCGGAACGCGGCCGGTAAACAGATTCCCTGGGCCACCGATTTCGCCGGGCTGTACCGGCGGGCCACTGGCAAGGAGCCGTTCCACCTGCCGAAGCGCTGGCGGAAGCCGCCACCCGGTCTGGCGTTGAACACGCCGTTCAATTTCGTGACCACCGCGGACACGCACGGCGGAAACTCCGGAAGCCCGACGGTGAACGCCCAGGGCGCAGTCACCGGCATTTTGTTCGACGGCAACCTCGAGGGCCTTCCGAACCGCTTCGTGTACCGGGACCGGATGGAGCGTTCGGTCCACGTGGCGAGCCAGGGAATCGCCGCGGCTCTGCGGAGCGTCTACGGAGCGGGGCGGATCTTGAAGGAGTTGGGAGTCGAATAGGCATGCTCCGCGCGCTGGGCTGCGTACTGATCGCCGCGATCGGGCTGGCGGCGGGCGAGTTCCGCCTGGGCCGCGCGAGCGTCGCGGTTGGACCGGGAGCGTGGGTCAAGGTGCTGGTGTTCGACGCCGGCGGATCGCGCGCGGCGCTCGTGGTGGTGGACGGCGGAGATCACGACGCCGCGTCGGTCGCGGCGGCGCGAGCGGCGGTGGAAGCGGCGGCCGGCGTTCCCGCCTCCCATGTCATGCTGTGCTCCACGCGGAGCAGCGGATCGCGCACGCCGTCGGCCAAGATCGCCGAGGCCGGTCGCGCCGCGTCGGCGTCGATCGCGCCAGTGCGTATCTTCACCGGTTCGGGCCGCGAGGAATCGGCTGCCTTCTATTCGCGCTTCCTGATGAAGGATGGCGGCGTGCGCACCAACCCGAGACAAGGCGATCCGGAGATCGTCCAGCCCATGGGCGAGATCGATGAAGAGGTGCGCGCGCTCCGATTCGACGGCGCCGATGGCGCGACGTTGGCCACCTTGCTCAACTTCGCGCTGTGCGGCACGCACGGCGCCGCGTGGTCGCGGACGCTGGGCAAGATCCAGGGGCCGGGATCGGTGGTGGTGATCACGGCCGGAGCGTGCGGCAACGCGGTGTCCGCCGATGCGCGGGGCAAGAGCTCGCCGCGGCCGGAGGAGACCGGAGAGGTGCTGGCCGGCGAGTCGATCAAAGTGTTGGCGCGCGCCAAGCCCGCCGCGGCGGAGCGGCTCAAGGCGATGCGGGAGACCGTGCGCGCCGGACCGAACCTCGACGCCGAGGTTCAGGTGATCGCCCTCGGCCCGGGCATCGCTTTGGTGGGCCTACCCGGCGAGCCCTTCGCCGAGCTGGGAGCCGCCATCAAGCGGGCGTCGCCCTTTCCGGTGACCGTGGTAGCCGGTCTGGCGAACGGGAACATCGGAATCGTCCCCACGCGGAAGGCGTTCGAGCAGGGCGGGGACGACGTCAGGAAGGCGCGGATCGAGCCAGGCGCCGGCGAGCGGATCGCCGAGACCGCTCTGCGCCTGCTTCCCGCCGCGAGACGCGAAGTGTCAGGGCGCTGAGACGGTGATTTGCGCGGGGTTGCTTTCGCCCGTGCCGATGCGCAACGACACTGTGTGATTGCCGGGCGGGAGCCCTTCCGGAACCACCAGGTTCGCTTGCGCGACGCCCACTAGGCCGGGTGTCATTCCCAGGAAGCGGATCACCGCTTCGCGCCCGCCGATCGTGGCCGACTTCGGCAGCGCCGCCTCGAAAAGACGGTCCGCCGGCGCGGGCTCTCCGTCGGCGAGGAACCCGTTCAACCGGCCCTGGCCGGTGAAGTAGACCGCGATGGTGGACCCCGGCGCGGCGCCTCGCAGCGGCGTGTTGAGGCTGGAGTCCTCGTTCCGCGCGGCGGCTTGGCGGCGGTCCGGCTGCAGGAACACGCCGGGAGCGGCATCGGCGATATCGATGCGCACGGACGGTTGCTGTTGATCGTTGATTCTCACTTCCACCATCACCGAGCCGGGATCGATGCCGTAGGGGATCTGGAAGTTCGCCTGCGTGGGCCCGGCGAAGAACAGCGGCGCGGGCGTTCCGCGCACGGCCAACCGCAGCCCGCCGAGAATCGTGGGGAGCGGCGAACCGGACGCCGAGATGGGATCGGGCGCCAGTCCCTGGCCGAAGATCGTGGCGATGGCGCCGGGGGCGAGGGATTCGCGCTGGAAGGTCGCGCCGTGGACCACCTGGAACATGCCGCGCGTCTCGGCGCATCGGGCCGGACCGAGGATCGCGCCGGTGGAGCCGCCATCCTCGAAGGCTCCGATATCGATGACGCCGCGCCGTGTTCGAGCCTCGCCGCAGGCGGGGTGCCGGTACTGTTGCTCGGGCGACAGGACGACGCCGCCGGTCTCCCCGGGATCGGCGCCCGCGTCGATCGCCGGCGATCCGGGGCGAAGCGCCAGTTCGAAGAACGCCAGATCGGTGAAGCCCGGGTTGCCGGCGAAGTTGTTCGACGCGATGGCGTTCGGCTGGTTGACCGCCGCGCCCGGCCCGAAAAAGACGTTGTTGCGAACAACCACCGGCGTCGTCATGGTGGAGTTCACCATCACGAACGATCCCGTGGAAGCCTGGTTCACGAACGTGTTGTTGATCACGTAGAGTTCGTTGACCGGGACTTGCGCGGCCGGACCCTCCGGTTGATATCCGAGCAGATTGCGATTCTGGGAGGCTTCACCCTGTTGGATCACGTTGCCGATCACGAACGCGCGGCCGCCATTTGAAAGGTCGATTTCGCGGGACCCGGTTCCGTTCTCCTGGCTCAGCCGGTTGTACAAAATGTACGTTTCGCGCGCGCGGCTCTTCACCAGTTGGCCGACGCGGCAGCGGGTGGAGTAATTGCCGCGGAACACGAAGCGGTCGGCGTAGTTGACGTAGACGTTGTGGGATTGACCGTCGCCGAAGCCGTTGTTGTCGAAGGTGGAGTATTCGATGGTCACGACGCCGCCGTTTCCGGTGAGCACACCCGTTTCGTTCTCGTGGAAGTAGCAGTCGCGAATGGTGACGCTCGCGCCAGGATCGACGCGGATGCCCGCGCCGTTGCGGTCCGGCACGGTGGAGCCGGAGAATTCGATCCCTTCCACGGTCAGCCCGGTGGCGGCTCCAGAGACCACCCAAATCCCCTTGCCCTCCGACGAGCGGCCCGCCGCGTCGAGATGCGGCCGCGAGGCTCCCACGCCGCGGATGGTGAGACCGGATCGCGAGATGGTGCACACGTCGCCCTGCCACAGACCGGACGCGATCAGGATGGTATCGCCGGCGGCGGCGGCGCGAATCGCGTCGCAGGGGCGGGCGTATTGCTTGCCGGGGCCGACCTCGAGGGTCGCCGCGCTGGCCGCGAGGGCCAACAGGAGAAGGAGCACGCACGGCATGGACCTTCATTTTCCCACGCCGGTCCACCGATAATGGAGGCGTGCACTGCTGGCCCGTGATATTGGCGATCGCCCTGGCGAGTTGCTCGCGGGAGCCGGCCGCGCCGGTTGCCACGGTAGCCGCCACGCCGGCTCCCGTCGTTTCCGCCGTGTCGGCCGCGGGACTCAGCGACGACGATTGGCGAGCCCGGCTCACTCCGTTGGCGTTCGCGGTGCTTCGGCGCAAGGCCACCGAACTCGCCTTCACCGGCAAGTACGACAAGCACTTCGAGCCTGGCGTCTACCACTGCGCGGGCTGCGGGGATTTGCTATTTTCGTCGAACGCCAAGTTCGACTCGCGCACCGGCTGGCCCAGTTTCTTCCAACCGGCGGCGGCAGGATCGGTGACCACCAAGATGGATGGAGATCGTGAGGAGGTGTTGTGCTCGCGCTGCGGCGGACATCTCGGGCACGTGTTTCCGGACGGGCCGGAGCCCACGCGGCTCCGCTACTGCATCAACTCGGCGGCATTGCGCTTTGACGCCGGACGGATCGAATAGGAGTGGGCCATTGGATGCGTCGGCGCCTGGCGCCACGAGACGCTACTGGTCCGCCGAGAGTGACCGCGCGCAACGGTCTCGCCGCCGAAGTTCGATTGCATCAGCACGCCCACCGTGAATGCGGCGGCCACTCTGCGCGACGCGGTTCCGGTCCCGCCCCTCCATCCGAACGCGATGGTTCCCGTGCGCGCGCTCCCCAGAGTCGCCGTGACGTGCGCCGATCGGTGTGCCGCGAGAGCGCTCCGAAGGCCGGCAGGCCCGCTCTCCGCGAGCGGGCGCGGTGGGCGAACCCCACCGGAATCGCCGGGCCTTCGTGTTCGAGCTACGGTAGCGTCAGCCGCCGCAGCATCGTTTGAACTTCATCGCGGAGCCGCATGGGCAGGGCTCGTTGCGGCCGACTTTCGGCGCGGGGCGGCGGAAGGGGAGTATGCGTGGGGGTTGTTCGGAGCCCGTGTGCTCTTCGACCGCGGTCTCGGGTTCACTGGAAACGGCTTCCTGTGTTTTCAATGAGTTCCCAGGTTCGTTTTGCAATCTAATATTTTTTTCGGCAG
>SXGT01375531.1_pt1 | contig 51478 bp, 45 predicted proteins | sample 3176221 | NCBI WGS metagenome assembly SXGT01 (sample SAMN11356862, study PRJNA531348) | freshwater metagenome | isolation source: freshwater sample F1-120 | place: China: Fuxian Lake, Yuxi | collected 2017-12-25
AACAGCAACGTGTGGCCATAGCGCGCGCATTGGCGAGCGATCCCCTGGTGATCCTGGCGGATGAAGCCACTGGAAATCTTGATTCATCTTCCGGACGCGAGATCCTTGATCTCTTCGATGAGCTCAATGGCCAGGGGAAGACATTCATCATGGTAACTCATGACGAAAGCACAGCGCGCCGCGCCAGCCGTGCTATCCGGCTTCGCGACGGTCTGCTGGAGAGCGATACGCGAATGCGATGAGAGGAGAATCCAAATCATTCGAGACCGTGAGGCATGATCTCAAGTGGTCGCGCCTGAAGCGCACGGTTCGGCTGGGCCTGAAGAGCCTTTGGATGCATCGCCTACGTTCAATGCTCACGGCGCTTGGAATAGTTTTCGGCGTCTGTTCGGTCATTGCGATGCTGGCAATCGGCGAGGGCGCGAGTCACGAGGCCCAGGAGCAGATCAAGAGTCTGGGCAGCCACAATATCATTCTTCGAAGTGTCAAACCACCCGATGAGCAGAAGGTTTCAAACGCGGGTCAGAGTTATGTGCTGGATTACGGTTTGAAGTATTCAGATATCAAAGCCATCCAGTCCACGATCCCCGGCGTGAGTGTGATTGTGCCCGGAAGAGTGATGCGGGAATTCGTCTGGAACATCACTCAGCGTGTGGATTGCGAAATCATGGGGACAGTTCCGTGGTACCCGACCATGAGAAACCAGCGCGTCCTGAGAGGCCGTTTTTTCACGGAGCAGGAGATGAATGAAAAATCGAATGTCTGCGTGCTTGGAGCAGAGGCCGCTCAGAAACTATTTCCACTCGAGTCACCGTTGGGTGCCAGTGTTCGTGTTGGAGAGGCTTACTATCGTGTGATCGGGGTCATGGAGGCTCATGCCAACGGACAAAAATCTCCAGACGTGGGCGCGAGTTCCGGAAGCGCATCTTCGACATGGAATCGAATGTTCATCCCGCTCGCGACGGCGAGAACTCGCTATGGTGAAGTGCTGCGAAAGCGACGCACAGGCAGCTTCGAACAGGAACGGGTGGCTCTTCACGAAGTAACCGTGAAAGTGGCCGAGTTGAGCGAAGTGGTAAATGTGTCCCATGCGATCGAGGCATTGCTCAAAAGGAATCACAAGAAGAAGGATTACGAGATCACCGTACCGCTTGAACAGCTCAAGAGAGCCGAGCGCACCAAGCAAATCTTCAACATTGTGCTCGGGTCGATTGCCGCGATCTCATTGCTTGTCGGTGGCATCGGAATCATGAACATCATGCTGGCGAGCGTTACGGAGCGAACGCGGGAGATTGGGATCCGGCGGGCGCTGGGGGCAAAGCGGCGTGACATAGTAACGCAATTCCTTGTCGAGACGGTGATGCTCTCCGGCGCGGGAGGGATTATTGGTGTTCTGCTGGGAATGACCATTCCATTCGTGGTGACCTATTTTGCGAAGATGGTGACGATCGTGACATTCTGGTCTCCTGTCGTTGCGTTCTCAATTTCAGGGCTGGTCGGGGTCGTGTTTGGAATTTATCCCGCGATGCGAGCGGCGAACATGGACCCTGTGGAAGCCTTGCGCCACGAGTAAGGCGTCAGCGGCGAATTTCGCTCGTGATGAGTGAGCTCGGTGAACTCAGGGGTATAAGCCCGTCGGCTCAAGTCAGAACACCCAGTTTCTTGCGCTTGGTTGGCCTACACTATCAGCATCGCGTCTCCATAGCTGAAGAAGCGGTATTTCTCAGCAATGGCGGCTTCATAGGCGCGCAAAATGGCTGCGCGTCCGGATGATTGACCGGGTGAGACAAAAGCGCTCACCAACATCAATAGCGTTGAGCAAGGCAGGTGGAAGTTGGTCACCGGCGCGTCCACCACACGAAATTGAAAAGGTGGATGGATGAAGATTTTCGTCCGACCTTTGGTGGCGGTGATCTGACCATTCTGTTCTGCCGCGACGCTCTCAAGCACTCGTAGAGTTGTTGTTCCCACGGCGAAGACGCGCCCGCCCCTCTGTTTCGCGGAGTTGATTGCGGATGCCGATTCCAGACTGAGTTCGAAACGTTCCTCGTGCATCACGTGATTGGCGATTTCGTCTGCCTTGACTGGGGCAAAAGTCCCCAAGCCGATGTGAAGTGTCACCGTGCAAATCGTCACACCCATCGCCTTGATTTGATCAAGTAAAAGCTTGGTAAAATGAAGCCCTGCTGTCGGAGCGGCGACCGAGCCCGGTTTGTTGGCGAAGACGGTCTGGTATCGCAGATTGTCCATCGTGTCGTGCTCCGCAGTGTTACGGTGGATATAAGGAGGCAGTGGGATTTCTCCGATCTGGTCCAGAGCACATGTCACGTCGGGATTACCTCTGAAGCTTATCCGGCAAAGTCCTTCTTCATTTTTCGCCAGCACCACTCCTTCGATTTCCGAAGGCTGCTTCGACCTATTCCAAAACCGGACAGTAGTGCCCGGGCGAACCCGCTTTCCTGGCCTGAGCATCACCCACCAGTCGTTTGGTGCGATTTCTTCAACCAGGAGAATCTCAACAAGCCCCCCTCCGTTCACCTTCACCCCCCGTGCCCTCGCCGGAATCACACGGGTGTCATTGAGCACCAGGACGTCATTGGGGCCGAGAGAGTGGATTAGCGCCGGGAAGAGCTTGTGGGTCAAAGTGGAGGGACGCTCAAAGACTAGAAGGCGGGAATCTTCCCGGTTGTCGCCTGGCTTCTGTGCAATCAACTCTTGGGGGAGCGAATAATCAAAGTCTTCAGTTCGCACTGCTCCTTAATTAACACAGCGTCGAAACTTTCCAACAAAATCATTGGGCGAGTGTGACTTCCAACAATCTTTCACCTCACCGAACTTCCGCACCTTTGAGTCACGATCAACTCGATGTGAATAACTTGTGAACAGGTTGAACAGGTTCAAATCCTCAATTTTATTGACGCATGTGGGTAGTTGTGGGTAGAAATGGGTCGTTGTGGGGCGAAGCGGGTTGGATTCCCGTAAATGTCAGGTGGAATGTCAGCTACTAATTCCAACGATGCGGTGATCTTTTGTTCGCGCTATACGCATGGCGTGGATGAGAAGCGCCGCCTCCAGATTCCGGCGAAATGGAGACCTTCTGACACGAGTACTGAACTGATGCTAATCGTATGGGATGGCAATGGGGCTGCCGGTAGTTGTCTTCGGGTTTATCCCCCTCAACAGATGCAGGCTTTGATGCAAAAAGTGGCAGCGATGTCCACCTCAGACCAAGAGGCTGTCGCCCTGCGCCGAAATATCGCCAAGAAGAGTGAGTGGGTGTCGATGGATAAAGCCGGACGAATTTGCATCCCGGACGCCCTGGCGGCCGAAGCAGGTATCACCGGAGGCAAGACCGTAGCACTGGCTGGGGCACTGCAATGGTTCGAGATATGGGATGAGGATCGTTACGCAAAGGTGAATGCGGGCGACAATGCTTTGCTCACCGATGCCATGAGACATTTGTGAGCTATGAGTTTTATGCGCTTATTATCAGTGGATCGCAGTTTTGTGGGCGCCGGCGACGAAACCGGAAGGTTCCGCATGAACCCGGCAAGCAAGCTACCGGTTTTTGGAAATGGTCAGGGAAACGAGCTGACAATCTGCGTTGGCATGCCCAAAGCGACGAAGGATAGGCGGGCTTCATGGTGGAAACAGCTTCTGCATCGTTACGGATTCGGAGGTGGGAGGGCGAACTCTGGTGTTGGAAAAGGCAGGAGCAAACCTGAGAGCAATGCGGCAGAGGCTACTCAACGACTCTTGATTCAGCCTGAGTTGCGATTGGACAAGTGTTGTGTCGTTCGAAATGACCTGAGTGAGACCGATGTTGAGGTGGTCGCCACCAGCAGGCGGGAACCTTTAAGGACCGTGAGAAGCGGGTGCCAACAGGCTCCGAGTCACCAGCCGGTCAAGTCGGCAAAGGAGGGGCGGTGGAGCGTGTTGTCGGGACGGCTCTTCGCGGTGGGGCGTGCTCAGATGCAATGAACCTCCATTCCAGTGTCAGGCTTCAATCACAAGCCGGTGATGTTGGCGGAAGTGCTGGAAGCGCTCCAACCCAACGCGGGAGGGACGTTTGCGGATGGCACCGTTGGGGGTGGAGGTCATGCGGCGGCGGTTTTGAAGGCGAGTTCGCCTCAAGGCAGATTGATTGGGTGCGACAGGGATGGCGCGGCCATTGAGGCGGCAGGGTTGAGGCTGGCTGAGTTTGACGGGCGATTCGAACTGCATCGCGGCCGTTTTGACGAGTTGCCGCAATGGGTGGGAGTTGGGAATTGCAGCGGCGTGTTGCTCGATCTGGGTGTGAGTTCGACTCAATTGGATTTGGCGGCGCGCGGCTTCAGTTTCCAGGCGGATGGGCCGCTCGATATGCGGATGGATCTCCGTCAGGAATTGACGGCGGCAACATTGGTGAACGGGCTCGGCGCCGGGGAACTGGCCAGGATTTTTTTTGAGCTCGGTGAAGAACGCGAGTCCCGGAAAATTGCGCGATCGATCGTGGAAAAGCGGGCATTTGGGCGGTTTGAGACGACGTGCCAGCTTGCGAAGCTGATCGAAACAGTGAGTCCGAGGCGTGGACAAAAGGTTCATCCGGCAACGCGCGTCTTTCAGGCGCTGAGGATCGCGGTGAACGATGAGCTTGGAGTGCTGAAGCGCGGGTTGCCCGAGATCTGGAAACTGGTGCGGCTGGGCGGCCGGCTGGCGATCATCACCTTCCATTCTTTGGAAGACCGGGTGGTGAAGGAATTCGGACGCGAGCGGGGACGGGATTATTTGGTGCCGGGCGAAGTGGATGTGCCGGCCTTGCGCCAGCCAAGAGTGCCGGATCTGCGGTGTGTGAGCCGCAAGCCGATCAAGCCGGGCGAGGCAGAGATTGCGGAGAATCCAAGAGCGCGAAGTGCTCAACTCAGAGTGATGGAGAAAATTTAGATGGCAAAGAACCGGAAATCTGAACGGGCAGCAGTGCGATTTGCGCCGGCAGTGCGGGCGTTTCTGCTGTGCTTGATCATTGGAGGAGTGGGGCTGGGTTACGTTGCTCAGAAGAAGAAGATCGCAATGTTGAGCGATCAGAACGCCGCCTTGGAGGAGAAGCATCTCAAGTTGGAACGCCAGCGGCAGAACCTTCTTTGGAAACTTGAGCGTCTCCAGTCGTTCACAGAATTGGAGGCGAAGATAAAGAACATGAAATTGGAACTCTTGCCTGCAACGCCAGATCGCATTGTTCGTATCACCGTGCCGCCAGGCCATCCGGCAGGGAAACATGGATTGCAAGGCAATCCCAAACAGCTTGCACAGATGACAATGCCGAACTGACTTGCCCCCTGAATGGGCGGCGGAGAGCAAAAGATGCCGAGCCGGAAAACCATGACGAAGTTAGGCCAATACCGCAGGTTCCTGTCGATGGCAGTTCTTCTGGCCATCGCATTTGCGGGGCTCGGGTATCGGTTGGTGGATCTGCAAGTCCTCCAGCATGAGCAAATCCGTTCGCAAGCGGCACGCCGGACGGAGCGCACATTGGTTAGGGCTGCGCGACGGGGCAACATTCTTGATGCAAATCAGACTCTTCTTGCCGGCAGTCAATTTGTGAAGACCGTCTGCGCCGATCCGACTCTGATCGGAACCAACCAGGCTGCGATGGCTCGCTTGTTGGCTCCCATCCTCCAGTTGGATGTGGCGTGGCTTAACCAACGACTCCAACCTTCGTACTTCACCAACGAGCAGGGGCAAAAAAGGGCGCAGCAGTACGTCGTCCTCAAGAACAAGGTATCGACCGAAGACTGGGATCGGGTTCGTGAGACAATGCGGCGGTTTGGCGCTGTCCCCGATGAGAAACGGCTGCCAAGGGCTGAACAAGCGGCGTTGCGGGCGTTGCGAAACAGCGCGATCTACACCGCGCCTCTGGATGATCAACTTCGCTTCTATCCTCATGGCTCTCTTGCGGCGCACGTCCTTGGGTTCGTCTCGACTGAGGAGTATCGAACCAACCAACAGGTTCTGGTGGAAACAGTCGGGCGTTATGGTGTGGAGCTGACGCAGAACAACAGCCTGACTGGAGTGGCTGGCTGGCGTGAGACAGAAGTGCTTCGAAGCCGGGAGGTATCCACCTTCCGCAGCCAGGACGTTGATCCGCGCAATGGTCACAACGTGGTGCTGACGATTGATGCCGGAGTGCAGCACATACTCGAGACGGAACTGATCGAGGCGGTCCAGAAATATTCTCCCGTTGGCGCCAGCGGGATAGTGATCCGGCCTCGAACGGGAGACATCGTGGCGATGGCTGCATTGCCGACATTCAATCCGAACAAGCCGGGTGATTACCCGATGGACGCGTTGCGCAACCGCGCGATCTCGGACATTTACGAACCCGGATCGACATTCAAAATCGTGACGATTGCCGGCGCTTTGAATGACGGGATGGTGTCTCTCGACAGCCAATACGACTGCGATCATGGCCACTTCTATTTCGCCAATCATCGACTGAAGGATGACCATCCGTTGGGGCTCGCGTCCATTGCGGACATTGTGGCCAAGTCTTCCAACATAGGAACAGCAAAGGTGGGGCTCCAGTTGGGGAAGAATCGTGTGTATCAGTATGCGAGGGGATTTGGGTTTGGAGCGCAGACAGGCATCGACTTGAAAGGTGAAGTGCGGGGTATTGTTGACCCTGCGGGGAAATGGAGCCAGCTCCAAAGCTCGAGAGTTCCCATCGGGCAGGGTGTGGCGGTAACACCATTGCAAATGGTGATGGCGATGAGTGCGATCGCCAATGGCGGCAGGCTGATGCAGCCCCGGCTCATCGACTGTTATCTTGATGAGAATGGACAGGAGATTCTTCGAACTCCCTCGCGCGTCGTAAATCAAGTGATCAGTGAATCGGCCGCGAGGCAGATGGTCGCCGCACTCAAACGCGTGGTTTCGAGCAATGGCACCGCGATCAAAGCAACGATGGAGCACTACACAGTGGCTGGAAAAACGGGCACGGCGGAGAAGCCTGGGAGAGGTGGCTATATCCACGGTAAGTACGTCGCCTCCTTTGAGGGCTTTTTCCCGGCAGACAATCCTGAGTTGTGCATTGGCATCATGCTTGATGACCCGAAACCGGTGTACTACGGAGGCCTGACGGCTGCTCCCACGTTTCGAAACATCGCGGAACGGACCGCGAAATTTCTCGCCATCAAGCCGGATCCGGCCGGAGTGGAGACACAGGTCGCCAGTGCGGGAACGAATCGCCCCTCGGGGGTGCCACCAGCCTTTTAGCGCTGCCATGCAACTCAAGGATCTGATCAACAAGATATCGCCAACCACCGTCGAAGGGCCGGTGGACTGCGAGATCACGGGAATCACCTACGATTCCCGGCGCGTGACACCCGGGATGGTCTTCGTGGCGATACCTGGTGAGAATGTTGACGGACACGATTTCATCCATGCCGCGATAGATCGCGGCGCGAGCGCCGTCATCTGCGAGCAGAATGGCTTTCTTGCGCAAAGGGCCACCAAGATCAAGGTGAAGGATTCAAGGGTGGCGATGGCCAACGCCGCCGCGGCCTTTTACGGGAACCCTGGCGCCAAACTCAAAGTCATCGGTGTCACCGGCACGAATGGGAAGACCACAGTAGCGTTCATGGTCAAGCAGATCCTGGAATCCGCCGGGATCAAGACCGGGTTGATCGGGACCGTCCGTTACGAAATCGGTGAGCGAGTGATCCCCGCGCATCGCACGACTCCCGAAGCGCTGGAAATTCAACAGATGCTCGCGCAGATGCAGCGGGCAGGATGCGCCGCCTGCGTCATGGAAGTCAGTTCCCACGCGCTGGATCAAAAAAGGGTGCATGGAATTGAATTCGACGCGGCCATATTCACGAACCTGACTCAAGACCATCTCGATTATCACGGCACGATGGAGAACTATTTCCAGGCGAAGAAGTCCCTCTTCGATTCGCTCCTGGGAAGTTCCAAAAAAGCCGGTGTCGTCATCAATATTGACGACTCGTTCGGAGCGGAGCTGGCGCGAAATTCAAAAGCCGAGATTCAACTCACCTACGGGTTGGATGCGTCGGCAACCATCCGGGCGATAGAAATCAGCCTGGCCAGCGACGCCACTGACATGATTGTTGAAACAGGTGGAGAACGTTTCAAGTGCAGGCTTCCGCTCATTGGCCGTCACAATGTGTACAACGCACTGGCCGCAACTGGTGCCGGCATGGTGCTCAACGTGGGCATGCCTGCCATTCGTCGCGCACTCCAGAATTTGAGTCCCGTGCCTGGAAGGCTGGAGGCGGTTGTCACGGACAGGCCCTTCAGCGTTTATGTCGATTACGCCCACACGGACGACGCCCTGGACCACGTTCTCAGAACAGTTCGTGAGATTACTTCCGGACGGGTGTTGCTCACATTCGGCTGTGGTGGATCCCGTGACACCGGCAAACGCGCGAAGATGGGGCGAGTGGCGGCGGAGCTGGCTGATTTTACAATCATCACGAGCGATAATCCGCGAAGGGAATCCCCCGCGGCCATTGCGGCCCAGATCGAGGAGGGATTTCAGTGTGTGGAGCGCGCCCCGTACCGGATCGAACTCGACCGACGTCGTGCCATCGAGGAGATCCTTCACATGGCTCAGCCAGGAGACTGTGTGCTGATTGCCGGCAAAGGCCACGAATCTTACCAGGAATTCGAGAACACGGTTGTTCCCTTTGACGACCGTGTTCACGCGCAGGAGGCGCTCGAAATGCTGGATGTCACGGTGACTTGAATCACGATGCGACCGATCACCCTACAGTTCATTCGTGATGTGTGCCGGGGAGAACTTCTCTCTGGCGGCGGGGCTGTCGTGGTGGAACGCGTATGCACTGACTCGCGTCAGGCGGGCCCGGGTGACTTGTTCGTCGCCATCGAAGGTGAAAATTTTGACGCCCATTCATTCATCAATGATGTCGCGCTCAAAAGAGTGGCCGCTGTCCTGATCAGTCGCTCGAAAACGCCGGCGATTTTACCTGATTGTGGTGTGGTTACGGTCGGCAACACGAGGCAGGCGTTGGGTGAGCTTGCGGCGGCTTACCGCCGCGAGTTCCGCCTGCCCGTGATTGCCGTCGGTGGTTCCAACGGCAAAACGACCGCCAAGGAATTGATTGCGAGCCTTCTTCGGCAGCGATTCAACACTCATTTCAGTCCAGCAAGTTTCAACAATGACATCGGGGTTCCGCTCACCCTGTTGGGGTTGGAGCACACACACGGTGCGGCGGTGCTTGAAGTAGGGACGAACCATCCAGGGGAGCTCGACCCGCTCGTCCGAATGATCCAGCCAGGATGCGGAGTCATCACGAGCATCGGGCGTGAGCATTTGGAATTCTTTGGTGATCTCGCCGGAGTCGCCCGCGAGGAAGGTGGGCTGGCTGAATTGCTGCCGGCCGATGGTAAGCTCTTCATCAATGGCGACACCGATCAGGTCGAAAATGTCGTGAGTCGTTCCAAGGCCTCAATCGTGAAAGTCGGCTTTGGGCCGTTCAACGCCTGGCGAGCCATGAACGTTCGAATCGCGGAGAACGGCATGGCTTTCGAAGTCAGCGCGCCGGTTCCCGGTTTCTGCGGTGAATACCATCTTCCCCTGGTGGGCCGCCATCAGGTGGTGAATGCGCTGCTGGCGATCGCCGTGGCCGTCGAACTGGGACTGACGCGGGATGAAGTTCAAACCGGATTGGCCATGTGTCGTCCCGCGAAGATGAGGCTCCAACTTTCCACTGTTCGGGATGTGCGCGTGCTGGATGACGCTTACAACGCGAACGCGGATTCGATGCGAGCGGCGTTGGAAACCCTCCATGAGCTGCCTTGTCGCGGCCGGCGCGTGGCAGTGCTTGGCGACATGGCGGAGTTGGGCGCGCACGGTGAGGCGGCGCACGAGGAAGTGGGGCGGTCCGCGGCGGAACTGGGAGTGAGGCAATTGTTCGCGGTTGGGAAAATGGCGCCCGTGATGGGGCGGGCGGCGCGCGCCGCCGGTTTGGATCAGGTGATGGAGTTCAACGACGTGGAAATGGCCGGGCGGGCGGTGCGGAGTTTTTTGAAGCCGGGCGACGTGGTGTTGCTCAAGGCTTCCCGTGCTGCACGGATGGAGCGAATCGGAGATCTGCTTCGAAGCAATGAGGACGTGAAGTGAATGACTGGAGAGCGCCTGCAATTTTGTTTTGTAGTTGAGCCGCTGGAGCGAGCCCATGATTTTCTATCTAAGCCAATACTTCCACGACGTAGCGACCGGGACGGGCTGGGCCGAGCCGCTCTCCTTTCTGCGCATGTTTCAGTACATCACACTTCGCAGCGCGGGCGCGGCCATCACGGCGTTGCTGTTGAGCTTGTGGCTGGGTCCCCGGGTGATCGTCTGGCTCAAGGAGTTGAAATTTGGGCAACATTACCGCGACAAAGCGGAGGAAGCTGGAGGGATGGCCGCGCGCGTCATCAACAAGCGCGGAACGCCGACGATGGGCGGAATCATGATCGTCCTGGCAATGGATCTCTCGGCATTGCTCTGGGCGCAGTGGCATCCTTTCGTGCTGCTCACACTGCTTTCCCTGGTGGTCCTGGCAGGGCTGGGATTCTACGACGACTACGCAAAAATCACCAAGCAGGACAACCTTGGAGTGAAGTCCCATGTGAAGCTGGTGGTTCAGGTTTTGTTGGGATTGTTCATTGCGATCTACCTTTGGCGGATGCCGGCGACCAGCAAGCTGGTCACCGAAATCATGGTGCCGTTTCAAAAGCATCCGGTGATGACAGGCGCGGTCTTGACTGGAATCCTTCTCGTCACGCTTACCATCGTGGGAAGTTCCAACGCGGTGAATCTGACGGACGGACTCGATGGGCTCGCCATTGGCTGCACGCTGATCGTCAACGTCGTCTTCCTGGTGATGACGTATGTGGCCAGCAATTTCAGAATCGCGACTTATCTTCAGGTGCCGTTTGTCCCCGGTGCCGGAGAGCTCACGGTGTTCTGCGCCGCCATGTTCGGAGCGAGTCTGGGTTTTCTCTGGTTCAATTGCCATCCCGCACAGGTGTTCATGGGAGACACAGGATCACTCGCTCTGGGAGGCGCGCTTGGGATCATGGCGGTTCTGATACATCAGCCCTTTGTTCTGTTCATCGCGGGTGGGGTGTTTGTCCTGGAGGCCATGTCCGTGATGATTCAGAAGGGATGGTTCAAGTACACCAAAAAGCGCTACGGAACAGGGCGGCGGGTTTTTCTGATGGCGCCATTGCACCATCATTTCGAGAAGCTGGGCTGGTACGAATCGCAGGTGGTCACCCGGTTTTACATCCTGTGCGTACTTTTCGCGGTCGTGGCGCTGAGCACTTTGAAGATTCGTTGAAGCGTTACAACGGTGAGACGGACAACCCAATGAAGATGAAGTGGAGACTCTTATGACCCAAAACATCATGGTTGCGCTGATTGCGCTCGGCAGCGTGTGGATAGTCACTTGTTTCGCGTTTGTGTTCGGGCTGGTGAGGGCGGCCGGCAAACCTACCCCGCAAATCACCTTCGCGGATCAGTTGGGACAGCAGCTTCCGTCGCCTCCAGTTGAAGCCCGTGTGGCTGCCATGCCTGCGCAGAACGAGATGCCCGAGCATGGAGGGATTCACCCGGAGCCGGTCCATGCGCACGCGATGGGGGTATGGCATTAAGTTGAAAAGATGTACGCCCTGGCAAACAAACATATTCTGGTTATAGGCATTGGCGCCAGCGGCATGGCTGCGGCCAGGCTGCTCTGCCAAATGGAGGCTGCGGTCACCGTTGTCGATAGTGCGGACACACCCGCGCTACAGCGTGAAGCATCCGAGCTTCGGAAACTGGGCATTCACGTTTTACTGGGAGCGGTGAAGGTGCCCGACAGTGCCTTCGATCTGGTCGTGCTCAGTCCCGGCGTGCCCGTGCAATCACCAATGGTGCGGGAGATTGTGGGGCGAAAGATTCCCCTGATTGGTGAACTGGAGCTTGGCTATCAGCACACGCGATGTTTGAACGTTGCGATCACCGGCACCAACGGGAAGACCACCACGACGGAACTCGTTTGCCGGCTCCTGACGAATTCCAATCGGAAGACGATTGCAGCAGGCAACATCGGTTTGCCGCTGTGTGACATCGTTGAGCGGACGAAAGACCTGGACATGGTGACTCTCGAAGTGAGCTCGTTCCAACTGGAGACGATCCAGTATTTCCGTCCCAGCGTGGCGGTGTTGCTGAATATCACTCCCGATCATCTCGACCGCTATTCGAGCATGGCGGATTACGCGCGTGCAAAGGCGAGGATCTTCACAAATCAACAGTCCTTCGACTGGGCAATCGTTCAGAGCGAAGCGCTGGCGCAATTACGGTCGCTTGATCTTCCGGTGCCCGCGAAAGTGATCACCTTCAGCGCCAATAACCGGCGCGCTGACATCCATCTCGATCGATCCCTGATCATCAGCCGGCTTGAAGGATGGGAGGGGCCGCTGCTGGACATGGACCGGTGCAAACTTCGCGGGCCGCATAACGCCGAAAACTTGATGGCAGCTCTCGCGGTCGGCCGGGTATTGCGACTGCCGCTGGAGGAAATGGTCCAGGGGCTGAAGGACTTCTCGCCCGCCCCGCATCGATGCGAACTCGTCGTCGAATGGAATGGAATCAAGTTTGTGAACGATTCGAAGGGAACAAATCTCGACGCGATCCAGAAGGCGCTTTTGACAATGCCGGCCACTCAAGCCGGCGAGCCGAATGTGCTGCTCGTCGCGGGCGGCAAGGACAAAGGGCTGGATTTTCACGACATTGGCCCGCTGCTGGCACAAAGGGTCAAACACGCTTTCCTGATTGGCGAGACACGGGAAAGAATCCGCGCCGCATGGAGCCTGTTTACCCCTTGCACCATGATGGATTCTTTACTAGAAGCTGTCGCCTCCGCCGCGGACCTGGCGGTCCCCGGCGACGTAGTTTTGCTTTCTCCCGGCTGCTCGAGCTTCGACCAGTTCCAAAACTATCAGCACAGGGGCGATGTGTTTCGGCGGGCCGTGAAGGGGTGGATTGAGAAGCAGTCGGGTAATCCCACGGCAGATGGAGCAAAGCTCCACGGCGGAAGAGTTGAAGCCATTGAAAAATAAGATTCGAACAAAAAATTGAACGACCGTTTGTCCAGGAACCCCATGGGGAGGGAGCTCCCGGACGAACAAATGTGAACCAGGAATAACGCGGAACCATAATCACCACAGCCAACCCATGAATACACCAAACCCCCTAATGCCCCAAGGCTCGCTACCACAGCCAGCCAAGGACAAGTCCACAGTCAAGATCGCCGTTTTCACCATCGTAGCGATCCACGCCGTTTTCTTCGCCGGCCTGCTGATGCAGGGCTGCAAGCGTGATGAACCACCCAAGGCCGCCGCGATAAAACCTGGCGAGACCCTGGCCGCTACGGGAGAACAGGGAAAGCCGGACATAAATTACTATCCACCAGTCCAGACGGATCCTGGCGCGAGTCTGACCAATCTTCCAAGCACAGTTGCCTCAAATCCGCTGGCAAATGTCAATGTGCCGCCCGCGAATCCGACGTACGTGCCGCCAGCCCAGCCACTGGTGGAAATTCCGCCGCCGACGGCTGCTGCCGAAGCCAAGGAGTATTCCATCGCGAGAGGTGACACGCTCGCAAAGATCGCCAAGGCGAACCAAATCAGCATCGGGGAGCTGAACACCGCCAATCCTGGACTGGATCCACGCAAGCTTAAGATCGGTCAGAAGTTGAAGATTCCGGCGTCAACCAAAGCTCCTTCACCTTCCAGTGGCGGGATCGGACTTATAGAACCCGGCAAAAACGAGCCAGCAGCAGGTGCTGCGGCGGTGCATCAGGTCAAGGCTGGCGAAACCCTCACGAAGATCGCAAGGCAGCATGGTGTCTCGGTCAAAGCAATGCGTTCTGCAAATGGGCTCAAGACCGATCAACTGCACGTCAATCAGAAGCTCAAGATCCCCGCGCCGGCAGCGGCGGCAGCCCTGAAGCCTGATCACACACCAGTTCCTTTGACGCCCACCAATTTGTCCGCCAACCCTGGGGGGAACACTGTTGTCCGATAATCCTGCGGCGCGCCGCCTCAGACGGCGTGCCGGGACGCAGCCACACAATGCACAATGGTGGAAACAGGAATGAAGCGCGGAGCAATGGCGCCGGTTGGAGGAGCCGGGATTCGGTTCACGGCCCATTGCTCCGTCTTCAATCATGCAGGGGGATGGTGAAAGCGATTTCATTTTTGCACTCATTCTGAAGATGAAAGCCGCAACGACATTGATGGTATTTTGCGTGAGCAGCCTGGTTTCCCTTGGGCTGGTGATGATGTATAGCGCCGGCAACATCCACAAGGCGGGCGGCACTCAATTCTTCGTGATGCAATTCATCTCGTTTGGAATTGGACTCACGGTTTGCATTGCGGCGGCGACTCTGGACTATCGGATTCTGCGCAAGCTGGTCTGGGTTCTCTTTGCCATCACCATCGTGCTTCTGGTTGGAGTCCTTTTCACGAAGCTGACGAACGGGTCCAGGCGGTGGTTCAAAGTTGGCGGGTTTTCATTTCAGCCGTCTGAGCTGGCGAAGTTATCCTTGATTCTGGCCCTGGCCTGGTATGCGGAAAAATATCATGTGCTTATGCCACGATTGTGGCATGGCATTTTGCGGCCAGCGCTCTTCATTGGGCCGGTTCTCGCGTTGGTTGTTGTCGAGCCGGACGTGGGAACAACAATTTTGCTGGGCATGGTCAGCATGATCCTTCTCGTGCTGGGTGGGGTGAAGCTGAGGTATTGTTTGCCGCCTGCGTTGATTTGTGTCGCCGCGCTGGCGTATTTCATCGCGAATGATGGCAACCGCTCGGAACGGATTCGCTCGTGGTTGCACGTGGAAGAAACCAAGCAAGGCAGGGGACTGCAGGCGTGGGAGGCGCGCCTTGCTTTCGGGTCTGGCGGCTGGGCCGGGCGGGGGCTTGGCAGCAGCCGCCAGAAACTCGAAAGAATTTTGCCGGAGCACCATACCGATTTCATTCTTCCAATCATCGGTGAGGAATTGGGGCTTCCGGCAACACTTGGTGTCACATCACTGTTCGCGATCTTTGTCTGCTGCGGCTATCGCATCTCGTCACGGGCACCGGATACCTTTGGAGTGTTGCTCGGTGCCGGGATCACGTTTCTGGTGGGCACCCAGGCATTCGTTAATATCGCCGTGGTCACCGGGGTTCTCCCCAACAAGGGTCTGCCACTTCCATTCATCAGTTACGGCGGATCCAATCTGATAATGATGCTGGGATGTGTGGGGGTGCTGTTGAGCATTGCCAGGCATGCTGTGGAACGGCCCATGGAACACTCCACCGAGAATCCATTCTCACGTGCCTACTCTTCCTGAGAAAATGAATCAAATTCCCTCAAGACGACCGCTGGTTGCCATCGCGTGCGGTGGCACGGGTGGGCATTTCTTCCCGGGACTCGCTGTGGCGGAGGTTCTTCAGGACATGGGATGCGAGATCTTATTGATGATCTCGCCCAAGCAAGTGGATCAGGATGCGGTGAAGTCCGCATCGGGCATGGATGTGCTTACCCTGCCTGTGATAGGACTTCAGAATGGAGAGATCGGGAGTTTCCTGCGCGGTCTGTGGAGCTCCTACTGGATGTGTACCCGGAAATTCCGTCATCGTTCTCCGGCGGCGGTTCTTGCGATGGGCGGCTTTACTAGTGCACCGCCGATACTGGCTGGCAGACGGTTTGGAGCGGTCACATGTCTTCACGAGGCCAATTCGATTCCAGGCCGCGCGAATCGCTGGCTGGCACCGTGGATTGAGGCGGCGTTCGTCGCATTTCCTGGAGCTGGCCGCCGGCTGGCAACGCAACGAGTTGCCCTGACTGGCATGCCGGTGAGGCCTCAATTCAAACCGATGGATCCCGCTGGTTGTCGCATGGCGCTCGGCCTAGCCATGGAGAAACCGGTGTTGGTTACCACCGGCGGAAGCCAGGGAGCAAGCGGCATCAACCGGCTTGTCTGCGATGTGCTTCCAACGTTGGTGAAGCAGATGCCGGAATTGCAGTTTGTTCACCTGACCGGCACGAAGGACATTGAGATGGTGCGGGCGGCTTATGCTGGCGTGGGTGCTAGATCGGTGGTTCTGCCCTTCCTGACAGAAATGGAGCTCGCTCTTGGAGCCGCTACGTTGGTGATTAGTCGGGCTGGAGCCTCATCCATCGCCGAAATCGCTTCGATGAGTGTCCCCTCCGTCCTCATCCCCTTCCCGGACGCTGCGGACAATCATCAGTACTTCAATGGGCTTGCGTTGGCGAAGATCAACGCGGCTGTTCAGGTCGAACAATCCCGCGTGGAAGCGAACGCATTTTCGAGAACCATCCTCGATCTGATTCGCGATGAAAGGACCCGAACTCGCATGTCAGAGGCGTTGGCACGCTGGCATGTCTCCGACGCTGCGGAGGCCATCGCTCATCGCATGTTAAGTTTGATGGGGGTTCCTCAACTGGGCAATCCCCGGGCAGATCTAATGGCGTCGAGCCATGAGGCTGATCACAGAACATTTACGCCAGGCCCGCGTCCGATTTCGCGCTGGCAATTGCAGCCTTCATGAACCCACCACTTCAACAAGTGCAACTTCTGGAGATTCTGTGCCGGGCGAAGCCTGGTGCGACGGTGTATCTGGTGGGTGCTGGCGGCTGTGGCATGAGCGGGCTTGGTCAGATCCTGCTCGACATCGGATTCCGGCTGGCTGGTTCGGATCTCGTAACAGGAGAAGAAGTCCTCCAACTGCGTGCCCGGGGCGCGGAAATTCATTCCGATCACAGTGAGGATCACATTCAAAGCGCCAAACCTTTTCTAGTCGTTTACACTTCCGCCGTGCGCCGGGATAACCCGGAGTTACTCGCGGCAGAGCGCCTCCGAGTGCCGATGGTGCGGCGTGCCGTCCTCCTGGCCGCCCTGATGCGGCTTCAACGCGGCCTCTGCGTCGCGGGCATGCACGGTAAGACGACCACTACGGCCATGCTGGCTTTTGCGCTGGAGCAAATGGGCCAAACGCCCAGCTACGCGATCGGCGCGCTGGTGCCGCAGTTGAAGCGGCACGCTCAATTTGTCGGGTGTGGTGCGAACGCACCGTCACTATCACAACCTGGGGAGTCTGAGAGCGGACTCTTGTGCATCATACCAGGTTTGGGTGAGAAGGACGGTGTGGGCGCGCCACACTCACAGCTTTTCTTCGCGATCGAAGCGGATGAGAGCGATGGCACCTTGCGGGAGTTCCATCCCGACCACGCCATACTCTTGAACATCGATGCGGAACATCTCGATTATTACGCCAACATCGACGCCATTGGGCGCGAGTTTCTCCAGTTCGCTTCACAGACGCGCGGCCACCTTGTCTTCTGCGCGGATGACGCGCGGCTGGCCGCCTTGCTGTCGGAAAATTCTCGCGCGGTTTCCTACGGTTTCAATTCGCTTGCCACGTATCGCATCGAGCCGGTTGGCGCGTCACGGTCCTCAGGTGATTCGCTGGAGCAGCGCTTTGTAATCTGGCTCAAGGGCCGGCGGCTGGGAGAATTTTCCACCCGCCTGATTGGGGAGAAGAATCTCTCAAATGCTGCCGCAGTCGTGACACTTCTGCACTTGCTCGGTTTTGAGGCTGAAGGAATCGCAGCCGCCATTGCGCCATTCCAAGGAGCTGCCCGCCGGCAGCAGGAGTTATTCACAGATTCACGCTTCAGAGTCTTTGACGATTACGGGCATCACCCGGCCGAAATCAGGGCGACACTTGCCGCCTTCAAGGAGCTGGGTGCTCGTCGTTTGCTCGTCGCCTTCCAACCTCATCGCTTCTCGCGCACGCAACAGTTGCTTGCAGAGTTCGCCACGGCGTTCAAAGAGGCCGACCAGCTCTGGCTCACCGCCATCTATCCCGCGAGTGAACCGCCCATTCCGGGGGTGACAAGCGAACTTCTGGCCGGGGCAATCGAGGCGCAAGGGCAGCAGGTGGAAGTGATTTCGGATTTGCGTCAATTGAACGAGAGCATCCGAGCCGCAATGCAGCCCGGCGACCTGGTGCTGTTCCTCGGAGCCGGGGCGGACATCACCGTGGCGGCACGGGAATTGGCGTCGATTTTGCGCCAGGAGCATCCATCTGTGAATGAATCGATCTTCGCCGACCTGGCCGCGCGTTTGCCGGCGCAAACATTTTTAAGGCGTGACGAACCTCTGAAGAAACGCACGACACTTCGAGTGGGTGGCAAAGCAGACATTTACGTTGAACCGTCCTCGGAGTCGGACCTGGCGGAGGTGTTGAAGTTTTGCGCGCAGAAGCACATGCCATTTACCCTTCTCGGACGCGGATCGAACCTCCTCATCCGGGACGGCGGGATCCGTGGTGTAGTGATCTGCCTCGGGCATCCGAACTTCAGCCAGATCGAAATCTCCGGTGAAAATCTCCATTGTGGCGCCGGAGCAAGACTGAAGGCTGTCGCAGTGGAAGCACGTCGGAAAGGGCTCACGGGACTGGAATTTCTGGAAGGTATTCCTGGCAGCGTTGGCGGAGCGATGCGGATGAATGCCGGAGCAATGGGTTCCTGGATGTTTGATGTCGTCGAGCGCATCCGGTTCATGGATTACACTGGCGAAGTTCACGAGCGCTCTGCGGCAGAGGTCACAGTCGAGTACCGAGGATGTCCGCTCTTCAAGAATCACATTGCATTGGGTGCTGTGATCAGGGGGCAGCGAGCTTCAGTCGAGGCAATCCGGGAACGGATGGATGTATTCAGCAACAAACGCTGGGAATCGCAACCAAACCAACCCAGCGCTGGATGCATCTTCAAGAATCCCCAGACCATTCCCGCCGGAAGGTTGATTGACGAACTGGGGCTGAAGGGAACCCGCGTTGGCGGAGCGTTGGTATCCGACATTCACGGAAATTTCATTGTAAATGACGGGACGGCGACGGCACGGGATGTCTTGAATCTTATCGAAATCATCAAGCAACGTGCGAAATCGACGAGGGGTATCGAATTGTGCACCGAAGTCGAGATACTAGGAGAAGGCTGATGGATCATCCGCTTCAAATAACCGTACTGTTGGGAGGGCCTTCCGCTGAAAGGGCGGTGTCCCTGGTGACTGGGGCTGCGGTTGCCCGGGCGTTGCGAACACTTGGGCATGTGGTTTGGGAAGTTGATCCGAAGGAGGGACGCTTCGAGCTCCCTGCTGGAACGGATGTGGTCTTTCTGGCTTTGCATGGCACTTACGGCGAGGACGGAACGGTACAGGAGCAATTGGAAATGCTCGGTGTGCCTTACACAGGTTGTGGACCTGAATCGAGCCGCGTGGCTTTTGACAAGGTGGCAACCAAGAAACGTTGCATTTCAGAAGGCGTGCCCACGCCACGCTACCTTGTTGTCACAGATCCGGCCTTGCCGTGGCCGAAAGGTTGGGAACCGCCCGTCGTTGTGAAACCGGTGCGGCAGGGATCGAGTGTAGGACTTCAATTTGTGGACGCAGTCGGTCAGTGGCCGTCGGCTTTGGCTGAGTCGCTGAAGTTTGATTCCGAAGTGGTGGTCGAGGAAAGAATCGGTGGCCGCGAGACGACTGTGGGGATCCTCGATGGAATTGCGCTGCCGGTTGTTGAAGTGCGGCCCAAGCAAGGCAGCTATGACTACGCCAACAAGTACACGGCCGGGAAGACTGAGTACTTTTGCCCGGCGGCATTTGATGAATCAACGACACACCGCATCCAAGCCGCAGGCATGGGCGGATTTCGAGCCATTGGCGGCAGAGACTATGCGCGAGTGGATGTGATGGTCCGGCCTTCGGGTGAAGCGCTCGTCCTGGAAGTGAACACCCTGCCCGGCATGACGGAGACAAGCTTGTTGCCGAAAGCAGCAGCCGCTGCCGGGATCGAATACGGCCAGTTGTGCCAGCGGATGGTGGATCTGGCCCTGCGTCGCCAAACCGCGCTGATAAAGTGCTGAGGCGGGGCTTTTGCCCCAATGATTTTCCAGTCCGAAAGAGAGTAACTGTTGAATGATGGATGCCGCGACCAGCTTCGCGGAACATTGTTGAATTGCGATTGCCCATGAAGTGGTTCAAACGAAAACCGAAAAACCGGCGATTCGAGCGTGCGAACGTGCTTGAAGTGAAGATGCACTCAAAGCTCGTCCACTCGGCACGGGTGCGCATGTTCACTTCCGCGCTGGCGTGGACCTTGGGGACGCTCATCACCATTTTGCTGGTGTGGCGTGTCTCGGAGTGGGCGTTGAACCGCTTTGTTTACACGAATCCCACCTTCGCCATTGAGGAGATCGAGGTGCAGACAGATGGGATCATTCCTCTGGAACAGTTGCGCGAATGGACAGGAGTCAAAGAGGGCGAAAATCTGTTCGCCGTGGATATCCGCCGCCTGACGCGGGACTTGAAATTGAATACGCTGATCCAGGATGCCGCTGTGGAGCGGGTGTTGCCTGGAAAACTTTGGGTGCGAATCACGGAGCGCGAACCGGTCGTCCAGTTCACCAAATGGCAGCAGCCATCTCCGGGATCCGGTTTTCGTCCGGTGACGTTCTATTTCGACTCCAACGGCGTGATGCTGATGCCGACGGACCTTCCCAAACTGACCGCTCAGCTCGCGGAGCAGTTTGACCACCTGCCCCGGATGATGGGCGTCAAAGGCAGCGACCTTGCCAAGGGCCGCCCTGTCGAAGAACCGATGATCCGGATGGCGCTTCAATTCATCGAGAAGTTCGGCCAGTCGGAAATGAGCTCTTTCGCCGATCTGGTCGAGCTGGACATCACCTCGTCCCAGGTGATTGAAGTTACTACAAGGCAGGGGAGCAGACTTACATTTGGGCATGAGGATCTGGGACGGCAGCTTCGCCGGTGGCGGGCCGTTCATGATTACACCGGCGGGGTCGGCAAGGCGATATCGACGCTCGATCTTTCCGTGTCAAACAATGTTCCGGCCCGCTGGCAGGAGGCGGGCCTTTTGCCCGCCTCCCAACCACAGAACAAGAAACCTTCACCCTACAAAAAGAAACATGTTTAATTCTTCGCCGATCATCGTCGGATTGGAATTGGGCACCTCAAAGGTTTGTGCCGTTGTCGGACAATTGAGTGACGGAGGCGTCCTGAATATCATCGGCTTGGGACAATCTCGCTCAAGGGCCATCCGGAAGGGTGAGATCGTCAATGCGAGCGATGTCGCCGAGGATATCCGCAATGCGATCGTAGAGGCCGAACAGATGGCGGATGTCGAGATTCGCAGCGTCTATCTCGGAGTTACTGGCGGCCACATCCGGGGCTTCAACAATCGCGGGTTTCATTCCGTGGTATCCGCAGATCGCGAGATCGCGCCCGAGGACGTGCATGATGTGATCAAGAATGCCAAAGCCATCAACCTTTCCGCGGAGAACCGTGTGGTCCACGTCGTGAGGCAGCATTTCAGTGTGGATGGCCAGAATGGGATTGCCGACCCGGTGGGGATGTTCGGCGCCCGCCTGGAGGTTGATGTTCACGTGGTCCATGGACAATTCACGCGGCTTCAAAACCCAATCCGCGCGGTGAAGGGGGTGCAGATTGATGTGGAGAACATCGTCTTCACCGGGCTGGCTTCATCGCTGGCATTGTTGAGCAACGAGCAGAAGGAGCTGGGAGCGCTCGTCATCGATATTGGAGGCGGCACCACTGAATTCATTGTCTATTCTGCGGGGACCATCAAACACACGGGAGTCTTGGCGATCGGTGGCGATCACATCTCGAATGACCTCGGATATGGCTTGAAAGTTCCTCTGCCCATGGCGGAGAAGCTCAAGATCGAACACGGTTCGGCGGTCGTGGACGACTCTGATAAGGGGATTGCCATTCAACTGCCTTGCGAGACGGGACTGCCGGACCGGACGATACAGGTCGGACATCTCCGTCGTATCATGTCCTTGCGTGTCGAGGAAATTCTGGAACTCGTCAACGAGGAGATTGAGGGCACGGGGCTTCGGGAATACATGCGCGCCGGGGCCTTCCTTTGCGGCGGCGGAGCTCGCATTTCGCAGATCGACAAAGTTGCATCTCGAATTCTGGGAATGCCCGCGTCGATCGGACGCACCAATTCCATGAGCGGCTTGAAATCGGCTCTCGATCAACCGGAGTTTTCCACAGCGATTGGCCTGGTGAAGTTCGGCTCATTCGAGCAGCAGAAACATTTGCACCGAACGGGGCCATTGCACGCGCTGAAGAGCCGTTTCTCCCAGTTCTTTCGGGTTGGATGAATTTTTGATTTGAATGGAAACTATGATGACTTCGCCTGACACCGCGCCGGTGATGAAGACTCTCTCGATCCGTGTCATCGGCCTGGGTGGCGCGGGCGTCACACTTGTCGGGAAATTTCACGCAGAAGCACCGGACGGGGTGAGGTGCGCGGTCATTCATACGAATTCACGAGTGCTCGATCACTCCCCCTGCGCGGAGAGAGTGTTGCTCGGCGCAAAGCTGCTGCGCGGTCTTGGCGCGGGAGGTGATCCGGACCTGGGCAGAGCGGTTGCAGAGGATAGCGCCGATCAATTGAAATCGCTGTGCTCCGACACCGACCTGGTTTTAATAGTCGCGGGTCTCGGAGGTGGCACGGCGACGGGTGTCGCACCGGTTCTTGCTCGAATCGCGAAAGACGCCGGCGCTCTGGTCTTGGCAGTGGTGGCTGTTCCATTCGATTTTGAGGGGCAGCGGCAGCGGCAGGCACAGGCGGGGTTGCGGAAGTTGCGAGGTGCGGCAGATGCAGTGCTCTGCCTTCACAACCAAAAGGTCTGCCAACTGTGGAACGAAGACACTCGAGCCCTGGAAATTTTCAACAGCGCCAATGAACTTTGGGTGCAAGGCGTGCAGGGCGTGCTGAACATCCTCACGCGGCGAGGGTTCATTCACGTGGATTTCGCGGATCTGGCGGCGGTGCTGCGTGGCAGGAATTCGGAAAGTTGCTTCGCGACCGTGGAGGCCGCCGGCGAGAATCGAGGCCGTGACTTGATTGAAAAGGCGCTCGCACATCCCGTGCTGGATCGTGGACACGCGTTGACCGAAGCGGACGCGCTGTTGGTCACACTCATGGGAGGTCCGGATATGACAATCGGCGAAGTCAATCGCGTCATGGATGCGCTGCGTCGGCAACCGGAGGACGCCCAGTTCATCATGGGAGCAAGCATCAGCGAGGAGTTTGCAGGCAGGCTTTCATTGACCGTTGTTGCCGCGAAGCATGCGGTTCAAGACGTTGATCAACCGAACGACAAGAATTCCCCAGGCGGTGGACGTCCAGGCGATCCGCAGATTGAAACGCAGTTCTTGCAGTCACCGGAACCGGAATCACTGTCTGCCTCCCGGTTTGTGCCGCCTCCCCCGGAATTGACGGAATCGAAAAAAAGCGAGCTGTTTGCCAGGCAAGGCGGACGTGGCGGAAAAATGCGCAAGGCCGGATCTCGTTGGCGTCAGGGGCAATTGCCCTTGGAAATCATTTCCAAAGGCCGTTTCGAGAAGAGCCAGCCAACCATCCACCATGGCGAAGATCTGGACGTTCCAACCTACATCCGGCGTGGAATCAAATTGAACTGATTTGCTACTGCAATCCGCGCCTTTGGAGTGGTGTGCGGGCTGCTCAATTTTGATGAACGACCAGGCTTGTTGCATCGTGTCATCATTGAAATTGCGACGGTCTTGATTTGCCGTAACGTCCCGGTACGTTGAATCGCATGCGTAGTTCCCGGAAAAGCGCGGCGTTCCAGAACCTGCTGGCCATTGCGGGCCGGTTGAGGTTTCAACCCCATCGAATCGACCATTTGCTAAATGAGGCGGGGAGGCACGAGTTGACGCTGCCTGAGGGATTTCCTTTCACGGTTAACTTGTTTAGATTTCGTGAAGGAGCGACCAGCCAACGCCCCACCTGGCATGAGAGGTTGGAGTTGTTGATGCCTCTGGACGGTCCCCTGAGCGAACGGATGGGGGATCTCGTGGTGGATTTGATGCCCGGCGACGTGCTGGTGGTGGATCATTTGAAACCTCACCAGGTGGTGGATACACAAGGGCTTCGCACACGTGTCGTGGTCATCTCGTTTCTTCCGGAGTGTGTCTTCACTCCCGGTTCACCGCCGACCGATTATGCGTTTCTAATTCCCTTTCACCGGAAGGTTGAGGGCAGGCCGCACGTTCTGCCTGCCAACTCCAGGCAAGCTGAGGCAGTGCATCAAGCGATCGGCCAGCTCCTGAATTGCCACTTCGACAAGCACAACTTTCATCGCGAAGCCGGCTGCAAGGCGTGGCTCCTGGTGTTGTTGAATGTATTGATCCGTGAATTCCGGGATTCGGCGATGGATCGGGTCGAACTTCTTTGGCGTCAGGAGCAGGCGGCCCGCCTCAAACCTGTGTTTGATCATGTGCGTGAGAATTATGCTGGGCGTCTTTCACTCAGCGCCGCGGCTGCCATGTGCGGCATGGGCGCCGCGAAATTTGGACGTGTGTTCAAAGATGCCGCAGGCATGACAATGGGTAGCTACTTGAACCACGTCCGCATGGGGCACGCCGTGGAATTGCTGGAGGAAACGCATGAGTCGATTGCGGAAATTGCGTTCAAACTTGGGTTCAGTGATCAAAGCCACTTCGATCGCCGCTTTCGCCGGACCTTCGGGCGCACCCCAAGCCGTCACAGGATCAGTTTCACTTCCCGGCGTTGAGGGGCTGAAGCTGTGCATACGGTCGTTGTTGGTATGTCGCGTTGCCGTGGGATCTGTTCGGCGCTCTGGCGGGCATCGCCAATCTCGTTGAATGACACAATGACAAGGCTGCCCTTCGCCTGGCAATCGATCCGGTATTAATGTTAGCGGGCGGATTCGGCGTGGAACTTCGATACTGCGTGGCGATGAGCGGCAATGATATGAAACTTCAATTCACCTTTGCGCCTAGGATGATTCTGCGAGGGAACTCAATGCATCACCATAATCATTGGGAAGCAAGGTGCGCGGGACGGTCGTGCAAGAATGAGCATCCAAATGCAGGAAATTCTGTGCGAACGCGTCTCCCTGATCTGCCGCCTTGCGATACCACTTGAGAGCCTGGGTGTAATCTTGATCCACACCCTCGCCTCGGTAATAAATAGCGGATAGCGCTTCCTTGCAAAGCCAGGTTCGGTGGTTGTGTTCCATCCAACTTTGGATAATGTGACTGCCATGTTCAGCCGAGTTTTTGGAATGTGCATCGTTGTCAGCGTGATCACGCTCGGCGCAGGATGTGGAGATCATTCCCAGCCCCCGGCGGCAGGCACAGCGAAGAATCCTTCGGAGAATACGTCACCCGAAACGGCGGGAGGTGAGCTGGATCAGGCGGCCATCGCTGCCATCCTGGACGAGCTGACTCAAATTGTCCGTAAGTTCGCAGCGGAACAACGGCGGGTTCCCAAGACGTTGGAGGAAGTGGCTGCCGCAGGTTATCTCAGCCGTTTGCCACAGCCGCCATCGGGCAAAAGATTTGCCATCAACAATACCTTGCAGGTGTATCTGGCTGGCCAGTGAAGACGGATGGAGAGGCTCAAGACTATTCGCCAGATGCGCAGAACTGAATAGCCCCAAGGAGACACCATGAATCATTCGCTTTCTACAGAGACCAGGAAGAGCGCGGCGTTCACACTGATCGAGCTTTTGGTCGTCATCGCCATCATCGCCATTCTCGCCAGCCTGTTGTTGCCAGCGTTGTCGAGCGCGAAGGCCCGGGCTCAACGGATCAAATGCACTGCCCAGATGAAGCAGCTCGGGCTCGGTTTCGATCTCTTCACGATGGATCACAACGACATGTATCCTCCGACGGCTTATGCGACAGGCGATTATCAGTATCAACTGGCCTGGGACGATTATCTTCACAAGTATATCGGAGGGAGTGCGCCCGATGCGGATTTGATGGTGGGCATTTCCGGCGGCATTGCGGATCGCAGCACGATTCCGAAAATCTTGAAATGTCCCGCCGACACAATCCAGATCAGCATTGCATGGGCGACGTTCGGCCAGCGCCGCACCTATGCCATGAACTATGCAGGACCAAATTTCTCCTTGAGCACGGCAACTGCACCCTTGCCCGAACCGACACATGGCGCAGGCATTTATTACAATCTCCGAGGAAGCGCGGCCGGGTCGCTGCCCAGTTGGGAGCCGCGTGGCTACAAAACGAGCGTGGTTGGTGACGCGGCGGGCACGATCCAACTGGTCGAACAACCGGAGGGCGGCAACATCGCCGGCAATGACTGGCCTTCCTTCTCCCAGGGCCCCACCGGACCATCGAATGGTGATCAAACTCCTTTTCAGATTGCTATTGGCGGGCGGCAAAAATGGGGAGAGAAGGCTTATGGACTTCACGGAAAGCGCTTCAATTACCTGTTCTTCGACAGTCATGTGGGCATTCACAAAATCACAGACACCGTGGGCCGCGGAACGACGAACGCGCCAAAAGGGATGTGGACGTTGACAACAGGGGATTGAGCAATCTCAAAAAATCGCCGTGATTTCCCTCTCTGCCTGATGTGGGCCTGGCCAGCGGTGTAACCAAACCTTTCGACCACCGCGAAGATCGGATCGAGAACTCGCAGCCCCGCAAAGATTGGATTCCACACAGAAATAGGGTTTGATGATTCAGTGCATACTGAAAATGCGATCCAGAAGGGTTTTCAAGGAGTCAGGTTTTCACATCGCCCGCGCTATATTTCCTCTTTAGCGGCTGCTGTTTGCAGACTTCCAGTTGTTGTCGCGCTATTCTGGCTGTCATTTGCACCTTTCTCAGCCGCATTTGCCGCCGCCAGAACCACGGACAGCGCGGCTGGCTCACCTGCCGGTGAGGACATTCGCCGGCCGGAAGTGGCCCGCCGGTTGTTCGATACGTGGAAACAACCGTTCAAGCCGTTTCGGATTGCGGGAAACATTCATTATGTTGGCACGGTCGGTGTGAGCTCTTTCCTGATCACCACACCCGAGGGAAACGTCCTGATCGATACCGGTTTCGCTGACACATTGCCACTGGTGCTGACGAACATCACGTCCCTCGGTCATGACTGGCGGCATATCAAGCTGCTTCTCGCCAGTCACGCCCATGTGGATCACGTCGGTGGTCATGCGCGCTTGAAAGAGCTCACCGGGGCGACCGTGTGCCTGAGTGCGGCGGATGCGGCGCTTGCCGCGAGTGGCGGACGCGGGGATTACAGCCCATTCGCACAGGAGGTGATGGTTTACGAACCGGTGAAGGCAGGACGGATCGTGCGTGATGGGGAAACGATTTCACTTGGTGGCGCCAGTCTGACGGCGCATCTCACGCCCGGTCACACTCAAGGCGCGACCACATGGACGATGCGCATTGTCGAAGATGGGCAGCCTATGAATGTCGTCTTCTTCAGCAGCCTGAGCCTGGTGGAAGGGACAAAATTGCGCGACAACGTGGTCTTTCCCGGAATTGTGGAAGCTTACCGTGAGAGCCTTTCCAGACTGAAAACAATCCCGTGCGACATCTTCCTGGCTCCACATGGCGGAGCCTTTGTGCTGGCGGAAAAACTCGCCCGTCTTCAGAGCGGAGAAAGGCCCAATCCATTCATTGATCCCAAGGCGCTGAAGGAGGTCATTGAAGCCACGGAGAAGGCATTGGCAACGCAACTCCTCCTTTCGCCATCAAAAGCCGGCAGCCGCTGAATGGGGCGCGCATCACCGCTCCCGGCATTCAGATGGGGTGTGGCGGTTGTTCCGACGACATCGCTCGGGCTGAAGTTCTTCCTGCCAGCCAACACATGAGTGATCACGGTGTTGCAGAAGGAGAACCAATGGCGGCAAGGATGCCGGCCCTACGCAGGTTTCCCGTGTATTCACAAGTTGGCGGTAGTGGAGCGCGGAACTCATCCCGCCGGACCGTGGAAACGGAGGCCGCGCCGTGTTCTCGTCCGGGCTCTGGAGGACTCGAAGCTCCCTGGGGAATAAATTCGGTGCCCCGGCACCACGCTCGACCACACCCAGTCTTGAGGTCTTCTCGTTACCGGCTTCGGGAGGCGCCGGCAGGTTCTCGTTCCACCTTTGGAGAGTGGTTCACAATGGCGCCAGCTTTACGGTCAAAGATTCGAAGCCGTTCGAGCGCTGGTAGCGCTCCTCCTTTTCGACGTGCTCCTGCGCATCGAGAACAGTGACGCGCCCGACGCGCTCGGTGAGGGCCTGCAACAGACTGCGCACTATCAAGCGCGCATGGGCCGCGCCGAGGCAAAGGTGCGTCCCGAAGCCGAAGGAAATGTGCGGGTTCGGCTTGCGATCGAGACGCACTTCTTCAGGCGCCTCAAAGACCTTCTCGTCAAAATTTGCGGAGGCCCAGCCCAGCGAAACGCGTCCGTCCGCCGGGACGGTAACTCCGTGGACCTCGGTTTCCACCGGGCAGACGCGACCAATGTGCGTGAGCGGCATGAAGACTCGGAAGAATTCCTCGCCTGCGTGAACAATGCGCTTCGGATCCTCGCGCAGATATTCGAGGGTGCTGGGATTCCGCCCGAGATACGCAATGATGGAGGAGATGCTGTGGATGATCGTGTCGCGTCCACCGGCAAAGGTGAGGTTGCCAAATCCCATCATTTCCTCGCGCGTCAACGGGCGCCCGCGAAAAGTCCCCTTGGTGAGAGCGCTGAAAAAATCCTCGCCTGGATTCGCCTCGGCGCGGTCGAATTGTGCGCTCAGATAATCTTCGAGCGCGGTTCCTTTCTTGAATGCGCCTCCCGTCACCTTGAAAACGTGCATGCCCCAGCCGATCCACGTGTCTGCCTCAGACTCGGGCACGTTCAGCAGATAGGTGAGCGCGCGCGACTGCACCGGCAGCGCAAAATCGTTCACGATCTCGACGGATTCCCGGTTCAGCGCCTCTGAAAGTTTCTCCGCGATCAACGCCTCGACCTGTGCGATCATATCGGGTTGTTTGGCCCGTGCGAAGAACGGCTCGACGATGGCGCGATACTCCGTGTGCTCCGGCGGATTGGTCTCGATGGGCAACTGGCGCATCGTTCGGACCGCTTCCTCCGACGGGATCGGCACACGGAAGGGCGCATCCGAGCTGAACGTCTGCCAATCCTTCGCCGCTTTGCGCACGTCTTCATGGCGCAGGATCATCGGCACCATCTCACCCTGAAAAGGGCACTTCAGGACGCCGTCCTTGTTTCGGGCCTCGCGGAAGGGGTCGGGAATGTTGCTCATAGGCTGCTGTTTCCGCTAATTGAAACGGCAGAGTGGCGTTTCAATCAAGAAGCGTGTGGCGACAAAAATGCGAAGCCTGAAGGCGTTAGGCGATGAGCGCCACCGCGCCTACTTCGTCGTGGGCACGGCGGGCGGATTGTGTTTGAGAAGTCTGTCTGCCCAGGCGATGAAGTGTTTCATGTTTGAGCGATCCTCGTGTCCGCCGTCGTGCTGACGCCAGGCAAGTTCTCCATCAAGCAAGTCGGTGTTGACGGGCGGCATCTTCGCGGTGCGGTAATTCTCCTTTTCGCCGGTGTCGCGCGCTCCAAGCAGGCGGAAGACGGGGCCGGCGGCAACCGTGGCCATGTAGCTGCCCTGCTGGTCGAGCCAGTTTGCATCGCCGCGGGCGGGTATGCCATAGCTTATAAAAGTCAGACGAGGCGCACAGAGAGCGATCAATTCGTGCGCGTCCACCGGCAGGTCGCCGGCATTCTTGCTGCCGAAGCTCGACTCGGCGGTGCCGTACTTCAGGAAGTTGCCGGCCATCCAATGATATTCCCCGGAGCCGGTAAGGTTCTCCACCGCTTCACCGAAATTCCGGCGGTGCAATTTTGCGCCGCCTGCGCCCGAGGAACCCACGAGCGCCACTGCAAAGCGCGGATCGAAAGCGAGCGTGACCAGCGCGGCCTTGCCGTACCGCGACACGCCTTCGATGCCGACTTTCTTCGCATCCACGGTGGGATCGGTTTCGAGATAATCCAGTCCTCGCGCGGCACCCCAGGCCCAGGCGCGCAGCGAACCCCAGTCGTCCGGCTTGCGCGGCTGGCCTTGGTTCACGAGGCCGATGATGCCCCTGGTCAATCCACCAGGAGTCCCGCCTCGACCTCCGCCACTGTCGTCCTGAACGCTGCTCGGGTTGAGGGTGGCATAACCCCAGCCGGCGGCGATGAGTATCTCAGTCGATGACGGGCCGGCATTCGTGCCGCCACCGAAAGCACCGAAGCGGTTGGTGGGCGCGAGTTCGCCTGGTCGGCGGGGAAAGCCACTCCCGCCGAAGCCGCCGCCGAACATCATGAGCACGGGCACCGGTCCTTTGGTGTTCGCTGGCGTGACCAGCGTCATCTGAATGCCAACCTTGATCGACGGGCAGGCCGAGTTGTCCACCTTGCCGACAAGTTGCCTGGCCAGCACAGGCACGTTGCCGACCACTCGGTCTGTCGCCTGGGTCGTCACCGTCCATGTCACTTTCGGAACATTTTTCGGCACGCGACCGAAGACCTCGCGCTCGAAGTCCTCCACGATTTCCGGGCGGCGCACCTTCCACCACTGCTCGGCTGTGGTGACCTTCTGGCCGTTCTTCATCAACAGGGGATCTGGCAGGTCGGGGAAGGGATTAGCCTTGTCGGGATCGTAATTGGCTGAGTTGGTCGCGCTGGAGTTGCCGCTCGGACCGGGGCGCAGCCGGGTGATGCCCAACTGCTCCTTCATGTTCTGGTGATCCTGCTGCGTGGTCCAGTTGAACGGCTCGGGAGTTTTCGCGCGGAGAAACGCCGGGGGCACCGCAAGGAACGCAACCGCGAGGAAGGCGGAACGGAAGGACAAATATTTCATAGGCATTGAGACTCTTGGGAACCGCAAAGGGATACGCCTATTTGGCCGGGCAACAAGATCGGAAAAAAGTGCGCGAAGCAGTCCGGCACCGCCACGATTCACTTCGACGGCACCGAGGGTTTCTTGACTTGACTCGCTGCGCCGCCGACAACCCCGGCTGGTCGCGCGTGCGTGGCGCGGACGCCGGTCAGCGAGTCGCCAAGGTCGGCGCGGGCCTTCGCGACTTCCGCTTGCAGGCGGGCGACGATTTCAGGATGCGCACCGGCCACGTCGCGGGTTTCGCCGGGGTCGTGTTTGAGATCGTAGAGCGCCAGCGCGATTTTCTCGACGCGATAACCATGCCGGCTGGCGATGCCGCGAATGCCGGAGACTTCAATCGCCTGCGGTTTCATGTTCTCCCAATTGGACGGCTTGCCACCCTTGCCCGGTACCGCCGCGACGGTGAGATACTCGTGCGGCAGGTGCAGCTTCCAATCGCCGACGCGCACGGCCTGTAATTCCTCGCCGGAGTAAAACCAGAACGAGTCGCGCCCTTTCGCGCCCTTCTCGCCCAGCAGAAACGGCGTGAGGTCCTTGCCGTCGATCTTCGTGGTCGGCAAAGGGGACCCGGCCAGGCGCGCGAACGACACGTAGAGATCCATCGTAGTGACAAGTTCATCAGTGACGCGACCGGCAGGCACGCGGCCTGGCCAGCGCATCACGCACGGCACGTCCACGCCACCGCCGAACGTGGTGAGCTTGCCCTCACGCAGCGGCCCAGCGGAACCGGCGTGTTCGCCATAGGAAAGAAACGGCCCGTTATCGGACGTGAAAACGACGAGCGTGCGCTCATCGAGTCCATGCTTGCGGAGAGCGGTCAGGATTTCGCCCACCGACCAGTCGAGCTCCTGCACGACATCGCCGTAGAGGCCGCGTCCGCTTGTGCCCTTGAACTTCGCCGAGGCGAAGATCGGCACATGCGGCATGATGTGCGGCACGTAGAGGAAGAACGGCTTCTCCTTGTTGCGCTCGATAAACTTCACCGCACGCTCGGTAATGCGCCGCGTGAATTGCGACTGGTCGGGGTCCAGCTCCACGACCTTTTCGTTTTCGTGGAGCGGCAGCGAGGGAATGCCGCGCGTGACGGGATGCAGCGGCCCATTGTCGTTTGAGTAGGGGATGCCGAACCACTCATCGAAGCCACGCCGCGTGGGCAGGAACGGCTCGCGATGACCGAGATGCCACTTGCCGTGAATGGCCGTCGCGTAGCCCTGCGTCTTGAGCAATTCACTGAGCATCTTCTCGCTCGGGTTCAGTCCGGTGGTGCTGGTGTGGTTCAACGCGCCCGCCATCCCGACGCGATTGGCGTAACAGCCCGTAAGCAGCGCCGCGCGCGACGCCGTGCAGACCGCCTGCGCCACATGGAAGCTGGTGAACCGCGTCCCCTCTCGCGCAAGCCGGTCGATGTGTGGTGTCTTGATATCCCTGGCCCCATAGCAACCCAGATCGCCGTAACCGAGGTCATCGGCGAAGATGAAGACGATGTTGGGCGCGGCCCGCGCCGTTTCCGCAGCGCTGGCGGTTGCCACGGAAAAGGCAGCAAGCAAAGCGACGAGGACTATTCTGAGAAGTGGTTTCATGCGATGAGCTCGCTTGATTTGAGCGCGCTACTTTTGCCACTGAGGACGCAAGGTGATGAGCGCGACGGAGGGCGGCAGAAGTTTGAAGGTAAGCTCCGAACCGGTCAGCGCCGCGCCAGGGCGGAGTTCGAACGCGTGCTGATCATCGACAATGCGCAGCTCGACCGCAGTGTTCCCCGCCCACGGCAGATTAGTGAACGACAGCCGCATCTCTTCCCCACCGGACAGATTGGCCACCAGCACAGCGGCCTTCGGATCCCCGGCTCGGATTCCGGCGGCAAGGGCCAACTGGCCGGACACGGCTCCGGTGGTGCGGACGCGGCGCGGCGTGTCGAGCAATTGGGCGAAGGCGAGCATCGCGTGGTAATTGCGCGTGGACGCGCCCACTTCAGTGAAGAGGCCGAACCCGCCAGTCTCGCCATGGTAGAAATTGCACACGTCCACTGGCGCATCTTGCAACTCAAGCAGTCCCGCGACGAGGAATGTTCCGCCGGGCGCGCCGGCCATCTGGTCGGCGGCGCGTTGGCGCGTTTCGGGCGTCGCCTTGCGTGACAGCACGTCCCATGAGTTACCGGGCAGATAATTCCACTCGTTAAGATGGCTTTCGGTTTGCGTGAAGCCACGCGCGTCGAGCACGCGGCGCACGGCGCGGGCGCGCGCGGCGAGTTCGGAAGGATTGTCGGTGTAACAATGCCACGAGAAGAAATCCAAAGGCAGCTTTTCACTCCGGCAGAGGTCGAGGAACGCGGCGCAGAACTCCGATGGCTTCAACTCCGTGCCATGAAACTTGCCATAGTAGCCGAAACCAGCGCCGCCAATTTTGATGCCGGGAAATTCCTTGCGCAGCGCACGAGCGGTCACGCGATACAACTCGAGGAACTGCGCATCGGTGCCGGTCCACATCACGGGGCGATTCTCCGGCTCGTTCCAGATTTCCCAATACCGGATGCCAAAACGAAAGCCGCTGGCCCAGCCCTCGTTGTAGTGGCGCACGATGCCGGCGCATACCGCCGCCCAGCGCGCCGGATCGCGCGGCGGATGCACATGACGCTTCACGGTCTGATGCTCGATGCTCTCGCCGAGCCGGTAGATGATCTCCGCGCCGGTGGCGCGAATGGCGGCGATGTATTCATCCGTCGCACGGAAATCGTAGCTCGCCGGCAGGGACGGATCGGCCTCCGGGTTGGGAAACACCGCATGCACATCCACGATGGCGGGGTTGGGATGATGGCAATCGTGCAGCCGGGTCGAAGGCACGCGAAGTCGCTGGTGCGCCTCGGTCAAGTCAATGAGGCCATTCGCGCTGAGCGGGCCTTTGTTGATACCGTGCAACGCGCGCAGTTCGCCCTGCGCCGCTGCGAAGTCCACCGTGAGGCGGTGTGGTTCAGCAGCGCTTACGCAGGCAGCTTGAAGCAGCAGCAAAAAGCTGATCATGCGGAAGCCCTGTCTCATGGCTCTCCTTGCTCCTACTGCTGCGTGAAGACAAACACGCCCTTCTTGTTGGCCACGATGACGTCGGGCTTGCCGTCCTTGTTAAGATCGCCGGTGGTGACTTGCGTGCCGACGCCGCTGTCGTCGTCGATGCGATGCGGGATGAACTCCGCGCCGCCCTTGCCATCACGTTTGAGCTGGAACCAGTAGAGCACCGGCGCGGCAGCCGGCTCCGCGTCCGCTGAAGGTCCATGCGCCCAACGCCGCTTGCCGGTGACGAGGTCCATCACGCCGTCGCCATCCATATCCACCAGGCGCATCGCGTGGAGCTGGCTGAATTTCACGCCCTGCTTGTTCTCCTCCGGCGTGGTGCCCATGAACTTGTGCTCGATGAAGCTGCCGTCGGTCTTCCGTTCGAACCAGCCGAGCCCAAAGCCATGGGCGTCGTAGCTGGTGATGACATCGTTCCGTCCATCGCCATTCACGTCATAGACGTACATGTGCGCACCACCGCGCGCGCCCGTTGGACCGAAGGGGCCGGGATGAAACACCCAGTCCTTGTCCTGCTTGGTGCTCGCCGGCTGCTCGAACCAGCCATCCTTGGTGAGAACATCCACGCGTCCGTCGCCGTTCACGTCGCCCGCGCCGTAGCCGTGGGTGTAGCGGAAATATTTCTCATCGTTCGCCGGCGACTTGGGTGTGATGGGACGGAAGCGCGCTTTGCTGAGAGGATTCGCCCAATCAATCTCCGCGTAGCCAAGCTGCCCACCGCCCTTGCCTTGCGCGGCGGGCGGCTTGTTCGCGTTGCTGGAATGCACGAGCAACTCCGGTTTGCCGTCGCCATTGATGTCCTTCAAGTCCGGCGACTCGCCATCCGCCACGTCGAAGATGGCGTGCTTCTCCCAGTTCCCAGCCCTGCCCTTCGGATTGATGTAAACGAGCGCCGGTTCACCCGGCAGGCCATAAACGAGGATGTCCGCCCACGAGTCGCCATTGAAGTCATGTGCGTACGCCAGGAAATAATCGGAGTACCCTTTCGCCGGATCATAAGGCGTCTTCGTCGGCCCGCTTGCGTTCACGCTTGGCGGAGTGAAGTTCGCGCGCCGCGCAAAGTCCGGGCCGTACCAGATGGAGCAACCGGCGGTGATATCCATGTGGCCGTCATGGTCGAAGTCGGCCAAGGCGCAGCCCTCGGCGACGAACTCGGTCGTGAGGGTTTGCTTTTTGAAGCTGACACTGGCCGCGTGCAGCGGCAGGGCGGCCAGTGAGACGATCAGAAGCGGAGTGAATTTCATGGTGGTTGGGAGTTGAACAGAAATCTTGGCGCGAGGGAATCGGAGTTTTAGGCGGCCTGGGTCAGAGCATTGGGCTCGTGAATTTGAAGCCCTGTGCAGCGAGGTGATTAACGCGCTTCCAGAGATCCACCGGTTTAGATTGGAACAGTGCAATGATCAGTTCAGGAACCAAAGACTCCCCCATTTATATCCATCGTTGCTCCCGTGATAAATCCGTCGCCTTCGCTGGCGAGGAAAGCCACGGCGCGCGCGACATCCGCCGGCGTGCCGGCGCGGCCCAGCGGAATGCCCGCAATGGTTGCCGCCGCGGCTTCTGCCGTGGTATGCGTATTGTGGAAAGAGGTGCCGAGAATCAAACCCGGTGCCACGGCGTTGACCCGGATGCCGCGCGGCCCGAGTTCTTTGGCCAGCGAACGGGTCCAGGTGAGCACGGCGCCTTTGGCCGCAGAATAGGCCAGCGCACCCGCGTGTCCTCCCATGCGCCCAGCCAGCGATGCGAGGTTCACGATGCTGCTCTGCTGCGCGGCAGCGAGATGCGGCACCGCGTGTTGGATGACCAGCATCGTGCTGGTGAGATTCACGGCGATGATGCGCTGCCAGAACGCGAGGTCCAGGTCTTCGATCTTGCGACGGCCGATCAGGTCTCCGGCGTTGTTCACCAAAATATCCAGTCCGCCCAGAAAGATGACGGCGCGATCGACCAACTCCCGCGCGGCGGTGTCGTTGGTCAGGTCGGCCGCGAAACACTGCGCGCGCACGCCGGTCGGAGCCGCTTGTTTCACCGCCTCGGCGCCCTCGGAACTCTTGTGATAATGAATGGCCACATCGCAGCCCTGGCTCAGCAGTTCTTCAACGATGGCCCGTCCGAGTCCCTGACCACCGCCGGTGACCAGTGCGCGTTTGGATTGGAGCCGATTCATCTTGGGTAAAATCATTCCCCGACGGTGATGGTGATGTCGTCGTTGAACACGGTCGCCCGTGTCATCTTACGGTTGGCGTAGAGGCCCATGTGCGCCCCGGCCAAACCCGGCTCGCCCTGGTAAGGCCCGGTCGAGGCCAACGCTTTGTCCTGGTAAACATGGACTTGTTTCGTTTTGACGTCCACCTCCAGGCGCACCGTTACCCACTTGCCCGGGGGAAACACCGGACCACTCTCGATCTTTTCATAGAACATGCCGGCGCCCGCCGCATCGATCGAGTAGGCCTGCAGTCGATAGGTTCCCGGCGTCCCCACGAGATTCACCATCGCCGAGGGATGAAAGCTCTTTCCGCCGGCAACGGTGGTTTCATCAAACAAGGTCACCAGGTTCAACCACGCGTTGTTGCCATAGGGCCCCAGCTCCGACGGTGCGAGGTCGTCCACCTTGACATCGAAACTGACGGTGATGCTGCCGGGAATGAAGCGGTCGAAATAGATGTCCGGATGCAGGTGGAACTTCTCGGGGTCGGTCGTTGTGAACTCGGGCGTGAGATGACCGGCGAAGATGAGTCCGCGCACAGGCTCCTTCGGGTCAGGCAGGTATTCATAGTGACCCGGAATTGTCGGATGCTGGGAACCCACGAACGTGGCTTCACTGGAACAATCCCCTTTCCAAACGAACGCGGCGCTCGGTGCCGTCACCGCCGCCGCTGTCGTCGGAGCGGGCGCTGCGCTGGTTGCTTTCCGGGCCTGATCGTCCACCGGCAGTTTGATGGTGATGCGTTTCAGCATGATGGGCTCCGTGACGGTTGAGCCATTGCGGTTGAGCTGCAATCCCATCAGCTCGATTTGATTGCGTTGCTTGCCCTGGCGGAAATCCTCCTGCGTCACCGTCAGGACGACGTCTTGTCCCGCCTTATCCGCAAACGCTGTCAGCGGTCGCGGCGTGCCGCTCCACCGGTGATAGCCCGGTTCCCCAGCCTGGATGAAGATCCAAAGATCAAGTTTCCCCTCGTCGAAATATGCCTTCGGGATGTTCAGCACATACTCCGCTTCAAAGCGTTGAAAATCGTTGATCGCGCCGAGAGGCTGAACCAGCGTGACACTGCCGGAATGCCCGGCGGGAATCTGCCCGGGTTTCCATTGGGGAATCAGCGCCACGCCGTCCTTGGCATCATTGACGCGCCGGGTGATATCCATGCTCTCCGCGGACACCCGCGCCGTGAGACCATCGATATTCGCCTGCGTGGTGTAGGTGAATTCATAGAGGGACTTCGGGTTCTTGACGCGCACCACTTTGGCTGGAGGAATGATTTTCGCGGTGTTCAGGTCAATCGCGACGTGGCGGATCTTGATGGGTGCTGAAATTGTGGAGCCCTTACGTTCGAAAATGAAGCTGACCCGTTCAATGGCTCGGAGTTTCTCCAAAGGTTCATGGTAGTCCGGCGCGCTGACGGTCAATTTCTTGTACTGGCCGCCATTGCCGACAAATTCAGCCATCGTGAAGGTTCGCCCGTTGAACAGGTAATCACCCTTGGCTCCGGCTTGCAGCGCAAAGACCAGTTCCAGTTTGCCTTCAGCGATGTATTCCTGGGGCATGCTGATCTCGAAACTACTGACCGACTGGCTGCAGTCCTTCGCGTCAACCAGTTGGTAAAGTTGCAGACGACCGTTTTCAATGTTTCGGACGCCAACATCACTGGACTCACGGTCACTCAGGGACCAGGTAGGGGTCATCACTGCGGCCTGATCGGCGGCGTCATAGGTGATCTTCACCTGCTTCGTTCCCAAATGGACGGTGTCCATAACCCAACGAGCCGGATCGGACATGGAGAGTTCGACAATATCCGCCCTCGCGGTGGCAGAGAGGGTGGTGGCTGAATCAGCCCGGGGCGCGGTAATGCTGAGAGTCAATAATGTAAGCGCAATCAGTGAAGACTGCCTGGCTTTTGGCTTTAGCAACGTGGTCATCATTCCAGGAATTCATGGTTGAGTTTGTCAGAATAGATTTCTCCGCCTGCGCTTGGTTTGGATCATGCCAATCATGCCTCACGGAATTCTGCGGCCTTGCGCCGCTTCCCAGAGCGCATACCAGTCTTCACGTTCCAACACGATGGCGTCGGCTTGCGCTGCGGATTGCAGGCGTTCGAGTTTGTTGGTGCCGATGACCGGCAGCGGCTGACTCGGGTGCGCCAGAATCCAAGCGTAGGCCAACTGTTCCAGCGTCGCGCCGTTGTAGCGGGCAGACATGCTTTTCGCTGCCTCAGCCAGGCGCGCGGCGGCGGGATTGCTGGAATCAAAGATTCGCCCGCCGGCCAGCGGACTCCAGGCCATCGGCAGCACGCCGAGTTTTTCGCACTGATGAAGTGTGCCGTCGTTGATTGGCTCCGGGTGCAACAGATGAAACTCAATCTGGTTTGTCACGAGCGGCTGTTCCATGCGGGCGTTCAGCAGATCAAATTGCGAAGCGCTGTAGTTGGACACACCCGCCGCGCGAATCTTGCCGGTGCGCAATAACTCGTTCAATCCCGCAGCCGTGTCATCGGCGCGCGTCAGCCAGTCGGGGCGATGGACGAGAAACAGTTCGACCTGATCGGTGCCCAGGAAACGCAGGGATTTTTCGACACTCTTGAGGAGGCGCGAGGCCGTGGCGTTGTAATGCGCCGTGCGACGTTCGGGATGGTAGGAGCAAGGCACATAGATGCCGGCTTTGGTAATGAGCTCGAATTTGTCCCGCAGTCCCGGCGACAAGGCGAGCGCCGCACCGAGAACTTGCTCCACCTCGTAGAGGCCATAAATCTCCGCCGTATCAAGGGTCGTGATGCCAAGCTCAAGGCAGGCGTGAAGGCGGCGGTTGATTTCCTGCGCGGTCGGCTTCGTGTCGAGCATCCGCCAGGTGCCATACACCATGCGCGACAATGCCGGGCCGTGCGGAGCGAGTTTGATTCGTTTCATAATCGGCTGGTCGGCTCAATTGGCTTCGGTGTAGTCGCGAAAGGTGGCATGAGCTGCGACCTCTGGGTTATGTGATGTCAGAGCGGCGCCCACCTTGACCTTGCTGGCCAGCGGCAGAACCTGTCCTCCAAACAGTCTCCATGTCTTTCCATCGGTGGATGCGAACGCCGAGAACTGGTTCCCGTGTCGAGCCACTCGCAGCCACGAGTTGGGATAAGCAGCGGGGAATTCCGGTGGGGCCGGCGGCCTGACCGCGGGATAAATCCCCTGACAATCTGCTCCCGCCGCCGTGCGAAATTGAATTTCATACGCACCGAGATTGTTGTTCCGGGGCGCATCGCTCGAGAAAACCAAAAACATCAGGTGAGCACTGTCGGCATCCAGACTCTCGCGAATCATCAAGCCCGCCTTGGAATACAGATGAGCCGGAGTGAAACTCTCGACCCGGACCGCGACGTCGAAGTCGCCGGACATTTCCCGGAAGATGAAATGAAACTGGTCGGCTCGGTTCCAAATGTCCGCGCCGCCCGCGGTTATGTCCCAACCCTTTTCAACCGGCTTCGCGGCGCCAGCCAACTGAGGCGAACCAATATCACGATTGGTGAAGAGCGCGGATAGAGGCACCGGAACGGAGGGTGAGCCGCTGCCGGCAGTTGGTTTTGGCGAGGGGATCATGATTCCAGAAGATCAGGTGAAGTTGATGATGACGGATTTGATCTGGGTGAAGAGGTCGAGGCCATACGGACCTTTCTCACGGCCCCAGCCGCTTTGCTTGAAGCCGCCCCACGGCGAGGCGTTGTCGAAGGCGTTGTAGCAGTTCACCCACACCGTCCCGGCCTCGAGCGCGGCTGCGGCCTGGTGGGCTTTGCGGATGTCACGCGTCCACACGCCGGCAGCCAGGCCGAAGGGTGAGTCGTTGCCCTTCGCAATCGCGTCGGGCAGATCGTCGAACGGAATCGCGCAGACGACGGGGCCGAAAATTTCCTCCTGCGCGATGCGCATCTGATTGTGCACGCCGCTGAAGACGGTGGGCTCGACGAAGAAGCCGTCTGCGAGTGCTCCCGTGCCGGCTTTGCCACCGGCGAGCGCCTGTGCCTTCTCGCTCGCACCGATGTCGATGTAGCCGAGCACGCGCTCCTGCTGCGCCTTGGAAACGAGCGGTCCCATTTTCGTCTCCGCGCTGAGCCCGTGACCGAGCTTCACGCTCCGCGCCATGTCGGCAAGGCGTGCGACGAACTCATCATGGATGCCGCGCTCGACGAACAGCCGCGAACCAGCGGAGCAGATCTCGCCCTGGCAAAAGAAGATGCCCATGAACACGCCTTTGAGCGCGGCTTCGAGGTCGGCATCACCGAAGACGATGTTCGGCGACTTGCCGCCGAGTTCGAGCGACACCTTTTTCAGGTTGCCCGCACTGGCCCGCACGAGCGCGCGCCCGACCTCGGTGCTGCCGGTGAAGGTGATCTTGTCCACGTCCGGGTGGTTCGCGAAGGCCGTGCCGACCGTTTCGCCGAGACCGGTGACAATGTTGAACACGCCATCGGGGAAGCCGGCTTCCGAAAAGATTTCACCAAGCCGCAGGGCGACAAGCGAGGTGTCCTCGGATGGCTTGAGGATGATCGTGTTGCCCGTCGCAAGCGCAGGAGCCGCTTTGTAGAGCGGCATGGTGAGCGGGTAATTCGGCGGCGTGATACCGACAACAACTCCGAGTGGCTCGCGCGTGGTGTAGTTGAGGAACTGGCCGGGCAGCGAGAGCGGGATGGTGTCGCCGAGCAGCTTGGTGGTCCAACCCGCGTAGTATTCGGTCCAGCTTACGGCGGTGCCGACTTCCTTCTTCGCTTCCCAAAGTGGCTTGCCGTTTTCGAGCGTGATGAGTTCCGCGAGTTCATCGCCGTGCTTCTCGATGAGTGCGGCGGCCTTTTGCAGCAGGCGTCCGCGATCATACGGCGTGACCTTCTTCCAGGCCGGGAACGCTCGGCGCGCGGCCCGCACGGCTTCATCCGCATCAGTCGCGGTGCCGGACGGAAACACTCCAAGCACCTTGCCCGTTGCTGGATCAATCGAGGGCAACGTCTCACCGCTGGAAGCCTCCGGCCATTGGCCGCCGATGAGCATCTTGGCGGGCTTGGCCAGAAAGGTCCGCGTCGCAGGCAAGAGTTCAGGGACAGTCATCATGGTGAGTCAAAGTTGGGGTTGATCAAAGTCAGGATAGCCGCCGGTGTCGGTGGAGGGTCCGGGGAAACCGATGCGCTGCCATACGCCCGCGTCGCTGAGGTAAAGCGCGCACACGTCGGCGCGAAGCTGGCGGAAGAATGCCGGTGACTGCGCCCGCAAGCTGGTGAGCAGTTCGTGCATCTGTACGGCATCCAACTCAGTCACCGCTTTGCCGAACATTGACTTCGCGAGATCATGCGCCGCCTTCAGACCATCGACATAGACCGGCGCATACGGGCTGCGGCGCATCCGCTCAGCGATCCCCGGCCCGGCGTGAACCGCTGCCGCGCCCGCGTCGCGCTCATCGGTGGGGATTATCCCATTTGCCAGTGCAGCCAGCGTAGCGATATCCGTGAGAGTGATCGGCGTCTCGGTCATAGCTCAGGTGTTTGACAAAGACACGACGTGGACGCAATATGTCCACATGAAAACAGCGACAGTCAGAGACCTTCGGAACAACTTTGCCGTGCTTGAGGCATGGCTCAGTGATGGTGAATCCGTGTGCATTGAAAAGCGCGGTGAGCCCATCGCAATGCTCACCGCGATGCCTCGAACGAAGCGCAAAACGTCAAAGAAAACCGACTTTGCTGGACGACTGAAGGCAATTTGGGGTGACCGCGTATTCAGTGAAACCGAGGTCATCGCGATGCGCGAAGCAGAATTGGATGGAGAAGAAGGATGATCGCTTTTCCTGATACATCCTTTCTTTGCTCGCTCTACCGGCAGCAGGTGCATTCCCCACGTGTGGTCGCCTACATGCATGCGCTGACGGGGCCGCTTCCTGTATCCAGTCTGCTGCTCTTGGAGTTTCGCCAATCCGTGCGGCTTCAAGCCAGACTCCATGCCAAGGATCGAACCAAAGGTTACCTCAAGCACGATGCGACTCGGATGTTGCAATCGGTGCAGGCCGACCTCGCGTCCAAGGAGATTGAGGTGCTCCCAGTGGACTGGTCGGACGTGCATCAACTCGCCGAAAACCTGAGCGCCTGCTACACCGAGCAGAGCGGACATCGGTTGGCTGACATTCTGCATGTCGCCACCGCACTGCATCTGGGCGCTACGGGGTTTCTGACCTTTGACAACAATCAAAAGTTGCTCGCTCAGGCAGAGGGATTGGTCCTCTCGATTTGAGGGCGCGATCATAGCTCCCCCTTCCTCCCGCATCCGATGAGATGTCCCGCCGCACGGTCGGCGATGGCCATCGCCGTCAGGGTTGGATTCACACCAGAACCAGTGACGAAGACGCTGGTGTCGCAGATGAAGAGGTTATTGACGTCGTGGGACTGGCAGAACTCATTCACCACTGAGGTCTGCGGGTCTTTGCCCATTCGGCATGAGCCCATCGCGTGGGCGCCGTAGTTCAGGCCGATGTGGACTTTCCTCGCGCCAGACGCAGCCAACATCTCCGCAGCCTTGTCGCGAGCGGCGGCAGCGACTTTCACATCGTTGTCGCACCACTCGTAGGAGACGTGAGCCACCGGAAGGCCACGGGCATCACGCAGTTCGGGATCGAGCGTGATCGTGTTGCGCACGTCGGGCAAACCTTCCGCGTGCGCCCACCAGGCGGCGGTATGTGCATACTCGTGAAGGAAATCCTTCAGCTCCTGGCCGAACATCAGGCCGCTGAGATTGCCAAAGGTCACCGGCGTCATCATGTAGCTCAGCAGAATGAAGCCACGCGCATAGTCGTTGGCGGCGCTGGGCTTGTAAAAATCCTGCACCATCACGTGGCCCATCTGCATTCCTTTGAACGCATTCACCGGTTCCTCGAACGTGCCGAAAACCTGCCACGTCGGGTGGCTCATGAAGTTCTTGCCCACCAGTCCGCTGGAGTTGCCGAGGCCATCAGGAAAGGCGCTGCTCAATGACATCAAGAGCAGCCGTGGCGTCTCAATCGCGTGCGCGGTCAGCACGACGACCTTCGCATCGACACGATGCTCGCGACGCTGCGAATCGAGATACTCCACGCCGGTTGCGCGACCGCGCGCCGCGTCGTAGTTCACCCGATGCACGAAGGCATCGCTGATCACGCGTGCGCCGAGGCGTTCGGCTTTCGCCAGATGAGTATTCGCCGCCGTGGCCTTTGCCTCCGTCGGACAACCGGACGCGCACCAGCCGCAATAGATACACGCGGGCCGTCCATCGTGCTCCTGTGAGTTGATCGCGATCGGTGGCGCGAAAGGATGCGCGCCGAGTTTGCGCGCGCCGCGGGCGAGCACTTGGCCATGCCAGTTCAATCGATGCGGCGGCATGGGCAGCGAATACGGCTCCGGTGCGAACGGCCCGCACTCGCCCGCCAGCCCGAACTCACGTTCAACCTTTTCATAGTGCGGACGCAGGTCGTCATAGGCGATGGGCCAGTCCGCACCGACACCCTCCGTCGAGTGGGTGCGGAAATCTTCGCGATGAAAACGCGGCATCACCCCGAGCCACGGCAGGGTGCCGCCACCCACGCCCAGGCCCGCTTTCGGAATGACAAAATCGTTCCCGACGTGGTTGCGCGGCTCCGACCACATGATCTTGCCCGCGTTCGTCTCGGAGTTGGGCAGTGCGTTGTTCCGGCCGAACCTTTGCCCAGCCTCGAGAACCACGACGGACAATCCCTGTGCCGCCATCCGTTCCGCCACCAGCGCGCCGGTTGGACCGGCACCGACGACCACGACGTCGCAGGACTTCAAGGGTGTGCTCATGCGAAGCCTGATTTCATACATTGCAAACTGTTGATCAATGAGAATCGCATGAACCTGAGGCGCCACCCTCTGTTGTCACCGTGTGCGCGGCGAGGGGGATGAGCCGCGCGCTGGCGCGTTCAATTGCCTCGCCGCATGCCAGGCGATAAACAAGGATATCGCTGAGGATTCGCACACGCCGAATCGCTCTGCTTCCAGCATCCGGAAGGACTAAAACCAAAAGCGTACGTCACGTTGGTTGGTGAGGTAAGAGTCGCGCATATCACCAAAGCGACGCCAGGCAACATGCCCATCCACGAACAGGATGTTGCCGCCGGCGGGCCGGTTGTTTTGCATGTGGCCCGCCTTGGTAGGCGTTTTCCCCATGCCCATGCTGTCGCTGGGCGCGTTGAAATTATTTGTGCTAATCGAAGGGATTGCATCTGCGGTCAACTCCATCTCCGTGGGCGAGTTCGTGCCCGTGTCGGTCAAGCTACTGACAAACCGCTTGCCGTACTGGAGCCGGCCGCCGTTCAAGTTCGTCTCACCCTGCCCACCTTGCCCGGCACGTCGGCCGAGCCAGGAGTAGCCGATGATCGCATCGGTGCCGCGGTTCCAGAGCGTATCGTTGTCGTATTTCACGGTGGAGGCGACACCGGGGCAGTAGAGGATTTTGCGCCGGCTGGCCGAACTGGTGGTGGTGGCGGACGAGGAATCGATCAATGCGTTCGCGGTTTCTTTCTTGACGTCCCACAGCCATGTGCCGGCTTCAGTGTGCATGGGCACGAAGTCCCGGTTATCGCCCGCGTACATTTGCACGGAAATTCCCACTTGCCGCAAATTGCTCAGGCAATTGACACGGTGTGCCTTTGCTTTGGCCTGGCTGAGCGCAGGCAAAAGCATTCCGGCAAGGATCGCGATGATCGCGATGACAACAAGAAGTTCGATGAGCGTAAAGGCTTGACGGCGATTTGTCCGGAGTGCCTTGGGGTGCGTAACAACGGCTGGCTCGTACATTCGATGGGTAAATTGGTTTTGTGCTTCGTGCATATCGCGACCATGCCCCAGAACCTGATCGCAAGAATAGAGCGCCAGCGTCAAGTTTTGGAAGAATCGCGTCACGCTCCGGAACGGGTCCGGAAGCGTTCACGATACTCGCGTGGGGTCATCGCGGTTTCGCGCCGGAACTCACGGCCAAAGTGGCTTTGATCGCAAAAGCCATGTGCGGCGGCGATGTCGGCCAGCGTCCGTTCTGAATAAACCAGCGGATGACAGGCGAGTCGCACACGCACCCGACGGAGATACTGCTGCGGCGCGAGCTGAAACGCCTCGCGAAACCGGCGCTCCAGCACGCGCACCGACAAACCGGCGTGCCGCGCCAGCGTCGCATTATTCAGCGGCTCCGCGAGGTGCTTGCGCAGAAATGACACCGCACGCGCCAGCGTCGCGTCCGCCGTAGCGGGGAGTTCGACGTCCTTAGCCAGTGGCCGCGCCACACCCGCCGTGCCCACGATGCGTCCGCGCGAGTTGCGAAGCGGCACCTTGTCCGTCACGCACCAGACGGCGGTGTGATCAAAACGCCCCACAAGCTCCACGCGATTTACAATCGTCGCGCCCTTGAGCACCCGCTCATCGTCGAGGCGGAACTGCGTGGCGATGTGCGCGGGCGAAAGGTCGAAGTCCGTCTTTCCCTCCGCCTCGGCGAACGACGAAAGCGAGTAGTTGAGCAGGCAGGCACGATTCATTGCCCGGTAGCGACCTTCGTGATCTTTCACCCAAAACTGCACTTCCTCGATGCAGTCGAACAACGCCATAAATGCTGCTGCCGGCCCGAGCTGGGATCGGGGGAGCAGGGCAGGGGTAACATGGTGGTTCACGACCGAAACGATACTTCAAGTAACGCGGTCATGGCGAGACCGTTGCTGCATTCGGCGGATCAGCGTACGGCACTGCCAGAAAATCCCTGATGCTCCTCAGTGAGGTTCGTGTCAGAGCGCTCGATTAAAAGCGATCGCCGGTCAGCGATGATTCATCTCCAGCGAGCTGGCATGTGATCGGCCTCTTTTTTTCTTAGGCTCCCACCTGCTTCTTGATCGCTTCGCAGATTTGCCTGCTCCAGTGTTCCAGCACGGTCTGATCGCGGCCCTCGATGAGCAGCCGCGCCTTGGGTTCCGTTCCGGAGTAGCGGAGCAACACCCGTCCGCCATCGGGCTTAACCGCGGCTTCAGCCTTTGCGACGAGATCCTGGACGCCTGCGAGCTGATCGAAGGGCTTTTTCTCCCGGACCTTGACGTTGGTGACGAGCTGCGGATATCGAGTCCAGCATTGTGAAAGTTTCGAGAGTGGCAGTTCGCGAGTCTTCATCATTTGCAGAACCTGCAAGGCTGCGATAAGGCCGTCACCCGTCGAGCTGTATTCGGCAAATATCAAATGGCCGCTCTGTTCGCCGCCCAGATTGTATCCGTGCCTGAGCATTTCATCGATCACGTTTTTGTCGCCGACGGCGGTGCGGACCACTTTGCCACCGGCGGCGTTGACGGCGACATCCAGGCCGGCATTGCTCATGACGGTGGCGACGAGTGTCTTGTGGTTGAGCCGGCCTTGATCGAGCATTCCCAGTGCTGAGATCGCCAGAATGTCATCGCCATCGATCAGGTTCCCTGATTCGTCGCAAAGAAGAACGCGGTCTGCATCCCCGTCGTGGGCTATCCCAATATCGGCGCGGAACTCGTGAACCTTCTGGCAAATCTGCCCGGGGTGCATCGATCCACAGTCCTGATTGATGTTGGTGCCGTCCGGTTGATTGCCGAAAACGATCACCTCGGCCCCCAGCTCTCTCAGGACGCATGGGGACGCCTTGTAAGCTGCTCCATGCGCGCAATCCAGAACGATGCGCATGCCTTCAAGCGTGAGTCCCTTCGGGAAGGATGCCTTGGCAAATTCGATGTAGCGCCCGAGGGCGTCGTCGATGCGAACCGCTTTTCCAATCTCGCCGGCTGTCGGGCGGATCGTCTCGATATCTCCGCTGAAGACCAGTTGTTCGATCCGGCCTTCGATGTTGTCGTCGAGTTTATAGCCGTCGGCGCGAAAGAACTTTATGCCATTGTCATCATACGGATTGTGAGAGGCGGTGATGACAATGCCTGCATCCGCCCGCAGGCTGCGCGTCGCATAGGCGACACCAGGAGTTGGCAGCGGACCGATGAACAGCACATCCACACCCATCGAGAGGATTCCGGACGAGAGCGCGTTTTCGAGCATGTAACCGGACAGTCGGGTGTCTTTTCCGATGACGATCTTGTGCCGTCCGCGGGCGCGGGCAGGGTGGAGACTCTTGAAGACATGAGCCGCGGCGCGCCCCAGTTTCAGAGCGGTCTCGGCTGTCACGGGTTCGATGTTTGCCGTTCCGCGCACGCCATCCGTGCCGAAGATTTTCTTGGATCCACTCATGGTTTGTTCTGTGCGGCTGCTGCCGCTTGTTTGTTGGGTCCGATTGGCTCTACGAACACGGCCTTGGGTTCAACCCGCAGCACTTCCACTTCGTCGGCCGCATTCACGAGCACCACACGGGTTAACCCCGGAACATTTGGCGCTTCCGTCAGGTTGACGAACACGGCCAGTCGTTGTCGTTCGAGATTTCTCATGCCTGCCGCCGTGGATCGAAGTACCACATCGACCGTCGGTGGATCAATGCGGAAAGTCCGTGAATCACCCGGCACCAGAAGCACCGCGACAGTCTGGCCGGGTACAATCTTCGTGAGCCCTCGAGCGGGGTCGTTCCAAATCGACAGTTCGATGGCGAACCACGCGAAAACGGCGAGTACGAGGGCCGCCAGCTTCCAGCGGAGATTCTCCACGATGTAATCACGCCATGCCATCACTTGTTAAGCATGGTTTGGGGCGCGGGGGCGGCGGAGGGTGGCGCGGCTTCCCGGCCTTGTTTCCAGGTGCGCAGCCGCTCCAGAAGCCCCTGTGATTTGTTGCCGGTCACCAGCACGGAGGTCAGGAACGCGCGAAGTTCCTCGATGCTCAATCCCCGGACAAACTGCCCTTTGTAGGCGTAGGAGATCGATCCTGTTTCCTCGGAGAGCGCCACGACTACGGCGTCCGTTTCATCACTCAATCCGATCGCCGCGCGGTGTCGTGTTCCCAGGGACTTGTTCAGATCCTGCCTCTGGGTCAGCGGAAAGATGCACGCGGCGTAGGTAATCTTGTCCCCCTTGATGATCACTCCGCCGTCATGAATGGCGTTGTTTGGAAAGAAAATGGTTTCCAGCATTTCGGGCGTGGCTTCGCAGTTGACCACGATGCCCGATTCAACGGCGTCCTGAAGCTGGATGGATTGTTCAATGGCGATGAGAGCGCCGATACGGGCTTCCGTGAGGCGTTCAGCAGTCTTGACGATCACTTCAATGTTCTCCCGCTGTTCGTGTGCCGTGTTGAACAGTGGAAGATTTCCCAATTCTGCCAGCATCCGGCGCAGCTCCGGCTGGAAGATGACCAGGACGGCAATGGCCAGCACGGTCATGAAGTACTGGAGCACGAAATAAAGCACTTCGAGTTTGAAGACCCGCGTCAACACCGTGACCGCGAGCAGAAGTGTGAAGCCAATCACGACAGGCCATCCGCGGGTGCCCCTCAGGAACATGAAGGTGTAATAGAGCACCACGGTCAGGGTGGTGACCTCGACCATGAACCTCCACAGCATCTGCACGTTCAGATCCATCAAATTTAACCCGCCAGCAATCGCTCCGTTGTTCGAACCGCATCGAGAGTTTCCACAACATCGTGTGTGCGGACGATTTGAACACCTTGTTGCACCGCCCAACAGACACACGCCATTGCCGCCGGCAAACGTCCGGCAACATCCGCACCGCCGGTGATACGGCCCAGAAAAGACTTTCGCGAAACTCCCAGCAGCAATGGGCGCTCGAATCTTCTAAAAGCCTTCAAGTGGCGCAGCAACTCCAAATTGTGTTCTATCGTCTTTCCGAAGCCGATTCCAACATCCAATATCATCTGCTCCGGCATAACGCCCGCCTCCGTGAGCTTTGACATTCGTTCCTCGAAGAAGGAACAGACCTCTCGGGTCACGTCAGCATAACATGGGTTCAATTGCATCGTGGCCGGCGTCCCCTGCATGTGCATCGCGACATATCCGGCGCCGGTGCCTGACGCCAGGCGCCACATCGACGGATCGGTCCGGTTTGCCCCGATGTCGTTGATGATGCTCGCTCCGGCCACAAGGGCGGCGCGAGCGACTGCGGGCTTCTGAGTGTCGATCGAGATTGGAACTTTCAGTCGGCCCGACAGCGCTTCGATCACTGGCAAAACGCGCCGGAGCTCTTCCTGTTCGGAAACCGGCGTGGCATTCGGACGCGTGGATTCACCGCCGATGTCGATGATCTCCGCGCCTTCCGCTTCGAGCCGAAGAGCGTGATCGACAGCTGCTTGTGGATTGAAGAATGCGCCACCATCCGAAAAGGAATCCGGCGTCACGTTGACAATACCCATTAGGAGGGCAGGGCGGGGGAACCGGAATTCAAATTGACGGGCTCGAAAGATCATTGCTGCTTCCGCCGGATGCGCTGGCTAACGAGTAAAGTTCCAAACATTGCCACCCGGCGATCATGGGTTCAGTTTTTGAGATTGCGCAACGATTGATATATCATCATTCATCCGGACAATTCGGTCCTGCGACAATCTCCTGAGATTCGATGAGAGGTTCCGTGCGCGAACGTGCTTCAAGAAACACCTTCAGGTCCGCCGCAGACTTGCCGCCAAATCCTGGAACTTCGGCAATTTGTTCAAGCGTCGCGAGGCGCAGCCGCTGGATGGAACCAAATTTCTTCAGCAACGCCGCCTTGCGCTGTTCTCCGATGCCGGGGAATTCGTCGAGGATGCTCTCCGAGATTTTGCGGAGCCGGAGCTGCGCGTTGTAGGAGTTCGCGACACGGTGCGATTCATCGCGGATCCGCTGAAGCAGCTTGAGAGCGCTGTTATCCTGATTCAGGCGCAGCGGTTCGGATTCGCCGGGGCGGTAGATTTCCTCGAACTCTTTCGCCAGGCCGATGATCGCGACATGGCTGAGTTTCAACTCCGCGAGTTCAGCGCAAGCCGCCCCGAGCTGGCCCTTGCCACCATCGACGACGATCAGGTCAGGGAGCGCCAATGGTGACGAGGCGCGAGATCGAGCTGAATTTGCCCTGAGCGCGGCAGACTCTGCGGGATCATTCATCATCTTGCGCAATTCGCCGGGAATGGCCCTCGCATCTTCATCGAGCGGAGCATTCCTTTCAGCGGGCGTTTTTCCTGGGATTGCCGCCGCTTCACGGAGCAGGCGGGTGTAGCGCCGCCGCACCGCTTCCGCCATGCACGCAAAATCGTCCTGGCCTTTGACCGACTGGATGCGCATCCGCCGATAATTCGCGCGATCAGGCCGGCCATGTCTGAACGCCACCACAGACGCGACCTTCAGCGTGCCGCTGATGTTCGAGATGTCGAATCCTTCGATGCGTTCGGGAGGGGCCGCGAGGCCGAGAACGCGCGCCAGCTCCGCATTGTCCTGATCCGGCGTGACCGAAACGGGAAGGTTCCACGGCGTTCTGGAAAAGCGCGTGGTCTTCTTCGTGGTCGTGCGGAGATCGGCGAGTGCGTCGCGGAACTGCGCCGCCTTTTCATAATCCTGCGCACCGGCGGCCTTGCGCATCTCCGCTTCGAGCTGCTGTTCCATCTCGCCCGTCTGGCCTTCCATAAATTCACACGCAGCAAGCACCTGTTGTTTGTACTGATCCTGCGAGACATTGCCGATGCACGGCGCGGTGCAAAACTTCAGATTGCCATAGAGGCAATGCTTGTAATCGTGCTCGCCGGGAGTGAGTGGGCGGCAGCCGCGGAGATTGAACTTCTTCCGCGCGATCATCAGCGTGCCCCGAAGCGCCGATGAGTGGGGGAACGGACCGAAATAAACCGCGCCATCGTCCTGGCGCAATCGAGTGAGTGTGAAGCGCGGGATGGGATCGTTCATGTTCACCTTGAGCATCAGGAACCGTTTGTCATCGCGGAAACTGATGTTGTAGCGCGGCTGGAATTCCTTGATCAATCGCCCCTCCAGCAGCAGCGCCTCGGGTTCGCTGCGGACCACATGCACATCCAGATCATGGATGGCCTCGACGAGCGCGTTGAGCTTGAGATCCCAGCCTATGCGGCGCGACGGATGGAAATACTGGCTGACCCGCTTGCGGAGATCGCGCGCCTTGCCCACGTAAATCACCGTCCCGAAGCGATCCTTCATCAGGTAAATGCCAGGCCGGTGAGGCAACTGGCTCAACTTGTTCCGAATGTGCTCCGTCGCGGGCATGAACGGAGCCTACCGCAGAGTGCGCCCGGCTCCAAAAGCAAAAGACGGCGGAATCTGAGAAGTCACGGCTGTGACAAAGTCATTGGAGAAAACAGTTGAGAGTTGAATGGCCATGGCGAGCATCTGATTTCTGGTGAATTTCGGTGGTTCAGCGACTTCAGGAAGGGCAAGGCTTGAGGTTTTTGAACGCCATCACCAAGCG
>SXGT01101221.1_pt1 | contig 51463 bp, 31 predicted proteins | sample 3176221 | NCBI WGS metagenome assembly SXGT01 (sample SAMN11356862, study PRJNA531348) | freshwater metagenome | isolation source: freshwater sample F1-120 | place: China: Fuxian Lake, Yuxi | collected 2017-12-25
GAAGGCGCTCATGCTGTTCCTCATGGGCCGCGCGTAGGCGTTGGCGACCGCTAGCGGCGCCGCATGGTGACTCGGTGCCGCAGCGGGATGTCGGCGTGCGTCGTCGTCTCGCCATCGGGCCACCGCACCTCGATGGCCACGTGGGTGTCTGTCAGGGTCGCGTCAAAACCAAAGTAGAGCTCCGGAGCGGAGGAGCCGTACAGGCCGTCGCTCCCCGGCGCGAGCCACCGCGTCTGCACGCGCCCACCGGCCGCGACGCGCACCCGGGCACCCACGCCATAGCCGTTGGGGCCCCGATCGTCGAGGCGCACCGTCAGGGTCGGCGCACTGGCGGCGCAGCCATTGAGATAGACGTACGGGCGCTCGGAAACGACCGCCACCACCAGGTCCGGAAAGCCATCGCGATTGAGGTCGCCCACCACCGGCGAGCGGCTCATGCCGGGGCCCCCGACCCGCGCGGCGTCCGTCACGTCCTGAAAGCGTGCCCCGCCCTGATTTCGCAGTAGGACGTCCGGCTGCAGCTTCTGGTTGAGCGGCGTCCCTTCCGCAAAAACGCCGGTTGTGTGCCAGCCGTGGGCGACGAACAGGTCCTCCCAGCCGTCCATGTCCGCGTCGAAGAAGACGGCGCCCCAGCCGACGTCGTGCGCGTCGGTCAGCGAGTCGGCGTGCAGGTCGTTGGTCACGTCCGAGAACTGGAAGGGTCCGTCGTTCCGCAGGAGCGCATTCGCGGTGTGTCGCATGGTCGTCACGTACAGGTCGACGTCGCCGTCGCCGTCGAAGTCCGAGAACGCGCCGCCCATGGCGGAGATCGTAACGTCGGCGTGAGAGCCGTCCGACACGTCGGTGAGCTTCAGCGCGCCGTCGCCCGCCGCGAGGCCGTCATTGCGGTAGAGGCGGCAGCCAATCTGGCGCGTGTCGTTGGGGTCGATGCCGAGCTCCGCGGGGGACCACGCGTCGTTGACCTCGTAGAGATCGAGGTCCCCGTCGTCGTCGAAGTCGAGCAGCGCCACGAGCCACGTCTCGTCGTCGACCTTCTGCTTCGGCAGCCGGTCGCTGACCTCCTCGAGCACACCACCACCGCGGTTGAGGAAAAGCAGCTCCGGTGCCGGGATGCCCGGAGAGCTCTCGTCATAGCTCACAGTGTGGTTGCCGATGAACAGGTCCAGCCAGCCGTTGCCGTCCAGATCGCCGACGGCGACCGAGTAGGTGTTGAGGAGGCCGTCGAGCTGCGCCGAGACGATCGGGTGGGCCGCCACAAAGCGACCGAGTCCGTCGTTCTCCAGCCAGGCGTTGCCGTCGGCTGGCGAGACCAGCGCGTCGAGATCCCGGTCGCCATCGACGTCGGCCAAGGTGACCCGCAGATCGTTGGCGGCACCCGTATCGACGACGTCGACGACTGTGGCCCGCAACGTACCGGGGTTGGCGCCGCGGCTCAGGTAGACGCGGTCCGGGCCGCTGATGTTGGTGAGATACAGGTCCAGCAGGCCGTCACCGTCCAGGTCGCCCAGCCCCGCGCCGGCGTAGTCGCGCACCTCACCCATCTCGGCACCGCTCGAAGCCCCGTTGTGGGCGAACGTGATGCCCACGGCCTCCGCCGACTCGGTGAAGGTCCCGGGCGGTGGCGCACCGAGGCGGCACGACGCGAGCGGCTCGGCCAGGACGGTGATGCCTGCGCCGGCGGTCGGCACGTTGGTCGTCGCGCGGCACGCGGCGAGGGACACCGCGAGCAAGACGGAGACGAGAGCAGGGGCAGGTGAAGCGCGCACGTCGCGTGGTTTCTACCAGAAAGCGTCGGCTCCGCGCCACGCCCCGCAAGGTCGAGGCGCGACTGGCGCCTCCCCCGTAGCTCCGATAAGCTCGCCGCCTGTGAGGCAATGGATTCAACCCGTGCTCGTCGTTGCGGTCCTCGTCGCCGTCGGCCTGGGCGTGCGCTACTTTCTGGCGGCCCGGGGTGCGACCGGTACGGTCACGGGCGGTGGCGGCGCGACCGCGGGCAGCGTGCCCATGGAGCCCGAAGAGGATCGCATCGATCCCGATGCGCCGAACGACTGGGAGGAGACCCGCCACCCATTCCTGGGCTACCCGCCCGAGCCCGCGCCGCGCGACGAGATCGTCATCCGCTTTCCCAAGGCCCGCGCGTCGTTTCCGTTCGATGACGTCATCACCGTCGCCGAGGCGGAGGTCACGCTGGGCGACGACGCGCTGCCGTTCGCCGGTCCGGCCCATCGGGTGCGAGTCAAGGCGTTTCGCATCGACCGCTACGAGGTCACCAACGAGCAGTATCGGCGCTTCATCAAAGCGACGGGCCACCGGCAGCCCGAGCTCGCCGACGACTTTGCCCAGGACTTCTCCTGGCGCGACGGCAGCTTCCCCACGGGAACGGGCGATCGTCCCGTCGTCCTCGTCTCACAAGCCGACGCGCGCGCCTATTGCGCCTGGGCCGGAAAGCGCCTGCCCACGGAGAGCGAGTGGGAGCGCGTCGCGCGCAGCAAGGGCAGCCGGCGCTACCCTTGGGGCGACACGTGGGATGGGCGTAAGGCGCACACCGCCGAGCGGCTCTCGGGTCCGCTCACGAGCCTCGACGCTTGGAAGGCGTTCCAGGCACAGTCTGAGGCGGACGTCTCCGCGCTGCCGTTTCAGGTCGGCAGCTACCCGGAGGACGTGAGCGAGGACGGTGTCTACGACCTGCACGGCAACGTCGCCGAGTGGACGGACTCCCCCTTTGCGCCGCATCCCGGGGGCGATTCCAAGGCCAGCCCGCTCTTTGGCGACGAGAACATCGTCGTGGTCAAAGGCGTGAGCTTCGCTTCTCGCGACTACGCCGCACCGGCAGCCGCGCGCTGGCCCTATCAGCGCAACACGTTCCTCGACCACGTCGGGTTTCGCTGCGCCGGAGACGCCCGCTAGCCTGCGACGAGCGGCCAGGTACGCGCCTGCCTCGACCCCTCGTGCCGAGCCCCTGCGCACACGGGGGCTCACCTTGAATTCACCGTCGTGATCTCTAGAATACGACACGGTGCTGCCTCTCGCCGCGATTCTGACGACCTGCTGCGTGGGAGGGCCGCGCTTCGAGGACGTGACCGTACGCGCCGGCATCGATCCCCAGCGCGTCGGCGATGCGACCGTCGCCATTACGGGCGGTGCGGCTTGGCTCGATTGGGATGAGGACGGCCATTGGGACCTCATTCTTACCGGTGACGCCGCTGAACTCACAGTCTACCGAAATTTGGGACCGCCCGACTGGACGTTCGAGGACCTGACCCAGCACAGCGGCCTCGCCGGCATGCATGGGACCTTTGGGCTGGATACTCTACGCTTCGCAGACGGCTCTTTGGGTCTCGTCATCCTTCAAGGGGGTGCCTTCGGACCCGCACGGGCGCGCGTCTTTCGGCAAGAGGCGCCTGCCGACGAGTTCGTGGAGCTCGGCGCCTCGAATCCCGGCGCCGACGCCTTCTCCGTGACCCACGGGGACCTCGACGGTGACGGAGACCACGACCTCGTCGTCTCGACCGTGGCCGCCTGTCCTCATGCGCCCAGCGAGATCAATGCTCTTTTCAGATTGGATGACGATTGGGGAGTTTTTGTCCCTCACAATGGCGACGGATGGCCTGCGCCCGGCTGTCTCCCAATTGTGATGGTCACAGACTATGACGACAATGGTATCCCGGTAGTCCTGTCTACAAATGACTATGGAGTCGTTCATACCCCGACGCTCGTGATTCGACCGACTGGTATCGACCGTTCGTTGCCCGCGGTGTACGGCATGGGCATCGCCGCCGGAGACGTCAACGGCGATCTGAAGACCGACTACCTGTTTACGTCGATTGGAGACGACGCGCTGTGGGTCAGCGGCGCGCAAGGGCGAGCCAATCGGGCCGACGAGTACGGTGCGGCCAACGGTTGGGGCACGGAGTGGCCGCGCTACAAGTGGGGTGCGGCGTTTATCGACGTGGATCTCGACGGTGACCTCGAGCTGTTCGTCACCGCGGGACATCAGCTCGAGGGAGGACCGTATCAGAGTGATGAGAAGCAGCGCTCGATTCTGGTCGACAACGAGCAGGACGTCGCGGCGGATGCCGGAGTCGCGACCGAGACCTCCGATCGCGCCGTCGCAGTCGCGGACTACGACGAAGACGGTCGGCCGGACCTGCTCGTTGGCAGCATCGAGCGGTGGTACCTCTTTCGCAACACCACGGAGGTAGCGGGCGCCCATTGGTTGAGCCTGCGCGTCGAGGACGCGCCCGGTGCCCGTGTCCTGATCACGTGCGGCCAACGCGTCTGGCAGCGCGAGTGGACTGGGGGTGTCACTGGCGTCGCGCCGTCACCGGAGCTGTACGTGGGCCTCGGTGCGTGCGCTGGTCCTGCGACCGTCCAGGTCCGGTGGCCGTGGGCCGGCGAGACGACGCTCTCGAACGTCGCCGTCGATGCGCGGGTCTCGATCGCCAAACCGGAGGTCGTGACGGTCGAGCCACAGAGTGTCCCGCCGGGCGGAACCTACACGGTGACCTACCGGGGTCCGGGGACCGCCACGAGCGTGGGAGGAGTGCCGCTGACCTCCGACGGTTCAGCTCACATGGCGACGTTCACTGCGCCCGCGACCGCCGGCGAGCGCCGCATCGAGGTCGTCGTCGACGGCAAGCTCGTTCCGCTGCGACCGCGCCTCAGAGTTGGTGGAACGGAGCCCGTTCGACTCGTGTACGACCCGGATCCCCCGCGAGTCGGACTAAGCACGCGCGTGACCGTGGTCGGGAAGACCAACGGCAAGTCCGGAATCCACATCGTGTCGGGGGGCGACCCGCTCGACGTCGGACCGGAGCTGCGGATGTCGGGATCCGTCGTCCTTCTGCCGAAGGGCGGTCCGCTGGTGCTCCAGCCGCTGGAAGGCAATCAGCCGTTGGGCGCCCCGATCACGTGTCTTCCGATCGAGTCGGTCGATCCGGAGCGGTCCTACTTCGAGGTGACGCCCCTCGCCGACGGTCAGTTTCGCCTGTCGAGTCGTCTGATCGACACGTTTGGCCGGGTCGTTGTCCCGAGCGCGCAACACCTGGCCCTACTTCGAGACGGGGTCGACGATCCGGAGGCCGCCTTCTTCCTGTCCCCCGAGGGGGACGTGGTCGTCGAATTCTCCGGGGCCCAGGCCGTCGGCCTCCGTGCCAACGGCGTGACCCTGAAGCAGTCGGCTTCCGTCGCGGCTCCGGGACCTGTCTCGCCAGCTCGGAGTTTGCTCTTCTCCCTGTTCCCGACCGCGCACGCCGATGGGCAGGACGTCGTGTCCATGTTGCTCTTCCTGGCCGACGAAGGCGGCCGGGTCTTGGACCTCCCGGAGGACCTGGAGCTGACACTCGATGGCCTCACCCGACTCGACGGGTGGACCCCCGTCACGATGGGACCGCGGCGCTACTTCATTACGCGGCTGCGGACCGACGACCAACCCGGTGTGGCGACCGTTCGGGTCCTGGGGCTCACCGCGTCTGTCGTCAAGCTCGCGTCGTGGCACGCCGAGCCTTCTTCGGCGAATACGACCCTCACGCTCTCCGACGATGGGCTGCGACTCGTCTGTATTCCCCGGGACGCCCGTGGCCATCTCGTCGGCAGCGGCGTCGACGCCGTCGTGACGTCCCTGAACGCGACGTCGCAGCCGCCATCGCGAATGGAGTACGACGGACGCGGGGGATATGTTCTGGCGACTCGGGGAGGCCCGACCCGGGTACGGATCGACGACCGGTTCGACCTGTTCATCGGCCTCACGGAGCCTCCGTCCGGCTGCGCGACCGCGCGTGGCCGCCCCGTACCGACCGTGCACGTCTGGGGATGGCTTGGCTTCGCGCTCGCAACTCTGGCGATGGCCCGTCGAACGCGACGTAGAGCGTCCGTAGCCAACGGTGACGCATCCGCGTCCCGCCGCGCGTGACGGACGTCAAGCAACCGACGTCTAGTCGGTCGCGTCCGCAGCGCAGCGAAAGCCGATGGTGCTGTCCCGGTGGTTCGTCGGGTACGGGAACCGCGCCGCCGACGGAGCCGCGAAGTCCCGATTGCCCGTGCTGCACCCCCGCGCGACGCGTACGCCAGGCCTGCCGTAGAGCGCGCTCGCCTTGGGATCACCGCCCTCATAGGGCTCGAACGCGCCGTGCACCCACTCCGCGACATTGCCATGGAGGTCAAAGACGCCGTAGGGCGATTTGTCCTCGGGGAACGAGCCCGAAGGCAACGGCCGGGCCTCTGCGTCCGGCGGGCGTGAATCCACGAACTTGAGGTATTCCGCCGGTGTCGCGAGCGGCCCCGACAGACGCAGTACGGTGTTGGCCTTGCGGCTGTCCCACGTGTTGCCCCAGGGCCACGTGTTGCCGCTCGGTCCGCGCGCAGCCTTCTCCCACTCCGCCTCGGTCGGAAGGCGCTTCTTGGCCCAAGCGCAGTAGGCAGCTGCGTCCTCTGCATCGACCAGGACCACGGGCTCCTTCTCTGTACCGCGAATCGGCTTGCGCTCTCGCCAGCTATACAGACGAGCCCACGGCTCCATCAGCTGCGGCGCCCGATGCGTCGTGCCCTCGATGAACTTGTGATAGCGCTCGGTCGTCACCTCATAGCGGTCGATCTTGAACGCCTTGACAAAGACGCGCCGCCGAGGGCCCGCGGTGGGAATGGCGTCGTCTCCCATCCACATATCGCCGGCCGGGATGGTCACCATGTCATCGAGCGGGAACTGAGCCGTACCGCGCGGGCCGTTGGTCTTGACCTCGGCCGTAGGCGTCGCGTCCTTGGGATACGGCAGCTTGGGGTGGTGCTTCTCCTCCCAGTCGAAGTCCGAGCCGTCCTCCGTTGGCTGGTTGAACTCGTCGGCAGGGCGCGCTCCCGGGCTCGACTCCGCCGGGGTCGCCGCGGGACCGCCGCCTGGGCCACCGCCTCCCGTGGCCGAAGGCTGGGTCCATTGTTCGGTGCCTTGTCCTTCGGCTGGCGTCGCCGAGCGCTTGAGAATGACCGCTCGAACAGCCACTCCGACCACGATGAGCCCGACCACGACGGCAAGAGGAGTCATCCATTCCTTGAGCGCGTTCACGGGCGCACCATAGCACATCGCGCCTGTGCGCGTGGGTCGCGGAGCCTACCGAGCCTGCGGCGATGCCAACGGTTCATACGTACACGGGTCATCGCGCTGGCCGTGGCAGAAGCCGAAGGTGTTCGGGTCGCCGTCGTCACACGTCCGGCCGTCCTGGTAGGTGCAGTACCCCTTCGCGTTGCAGTGGCCGAGGACGCACCAGCCATCCGCAAGGCAGTCGGCATCCGACTGGCACGGGACGCAGTCGTCGATGAACGTGCCCCAGCACGCGCCGCCGTCCGACGGCATGCAGTAGACGCGGGCGCACGGGTTCCCGAGGTCGCAGTCGGCGTCGGTGCGGCAATGGCAGTCCTGGTTCTCGTCGAGGACGCAGCCCACCCGGGGGTCACACTGGGCGACGCACGCGTCGTCGTGGTGGCAATCGAGCGGGCGACCGACACAGTGGCCTTCGGCGACGGCGTAGGTGGTCCAGCACTTGTTCGTCGTCCCGCAGGGCGTACCGTCCGAGGGCAGATGGACGGTCTCCCCGGTCTCGCTGTGGCAGAGGTCGACCGTGCTCGTCGCGCCATCGCTCGGCGGCGGCGCGACGCAGGACGGCGGGGTCCGGGTCCACGTGTGGATGCAGGCCCGGAGCGCATCTGAGCACACGTCGCGCGTGTCCGGGTTGTCGTCCAGACAGAACGGCACCTCTTCAGTGACGCAGACGGTGCCCGTGCAGATGGGCCACAGGCAGTAGGTCCCGCGGCAGTCCTGGTCGCCGGTGCACGGCAGGCACTGGCTGTGGGCGACCTCACGCCACTCGCAGAAGCCGCGCCGGCAGGGCCCGGCGAAGCAGCGGTCCCCGAGGCGTTGAATGCAGTCGGTGTTCCTCTCGCAGCGGCGCGCATCGTCGAGTGCGGTCCCGCAGCCGGCGGTCTCGGGCGTGACGCGGCACCGTCCCGCCGCGCATCGGAGGCGCTCACAGGCGTGGTCGGTCGCGCAGTCCGCATCGGCGGAGCACCCGCGCTCGCCATCCGCGAGGTCATGGCGACAGGCGGCCCCCGCCTCGTCGCACCGGTCGCGCGTGAGTGGATCTGCGTCGTCGCAACGGCGGGGCGCACGGCGACAGAAGCCTCCACGGCAGTCGCGCGGATCACAGAACGTCCCGGCGCACGGGCGCTCCGGACCACAGCGGACGCACTCGTCGACCGCGATGCGCATGTACCGGCACGAGCCCGCCACGCACTCGGCCTGGAGGCACGGCGCCGTCGCCTCCGGGTAGGCGCAGTCGGCGTCGCTGGCGCACGGCTTGGTGCAGAGCGCGTCCGGCACGTGCACGCATTGCCGCCACTCGCGGTGGTAACGGTCCAGCGTACACGGGTCCCCGTCGTCACACGGCGCGGACACGACCCAGGGCACACGGTCGTCGCGCGCGAGGAGCCACCCACCGGCCGCCGACGCCCCGCCCAGGACCACCATCGCGGCTACATAGAGCGCGGTGGGTGTGGCCGTCGAGGTGCCCATGGTTGTCCAGCATCGCCCATGCGGCCGAGGATACACGGTGACTCGCGCTTCCGTCACGCCGCTGCCGTCACGCCGCTGCCGTCACGCCGCTGCCGCATGGACAATCGCTGGCTGTGCTTCGATGATGGGTGCGTGCCGTCGCGTCGCGCCACCCTCGTCGCCGTTGCCCTTCTTGCCGCCGCCACGGCCGCGTTCCTGGCAGGGTCACCTGAGCCCGAAGGGAGCCTCGCGTGGCTCGATCTGCGTGCCGAGCATCCCGAGGCGCTCCTGCAGGGCGGCCGAGTCGCCCCGTCGGAGGCGCCCATCCACGAGGACTGGGAAGACCGCTACTTCCCGTTCGTCGGCTTCGCGCCGGAGCCGGCGGACAGCACGCCAGCGACGCTCGCGCAGCGTCCGCCGCCGCGCCCTCCGCCCTGGCCGAGTGACGCCATGGTCCGCGTCCCAGCCGGCCCGTTCGTGATGGGCGACGACGCCCTCCCCGGTGCGCGACCACGCCGCACGGTGGTCCTGCCTGCCTTCGACATCGATCGCTTTGAGGTGACCTACGGTCGCTACCGCGCGTTCGTCCGAGCCACGGCGCGCCCGGCGCCCTACGTGCACGAGAACTGGGCGGCGGTCTACAACTGGACCCGCGACGACTTTCCGCCGGCGCTCGAGCATTGCCCGGTCATCCTGATCACGTGGGCCGACGCCGACGCCTATTGCCGCTGGGCTGGACGTCGATTGCCGACCGAGGCCGAGTGGGAGAAGGCCGCCCGCGGCGTCGACGGGCGCCCCTATCCGTGGGGCGAGGCGTGGGACGCGCGCAAGTCAAACGTCGTCACGCGCCTCTCGGGTTCGCTGCGCGACGTCGCCGCGTGGGACCGCTTCGAGGCCGAGTGGACCGGCTCCAAACAGCCCGAGCTGTCCACGGTCGGCGCGTATCCCACCGACCAGAGCCCCTTTGGTGTCTTTGACGTCCAAGGCAACGTCTCCGAGTGGGTGGCGGGCACGTTCGAGCCCGTTCCAGGGGCGCCGCCGTCCGACCGCGTCGGGTACGGCGAGGGCCTGCGGGTGGCCCGCGGGAACAGCTGGGGCAATCGCGACTATGCGACGTCCCTGGCCGTGCGATATCCGTACCGGGAGGACCGGGTCGACTCGGTCATCGGCTTTCGCTGCGCGCGCGATGTCCCGTAGCCCGTCGCTTGACACCATGGAGGCCGCTCCCGATGCTCGTACCGTGTCGCGATGGCGCCGACTCCTCCGCGATGTCCTCGCGCGCACCGCCTTGCTCGTCGGGGCGCTCCTCGTCGCGCTGCTCGTGGCCGAACTCGCGACCCGCGCCCTCATTCCGCCCGCGGTCGACGCCTTCTTCACGCCGTTCGAGCATGACGACTCGCCGTACGCCGAATCCGTCGAGGACCCGGAGACGGCCAAGACGCTCCGCTGGTATCTCCCCGGGCGGGAAGGCACGACCGGCAGCGCCCCAGTCCACATCAACACCCTGGGCCTGCGCGATGAGCAGGACTACGCCGCCCAGCCGCCCGCAGGCTGCTTCCGCGTGCTGGTGCTCGGGGACTCCATGACCTTTGGCAAGGGCGTCGCCGCCGAAGAGACCTGGCCTGCCGTGCTGGAGCAGCGCCTGCGCGCGGCGCATCCGGCTCAGTGCGTCGAGGTCCTCAACGCCGGCATGCCCAATACGAACTTCCATGTGCAGTGGCTCCACTTTCAGTCGCGGTGGCACGCGCTGAAGCCACAGCTGGTGCTCGTTGGATTTTTCCCATACAATGACACGCAGCTCGAGGGCGAGGAAGAGCCCTACTCGCTGCGGGTCCTCGAATTCGTCGACCGCCACGCGTGGCTCAAGCGCAGCGCACTCGTGCGTTGGGCCTACCACCGCACCTTCTTCGACCTCGGCGCGCGCAAGGTCAAGGCGGGCATCGAGCGCTTCTTTGCTGCCGACTACGCGGGCTGGAAGCAGTTCGAGCTGTCCCTCGCCGCGCTCGTCGCACGCGCCCAGGAGCAGGCGTTTCGACTGGCCTTCGCCCTGATCCCGATTCCCGAAGGCTACACGCCTTATCCCTTCGCCGCGGTCCACGAGCGGCTGTCGACCACGCTCCAGCGACAGTTTCGTGTGCCAGTCTGGGACACGGTGCGGGCCCTCGACGGCGTCGACGCGCGAGCCCACTGGATCCACCCCTCGGACGGCCACCCCGACCCCTTCGTGCATCGCGCCATCGGGGAGCATCTGGCGCGCGCGATGCCCTGGGCCGCGTGGCTGGCGTCTCGATGACGGCCCTCATCGAGCTCCTCTGCGACCTGCCGCTCTGGCTCGTGCTCCTCGCGCCCGCGTGGCTCGTCCATCGGCTGCTGCGGCCCCAGCCGACCGCGCTGGAGGCCGTCGCCGAGGTTGGCCTCCTGACGGTGACCTTGGTCGCGCTGCCGGCGTTTACCCTCGCGCTCGTGGCCCGGCAGTTCCTCACAGTCGGCCTCGTGCTGCTGACCTCGGCTACTATCGCGCTCTTGGCGGGCCTCGCGTTGGCGCATCGGCACGGGTGGCGGCTCGGCGACCTCGCGCACGGCCTGGCCGGGTTCGCCCCTGCGACCGGGCCCTCCCTCCCCGCGCTCATCGCCGCCGTCCTCACGCTGGGCGTGCTGCTCGTCAGCTACGACCGCCGCCACTTCCAGTACGGCTGCATCAACGGCGTCGTCATGATGGCCATCACCAGCGACGCGGCGCCGGCCTACGATCCGCACGGTGGCCAAGACGATCTCGCCGAGCCGACCGCGAGCGTCGACTTCGGGACCCCGGAGTCGCCGCACGATCCGCAGCAGATGCACGCGGGCGGCAGCGAGAGCGAGCTACGCATGGAGCTTCTCGCCCACCGCGGGACGGGCCAGCGGTACGGCACGACGGCCATCATCGCGCCCATGGTCGCCTGCTTCGGCGTCCTCGGGTTTCGGCTGGTCTTCGCGCTGCTTCCCGCGCTCTGCGTGCTCTTTGGCGCGCGGCTCGCGACACGCCTGACGGGCAGGCCGCGCATCTCGGCCACGGCCGCTGCGCTCGCGGTGCTCAACCCCTACGTCCTCAAGATCGTCATCCTGGACGAGAACGTCATGGCCTTCGCCCTGGGCATGGCGGCCCTCGCTCTGCTCGTCGAGCACCGCACGGCGGCGCGCCCGCTGCCTGTGGCGGTGTTGGCCGGGTGGGCCTTTGGCGCGATGCTCGGCGTCCGCCACGTCGACCTGCCGTTTCTGGCCACGGCCGTCGTGTTGCTCGGTTGGCGCCCGCGGTCGCTCGGGGCCTTCCTCGGCGCGACGGCGGCCGCAGCGCTCCCGTGCGCGCTCCATCACATCGTCGCCTACGGGACGCTGTTCACCGAGGAGCACTTCGTCGATGAGGTCTTCTTCGCGACGCCCCACGCCCTCTTCGGCTGGGAGTTCTCCTACACGGGGCTACTGAACTGGCCCTTCACTCTCGACCACGCGCTCGTTCGGACGCCATACAATCCGTTGCCGACCCTGCTGTTCTATCCCGTCCAGTTCATCGCGCACGTCGGCTCGCTCCTGGCAGCGCTGACCGTCATCGGCGCCGTGCAGCTGTTCCGCCGGGAGCGTCGGCTCACGCTCGCCCTGGCCGTCTACGCGCTCCCGCTCTACGGCCTGCTCGCCGTCCTCGAGAACTGGATGGACCCGAACAAGATGGGGGTGCTCATCAACCTCTTCGTCGCTCTGCCGGTCGTACTGGCCCTGGGCCTCGATTGGCTGCTCATACGCTCCTGGCGGCCCTCGGCTCTCAAAGCGGGAGTCACAGCGGTGGTCGCTGCGGTGGTCACTGCGGTGGTCACAGCGGCACTCTCGGGTCTGACGGTGGCTGCGGCACACCTCACCTTCCCCGACGATCCGCGCTTCTACGTGAAGTACCCCAAGGTCCGGCGCGAGCGGCCGGAGTACCTGGCGTTCGAGCGCGACAACGTCTCTCACGGGAGTCCGCTGCCGAGCCTCCGGTTCCTTGAGCAGTACGCCCCCTTCGTGCTCGGCGAACGGCTGGGCTTCCTGTGGGATGAGCTCGGCGACCGGCGGTTCCGGCGTCCGGTGGCTCCCATCGCGGAGGCGCCCGATGGCAGCGTCCTCGTCACGCTCGACCTGTCGCGTCCCCTCATCCATCGCGAGGACGTCGTGACCTACACGCCGAACGCCCCCGATGCTTTGGACGTGACGGCGGCCAAGGTCGCCGTAGAGCTCACGGGACTGTCGAGCTTCGTGACCGACCGCGCCACCGGCGTGCTCGTCGTGCGCCAGGCAACCCACGAGCTCGAGGTCTTCCTGCGCTTTGGGGCGGACGGCTTCGCGGACGTCGAGAGCGAGCGACGCTTCACCATCGAGCAGCGGGCGCGTCCCGAGGTCGTCAAGGTGCCCCGCACCGGCGTCGGTCTGGTGCTCCGCGTGCGTCCGGGGGATCGCATCCGCATCCTCGAGACCGTGTCCCTCGATGAGGTCCTGGTCTACGTTGTCGAGGCCACCGTCGCGGCCGACGGGACCGTCACGCCGCGTCGCGCGCGGCGCATGTTCCACAACTGACCAGCGCGTTCCGCACCGCGAACGGCGCTACCGCAGATCGGCCGCGCAGCGAAAGCCGACCGTGCTGTCCCGATGATTGGCCGGATACGGGAAACGCGTCGCAGCCGGGCTCGCGTAGTTGAAGTGACCGAAGTTCGTCCCGCGGGTGACCCGCACGTCCGCGCGACCAAAGAGCGGACTCTCGCTGCGATTGCCGCCCGCGTAGGGCTCGAACGCGCCGTTGACCCACTCCGCGACGTTGCCGTGGAGGTCCATGACGCCATACGGCGACCGATCCTCGGGGAAGCTGCCGATCGGCGCGGGCCGCACGTTGGCCTCGGATGCCGACGCGCTGGCCAACCACCGGACATAGTCCGGGTGGGTCTTCAGTGGCCCCGACAGACGCTCGACCGTGTTGCTCTTGCGCCCGTCCCACACGTCGCCCCAGGGCCAACGGCGCGCGTCGACGCCGCGTGCCGCCGCCTCCCATTCCGCCTCCGTCGGCAAGCGCTGCCCGAGCCAGGCGCAGAACGCGGCGGCGTCATGAAAGTCGACGAGCACGATGGGCTCGCGCTCCGTCCCTGCGCGCGGCCGACGGTCCTGCCAGCGATAATCGCGCGCCCAGTCCTCGTCGAGGTCCGGTGCGCGATAGGACGAGCCCTCCACGAAGCGCTGGTAGCGCGCTTGCGTGACCTCGTATCGGCCGATGCGAAACGAGCGCACGGAGACGCGAAGGCGGGGCCGCGCGCAGGGCACGGAGTCGTCACCCATCCAGAGCTCGCCGCCCGGGATGGTGACCAGGTCGTCCTCGGGGTGTTCGAGCGGCCGCTCGGCGATGGGCGTTCGAAGCGCCGCAGCCGAGGCGACCTCGGAGGGATAGGGCGCCTTGGGATGGTGCTCTTCGTCCCACGTCAGCGGCTCGCCCGCCGCCGTCGCCTCTTCAGGGCCCTCGCGCTCGCCGTGCTCGGGCCCCGATGCGCCCGCCGCCGAACCGAGCTGCGCGTGGGCCTCCGCCACGTCCTGTGCCTCGGGAGCCGCCGGTTCGCTCCAGAGGGCACGGACGACGAGCCCGAGGCCCACGAGTCCAACGACGATGGCGATGGGCGCGATCCACGCCCGGAGCCGCTTCATGAGCATGGAGGCTATCACACGCTGCGCCCGCTCACCGTCTGGCGTGCCTTGATGCGACCCAAGCCGAAGGGTACCGTTCTGCGCGTGTCGTCCCTCTATGAGCTGCGCTTCCGGTGACCTGCCTCCAGCGGCGTGCATGGGTGGCCTTCGTGTTCGCTGGACCGCTGATGTCCAGCTGCGGGGCCGCCTCCACACCGGCGCCGGTCGCCTCGACGACCTGTGACCCGTCGCCCGCCGCAGCGCCGCCGAAGCGGAGCGCAGGTACCGGGAGCGTCTCGTTCTCAGACGTGACGGAGAGCGTCGGTCTGGGCGGGATCCGGTCGGCCTCGGCCTCGGTCGGAGACTTCAATCGAGACGGTCGTGCGGACTTCCTGGTGGCCGGCCCCGGCGATCCCGACGACTTCGGCGACGACGAGGTCCGCGTCTACGGCGGCTGCGGGGGTCGCTATGTGCCGGTCTTCACCCAGATCGTCGAGGGCGTGAGCGCGCTCCTCCCGGGCGGCCGCGCCTCGACCGTGCATGACCTCGACGGCGACGGGCACCTGGACTTCATCGTCGCCTTCCCGCGCAGCCTCGTGGCCTGGTACGGCTCTGGGGACTTTCGCTTCGAGTCCGTGGGCCTTTGGCAACACGACGTCGAGTCGCTCAACACGGTCGCGTCGCTCTCCCCATTCTATCTCGACGGCGTTCAACACCTCTACGTCGCCGTCGAGGGCGAGCCGACAGCCGACCGACAGCCCGAAGCCGCCGACGTGATCCTGCGGCGCGAAGGTCAAGGACGCACCTACGTCGACGTCACCGAGACGTACCCGGTGCTGCGCGCTGCCGGAGAGTTCAGCACCTTGGCGTTTGGCGTCGTCTCACGTGTCGGCCAGGGGCTGCCGTCGCTCGTGTTCATAGGCAACGACGGCGCCGAGGACGCTCTCATCGCCCTCGGAAGCAACGGCGCGATGACGCCGCTGACCTTGCCGCCCTTCAACCCACGTACGGCCACCATGGGCGTCGACTACCGCTACGACGACCGCACCGGCGAGGTCGACCTCGTCATCTCCGACATCGCCCGGATCCCGCTGCTCCACGTCGCCCCGTCCGGCGTGACCGACGCCTCCGAGCGGCTGACGCTGCTGGGCAAGATCGTCACATGGGGCCTCGCCTTCGCCGACCTCGACAACGACGGCGACGAGGACCTCGCCGTCGCCGCGGGCTTCTCGGAGAACCTCGGCGAGGGCACCGAGCGCAAGGACCTGCTGCGTACCGGGAAGCTGCTGTACTTCGAAGACGACGGAACCGGCCGCTTGACCGATCGCAGCGCGCACGCGGGGCCCCTGTTCACCTCGGACGCGGCGAACTACTACTCGCTCGTGACGACCGACTTCGACCGCGACGGCTGCATCGACCTGCTCGTGACTCCGCTCGAGAAGCTCGTCGGCAACCGCGTCGAGACCGACACGAGCGTGCGGCTGCTGAGAAACGACTGCGCGACCGGGAATGCGTTCCTGGGCTTTGAGGTCCCCGACGACCTCGGCGCGCAGGTGCGCCTGCGCGTGACGACCCGGAGCGGCGCGCAGCGGACGCGGTATCGCGAGGTCAAGGCGGCCACGGGGCTCGCCTCGCGCGGTGAGGCCACGCTGCTGCACTTCGGGCTCGGGGACGTGGCGACCGTCGACGCCGCCGCGGTACTGTGGAGCGATGGCACGGAGCAGTCGCTCCCGGTGGGCGCTCCCGGGGGCTACACGCGGGTCAGTCGCGCCAAGACCACTGGCGGTCGAGCCGTACGCTCCCCGCGTTGAGCGGCACGCTGCCGTAGCGGTCACCGTACTGCGGCACGTGCTTTCCACAGTAGGGCTCGCCAAAGAGCACCATGCGGTCGGCAACGACGGAGGTGGGCATGGCGACCTCCATCGTCCTCTCGCCGTGCCAGCTCATCACATGTCCGCCGGCCAGCACCAGGGTCTCGATCCGGTCGGGAGCGTGGCCTTTGACGAACAGGAAATAGCCGCAGTGTGCCGGCTCGTCGCCGGGGTCGACGGCGATGGCGCGTGAGACGACATCCAGGACCTCGGGTGGGTAGTTCGTGACGAGGAACAACCGCTCGTCGTCGGCGTCGGTCCCGCCGTACGTCCTCTGCCTCAGCTCCGGTGGGCTCCCACCGTCGACGGTGACCGTGAGCGAGCGCGCCGCAGGCCGCCACGGGTTGAGCATGAACGTGAAGTCACGCAGCGCGTCGGTCGGTCCTACGGAGGTGATCTTGGCAGCCCAGCGGCCCTCGAAGCGCTCGACGTCGACGAGGATGCGCTCGGCGGGGAGGCGCAGGGTGACGGTGTGCAGCCCGACCGCGGTGCGCAGCGGATCGCCCGGCGCGCGGGGTGGGCCACCAGCCACGGCGAAGCGGTAGGCGCGAGGTGCCGACTCTGCATAGCCCTCCAAGACGGCTACGCGACCGCTCGGGTAGACGGGCACGCCGTCCTCCAACGGGAGGCTCGGCGACCACAGGATGGCCGAGAGCGCGCTCGCGAATTGGCCCGCGTGCGCCAGCCGAAATACCGGAAGCGATGGCCAGAGCTGAAGGCCCGTGAGCTCCTGAGCGACGGCGCGAGTTCCGGCGTCGGGCGGTGGCGCAGACGGCCAATGCTCGGGCTCGAGGCCCCGCGGATCGACAGGCCACTGCGTGTGCGCGAGGCCGCGAGAGCCGAAGACGAGGACGGCCAGGAGCCCCGCGGCGAGCGCCCACCGGCGCGCAACCCGCGTGAGCAGGGCCTCGACGCCCAGCGCCATCCAGACGCCGAGAGGAGCGAGCGCGGGGACGATGTAGCTCACCTGCTCCCAGTCGAGTCCTTCGAGCCAGCCGATCGCGAGCGTGTGCGGCAGGGCGAACAGCGCCAGCACCGTGAGCGTCCGTGGCGTGCTCCGAGACGTGACGACGCCCAGCCCGATCAGGGCGACCGCGAGCTGACCCATGGAGCGCGCGATGAGCAGCGGGATCCAGAGGAACGTGGGGAACGGGTTCCAGGCGGTACGGACGACGGCGTCGGTGAAGGGCCAGTTCAGCGGCTTGAACTTGAACGTGAGGCTCCAGAGCGTGTTGGCGACGATGCGCCCGTCGCTGTCGTCGATGAGCTTCGGATGTGCGAACGGGTTGCCCAGCATGAGCAGGTTCACGTAGAGCCACGGCAGAGCACAGAGCATGGCGAGGCCGGCGCCGAGCGCGACGTGAATCCGCCGGACGCCCGGGGTCCAGAGCATCGCGACCGCCACCGCCGGCCAGAACAGGCCGGACGTCTCGCGGACGCCGATCAGGAGCCCCGAGATGACCCCCATGAGCGCAAGGTGACCGATGGCTCGCGTCGGCAGCACCGCCATCCACACGAGAGAAGCCACGAGCGCCGAGGCAAACACGTTCTCGTTGACGAGATAGCCGAGGATCGTGTGGTTCGACAGGACGACCACTCCCGCAGCGAGGGCGCTGACCCACGGCCGAGCGCCCACGGCGCGCCCTGCCAGCCAGGTACACAACGCGAGCGTCACGTAGGCGTGGAGCGAGACGGTCGTGCAGCCGGCCAGGCCGAAGAATGCGACCCCCGGAGCCAGGATGGCCGCGTTTCCGAGGCGCTGCTCATGAAACAGCGGCGCCAGGCCGTTCATGAGCTCCGTCGTGTGGTGCACCAGCACGTGAACGAAGTCGCCGGACTGGTGATCGTAGAGCGGCAGCGCGACCGAGGCGTCGTTTGCGATGGTGTGGGCCACGATGACGTAGAGGCAGTGCTGGAGCGTGTTGAACACGTCGCCGCCGTCGAGTGAGCGCAGGCCGAAGACCAAGAGGAGGGCGCAGCCAAGCGTGGCTCCCGCGAGGCTCATGAGCTGGGCGCGGTCGAGGCCGGGCACCGGCAGCCGACGTTGGAAGACGACGGCCCCGAAGGCCAGGTTCGCGGTCGTCGACGCCGCCCACAGGAGCCCCGCGTCGACGGGCAGCCTCACCGCCATGGCAATCAGGAAGGCACTGACGGGCACCACGGCGAAGGCGCAGACCAGCGCGCCTGCGGCCAGCTCGAGCCCGCGCGCGGCAGGCACCAGCCAGCGAAACAACGCGTAGCCCGGGAGGCCCTGCACCCACGCCCACATCAGCGCGGCGGCGATGGCCCCGAGCGCGGTCACGTCTCCCGGGAGCGGTGGGCGTGGGCGGTGCGCGACACGGCGGCAGGGTACGCGGCCCCAGCGCGCGGCGTCAACGGACCCTCCCGGTGTCGCTCGGCTGACGCCCGCATTGACCCCGCGGTATCGGGTTCCTACGATGCCGTGGTGACGGGGTCGACACACCGAGGAGTCTGGCCAACGGGCGTGACAGTGTGCTCCGCCGGGACGGTGCTCTGGGTCGCGGGACTCGCGTTCGCGGGCCTCGCGTGCCGGTCGGAGCCAAGCGACAGCCACTGCGACGGCGTTGGCTGCGGCGCTCCGCCGACGCTCACTCTGGCCGAGGTTACGATTGCGCCCTCGCGCGCGCGGGTCGACTCCACGATCGCAGTCTCGGTGCGAATCCGTGGAGTGACCGCGGCGGAGCTCCAGGTCGACGTCTCCGGACGGCCTTCACAGCCGCTGGTCTTGACGGCGGAGGCCGGGGGGCTGCGCGGCGTGGCGACCGTGACCGCCGGGCCCGACGTCGGTCGGGACGTCGTTCGCGTCCACGGGACCTCGAACCGGGGCCCGGTCATCGGGTTTGCCGTCGTCGCGGTCGGCACCGCGGCGACGAGCTGCGGTCCAAACGAGGTGTGGGAGGCCGGTCATTGCGTGTCGGAGAGCGACACGCACGCGCTCGAGGTGACCGCCGAGATCTGGCCCGGCAAAGGGTTCGAGACCACGGAACGCAAGATGATTCACCCACGCGTTGCGCGGCGCGTCGGCGGAGCGCTCGTGGCCTGCCTGACGGATGCGGTCGCGGTCATCCGCGCCGATGCGGTCGAGGCCGCGACTCCGGCGAGCGGGTCCCTGGTCTCCCAGACCATGCTCACGACCGCAGGGCTGCTCTACTGCGAGCATCTCATCGTGGACGAACAGCGCGGCCTGGCCATTGCGACCTCGCGCGGGACGCGTGGCGCCGGCGGCGGCGTGAGCACCTGGAAGCTTCCGCCGCTGACGGCACCGCCCTACGGCCCGCCGGTCTTCGTGCACGCGATCACGACCCCTGACGGCTTCGAGTCGGTCGCTCAGCATGGGGACCGGCTCTACGTGGGCGTCAAGAAGCCCGGGGGCGTCGAGGTCCTCTGCCTCGCCGACGATGGGAAGATGACGCGCTGTGGGACGGTGGCCAACGCCGGCATGCGCTCGACGTGGGCGCTCGTCGTCGATGGAGATCGACTGCTCGCCACCGACGCCGACGGTCCCGAGCACGAGGACCGCGGCGCCCTTCCGGGTCACTCTCACGGGGGTGGCCACCTCTATCTGCTGAGCCTCGCCGACCCGAGCGCCCCAGCGCTCCTCGGCCTTGTCCACACCGCCTCCACTGGCAAAGCGCTCGCCGTGCTCCCCGACGGCGTCGTGGCCGTCGCCACGGGCGGCCCCGGGGTGCAGCTCGTCGACGTGTCGAACCCTGTGGCTCCCGTGACCCTGACGACGGTCGACACGCCCGGCAGCGCCACCTCGGTCGCCTATGACGACGGCTACCTGCTCGTCGGCGATTGGAACGCGCTGCGCGTCTACGATGCCTCCGAGCGCGGCGGGCTGCGCCTGCTCGACGCGATGGACCTGAGCCCGCGCGTCCGCGACGGCACGCCCCTGGGCAAGCGGGTCTGCGCCTTCGACTCGGAGGAGGCCATCCAAATTGGGGAAGGAGGCTTCCTGGCGCCGACCTCTCAGCTCCAGGGCGTCGCATTCGTCGCGATGCAGGGCCTCGACTTCGTCTCCACCGACATGGACTGCATCGAGCTCGGGCGCATTCGCCCTGGCTCCATGGCCCCTCACGCGGTCTTTCAGGACGGGCAGGTCTGGGTCTCTGACGCCGAGCTCGCGGCGCCGCGGCCGTTCGCGGTCGTGGTCGAGAACGCGGGACGCCGTCCCCTGGTCATTCGCGCGGTCGCCGACGAGCACGTCTCTGCCGAGGATGCAGCGGTCGTCGTCGGGCCCGGCGAACTGTCGGGCTTCGAGTTCACGCTGCTGTCGCTTCCCGCGGACGCTCCCATGCACGACGTCCGCATCGAGACCAACGAAGCGGACGGCGTCGAGGGCCGCTTTCGTCTCACGCGCGTCGAGGGTGTCTACCGCGTGGGAGAGCCCGCGCCGCAGTTTCGGTTACCCAGCCTCGACTGTGCGGGGGGTGGCTGCGGAACCGGACCGGGCTGCGTCGGCCTCGACGACCCGGCGCTCGCTGGAAAGGTCGTCGTCCTTGCCTTCTTCAGCTCGTGGTGACCCATTTGCGGTCTGGAGGTTCCAGACGTGATGGACCTGGTCGAGAAGACCTTCTCGAAAGACGACGTGGTCGCTTTCGCCGTCAACGATTCGGAGCCGCTCGAGACCGTGCGCGACTACCTCCAGGACTCCGGCGCCGCGTTTCCGGTGCTCATCGACAACCCGGAGTTCGACCACACGTGTCGTTCCATCCCGAACGGGGAGGAGAGCCTCGCCGACCACTTCCGTCGCCGCGTGGGCAATCCAGAGGATGGCCCGTTTCCCCTCCAGATCGTGATCGGCGCCGATCGCCGATTTGCGTACCTCGAGAAGCGCCACCTGCCGGAGCTCCTGGTGTCGGCGTTGAAGGCGGAAGCCGAGAAGGCGCGCGCGCTGCGAGCCGCGGGGAATCAGGGGCAGTCAAAGTAGATCGTCGTCACGGTCGATGCGCGAACCGGGACGTCGCGGGGACCGAGGCAGGGCTGTCCCTTCGCGGTGACGACCGTCGCGTTCGCGGCGCCCGCGGTCGTGTTCGGGAAGAACACCTGGCTGTGGAAGATGGTGCGGTTGCCCGGCACGGGGACCAGCGCTTCGGTGATGCCGAAGGCCTGCGGATGGGCGAGATCGAGCGTCATCTCCGCATCGACGACATCGGCCGCGGTTGGTCCCACGGCGATGACGACGACGAAGCCGCGCTCGGGGTCCCGCTCCGTGTCGAACTTCGTGCGGTGGAGCTCGGCGGTTTCGGCCAAGACAAGGACATTCACGCGGACCGAGCGCGTCGGGTCGTCGAGCCATGTGCGAGGTACCGCGGCGATTCCCGGCACGAACGCGTCACCGCGCGCCTCCACGACGCTGAGTCCCCCAGGCATCGTCAAAGACCACGTCCCGTTTGAGTCCGTCGAGACCGCCTGCTCGGCGCGGTCGAGCGGCATGACCTGGATGCCGGCCAGGGTGCCGGGCGCCCGGTCGGTGACGCCTTGAGGGTCGACCTCGCCGTGCAGCGCGCACGGACTGCAGCTGGCCATGGGCGCTTCGGAGCTCGAGCCTGTCTCGGTTGCCGGCACGTCGGCTGCGGCGGCTTCTTCGACGGCGGCTTCTTCGACGGCGGCTTCTTCGACGGCGACCTGCCGCACGACCGTGACACACGCCGCACCGAACAGTCCGGCCGCAGCCACGGCGGCCCAGCGTCGCGCTCGCTCAGCGGCAGGCGACATTGCAGGTCGCATCGTGGCACTGGAGCCGCGAGCCCGTGCACAGGGCGCACAGGGGCGAGAGCGTGAGCTTCTCGACGAGGCACTGGCCCGTCATGGCCTTGCCCTTCGCGAAACAGGCCTCGCCGCACAGGATCTCCGTCGACTGGTATTCCGGCGCTTCGATGATCGCGAGGTCCGCCGCATTGTTGCACGCCCGATAGAGGTCCGTCCCCGGAGCCTCGAGCAGCGTGGCCAGGCCGCTGTCGGGTGGGTTCACGGTGCAGTAGCTGTTGCCGTTCACCACCGTCACGATGCTGATGTCAGGACGCAGTCCACTGCAGCGCGCGTAGGCCTCGTCGCAGCCGGAGTCGGTCACGCAGTGGTCGCAGGGGGCGCTGTCGGAGTCGGTGACGCACAGATCGTGGCAGTGGTCGTCGACGCAACCGACCATGTCGGCAAAGCAGCGATTGCAGCCGCCCGAGAGCGCCCCGAGCTTCGAGATGCACGCCACGCGACACACGGTCGTCGGCGTCGAGAGGCACTCCAAGAAGCACAGCTGGGCGGCACTCGTCGGGTCTTGTGGGACGGCCTTGAGCGTGTGGAGGTCGGAGCCATTGAGGCAGGCGGAGACGGTCTGGATGACCTCGCTCGCGGCCAACGCGGCGTCCGAGGTGTCAATCTTCTCCGCGCCGAGGCCGGCGTCCGGCGTGTCCGGTCCGACTGCCGGGCTCGCAGTGCACCTCGGCAGGGTCGTGAGGAGCGCGAGGAGGAGAAGCGCGAAGCGGAGCATCCCGACCAGGATACGGACTGGCGCCATCGGAGGAAAGAACTACTCCAGGCAGCGGGCCAGGAAGGTGAAGTGCTCCCGCTCGTGCTCCGTGAGCTTGACCTCGGAGCGCGACGTGAGCTCGATCCGCACGCCGGCGACCTCGGTCGGCACGCTCGCGGCCCGGGAAGGTACGGTCAGCGCCTTGCACGGGCTGCGAAAGAGGCTGCCGCGCTTGCTGATCTCGTCGACTCGTGTCGGCAGCCACAGTGCGCAGGCAAAGAGCGGATCGGCTGGCTCGGCCAGCATCGACACGTCGAAGCGGCCATCGGTGCGCGTCAGGAAGATGGCCCCGGGGTTTGCTTCCGAGTCGGGCTGGTCGAGCACGGGCGACTTGGCGAGGACGACCAGAAAGCGCGCGGTAGGGTCCCCCTCCATGGAGACGGTGCCCGTGACGCGCCGCGAGGTCGTGCCCGGCCACGCCTCCGCCCGCGCGATGCGCGCCAGGCCGATGGTCTCGATGGCCGTCTCGAGCTGCGTCATCGAGATGCTGACGCCATCCTTTGTCGCGCTGGACGTCCCCGGAGAGACGACTACCGGCTCGGTCGCGCACCCCGCGACGACGGTCGAGGCGAACTCCTGATACTCGGTCGTCCTCAGTGCACACAGCGTGACAGCGCGCGCCGTGGTCTGGAAGTCGAGGCGAAAGGGTCCATCGCGCAATGACTGGTGCGCGAGGATTCGGACACGAGGCGTTCGGGTCCACTGTTCCAACGGCAGCTCCGTCGCGAGCACGACCGTGGCTCCGCCGCGCCCCGTGCGGACCGACGCGGCCAACGTCGCCGTCCCCGACACCTGGAAGCGCACGGGGCCGCCCCCTGGGACCGGCTGCATGCACGCTGATTGGCTGCGCGGGCCCTCGATCCCGGGACGACCCTGGGGATCCGGCTCCCCGGGCTCGACGCCGCGCGCTGGGCCGGGTCCGTCGCCTTCGGGGCCCTCACCTTCGGGTCCCTCGCCCTCCGGACCGCCGCCCTCGGGACCGTCGCCTTCGCGCCCCGGACCGGCCAGTCCACCCCGCGCTGGGCCGCTCGACTGGGCGCCAGGGACCTCACCGGGCGCGACCGTGGACTGCGAGGTCCGAAGCTGGCTACGGCGGTGGAGCACGTAGCCCAGGAGGCCCGAGACGAGAACGACGATGACGAGCGTCGTGCGCAGGACCTCCGCGCGCCGTGCGGCGGGAGGCGGGGCAGGGGCAGGCGCAGCCGGCGGGGCAGGGGGCTCGGGTGTGGCTTCCGACATGGGCTTAGTCTCCACCGAACGACCAGATGCCGTCCAGGCTGATGTGGACCGGCGCGCTCCCGTCGAAGCGCCCTCGGACAACGCCGAAGCGGTCACCGAATTGTGGCACGTGGTCGCTGCAATAGGGCTCGCTGAACAGCACGAGCTGGTCGGCGACGAGGTTGCGCGGCACGACGAGCGTGCTCTGCTCCTCCCCATGCCAGCGGAGGTCCATCGCCGCGGGTGAGAACGTCTCGATCCGGCGCCCGTCGACGTCGCCTTCGAGGAAGACCAGGATACCGCAGTGGGTCGGCTCGCCCCTGGGATCGACGGTGATGGGGACCTCGACGGTGTCCACCAGAGCCTTCGGGTAGTTCGTGACGATCAACAGCTGCTCCCCGTCTGCGACCTGACCGCCATAGGGTAGGACGCGCAGCCCGTCGACGGGCTTGCCGGACAAGGTGACGGACACCGACTCGATCGGCGGGTACCACGGGTTGAGCCAGAAGGTGAAGTCGCGCGGCTCGGCGCTCGTGCCTTTGGGCGTGAGCGCGACGGTGTACTTGCCCATGTCACGCGTGATGTGGACCTCGAGGCGCTCGGCGGCGAGCTCGAAGGTGAGCGTGTGGACCCAGACGGCGGTGCGAAAGGGCGTGTCGGCGACGCGACGCGGACCGCCCGCGACCTCGAACTCGTAGTGTCGGCTGATGCCCTGCGAGAACGCCGACAGCACGACGGCGCTCTGGTTCGGGTACACCGGCAGGCCGTCGCTGACAGGCACACCGCGCGGGCGGGGGAGGGCGGCGACCGCGTCGGCCATGCGCGACGCCCAGGCCACGCGCCAGATCGGCTGGTGCGGCAGCGGTGCGAGCTCCGTGAGCTGGGCTCGCAGGCGCTCGACGCCACCGCTCGGCGGCGGGGCATCGGGCCAGAGCGACCGATCGATGATGCGCAGGTCCACCGGAAAGGACAGGTGGCGGAGCCCCAGGCTGCCTGTGACGATCGCCGCAAAGACCGCCGCGGTCGCCAGGCCGCGCCTCCACTGCCAGAGACCCGCCTCGCGGAGCGCATCGAGGCCCAACGCGAGCACGATCGCCAGCGGAGCCAGCCCGGGTGCGACGTAGGTGACCTGCTCCCAGTCGATGCCCTCGAGCAACGACAACGCGAGCCAGTGGGGCAGGGCGAACACGAGCAACAACACGACGGTGCGCCGTTGGGTCGGCGAGGCCCAGAGCCGCCAGCCTCCGAGCGCGGCGATCGCCAGCGTGAGCTGCCCATAGCACCGCGCGACCAGGAGCGGGAGCCAGAGGAAGGTCGGAAAGGGGAGCCAGACGGTGCGAACGATGCGGTCGGTGAAGGGCCAGTTGAGCGGCTTGAACATGAACTTGAGCCCGAGGAACACGTTCTCGACGACGCGACCGCCGGAGTCGACCTGAATCTTGGGATCCGTGAACGGGTTCCCAAGCGCAATCGCGTTGACGTAGAGCCACGGGAAGCCGGTCGCCACCGCGCAGCCGAGCCCGAGCGCGAACGTGCGCGCCCGCTGCGCCAGCGCTCCCGGCTGCCAGAACGCGGCGGCGATGGCGGCGGGTACGAACAGCGAGGAGGTGTCGCGGACGCCGATCAGGTGCCCGATGAGCAGCCCGACGAGCGCCATGAGCCCCGGGCCCGTCGCGGGACGCAGCGCGGCCCACTGGATGACGCACACGAGCGCAAGCGCGTAGTAGTTCTCGTTGACGTAGTAGCCGCAGAGAACGTGACTGCCCCAGGTGAAGAGCGTTGTCGCGGCGGTCGCGGCGCCGCGGCTCGCGCCGGCCTCGCGTGCGGTAAGCCAGACGGCGTAGGCTGTGACCAACGTGGCGTGGACCGCGGACGCAAGGAAGCCCGCCATGCCGAGCATCGCGACGGGGAGGCCGAGGATCGGGACGTTGCCCAGGCGCTGCTCGTAGACGAGTGAGGCGAAGCCGTTCAGCGCTTCGGTGTCGTGATGGATGATGAAGTGGATGAAGCCGCCGCTGAGATTGTCGAAGAGCGCCAGGGAGTGGCTGGGGTCGTTCTGTATTCCGTGCAGCGCGACGACATAGAGGCAGTGTTGTACGGTCGTGATGACGTCTCCGGCGTCGATCGAGCGAAAGCCGAACAGGATGAACCCCGTGCAGGCGACGGTGATGGCGGCGAGGAGCGCGAGATCCCGCCGGTCGAGGTCCAGGTCGCGCCAGGGACGCAACGTGGCGAGCCCCGCGACGTTCAGGATGCTCGTGCCGACCAGGACGAACGGCCAGTCCATCGGCACATGGCCGAGGCACGAGAGCAGGAAGAGCCCAAGCGGGACGAGTGAGAAGCCGCAGACCAACGCCAGGAGCTGGCGCTCGACGCCACGCACGCCAGGCACGAGCGCGCGGCTGAGCAGGTAGCCCGGCAGGAGCTGGGTCCAGGTCCAGAGCCCGAGGGCGAGCAGCGTGCCGAGCAAGACCACTCGGCTTGTCTACCACATCCGGTTCAGGACGAAGCGCAGCGGGCGCTCAGGAAGAAAGGGCCCGTCGACGAGCGCGTAGCGATCGCCGTACTGCGGAACGTGATCCGAGCAGTAGGGATCGGCGTGAAGGACGACCCGATCGGAGCGGAGGCCGCGCGGCACTCGGAGTGTCCCGTGGAGCTCGCCGCGCCAGCTCTGGTCGTGGCCACCGGCCAGCACGAGCGTCTCGATGTGCGTAACGTCGACGCCCTGCAGGAACAGGAACATGCCGCAGCGCGCCGGCTCCCCGTTGGGGTCGACCTCGAACGGAATGGCGACGGTGTCGAGCACGTCACTCGGGTAGTTCGTGACGATGAAGCGCTCTTCGCCGTCAGCGTTCTTTCCGCCGTACGTGACGGTCCGTGCGTCCGCCAAGGTCCTGCCGTCGAGTCGCACGCTGACCGACCGCACGGGCGGGAACCACGGGCGGAGCCAGAACGTGAAGTCTGCGACCTCCGGCGTGGCGTTGATCACCGTAACGTCCACGTCGTAGTGGTTTTCTGTGCGTAGGACCTTCACGGCGACCTCGCTGGCCGCGAGCCGAAGCGAGACCATGTGAAGCCCCAGGCTCGAGCGCACGCCATCGCTGGGGCGCCGCTCGGGGCCGCCCGCCAAGTGGAAGGCGTAGTTGCGGGCGACGCGCGAGTCGTAGCCGGCCATCGCCGCGACCTCGCCGCTGGCGTAGACAGGGAGCGGCGGCCCGTCTGGGGTGGGCGTGGTCGGCACCGCTGGGGGACCGAGCACGTGCGCCAGGCTGCGCCACGTGACGGAGGCAAAGCTCGAGCGCAGCACGGGGAGTCGGGGCAGTGGCGCGAACGCCGTGAGCATCTCACCGACGGCGAGGACTCCCGGGTCGGGCGCTGGCGTGGGGAGCACCGTGCCGTCCTCCAAGACGAGCTGCCGGGCATCGACGGGCCAGGACGTGGAGCGGAGCAGGCGCGAGGTGCCCGCGACGAGGACCAGGAGGCCCGCGATCACCAGCGCGGGACGGCGCCACGCCCCAGGGACCCAGAGCGCGTCGAGGCCCAGCGCGAGCACGACCGCGAAGGGAACGAGCCCCGGAGCCGCGTAGCTCAGCTGCTCCCAGTCGAGCGACTCGAGCAGCATCATCACGGCGCAGTGCGGGACGGCGAAGGCCACGAGCAGCCAGGTCGTGCGTCGCTGGCGAACGTCCTTCAGCAGCCGGCCAAAGCCGTAGAGCGCGGTCGCCACCGCGACCTGGCCATAGCAGAGCGCGGTCCAGAGCGGTAGCCAGAGGAACGTCGGGAACGGGTTCCACGCCGTGCGCACGACGGCGTCGGTGAAGGGCCAGTTCAGCGCGCGGAAGTCGAAGCGCCAGCCCCAGAGCTCGTTCTGAACGATGCGCGAGCAATACTCGCGAAAGATCTTGGGGTCCGCAAACGGTGTCCCGAGCATGATGGAGTTGATGTAGAGCCATGGGGCCACGGCGGCCAGCGCGAACGCGGCGCCCAGGGCAAACTGGCGTGCGCGTTCGCCCGCGGTACCCGGCCGCCACAGCACGGCGAGCGCGATCGCGGGCCAGAACAGCGAGGACGTGTAGCGCACGCCGATGAGGTGACCGCTCACGATGCCGACGAGCACGACGAGGCCGCGACCGTGCTCGCTGCGGAGCGCCGTCCAGAGCAGGAACGCGACCAGCGCCACGGCGAAGTTGTTCTCGTTGATGAAGTAGCCGCAGAAGGTGCGCATGCCGAACGCGAACAGGACCGCCGCCACGACGGCCGCGGGGCCGCGCACGCCGGCAGAGCGCGCAGCGAGGTACGCGCAGACTCCGGTGATGACCGTGGCGTGCACGGCGCCGAGGTACCAGCCCGCGGAGCCGAAGAGCGCGACAGCCGGCGCGAGGATGGCCGCGTTGCCGAGACGCTGCTCGAAGACGAGCGGCGCGAGCCCGTTGAACTCCGTCGTCGGGTGATGCACGAGGTAATGGACGAAGCCGTCGCCCATGGCGTCGTAGAGAGGCACGCCCACGCTCGGGTCGTTGACGATCGTGTGCATCACGATGACGTAGAGGCAGTGGTGCACCGTGGAGAAGACGTCTCCGCCGTCGAGCGAGCGCACGCCGAAGAGTAAGACCAGGCCCGTGCACGCCACGGCGAGCACAACAGCGAGCGAGTCCCTCCAGCCGACCTGAAGGTCGCCGTAGACGCGCCAGTGGACCATCGCCGCGAGCCCTCCGAGGTTCACGGTCGTCGCCACGAGCCACAGCAGCGGAGCGTCGACCGGCAGGCTGGCCGCGACCGCGATCAAGAACACCGCAAGCGGGACGACCGAGAAGCCCGATACGAGGGCGAAGCCGTGGCGCTCGACGCCGCGGGCCTCGGGGACGAGCGCGCGACTGACGAAGTACCCCGGCAGGTAGAGCACCCACAGCGCCGCCGTGGCAACGAACATCAGGCCGATGATGGCGACGGGGCCCTCCTCCGTGGGGTGCTCTGCGGAGGGTGCTCTGGGGAGCGCTCCCGCTCGGGCGGCGAACGCTAGCAGCCCGCAGCCGACGTGTCACGTTTCTGCGAGGGCGCGGACTGGCGAGTCGGATTTGCTTTCACTTGACACGCGTTTGTCGATTTGGCAGGCTCCCGTCTCGTGCGCGTCTATCTGGACCACAACGCAACGACTCGGCTCTGCGCGTCTGCCGCCTCGGCCATGGGGCCATGGCTCGCGGCGGGTGCGGTGGGCAACGCGTCGAGCGTCCATGCCGAGGGCCGTCGCGCGCGAGACGCCGTCGAGGCCGCGCGGGAAGCGGTCGCCACGGCGATCGGGCTGAGGTCGCGCGCAGACGTCTCGGGGCTTGTGTTCACTTCCGGCGCCACGGAGGCCAACCATCTGGCGCTGAACGGGCTCATGCCGGAGCGGCCACACGTGGTGACCTCAGCCGCGGAGCATCCCTCGGTGCTCGAGGTGGCGCGCGCGCGCGGCCCAGGCCTGGTCACCGTCATTCCGGTCGGCCCCGATGGCCGGGTCGACCCCGCCGAGGTCGTCTCGGCCCTGCGGTCGGACACGGGCCTCGTGTCGATTCACGCCGCCAACAACGAGACCGGCGTCCTTCAGGACGTACCCGCCTTGGCTTGCGTCTGCCGCGCGCGCGACGTCCCCCTCCACGTCGACGCGGCGCAGGTCCTGGGTCGGCTGCCACTGGACGTGACCACATGGGGGGCTGACCTCGTCACGTTGAGCGCGCACAAGGCGCACGGCCCCATCGGCGCGGGCGCGCTCTGGGTTCGTCGGGGCCTGCGGCTCGTCCCATGGCTGCGTGGCGGTCCCCAGGAGCGCGGGCGTCGCGCGGGCACCGAGACCGTCGCGGCAATCGTCGGCTGTGGCGCCGCTGCGCTCGCGTGCCCCACGCACCTCGCCGAGATGCCTCGCGTCGCCGCGCTCTGCCAGCGACTGCTCGACGGTCTGGCCGTGCTCGACGCGAGCATCACCCGCGTCGGCGCTCTGGAGCGTCTCCCGAACACGCTGTCGTTGGCGTTTCCGGGCCGGTCGGGCGAGGCCCTCGTCATGGCGCTCGATCTCCACGGCGTCGCCGCCTCCACGGGTGCCGCGTGCTCCGTCGGCTCCGTCGAGGCCAGCCCGGTCCTGCTCGCGATGGGTCTCACGCCGTCAGAGGCGCGGTCGGTGGTGCGCTTGTCCTTGGGCGCCGAGACGACCTCTGCGGACGTCGATCACACGCTGCTGGCCTTCGAGGCCGTGCTGAGCCGGGGGGCACGCGCATGAGCGCGCGTCTTCGGGTGGTCGTCGCGATGAGCGGCGGTGTCGACTCCGCCGTGGCGGCCGGGCTGCTCGTGGAGGCCGGCCATGAGGTCATCGGCATCACGATGCACCTGACGGACACCGACGCCGACGCGGCGGAGCGCGTGGGTTCCTGCTGTGCTCCCGACGACGTGCGCGACGCGCGCGGCGTGGCCACGCAGCTCGGGATCCCTCATTTTGTCGCCAACTACAAGGCGCAGTTCAAGGCGGCGGTCATCGACCGCTTCGTCATGGACTATCAGGCCGGCCGCACGCCGAGCCCGTGTGTCCGCTGCAATAGCGATCTCAAGTTCACGACGCTGATGGAGCGCGCGCTCGCGCTCGGCGCCGACCGGCTGGCCACCGGCCACTACGCCCGGGTCATCTCTGACCCGGATGGCACGGCGCATCTGCTGCGCGCCGTCGAGCCGTCCAAGGACCAGAGCTACTTTCTCTTTGGCGTGACCCAAGAGGCGCTCCGGCGGACTTGGTTTCCGATAGGCGGCCTCTCGAAGGACGCCGTGCGCGAGCACGCCCGTCGGCTGGGGCTGCCGGTCTCGGGCAAGGCGGAGTCCATGGACCTCTGCTTCGTTCCGGATGGCGACTACGCGGGCTTCGTCGCCAAGAACGCGGTCGCGCGCGCCGGAGACATCGTCGATATGGCCGGCCAGGTCCTCGGTCGCCACAACGGCATCCATCAGTTCACCGTCGGTCAGCGCAAGGGGCTGGGCTTGCCCGGCGGGACGCCCACGCGCTTCGTCATCGGCGTCCGTGGTGAGGATGGGCGCGTCGTCGTCGGCGGCCGCGACGCGCTGCTCGTCTCCGGTGCCGTGGCGACGGGCATGTCCTTCATCGACGCGCCCGGGCTGGTCGCCGGCATGGCGGTCCTCGCCCGCGTGCGCCACCGCAGCGCGCCGGCTCCAGCGTCGGTCGCGTCCTTCGATCCCATCACCGCAACGGCCACCATCGCCTTTCGCGAGCCGCTCCGCGCGGTCGCGCCCGGCCAGGCGTTGGTGCTCTACAGCGCCACGGAGCCGGAGCGCGTCCTGGGCGGCGGCTGGATCGATCGGGCACTCCCGTTCCAGGCCGAGGCAACACCGAGCAACCTGGGGAGCTTTGCATGATCCTCCCCGACGATCCGTTGCTCGCCCTCTCGGCACGCCTTGGCTACGTCTTTCGTGATCCACGTCTCCTCGAGGCCGCGCTGACCCACAAGAGCTGGGTCAATGAGCAGTCGCGGCCGGTCGCGCCATTCACCGGTGAGACGCTCGGGGCCGGCGGCTTCTCCGAGACCGACAACCAGCGCCTCGAGTTCGTCGGGGACGCCGTCATCGGCGCGGCCATCGGGCACCTCGTCTTCGATCAGCACCCGGAGGCGCGGGAAGGAGCGCTCACGCGCTACAAGGCGGTGCTCGTCAGCGAGACCGGGCTCGCGGACGTGGCGCGCGACCTGGACGTCGGCGCCGCGATGCGCTTGGGACGCGGTGAGGAGCGCTCCGGCGGACGCTCTCGACCCTCGGTGCTGGCCGACGCGCTCGAGGCGGTCATCGCCGCGGTCTATCTGGACGGCGGCTTCGACGCCGCGGCCGGAGTCGTCCGCCGCCTGTTTGGTGATCGCGTCTCCGGAGTACGTCAGGTCGAGCGGCACGTCGACTTCAAGACCAAGTTGCAGGAGTTCGCCCAGGCGCGCGTGCGCTCCGTGCCGACGTATCGGCTCGTGGCCGAGGGCTCGGAGCAGATGCGCCGCTATCGCGCCGAGGTGTGGATCGGCGGTCACTGCGTCGGTGATGGCGAGGGGAAGTCGAAAAAGGAGGCCGAGCAGACCGCGGCCAGGGCCGCCTTCGATGCGCTGTCGCGCGATCTCTCCGAGGCCGGCGTCACGGCGGCGGCTCCCACGTCGCCTGAGCCGGACACCGAGCCTCGGGTATCGCCACGCCTCTGATCCGGCCCACAAGGATCGGCTGACCTAGGTCAGCAGCGCGTTGAATTCTGTCTGCTCGACTCCTTACGCTTAAAATACGACGGCCCGTGGTAGCGCGGTGCCACCACGGGCCATCGGGATCTTCGGGAAGTCCGCTCGAACCGGCCATCCCTGAGGAGAGTAGAAGGGTTGGAGATTGTGGCTCTGGAAAGCTACCGCGCTCGCACTGCGATGGCGCTGTCGCCATCGTCGCACTCACACGGCCTGCCGTCTCGAACGTCCCTTTTGCCCCGAAGTCCCGTTGCATGCCCCACGCAGTCCGTCTTGAAAGCACCGTCTGACGCGAAGGCAACACTGCTTTTCAAGCTGCCCACCGTGGCCGTCTCCGGCTTCCGGTCGCGAAAGAACACTTTGCGGCTTCCGTGCCAAGCGCTGACCCGTGGCGAGGAACTGTGGAGTTGCAGCTAGTTACAGCTCAACGGCTTGCCCCCGACGCCCCGCAGTCCGAGGATCCCTGCCATCTGTGTCATAGTCCCACGGACCCCGGGTCCGCCACGACCCGCCGATGCGCGTTCGACCCAGCCCTCTGTTCATGTTCGGAATTGATAAGATGATGTAACAGCTCAGGAATTCGACCACTCTGACATTCGCGTCACCTGGCACCGCGCTTGCTCTTCCTCCGCACGGACCGGGGAGGTGACCAATGAATCAGCCAAACAGGACGTCGTACCGCCGCATCGCGCCTCTCGCGCTCGCCCTCGTGTGCGGGCTCCTCACGTCGCCCGCGCTGGCGGACGGTCCCCACGGTCCGCCGCGCCTTCAGGCCACGGCACCGTCGCGGAGCCAGCTCCTGACGACCAACGAGCTGCTCGCGACCGAGGCCGACCGGCTCTCCGCCGCCATCCGCGCGGACGCCGGCCACCAGCTCATCCGCATCGCCTATGAGAAGAGTCGGCTGCTCGAGCGCGCGCTCGCCGACCGCGCCGATATCCTGACCGAACTCCGGGTCACCGAGTCGACGCTCGACGCCCGCATTCGCGTCGACCGGCAGATCCACGCGCTCCGCGCCCAGCAGTCCGAGGCGCGCCGGACGACGAACCTCCTGAAGACGGCCTCCCGCTAGCCTGCTAGGGCGCTGGGAAGCGGCGGCTAATGACGCCGGTGCCGCTCCCGTCCTGGCCCGGGCTGTCCCAGCCGACGACGTAGCCGCCCGTCGGCAGCGGCGCGATGCTCGGGTGCTGCTGGTCACCGGTCGTCGAGAGGTTGACAAGCCAATCGTTGCCCACCGACTTGAGCAGCTTGTCGAGCTTGATGGCCTTCAGCGAAAACTTGTCCTCGTCCTCGGCCTTGGTCTGCCAGCTCACCAAAAACCCGTCGTCTGTCAGCGCCGACAGAGTCGGGTACGACTGCTCGTCGACGACTACCGGGTTGACCTTGAACTCCGTCTGAAGCTCGTACTTGTTCGTCGTCGCGTTCCACCTGAGCTGACGCGCCCAGATGTCGAAGCCGTTGGCTGCCGTCTGCGAGGACTGCCAGACCACGAGAAAGTCTCCCGACGGAGCCACCGCGACATCCGAGGTCTGCTGCTCGGCCGCCGTTGTCGCGTTGAACGCCAACGCTGAGTCCACGGCGCTGCAGTTGTTGGCGTTGAAGAGCTGCCCGCGCACGGCCCAGCTCGACGGCGCGCTGCCATCTTCGGCGAACGAATCCCAGGTGACCAGGTAATAGCTCCCAATCGCGTTCGTGGCGGCGACGTGCGCGTTGCGCTGCGTGTCCGTCTTGACCGAGTTCGCGAAGGCGTCGGCCTTGCTCGTGTTGCCGATGGTGTCAAAGCACCGGATCATCACGTCAGACTTGTTGCCTCCCGTTTCACCGAAGGACGTCCAAACTACCGCAAACTGCCCGGCAGGGAGGCGGGCGACATCGGGCGCGAGCTGCGAGTCGAGCTTCGAGTTCGTGCTATTGACCGTGACCTCCGACGAGAGCGCGGTGCCATCGGATGCGAACAGCCGAAAGTACACGTTCTCGAGCTCCGCGACCTGGTCCTTGATGCCCTCCCAGACGACGACGAAGTTGCCGTACTGGTCCATCGCGACCGCCGGCGATTGCTGCACGTCGGCCGTCGTGACATTGACCTGGAACTCCGAGCCTGACTTGGCGCCCGCCGTGTCGTACCGCTGTCCAAAGACGCCAAGAAGCGACCCGTCCTGATCGTTGCTCTGCCAGACGGCCACCGTGCTGCCGTCGGGGGCGCTCGCAATCGCCGGCTTGCTCTGATCGCTTGCGAAGGTCGTGTTGACGAGCGCTTCCTTGACATCGTCTTGTGCGGTGCCCGCCGCGTCGAACTTGCGGCTATAGACGTGACCATCGGCGCCCGTCCAGGTGACCACGACGTGCCCGCTCGACAGGCCGGCTGCGTCCGGATAGCGCTGCGCGCCTGTCTTCTCGAGGTTCAGCACCTTCTCCGTCCCGACCACGGCGCCGTTCTTCGAGAAGAACTGGCCGACGATGCCGTAGCCACTGGAGTCGAGACCGCCCGCGTCTTCCCAGACAACCAGAAAGCCACCGGTGGTCGAGAAGAGACCGACGCGCGGGTTCGTCTGGTTGCTCGCCGTCGTGCTGTTGATGGCCAGCGTGTTGCCGACCTTGGTCAGCGCGTCCTGATAGATCTGCGCCGCGATATCGGAGTTCCCAGCCTTCGTGACCTCCCATGCCACCACGAAGCGGTCGTCGGTCTGCCGCACGCCAATCGCGGGGTTTTGGACCGAGGTGACTGTCGCGTCATAGGCCGGCGTCGCGTCAAACTCCACGCCGCTCGTCGTGCCGTTGTTGTTGTAGACCTGCACCTTGACCGTCTTGCCATTCGCGCGCGCGATGGCGAAGCGGCTGTCCGAGAACGCTGCGATGTCCCAGCCCGAGTCACCCGAGGTGGTTAGGACGTTCTGGACTGTGACCGCTCCAGCCGTGCTCAGGATGGTCGCTGTCCAAGAGCCTGACTTGTTGCGGTAGGCCACCACCGTCGAGCCGTTGGGCAGCGCCGCGAGTCGCACATCGGTGTAGTCACCGTACTGCGTGAAATTGTTGCACGAGGAGTTATTGCTCTGCGACTGGCTGAACGCTGCCTTCGTTTGCGTCTTCTTGCCGAGCTCGTCGTACCAGACCAGCTCGATCGACTGGGATTGGCTTCCAGTGTACTTCGTGCATACGTTGTAACCCCAGTACCCGTAGCCACCGCACTGCCCGTCGCTCGAGCCGCTTCCTCCGCAGCCGGTCGACGAGCAGTAGCACGTCGCGCTCGAGCTGCTGTAGTCGCGTCTCGAGTACGCCATCACCGACTTGCCGTCGGGAAAAGAAGCGGCCGCCAGAGTGGCCAACGCAGTGCCACCCGAAGCCACGTTGAACTCCGTGGCCTCGCGCGACCAGTCCTTGCTCATCTGACGACCATTGTATTCCGTGGTGCCCGTCTTCCAGTACGCGCCGAATCGGCCGCCGCCCAAGTCGACGGGAGGACTCCGCAGCGCTTGATCGGCCTTCTTGAAGGTCGACACGCGGTGCTCTCCGCACAGGTTGGCGCTGCCCACGCACGCGCCGTTCTTGCAAGAGTCTCCGGTCGTGCAAATGTCGCCGTCCGAGCACGTCTGACCGTCCGTCGCGCTCGCCTTCTTGCACGCGTCGGTCCCCTCATCGCACGTTCCAACCGAGCACTGGTCTGCGACCGAGCTGCAGTCGCGCGTCGCTCCGGAGCCACAATTGAACGAGCCGTCGCAGGTCTCTCCCACCGTGCAATAAAAGCCATCGTCACAGGCTGCGCTCTTCGGCTTCGGCCCCGTCTCGCAGACGTACGTCGCATTGCCCGTGCTCTTGCAGCTGCCGAGCGTGCACTGGCCGAGTCCACTCTGACAGTCGACCGCGGTGCCGGCGACGCAGCTCCCCGCCATGCACTTGTCGCCCGACGTGCAGCCGTTCGAGTCCGCGTTGCACCCGGTCCCGTCCGGCTTGGGCTCACCAATACACTTGTCTTGAGCCTCGTCGCACGAGCCGGTGATACACCCGCCGCTCGCCGCACTGCAGTCGATCTGCGTCCCCTTGCAGAGGCCCTGCGCGTCGCACTTGTCGTTCGTCGTGCAGTACTTGCCGTCATCGCAGTCAAAGCCCGTGCCCTTGGGGACCTTTTTGCACAGGTAGCTCGTCAGCCCGGTGCTCTCACAGGTCGCGCCATTACATGCGTCCTCCGACGCCAGGCAGCTGACCGAGGCGCCGACCTTGCAGACGCCCGCGTCGCACTTGTCGTTCTGCGTGCAACCGCTCGAGTCTGCGTTGCAGCCAATGCCGTTGTTGGCGTTCTTGTCCTGTGAGCACAGGCCCGTGTTGGTATCGCAGACGTCCTTGGTGCAGTCGTTGTTGTCGTTGCAGTCGCTGTCCTTCGAGCAGCATGAAGGGTTGCCCGTGCCCTTGCACTCGCCTCCGCTGCACTTGTCGCCCAGCGTGCAGGCGTTGCCGTCATCGCACGACGCCGCGTTGTTCGGGAACTCGCACGCGCCGGTGATCGCGTTGCACTTGTCGTCGGTACAGGCGCTGCCATCGGTGCAGGCCTTCTGCGAGCCCGTCTTGCACGTGCCACCAGCGCACTTGTCGTTGATGGTGCACGGGTTGCCGTCCTCACACGCGGCCTGGTTGTTCGTATTCGCGCAGCCCGTGATCGGGTCACACGAGTCGTCGGTGCAGGCGTTGCTGTCGCCACAGTCCTTCGTGTTCCCGGCCTTGCACGCGCCACTTTGGCACAGGTCGTTCTCGCTGCACTTGTTGTTGTCGTTGCAGGGCGCCCCGGAGGCGGGGTCGTGCTGGCAGCCGATGGCCGCCTTGCAGGAGTCGGTCGTGCAGGGATCGCTGTCGTCACAGTTGGTCGCGGTCTTCCCAGAACAGCTCCCGCCCGAGCACACGTCCCCTGTCGTGCACTTGTTGAGGTCGTCGCACACAGCCGTGTTGTAGTTGTGCTTGCACCCTTCGACGGCGTCGCACGAGTCGGTCGTGCAGGGGTTACCGTCGTCGCAGCTCTGGGACGCGCTTCCGCCCTTGCAGATGCCTGCAAGACAGGAGCCCGCCGTCGCGCATGGGTTGGCCGCGTCGCACGCGCCGCCCTCGTTCAAGAGGGTCGTGTTGCACTTGCCGGTCTTGGCATCGCACACCGACTGCGCGCAGTCCGACGAGTACTGGTTGCTGAGCGAGCACGTCACGACGGTAAGCGGGTTGACCTTGCACTTGTACGGAACCGCGGCCTTGTCGCAGAAGAGCGTGCCTGTGCACAGGTCCCCATCATCGAACTTGGCGCACTCCGTATCCGACGTGCACGAGCAGCCGGCATCGGAGCCCTTGCAGGTCCCCTTGTCGCATGTGTCGCTCGTCGTGCAGGCGTTGCCGTCGGTGCAGGTCCCGCCCGTCTTCGGCGTGTACACACACCCGTTCGGCGCCGAGGACTCGCACTGGTCGGTCGTGCACTCGTTGCCATCGTCGCACGTCTTGAAGCCGGTCCCGGTGCACTCCCCAGCGGCGCACACGTCGCTCGTCGTGCAGGGATTGCCGTCGTCGCAGTTGGCGGTCGAGTACGTGACCACACAGCCCTTGGCCGCATCGCAGGTGTTGTTCGTGCACGCTTTGCCGTCCTCGCACTGGAGCGAGGTGCCCGGGATGCAGGTGCTCCCCGCGCACGTGTCGCCGTTCGTGCAGGAGTTGCCGTCGCTGCACGGCAGGATGTTCGGTACGTAGACGCAACCGAGCTTGGGGTCACACTTGTCGTCGGTGCACGGGTTGTTGTCCTGGCACGCCAGGAAAGCGCCCTCGCAGGTCCCCAGGTTGCACTTGTCGCTCGTGGTGCACGGATTGCCGTCATTGCAGACGTCGGTGTTGTACTGATTCTTGCAGCCCGTGACGGGGTTGCACGCGTCCGTCGTGCAGTCCTTGCCGTCATCGCAGGTCGACTCGTCGGTCGCCTTGTTGCAGTTGTTGTCGATGCCGTCGCAGACCTCCTTAGCCCCCGGGTAGACGAGCGCGTTCAGTGCCGCGCAGTCGGTCCCGTCCGGCACGCCGTCGTTGTCGTCGTCGGAGTCGCACGCGTCGCCATCCTTGTCCGTGTCGTGGTTCTCCTGGTCGGCGTTGGCGACGTCCGGGCAGTTGTCCTTGGTATTCGAGACCTTGTCGTTGTCGATGTCCGGGTCCTGGCAGTCCGCCGTGCCGTCGAGGTCGGTGTCGTCATAGCCCTCGTCCGTCTTCGCGTTGCAGTTGTTGTCGACACCGTCGCACTGCTCCTTCGAGGGCGGCTGACCCTGGCAGACCTCGTTGTTGCCCACGCACGTGGCCTCACCCGGACACTTGCCGTGCTCGTTGGTCAGACTGCAAGCCTTGGCGCCCAGGTTGTCGATCTGGTCGTCGCAGTTGTCGTCCTTGCCGTTGCAGCTCTCCGCCAGCGGCGTGGACGCGGAGCAGTCGGTGAGGCCGGCGCCCGTGCAGGTGCGCGTCCCCTTGCAGGTCCCCGCGGTGTTGGTCGTCGCGCACACGGTCTTGCTGCCGAGCTTCTCGAACAACGGCTTGCAACTGCACTCGGCGTCGTTCTCCGGCACGCACTGCGCGGCCGTCGCGCCCGTGCTCGTCTTGGCGTTCTTGCAGGCGTAGCCGCCCGGGCACGGGTGGTCGGTGTCACAGGCGATGCCGCAGAAGCTGCCCGCGTCTCCACGCGACAGGCACTTGTCGCTCGTCTCGAAGCCCGGCGCCTGACAGTCCGAGTCCTGCGCGCACGGCTTGCACAAGAACAGCGCGCGCTCGACGCACACGTTGACGACATCGGTTCCGCCGGTCGTCATGCTCGCGCAGATCTGACCCGCGCCGCAGCTGTCGATGCACGGCGCCGCGCACGCCTTGCCCTTCGACGCCAACAGGCAGGCCGTCGACTCGCAGTCTCCCGGCTCGATGCACTCGCAGCCGGCGGGGTAGGGCTTGGACGAGCAGTCGGGTCCCGCGTCCTTGGGCGGCTGCGTGTCGGGCGTGCCCTTGTCGTCCGGAGGGGCCGTGTCGGGCGCCCCCGGATCGTCCACCGTGGGGACATCCTGCTGCGGCCCGAGGTCCAACGGAGGCGGGCCTGGATCGGGGAGGATGACGCCGCCGTCGACCGTTCCCGGGTCGTCCTGGGTCACCCCCGAGTCGACGGTCGTGTTCGCCGCCGCCTGGCCGGGAGTGTTGCAGCCGAGCGCGACGAGGGTCGCGACGACGATTCCGGCCGAGGATCCCACGATAGACTGCCACGCCACGTTCTTCATGCCATTCCCCTTGCGCATCTGTGCTGAGCCCAGGTCCACGCGCCCGGCCTCGCCGACCCGCCCCTTGGGGCAAATCGGGCACGGGACCCTACTCATCGGCGGTGGTGCGGGTCAAGCGAAAACCGGCCCGCGGACGCGCCCGCGGTGTCTCCTCGCTTGACCCTCGCGGCGCGGCGTGCGACGCCCGAGCGATGAGCGCTCTCGACCTCCCCCGATCGGCTGGTGTCCTGCTACACATCACCTCCCTTCCCGGGCCCCATGGCGCCGGTGATCTCGGTGCCGGCGCACGCCAGTTCCTCACGTGGCTCTGCCGTGCAGGCATGCGCTGGTGGCAGGTGCTGCCACTCGTGCCGCCGGGGGGAGGGTGGTCGCCGTACTCCAGCTGGTCGGCTTTCGCGATGAACCCGTGGCTGATGGACCTCGCCGGCCTCGTCCGCGATGGGCTCCTCGACGCCTCCGAGCTCGCCGGGCCCCACACGGGCGGGCCGATCGACTGGGACGCCGTGGTCGCGTTCAAGGGGCCACGCCTGGAGCGCGCCGCTTGCCGACTCCTAGACGGGGCGCGCGGTGACAACCGGCTGCGTGCCGAGCTCGATCTCTGGCGTGCCGACTCCGCTTGGGTCGACGACGCGGCGCTGTACTCCGTGCTGCGCGCCCGCTACGGCGGCCCATGGTGGACCTGGCCGACGGCGCTTCGCGACCGGGACCCGGCGGCGCTTGCGGCCGCTGCGGGCGACGAGCGCGTCGGCCTCGCCATCGCCGTCCAGTTTCTGGTCGACCGCCAGTGGCGGCAGCTCAAGGCCGAGGCCAACGCCCGTGGCGTGCAGCTCGTGGGAGACATGCCCATCTACGTGGACGCGGAGAGCGCGGATGTGTGGGCCAATCAGGCGCTGTTTCAGCTGAACGCCGATGGCAGTCGCCCCGTGGTCGCCGGTGTTCCGCCCGACGCGTTCAGTGAGACCGGACAGCTCTGGGGCAACCCCTTGTATCGGTGGGACCGCATGGCGGCCGACGGATTTCGCTGGTGGATCGCGCGGTTGCGGCGCGCGCTCGCGCAGTGCGATGTCGTGCGCATCGATCACTTCCGCGCCTTCGCCGCCTACTGGGCCGTCCCTGGCGGCGATCCGGACGCGCGCGGCGGGGCGTGGGTCCCGGGTCCCGGCGTCGCGTTCTTCGAGGCGCTCTCGGCCGAGCTCGGACCGCTGCCGCTCGTGGCCGAGGATCTCGGCCTCATCGACGCGCCCGTGCGTGCGCTGCTTAAGGCTGTGGGGCTCCCCGGAATGAAGGTGCTCCAGTTTGCCTTCGGCGGAGGCGCGGACAACCTGTACCTGCCGCACAATCACGTCGCGAAGAGCGTCGTCTACACCGGAACGCACGACAACGACACGACGCGCGGCTATTGGTCCGCCGCTCCCGAGCACGTCAAGGACCATGTACGCCGTTACTTCGCGACCGACGGACGCGACATCGCGTGGACGTTGACGCGTGCGGCCATGCTCTCCGTCGCCGACCTGGCCATCGTCCCGATGCAGGATGTGCTCGATCTCGGGACCGAGGCGCGCATGAACACGCCGTCGCAGCCCCAGGGCAACTGGCGCTGGCGGCTCACGGAGGACGGGCTCCGCGAAGGCCAGGCCGATCGCCTGAGGGAGCTCGTGTGGCTGAGCGGCCGGGGCCAGAACCGGTAACGTCGCGCCACCGCCTGCGCTGTGGCCCGCATTATTCACCACTGTCACGCGCCGGCCTCCGCGTTTGCACGCCTGAGGGCGCGCCCGCCTCCCTCCGCGTAGCGCCACTACGCGTCGGTCGGCGAACCGCTCGCTGCGCTCGCTCGCGCCCCCGAGCTCGGGCTCACGGCGCCGGCATCGCGCCATTGATGAATCATGCGGGCTAGCTTGACGACCGGTCCCGCTCGGAGTATCGGGCCGGGCCCGACCTACGTCGGAAAGGAGCCTCGCATGCGCACGTCCCTCACCGTTTCGTGTCTCGCCGCTGCATCTTTGGCCGCGCTCGCGACAGCCTTTGTGGCTACCAACCTGGCCGCCTGTGCGGCGGAGGTGGAGGACGAGTCGACCCTCGCGACCGACGAGAAGGAGCTGTACGCCGGCGAAGCCGTTGCGGGCAAGGCGGACTGGTCGCTCGATCCGTGCACGGCCAGGGGCTGGTACGGTGACGGCGTCTGCGACTGGTTCTGTCCGAAGCGCGACTCCGACTGCGCTCCTCCGACCTTGTTCGCCAACCCCAAGGGCAAGGCCGCCGTGTTTCCGGTCGTGCTGCACCACGGCTTCGCGGGCGGCCACGGCTTCATCTTCGCGTATCAGGGCGTCCGTGAGGGGCTCACCGCAGACGGCCATCGCGTTTATCAGACCGAGGTGCCGCCGTTCGCGTCGGTACCCACGCGCGCCGCCGAGCTCAAGAAGGTCGTCGACCGCGCGCTGACGGAGTCGGGCAAGGCCAAGGTCAACCTGATCGTGCACTCCATGGGAGGACTGGACGCGCGCTACCTCATCGGCTCCATGGGCTACGGAGACCGCGTCGCGTCGCTCACAACGATCTCCACGCCGCACCGGGGTACGAACGCAGCGGACTTCGCCCTCAAGATCGTCCCTGGCAAGACCGACCCGGTCATCAACGCGCTGTTCGAGCTCTTCGGCATGACGTTCAACGACCTGTCGACCAATACGGATCTGCGCGCGGCGTGGACGGCGCTCGCCGAGGGCAGCGCGGCCGACTTCAACGCCAAGCACCCGAACGACGCCCGCGTCTACTACCAGAGCTGGGCGGGTGTCTCGAGCGTGCTCGGGCTCTCCAAGTACGGGCGGGATCCCGGGCTCGCGAAGGACTGCGACGGCAAGCTCGTGCTCAACACGGGCACCTTCGATCGCGTGCGTGGCGAGTTCGTCGCCTTGGCGCCGCTGATCGGGCCGGCGAGCACGACCGGGCCGTGGCACGACGGCCTCGTGACGGTCAAGAGCTCCAAGTGGGGCACCTTCCGCGGTTGCATCCCCGCGGACCACTCGGAGGAGGTCGGTCAGTCCACCGCGGGTTGGCCCAATCCCACGACGGGATTTGACGCCGTCACGTTCTATCGCACGATGGCCTTCGACCTGGCAGCGCGGGGGTACTAGCGTGACGACGCCCTCGACGGAGCCGGCCGGCCTTGCCTGGGAGGACGCGGGTCAGACCGTGGCCATCGCGTGGGAGGACGGCCACCAGAGCCGCTTCGGCTTGCCGTACCTGCGGCGCATCTGTCCGTGTGCGGCCTGCACCAATGCGCATGCGACCGGACCCATCACGGCCGTGCAGAATCAGCCACCGAAGAAGGCCTTCACCATCCTCAGCGAGGCGCAGGTCCGTAACGCCCGCGCCGTCGCCGAGATCACCGAGTGCTACCCGGTAGGCAGCTACGCCATCGGGTTTCGCTGGAAGGACGGCCACAACGAGGGCATCTACTCGTTCAGCCTCCTCCGGGCCATGTGCCCATGTGCCGCCTGCGCGGCACTGCGCTCCGAGGAGCCCGCGTCGTGAGCCGCGTGCGTCGACCAGAGACACGGGCCGCGGATACCCTGCGCCCTATCGCCCTCGAGCTCGGTGTGCAGCGCCAGGCCGCTGGCTCGGTGCTCATCTCGGCTGGCGGCACGCGCGTCATCTGCGCGGCCACCATCGAGGAGAAGGTGCCGCCCTTTTTGAAGGACAAGGGCCAGGGCTGGGTCACTGCCGAGTACGCCATGCTCCCAGGCAGCGGCGACCGTCGCGTGGCGCGCGGCCCCAACGCGCGCGCCACCGAGATCCAGCGGCTCATCGCGCGCTCACTGCGAGCGGCCGTGGATCTCACGGCCATGCCGGGCCTGTCGATCACCGTCGACTGCGACGTGTTGGACGCTGATGGCGGTACGCGTACCGCGAGCATCACCGGCGGCTGGGTCGCGCTCGTGCTGGCCGTACGGTCGCTGCAGCAGCGTGGACTGTGCACGCGGGAGCCCATCGTCGGGCAGGTCGCGGCGGTGAGCGTCGGCGTCGTCGATGGGCTGCCGTTGCTGGATCTCGACTACCTCGAGGATAGCGCGGCGGACGTCGACATGAACGTCGTGGCGCTCGACGGCGGGCGGCTCGTCGAGGTCCAAGGGACCGCGGAGAAGGGTACCTTCGACCGCCCGACCCTGGATCGCCTGCTCGACCTCGGTACCGCGGGCATCGCCGCGCTGCACCGGCTGCAGCGCGACGCCCTCGGCCAATAGCACGGACCGCTCTTGCCGCCGGAAGCGGCGCTGCTACCATTGCGCGCGTCCGAACTCGAAGGAGCCCTCATGCCGAAGCCGATTCCACCGACGTCCTTTGCCGACATCGACGCGGGCCTCGCCGCCCTCAACGCGGCCAAGCAGCGCTTTGCGCGCCTCAGCGTCCCCGAACGCCTCCATTTGCTGGAGGCCATGGCAGACGGTGTACGCGAGGTCAAGGAGGCGTGGGTCGAGGACGGCTGCGCTGCCAAGGGCATCCCTCGGGACTCCGTGACCGCCGGTGAGGAGTGGCTCGGCGGCCCTATGGTCACGCAGCGCAACCTGCGGCTGCTGCGCGAGTCGCTCGAGGACGTGCGCGATCATGGACGCCCACAGCTCCCAGACGGCGCGGTGCGCGTCGCCAGCAACGGTCAGACCGTCGCGCGCGTCTTTCCGGCGGGCTTCTACGACAAGCTCCTGTACATGGGCTTCTCCGCAGAGATCTGGATGGAGCCCGGCGTCACGCCGGCCTCGCTGCCCGACACCATGGCCGAGATCTACCAGCGCGGCAGTCAGGCCAAGGGCAAGGTGGCGCTGGTCCTCGGCGCAGGCAACGTGTCGTCGATTGGCCCCATGGACGTCATCTACAAGCTCTTTGCCGAGAACGAGGTCTGCATCCTCAAGATGAACCCGGTCAACGAGTACGTCGGGCCGCACATCGAGAAGGCATTTCGCGTGCTCGTCGAGGCCGATTTCCTGCGCGTCGTCTACGGCGGCGCGGAGGTCGGGCAGTACCTCTGCCAGCACGCGCTGGTGGAGACGATTCACATCACGGGCTCCGACAAGACGCACGACGCGATCGTTTGGGGTGCTCCGGGCCCCGTCCAGCAAGAGAACAAGCGCGCGGGCACGCCGATCAACACCAAGCCCATCACGTCGGAGCTCGGGAACGTGTCGCCCGTCATCATCGTGCCGGGACCGTGGACGGACGCCGACCTCGCGTTCCAGGCTGCCAACATCGCGAGCCAGGTCGCCAACAACGGCTCCTTCAACTGCAACGCGGCCAAGTGCCTCGTGCAGCACGCGGGCTGGGACCGTCGGAACGCGCTCATGGACCAGGTCGAGGCCACGCTCCGGGCCGCGCCTCGGCGCAAGGCGTACTACCCCGGAGCGGATCATCGGTATGACGGCTTCCTCGCCGCGCATCCGGAGGCCAAGGCGCTCGGCGAGCGTCGTGACGGCGTCATCCCCTGGACCACCATTCGTAACGTGCCGTCGACGGATCGGGACAACATCTGCTTCAACACCGAGGCCTTCTGCGGCGTGCTGGCAGAGACGACGATCGAGGCCGCCGATCCCATCGATTTTCTCAGGAAGGCCGTCGTCTTCTGCAATGACACCATGTGGGGAACGCTCAACGTGAGCCTCATCGTGCACCCGTCGCAGGAAAAGGACCCGGCGTTCAGGGCGGCGCTCGAGCAGGCCATCGCGGACCTGCGCTATGGCACCGTAGGCGTCAATCACTGGCCAGCGCTCGGCTACGCGTTCTGCACCACGACCTGGGGCGCTTACCCGGGCCACCCGCTCGACGACATCCGCAGCGGTCGCGGCGTCGTTCACAACACCTACCTGTTCGGCAAGCCGCAGAAGAGCGTCGTCCGCGGGCCCTTCCGCGTCAACCCCAAACCGCCGTGGTTCGTCACCAACAAGAACACGCACAACATCGCGCCGCGGGCCACGGAGTTCGAGCGCGCGCCCAGCGTGTTCAAGCTTCCCGGGCTGATGTTCGCCGCGATGAAAGGTTAGCTATTTCGCGGGCTCTGCGGGCTTGGCCGGCTCTGCGGGCTTGGCCGGCTCTGCGGGCTTGGCCGGCTCTGCGGGCTTGGCCGGCTCTGCGGGCTTGGCCGGCTCTGCGGGCTTGGCCGGCTCTGCGGGCTTGGCCTTGTCGAAGCAGGTGTGCTTCCACAGCTTGATCTCCTTGATCGGCTGCGCCTCTTCGTTCTTGCGCGGCGTGCGCTCCAAGTAGAAGTTCATCTCGAAGGTCTCGAGCTGCTTGCCGGGCTCGTCGGCGTGGTCGCGATTCCACTTGCGGCACAGGTAGCGCCCGAACTGGAGACGGTGGTCCTTGTATCGCACCATCCACAGGTTCATCACGTACTTCCGCCATCGCTGCCAGCGATAGTAGCCCACGTCCACGACATGCTCGGGCTTGGAGATGTCGACCGGTCCACCATCCGTGAAGAGATCGACCTCACTGCCATCGCGGAGCTTGGCCGGAAAGACGTACCAGCCGTCGTCGACCAGCGGAAAGGGCGCGAACATGTTCCAGCGTTGGTCCAGACGGAGCGTGAGCCCGATGGCGTCGAGCCACGGCTTCATCTTGACCGGTGGACCGTCCTTGATGACGATCCCGAACTCGCCCTTCTCGTTGGTCCCAAGCCACTGGTAGCGGTCGAGCGTTCCGATGTTGTAGGCGAGGCAATAGGCGGTCGCCAGCGCGACAAGGGACTCCGAGAGCGCGCTCGGACGCCACGTCACGGCCCGCTCCGGCAGCCGAGCGACCCAGCGCGCCGCCGTGGCCGCCAGTCCGCCCAGGACCGTGCCTTGCGCGACGAGGCGCGCCCAGAGCGGCGCAAGTCGGTTCCAGAACCAGCTCGGCAGCAGAAACACCGCTGAGGTACACGAGGTAAGGCCGAAGATGCCAATCTGGAGGCCCATCCAGAAGCCGAGGTGCATCCCAATCACGGACAAGACGAGCAACGTGCGCGTGACTCCAAAGCGGCTGGGCACGAACATCAGCAGTAGCGGCCCCAGCAGCTCCAGCCAGAACGTGAGGTGGGTGAGCGTCATCGTGAGCCACGGCTGCGTGGCCATCCACTTGCCAAAGTAGGTTGCGAACTGGTCGATGCTGAGCGCCAGGTATACGGCACTACCGTCGCGCCACTCATTGCCGTACTTCAGCAGGATCGTGAAGAAGTAGACCGATACGAACTGAATGGTCAGCGAGAGCGTGCCAAATGAGGCGATGCCCGGCTCCAGCGGCTCGGAGCGCGAGGCTGCCCGCGCCCGGTCGACCGACCAGACGGCACCGAGCGGCACGAACATGCCAAAGAACAGCAGCAGCCGCATGAGGATGTCGCCCGCTTGGAGGACCATGCCGTTGCGGCTCTCGCATGAGCAGAGGAGCAGCCAGGTCAGAAACGTCATCAGGCGCGTGCGATACCCGACCAGGAGCCCGAAGGCGAAGACGGCCTCGAGCGCGAACAGCACGAGCTGCGAGAACACCGTCCCGCCCCAGTTGTGAAGCGACAGCAGCCACTCCGAGGAGAAGCTCTCGATGAGCCGACCGCGCGGCAGCACGCCAAAGTCGGTGAAGAAGGCCTCGACGTCGACGACACGCCAGGCGATGTCGATCAGCTCGTGAATCCCCAGGGCGATTCGAAAGAAGGCCAGGGAGCGAAGGTCGAGCGCGTAGGCTTTCCGCAGGGCGTCCATAGGGCGGCGCTTCTACCACGGAGTGGGCCGCTGTACCACGGTTTTGCACGTGATAAATTGCCCCATCGAGCCAACCGCGGCAAGGCGTGTCGCTCCGTCTGGTGGGGCGATCTTGGGACGATTCGTCCCGCGTGACGGCTGGGCTGGCCTGACGCCCGAGGTCGTTTATGATGCGGCGCCGTGAGCACGGAGACTCAGCTCAGGATCGTCGAGGAGCGCGGCGCGGCGCTCGAGGCCGAACATGCGGTCTCGGCCGTCTTGTGCGACGCCACAGGTCGGATCATTCACTCGGTCGGCCCCGAGATCGAGGCCACCTGGCGCAGCGCCTCGAAGCCGTTCCAGCTCGAGGCGTCGCTCTCGTTTCTGCCTGACGCGTTCGTCGACGCGCTCAGTGAGCGCGATCTGGCGCTTGGCGCCGCGAGTCACTCCGGAGAACCGCAGCATGTCGCTGGCGTTCGCTCGCTGCTCGATCGCATGGCGTGCTCGGCGGAGGGGCTTCGATGCGGAGCGCACTGGCCAGTCCATGAGCCGAGCGGTCGAACGCTCGCTTCGCATGGGGAGCGTGCCACGGCCCTACACAACAACTGCTCCGGCAAGCACGCGTACATGCTGGGAGCCACCCGCAGTAGCGGCCTCGCTCCCGACTATCGCCCCGTGGCCCACCCGCTCCAGCAGCGCGTCGTCGAGCGCGTTCGCCATCACACCGGTGGCCGCGTCTCGTCTGAGACCGTGATCGATGGCTGTGGCGTCCCGTGCTTCGTCCTGCCGCTGTCCGCGATGGCGCAGGCCTGGGCCTCCATCGCGACCTGCATGGCGCGCCACGACGGCGTCCTCTCGCGCATCGGCTGGGCCATGTGCCACGAGCCGTGGTTCATGAGCGGCACCGATCGCCTGGACCTGATGCTCGTGCACGGCGCGACCGAGCCGATCGTGGCCAAGGTTGGCGCCATGGGCATCCAGTGTGTGGCGTTTCCGGAGCGCGGGCTCGGCCTCGCCCTCAAGCTGCGGACTGGCTCGAGCGACGCGCGACCCTTGGTCGTCGAGGCCGTGATGGACCGATGGCTGCCGGGCCTCCTGCGGCCAGACACGCTGCGTCGTTTCAGAGACGTCGTGAACGTGGTTGGCGACGTCGTCGGTCAGCGGCGCGGTCTCTGGTCGTGACGTCGTCTCCGGCGGAGCCCGTCGTGGAGGCCCGACGTGCCTCCCGGTGGGTCGAGCCGCTCGCCTTGGTGTCCCTGGCGCTGCTCGTGCGCGTGCCCGGCCTCGATCGGCGCCCGCTCTGGCTCGACGAGGCCTGCAACGTCCTGTTCGCGCGACGCGGACTCCTGGAGGTCCTCGACGCGGTGCGCTGGGAGGGCAACCCGCCGCTCTATTACTGGCTCCTCGGCCTCTGGACCGAGGTCCTTGGCGACTCAGAGTGGGCCGTCCGCGCGTTGCCGCTGCTGTTTGGCGTGCTCTCGGTGGTCTCGACCTGGCGTACGGCACGCGCCCTGTTCCCCGGCTCTCGGCACGCGGCGTGGATCGCCGGGCTCCTCGTCGCGCTCTCGCCGCTGCACGCCTACTACTCCCGCGAAGGGCGCGTCTACACGCTGACCACCCTCGTCGCGAGCGAGCTCCTCCTGGCTCTGCACCGCGCGCTCGACCGTGGCGTCTGGCGAGATTGGCTCCGCGTGAGCGCGTGGCTCGTCACCGGCCTCTATGCCCACAACTATGCGCTCTTCCTGCTACCGGTCGTGCCCCTCACCGCGCTCGTCACCGTCCCGGCGGACCAGCGCCGACGCGCCCTGGTCGGAGCGGTCGCCTCGGTCGCGACCGCCGCGCTGGTGTATCTGCCGTGGGTCCCGACGCTCTTGTTTCAGCTGCAGTCCGGCGTCGGGAGCTGGGTCGGCCGCCTCTTTTCGCTCGTGCCCGCGTGGCGCCACCCCTTCGCGTCCATGGAGGCCATGGGTGTCGGCGGCGTCTTTCCTCCGTACCTCGGCGAGCTCTCGCAGCTCCCTGAGGGACTGAGCCTCGGGAGCGCCTCTTGGTCTGTCCTCCGCTGGACCGGCGTCGCGCTGCTCACGCTCGGCCTGGGGAGCGTCGCGGTCTCCCGTCGCGCGCTGTCGGCCGTTGGACCGTCCATCACCCGCGTCGCCCTCTTCGGCCTCCTCCCGCTCGCCATCCCCTACGTCTGGTCCCTCCTCGCCTCGCCGATCTACCTCGTCGGGCGCTACGAGCTCCCTTCCTTGGTCGCCTTGGCGTTGCTCCTCGGCGCCTCGGCGGACATGCAGCTCCGGTCCTCCTCGGTCACCCGCCGCCGCGCGACCGGGGCCGTGCTCGCGCTCTGGGTCGTCGCCGCCGCTCTGGTGCTCATCGCGCTGCATCGCGCGCCCGTCTCGCTGCTCGAGCGCACCGTCGCGCGCATCCTCGTCGATCACGCGACGGCGGCCGACGTCATCGTCTTTCCGGATACGACGCGCGCGGTCCCGGAGTACTACCTTGGCCGCGCCTCGAATGCGGCGGCTCGCGTCTCCTTCCCACCCGAGCAGTCCGCTCACCCGGGCTGGATCGACCCGCACGCACGGCTCTCCGAGCCCGCGGAGCTCGTGGAGACTGCGCAGCGCACGGCTCGGCGCCTTCGCGAGCATGTGGAGGTCAGCGGCGGAACAGTGTACGTAGTTGACTGGAATCGACAGCCGCCGCTGCCCGCCCTCAATGTCGTGTTGCACCGCGCTCTGCAGGCCGAGCTTGGCCCGGAGAGCATCGCCTTCATGCCTCACCCTCATGCCGGACCGTACTTGACGCTGTTTGCTCCACGGCAGAATCGCGATGGACTGCCGCGTTAACCATGACGCTCGTCAGTTTCGGCGACCCAAAATGATGTTCTTTCCTTGTCAATTCTAACCGCGTGCTACCCTGGGCGCCGGTGCGGTGGGCTCGTGGTGGGGCCGTTCGCGCTGACCCGACTCCATGAACGAATCGACTCGCCAATCGCTTTCGCTCATCTTCCTGAACGGGAAGTACAAGGACACGTGCTACCCAGTGCGCGACGGTCTCATCGTCGGCCGAGGGGAGCAGGCTGACGTCTACGTGCCGGACTTCAAGGCCTCACGCAGCCACGCGCGCATCCACTGTCACTCGGACGGCTCGCTGGAGCTCGAGGACCTGGGCAGCCACAACGGGACCTGGGTCAACGACCACCGCGTCAGTCGCATCTCGCTGGTGGATCGCGACGTCATCAGCATCGGCACGACGCGGCTCGAGGTCGTCGGCAGTGACCGCGCGCGCTCCGCAGACGCGATAACCGGCGCCGACGACGGGATTGGATCTGGGCCGCGCATCGTGCGTCGACTGGATCGGTCCGTCTCACCTCAGCCGTCCGAACTTCCACGAGACGACTTCCTCGATGCGCTCGGGGTCCCGACGATCGCCGAGCTCGCCGAAGGCGGGGCGGAACCCATCCAGCGTCTCCGCGCCAAGGTTCACCACTACGCCATCGTCAACGACATCGCCAAGGCCCTCGCCTCCACGGTGCAGCTCCCCACGCTGCTCTCGCGCGCGCTCGAGATCATCCTCCAGGTCATCGGGGCCGACCGCGGCTACGTCATCCTGGTCGAGTCGGATACCGGCCGTCAGCTGCCCGGCGCGGCCCGTCGTCGGGGTCAGAGCGCCGAGGAGGTCATCCCGCTCCAGGTCAGCCACACCATCATCGACTACGTCATCCGCGAGCGGTCGGTCGTGCTGTCGTCGGACGCCGCGCTCGACGATCGCTTCGGGCTCAAGGAGTCCATCGTCCTGCACCGCATCCGCTCGGTGCTGTGCGTGCCGATGGTGCATCTCGATCGCGTCAACGGCGTCATCCAGCTCGACACCGAAGGCTCTGGCCTCGGATTTACCGACGACGACGTCGAGCTCGCCAGCGTCATCGCGCCCGTGCTCGCGGTCGCCGTCGAGAACACGCGCCTCTTCGAGGTCCAGCAGCGCACCATCGACGAGCTGCGCCTGGCCAACAGCAAGCTGCTCCGCGCGCAGGAGCAGCTCGTCTCCAAGGAGCGGATGGCCGTCCTCGGCCGCGTCACCTCGGGTCTCGCGCCCGAGATCCGCAACCTGATGGGCCCGTTCATGCTGGCCGACCTGCTCCAGTCTCAATACCCCGGTGACGAGCGCATCCAGGAGTACGCGACGCTCATGCTCGAGGCGTACGGGCGCATCGGTGCGCTGGTCGAGGAGATTCGCCTCATGGCGCGCGGCGAGCGGCCTGGCCTCGACGTGGGCAGTCACGATCTGCGCCGTACGGTCGAAGCGGTCGTGCGCTTCCTCAAGTGCGATCAGGAAATCCGGCAGCATCAGATCGTCGTCGACGTCGAGGACCTGGGCACCTGCCGCTACGACGAGCTGCGCTTCAAGCAGGTGCTCATCAACCTCATTCGC
>SXGT01774636.1_pt1 | contig 51459 bp, 39 predicted proteins | sample 3176221 | NCBI WGS metagenome assembly SXGT01 (sample SAMN11356862, study PRJNA531348) | freshwater metagenome | isolation source: freshwater sample F1-120 | place: China: Fuxian Lake, Yuxi | collected 2017-12-25
CAACTCGTCCAGCGCGTCCCATCCCGCATCGTCCAAATCCCGGGCCATAGTCGCCTCCTTGCGAATAGAATCAAAACCTCAACCGCAAAGAGTCTAACCAATTCCCGTTCCCAGCTTAACTTCAATTACGGACCTACTTAGGTTCCCTGCCACTTCCATCCCATCGGTGCCTTCAGATCCTCGGCTGCCATTTTGGCCCACGGGGTGCCGGGATGTTCCTTGACGACCCGCTCCAGATAGAACTTCGCTTTCTCCGCCATTTTTTTCAGGACACTGCTGGTGTCGAAACTGTCCGCCTGCTCCAGGTTGTACTCGGTGGCGTCCTTGGGCCCCTTGCCCGCTTTCAAGCTGGCGATCATCTGGTTGTAGCTGTCGTTGCGGACTTTGGCGGCCAGGACGCGGCCGAAGGCGTAATCGAACTGAGCTTGCCAGCGGGGGCTGGTGAGTTTGTCCCGGTCTCCTTCGCCGCCGACCAGGGTATCGTAAAGCCGGTCAATTTGCGGGGCGACGCGGGCGGAGGCCTGTTGGGCTTCGTCGAGCCGCCGTTTGAGCTGAGCCTCGCTGTTTCCCTTTTGAAACTGGGTGTCCGGATTGTCGAGAATTTCCGCCTTGCCGATTTTGGCCGCCTCGTGCAGTGCTCCGCGGGCCTTGTTTTCGGAGAGGAGTTTTTGATACTCGGCCTCGCCGACGTAGTCAGGTGCGTATTTGGCCAGGTGGGGTGTTTCGAACCGCAGCTCGGCTCCGGTGGGCCAGAACTTGGTCCCGCCGTAGCCATACACCGTTCCGCTGGTGGGGCGGACCGGCAGGAACGCGCCGCCACCGGCACGGCAGAGCCGTTCGAGCGCGTGCGGCCCGAAACCAGACTCGATGAACTCCTCCGTCGGTTTGCCGCGGAAGCCGTAACCAATGACCGGCAGCGGCAGGTTGACCCGCTCGCTGAAGACGGATTCGGGGCCAAGAACGGGGTTGGCATCGCCGGCTGGCGCGACTTTCTCGTCCGCTTTCTTCTCTTCGGTTCGCGGTCCCCGGCGGGTCTGTTCTTCAAAGGGGGTCGGCTGTCCCCAAGGAGCCGCGGTGCCGACGACGTATATCGGAATGGCTTTTCGCTGAACCAGCGGCGCGACTTCATCGACCAGTTTCGCATCGTCCCCCACTTCGTTCGTGAAAATCACGATGACGAGCTGCCGATCCGCGCCATGCAGCGGTCCAAACTTGTCGAGCACCTGCTTGACTGTGGAGAACGTCATTTCCTTGCCGCTCTCGCTCTGCGTCACTTTGCCTAAACCATCGCGTACTTTTTGCCAGTCGTCTTCCGGTTCTTCCAGTACATATTCCAGCGTCTCATCAAAACAGGCGACCACACTTTGGAGTTTCTTGTTCTTCTCCAGCGTCATCTGTTTGACGTCCTGGCTTTCGTACCAGGCTTTTGCGCCGGTAGTGGCACCGCTGAGCAGCTTGTAGTTGCTGGCGGTCCGGTCGAGCAGCCAGACGACGAGGACGGGGCCGAGCTCCAGGCTCTTGCCAATTTCGCCCGTCACTTTGCGAACGGCCACTTCTTCCGGTGAGCCCGTGCTGATCACCGTGCTGCGACTGGCCTGGTAGGCTTTGTCGATGACGTCCAGCTCCTCCTTGACCTCAGGCTTGGACTTTTTGGACTTGGGCGAGTTGTTCTCCGTCAGGACCTTCTTAACGACGACCTTGGTTTTGGGTTTGGGTGCTTCCTGGCCAGGGACGCGAAACTCAGTATCCTTGCAGCCGGCGATGAAGCAGACGGCTGCGAGCAGCAGCAGCTTGGCGGGAACGAAGTGTAAATCGGCGATTGTTTTCATAACTCTCTATTTTACCTCAAAATCGCTCCGAAACTTCTCGCACAGCGCTTTCAATCGCGGCAGTTCCTCTACCAGCAAATAGCGGGCAGCGACAAGTTCCTCAGCAGCCGCCAGGTATTGCTGTTGATAGTCGGCAAAATCGCGATAACGCTCCAGCAGGGCGGGCCGAGGATCCTTGGCGGCAATTCGATCTTCCTTGGTGCGAAGAAACGGAATGTAGCTCCCTTGCAGCGAGAGCAGCTCCCCTTCGGCCCCAATCGAAGCGTGCCGCAGATTCCAACTGGCATAAGTCGCGACGGGAACTTTTACGGCAGGTAACAATAATGTTCCCTTCTCATTCCCATCGGGACCGTAGGCCGGCACTCGCACGCCGTATTGACCGCGAACTTCCGGCGGCTCGACCGTCGCGATCATCTCGGTCTGCCACTGCGGGCCGCGATAGAGAAAGTCAGGCTGCTGGATCACCTTGGGATAGTTCACGCCGGGGATTGCTGGCCAGCCGCTCTTATCTTGCTGCCAGGGAACCAGCGACCCGTCGGCGATTTTCGGATAGACGCTCGGCGGGGGTTCGGTGCCATCTTTCACCCAGGCATCGAGGGCCAACAGCAATGCTCGCATGAAGGGCCGATAGTCGGCGGGGCAAGTGGGATGCTGACCGGCACCGCGCGGGCCGGGGACACCGCTCCCCGCTCCGTGCTGCGTTCCGCCGAATGTATAGAGGCGGACACTTGCCGGAATTTCTGCGTCTTCCTTGCCGAGCGGATCGGTATGCACCAGCGACCCGCTCCGGTGCCAGTATTCGCTGCTGGATTGCGTATGGAAAACTTTGGGGGCGTCCACAGTCCGATAATGGCCGAGGATCCGGTCCGTTTTTTCCGTGAAGGGATCGCGGGAATCGCCGTAGGTGAAGGGAAAATAGTCGGCGGGAAAATCGTGCTCATCATGCTGACCGTTGGTTCGTGTGGGGGAAGCAAAGCGGTGATTGAACGAACCGAGGCCTCCTCCCGCGACGTGTGAGATAACGCCGTCAAAGACCCGCCGGCGATGCTCGTCCTCGTTGAAGCCATCATGAAGAAATTGCCGCAAGCAGCGCCCGCTCTGCGAAGTGCCAAATCCGTGAGCGCGGGTGGCCACGGACTTTCCGCTGACCACGAGAGGGTTGCGCTTGTTGGTCTCGTATTTGAGGAACGACACCAGATCCCGAATCCCGGCCAGGCCGACTCCCTGGACCACCGGGTCTTGCGCTTCGTAAACCACTTCGTAAATCCACCCGGGCTTGAGCCCTCCTTGGACTTCGACTTCAACCACCGGCAGGGGCCAAGGTTTGTTTTGATAAGTAACCTCGGTGACAATGAGTTTCCAATTGTCGCGCGGAACGACCTTTCGCTCGTCAGCTTCCCGTTCGCGAACGGTCAGGGTTGCTTTTGACAGTCCCGCCGCAGTCGGCCGGTAACTTCCTTGTCTGCCGCGATGAGCGACGCAAGCTTTGGGAGCTTCTTTGTCGACGATCACTTCCTGGCGGACGTCTCCTTTCAAGGGCTGGTCGTCTTTTTCCTTGGCCGTCGGGGCCCACATCTTGAATTTCCCTTCCGCCGGCAGCACTTCCGCAATCCACCCGCTCCAAACGACGATGAAGCCCTGCCGGAGGAGAAAGTCTTCTGCTCCGCCGTCAAAGATTCCGGGGGCGGTCTTGTTGCCGCGGTTGTTGACTTCGTAAAGGAGCGCGCCGTTGGCTTTTGCAAGGTCTTTCGGGACGAGGATTTCGAAGTCGGCCCAGAATTCGACCTTACGTTCGTCGTTCATTTCGGCGAGCTTTAGATCCCGCACACGATGATTTTCGTCATAAACTTCGTCGAGTGCGAAATGAACGACTCCCGTCAGCTTCTCATAACTCCCCCGCTCGCCGTGCACTTTGCCGCCGGCATAGGGCTCGCGCTTTTGAATGTCGAGGCGAGTGACTTCGCCCCATGCCTGCGAAACTAAAACGGTGCCAAGGAGCAGGGCGGGAAGGATGCATCTCATTGCGGGTCTCCGTGAAAGTGTCTGGCCCGGATTATCACCTGATTTGCGGGCTGGTAACATAGTCCCATGAAAACTGCTCCCCTCGTCCTACTACTGCTCGTGGCCGCGATCACTGCCGCAGCCGAAGAAAAGCCGGCTCCTAGTTGGGTGCGTGTGACGGAGAAAGCTCCCTGGCAAGCCCGCGATTCATCCGGCGAGGTCGTTTTCAAAGACCAGCTTTGGATTCTCGGCGGCTGGTTCCAGTCGTTCGAGGCGCCGCCGCGGGATGTCTGGAGCTCCCCTAACGGCAAAGACTGGAAGCTGGTGCAGAAGGAAGCTCCCTGGAAGCACAGCGACCTGCCGATGATGCTCACCTTTCAAGAAAAGATGTGGATTTTTGGCGGCTGGTACAACGGCCGGCTGCCGGGACACTCCGCCAGCAGCGAAGTCTGGTCATCGGCCGACGGCGAGAAGTGGGAGCAGACCACCGCAAAATCCGGCTGGAGTCCGCGACTGGCTGCCGGTGCGGTGGTTTTTAAGGACAAAATGTGGGTGCTCGGCGGCACGGAGAACTATTACTTCGGCGACAAAAAGAGCCTGAAGAACGACGTCTGGTCTTCCGCCGACGGCAAAGAGTGGCATCAAGCCACCGACAAGGCCGGCTGGGCTCCGCGAGCCTACCACAACGCCGTCGTGCACGACGGCAAGATGTGGGTGCTGGGTGGCGGCAATTATGTGCCGCAGTATGAAGCGAGAAACGACGTCTGGTGTTCCGAGGACGGCATTCATTGGACCGAGGTGACGGCCAAAGCTCCCTGGTCGCCACGGCTTTGGTTTTCGTCGGTGGTCTATCGCGATCGAATCTGGGTTCTCGGCGGTTGGTCGAACAATCCCAACAAGAACTGGCCCGATGTTTGGCACTCCAAGGACGGCAAGGAATGGAACGAGTTCAAATCCCCGATGAGCTGGAAAGAGCGGCACGAGCACTCGGCGTATGTCTTTCAGGATAAGATTTGGATCGCCGGTGGACACGCTCAGCCGCTTTCCAGCGAAGTCTGGTCGCTGGAGATTCCGCCGGATTGGTTCAAGGATAAGTAACGAATGAGGACTGTGATGAAACTCGCTGCCCTGGTGTACTTCACGTTCATGGCCATTGGCTGCGGCCATGCTCTTCCCCCTTCGGTCGCCGCGCCGCCGGTCATCAAGCCGGTGTCGCTGGCCGCGGCCGACGAGAAGGAAGGAGGCATTGCCGATTTTCCCAAGCTCTCCGCCGAGAGCGATTGGCCCTGGTGGCGCGGACCCAGCCGCGACGGCCATGCACCTGCTTCCGCGAAGCCGCCAACCAGTTGGAGCGCGACCGAGAACGTCGTTTGGAAGGCACCGCTCCCTGGCCGCGGCCACAGCAGCCCAATTGTCGTTGGCGATCGCATTTTCCTGACGACGGCCGATGACACGAAACAAGAACAGGCCGTCCTGGCACTGAGCCGCACGTCGGGCAAACAGCATTGGCGGAAAGATGTCAGCCAGGGAGGCTTTCCCAAGCTCCACCCCAAGAACACCCATGCCACGCCGAGCATCGCCAGTGACGGCGAGCGTCTGTTCGTGGTCTTCTGCCATCACGAAACCGTGCAGCTCACGGTCTTTGACCTGGAAGGAAAACAGCTTTGGCAAAAGGTCGTCAGCCCATTTCGGCCCCGGCGCTATGAGTACGGCTATGCTCCTTCGCCGCTGATCTATCGAAGCACTGTCATCATCGCTGCCGAGTACGATGGCGACGCGGCAATCGCCGCTTTCGATCGCGAGAGCGGCAAGGAGATCTGGCGGACGCCGCGGCCGGGGAATATCAGTTATTCGTCGCCGGTAGTCGCCCATGTCGCCGGGAGGGATCAACTGCTGATGAGCGGGGCCGACCAGATTTGCAGCTACGAACCCAATGGCGGCAAGCTCCTCTGGTCCACACCCGGAACCACAGCCGCCACCTGCGGCACCATTGTCTGGGACGGCGACATCATTTTTGCCAGCGGCGGTTATCCCAAGGCGGAAACGCTGGCCATCAAGGCCGACGGTAGCGGGGAAGTGCTGTGGAAGAATAACAAGAAATGCTACGAACAATCCATGCTGGCCACTGGCGGCCATTTGTATGCCCTGACGGATGACGGCGTGGCCTATTGCTTCCGCGGCAGCGACGGAGAACAGCTCTGGGAAAAGCGGCTGCGGGGACCGGTCAGTGCCTCTCCCGTGCTGGCTGGGGGGAATATCTACTGGGCTGACGAAATGGGAACGGTCTACGTCTTCAAGCCCAACCCTGAACAGTTCGAGCTCGTCAGCCGCAACCAGCTTCTGGACGACTCCTTCGCCAGCCCGGCCGTCAGCGGCAACCAGCTTTTCCTCCGCGTGGCCAAACGTGGCGGAAAGCGGGAAGAGTTTTTGTACTGCCTGGGAGGGAAGTAAAAAGTAGGCCTTCCAATTTGACAAGCGCTCTCATTCCACTACAGAATTAAGGTCACGACTGGGCGAAGGTTTCAACTGTCGTTGAGGTCGCGATGAGTACGTTAGCGCGAAACCGTTCTGCTCGCTGGACAGTCGTTGCGATTCTTCTGACCGGGGCATTGGCAGTCGTTCCCTCCGCCCCCGCAGCCGAAAGCGAGTTGGAACGGGAATTCCGCTCCGTCCAGCGGGGCATTCAGACCCAGCTCAAGAACAAGAACCGCGAGCAGCGGCTGGCGGCGGTCAAAAAGCTGGAGGCTTTTCCAATTCTGGAGTCGGCGAAACTGCTGCTGCTTACGGGCATGGCGAGTGGGGATGAAGAGGTTCGCCGGGCATCTTATGAGACGCTGCTCAAGTTCAAAGAGGACCAGGAGATTGGCCTGTATCTGGCGCTCGCGGTGGACAAGGACCTTAAGCGCGGAGCGGTGGACGAGGGGACCTGCGGGGCGCTGGGTGTGCTGCTGGCCTCGAAAAATCCCAATCTCGAAAGGAAAGCCGATCAGTTGCTGGTAACTGCAGCGAGCACTCCCAATACGAGCGGGCTCCTGCTGCTGGTTTCCGTCGCCGACGAGCTTGGTTCGGGCACTACCGAGAACAGGCTCTCCGCGCTCCTGAAGCTCCGCCGGCTGCCGGGGTTCGAGCGGCATTTTGCCTTTCGCCGGGCGGTGACGCAGGGGCTGATGCGCGTCCGCCAGGTGGAAGCCGTTTCGGCCATTGTCCAGTCGCTCGCCACCGCGGAGGGGGAGATTCGGGCCGATATCTTGCGCTATCTCACCCTCATCAGCGGCCAACAGATTGGTCCGGAACCAGGCCTGTGGGCCGACTGGTGGAAAACCAACCAGGCAAACTTCAAATTTGCCGAACAGGCCCAGCCCCTGGCGGCTGGGCGGGCGAAAGTCGCGGCGCAAAGCGTCAATTCTTATTATGGCCTGCCGCTCCTCGCTTCGCGGATGCTGTTCATCATGGATACTTCCGGCAGCATGCGCGGGGCGCGGAGCGACGCCGCGAAACGGGAATTGATCAGGGCCATCGCCGAACTGCCGGATTCGACCTACTTCAGCGTGCTGGTCTTCAATTCCCGCGTCGCCGTCTGGCAGCCGCAGCTCGTCGAGGCAACTTCCGAAAACAAGGACGCCGCCTGCCGGTTCGTCGCCGACCAAACGCTCGCCGCCAACACCTCTTCGTACGACGCCCTCGAAGCCGCTTTGACCTTCGACGCCGAGGCCATCTACTTCCTGACCGACGGCGCACCCTACGGCGGCAAAATCAGCCAGCCGGAGCAAATTGTGACCGCCATCACCGGTCTCAACCGCCTCCGCCGGATGACCATCAACTCCATCGGCATCGGCGTGGGCAAGGGGGGAAACCGGTTCGACACGTTCCTGAAATCACTCGCCGCCAACAACTATGGCGAGTACATCCGGGTGGATGAGTGATGGGGGCCACCATTCGAGCATGATCCCCAGCCGATAGCCGAAGATTACCGTTCCAACGAGCGCCGCGCCGAGGGACGCGATGAGAACACCGCCGGCGGCGATGTCGAGGGAGGTGCCGACGAGTGGGCTTTGCTCCGGATGAACCGCTTTAGCCAGTTGCTCGATCGCCGTGTTGAACATCTCCGCCGCGACCACTGCCATGATGCAGAGCGCGAGCAGGCAGCCCTCGATCAGATTTACCCGCAACACGATTGCGGCAATAATGACGAGGATGGCACAGATCATGTGCTCGACAAAAGACTGGTCGAGCCGGAAGGCGACAAACACCCCGCGGAAGGCGTAGCCGAGACGAGCAGAAACGCGGCGGAACATAGAATGCTGCCTGATAGAAAAGGTAACCCCAGAGATGTATAAACAATCGCAACGACTGTAACCATATGGACGCAGGGTCAATCATTGCCGATTGGAAGCGACGGCTTCGGTCGTTGGCCGATAACCCGCCTTACGTATTTCGAGACACTCCCCCTCAGCTCATTCAAGATCACTATCGCCGCCTGACGAACTTTGTTGGCTGTACAGAAGAGGAAGTTTCCGCAGTCGAAGCAAAATTGAGTGTTCAGTTCCCGACAGTTTTTCGTACCTTTCTGCGAGAAATGGCGAAGTCAGTCGGCGATCTTTTTCGCGGAAGTCACTTGGCTGAAGTTTCGGATTTTGAAGAGTTTCGCGATTTCGCCTTGGAACTGCTCGCCGAGACCGACCCTGCGTTGTCTCTTCCGTCAGAAGCCGTGGTGTTTTTGGAACACCACGGTTATACGTTTTTGTTTCTAAGAGCAGTCGGTGGCTACGATGCTCCAGTCATGCAGTGGGTGGAATACGAGCGTGAACCGAAACAAATCGCATTGAGCTTTGCCGAGTTGGTAGATGCAGAGCTTCAGTTGGCAGAAAGCAACAATCGCTCGTCTCGAGAAAAGGGTGGGTATTTCCTCACTATCTTCCCTGATGGAAGAACGAGCGAAACACACCCTTCTCTGGCCAGTGGTGAACGGCCGCTGGATAGCATTACTCGGTAGCCTCCTGCTCCAGCAGCTTCTTCTGCCCGGCCTGCTTCCCCTTGCCCGCCTTTCCCCCACCAGCGCCCGGTGCTCCCCAAAGAGCTTTGACGTTTCCCGTGTTCCAGGCGTCGTACTTCGCGAGCAGGTCTTTGGCGACGTCCGGTTTATCGGCAGCGAGGTTCTTGGTTTCGCCGAGGTCGGCTGCCAGGTCGTAGAGCTCCCAGTCGGGGCTGCCGCCGCGGGCCTTGACGAGTTTCATGTTGCCGCTGCGGATGGCGGTCTGTTCGCCGAAACGCCAATAGAGAGCGTCGTGCGGCGGCGAAGCAACGTCCCCTAGCAAATGCGGCAGTAGGTTCACGCCATCGAGCTTGGGGGCCTTTTCATCGCTCTTGATGCCGGCGGCGGCCAGAGCCGTCGGATGAAAGTCGAGCTGAATCACCGGCTGGTCGAAGGTCTTGCCGGCGGGGATTTTTCCTTTCCACTGCACGAGATACGGCACGCGGATGCCTCCTTCCCAGGTCTGAGCCTTGTTGCCGTGGAGCGGGCCGTTGCTCGAGGCATTGACCGGCGGGCCGCCGTTGTCGCTGACAAAGAAAATCAGCGTGTTCTCGGTGAGCTGGCTGTCGTCGAGCTTTTTGAGCACGCTGCCGATAGCGTCGTCCATGGCGGACATCATGCCGCAATAGGTCCGCCGCTTTTGGTCCTTCACATCCGGAAAGCGGGCGAGGTATTTTTCCGCCGACTGCATAGGAGTGTGGACGGCGTTGAACGTGAGATAGAGAAAGAACGGGTCCCTCTGGTGCTTGTCGATGTAGGCCACCGCTTCGCGGGCGAAGGCGTCGGTGAGATATTCCTTCTCCGCGATGGGTTCCAGGCCGCGGAGAATTGGCGCGGCCTGTTGACCTTTGCCCGTACCCCCAGCCGGAAAATACTGATGGGCCCCGCCCAGAAAGCCAAAGTATTCCTGAAAGCCGCGGTTGACGGGGTTGAATTTCGGGTCGTTGCCGAGGTGCCATTTGCCGACCATCCCGGTCGCATAGCCGCCCGCCTTTAGCTTGTCGGCCAGCGTGACCTCGGTGAGGGGAAGGCCAAACTGCTGGACCGGATTGGGGCCGGGGTTGAACTCGTGCCCGAACCGCTGCTGATAACGTCCCGTCATCAGCCCCGCCCGCGTCGGACTGCAATACGGCCCAGAGACATAGCCGCTCGTGCAGCGGATGCCGTTTTTGGCCAGCGAATCGATATGCGGCGTGGGAATGTCCTTGCAGCCATGCACGCCGATGTCGGCATAGCCCATGTCGTCGCCGACGATGATGATAATGTTGGGCTTCCTGGCATCCGCGGCTAGTGTGCTGCTGGCGAGCAGCAGAGCTGTGATAGTGCAAAGGATGTGGCGCATCGTGGAGTGGTGGAAAGTTAGAGGTTAGGAAAAAATCTCTGTGGCCACTTTGCCTCCCACGTCGGTTAAGCGAAAATCGCGGCCGGCGTAGGTGTAAGTGAGCGCTTCGTGGTCGAGTCCCATCAGAGCGAGCAGCGTGGCGTGCAGGTCCATCGTGTGCATCTTGCCTTCGACGGCATGCACCCCGAACTCGTCGCTGGCTCCGTAACTGAAGCCAGGTTTCACCCCGGCACCAGCGAGCCACATCGGATAGCCGGTGATGTTGTGGTCGCGGCCGTCCGGGCCTTGCTGCGTCGGCTGGCGGCCGAATTCGCTGCCAAAGAGGACAAGCGTGTCGTCCAGCAGGCCCCGCTGCTGCAAGTCGGTCAAGAGCGCGGCGGTCGGCTGGTCGGTGGCGGCGGCGTTGTTGATCAAACCCTTGTGCAGGTTGTTGTGATGATCCCAGCCCCCCTGGCAGATTTCCACGAACCTGACGCCCGCTTCGGAGAGGCGGCGAGCCATCAAGCACTGCCGGGCAAAGCTGCCGGCCGGACCGGGCTTCACGCCGTAGGCGTCGAGGACGTGCTTGGGCTCCTTGGAGATGTCGAGCAGCTCGGGGACTTTCCCCTGCATCTTGAAAGCCAGCTCGTAGGACTCGATGATCCCTTCCAGCTCGTTCGGTGAGCCGGGTGTTTTGGCCAAATCGCGGTTCTTCTCCTGGATGAAGTCGAGCTGCAGTTGCTGCAAAGCGGTCGCCGTTTGCGGTTTGAGATTGGGCAGATAGCCGGTGTCGCTGAGCTTGGTCCCTTGATAGTGGGCGGGTAAAAACGCGCTGCCGTAATTCACCGCTCCGCCGAAATTCGGCGGTGGATTAACGGTGATGAACCCGGGAAGATCCTGGTTTTCGGTCCCCAGGCCATACATCAGCCACGCGCCCAGCGATGGCCGGGTGAGACTGGCAATCGAAGCTCCCGTATGGAGCTGAATCACGGCTTGCGGATGAGCCGGCGTATCGGTATGGAGGCCGCGGATGAAACAGAGCTGATCGACATGTTTGGCGACGTTGGGGTAAAGCTCCGAGACCCACCTTCCCGTCTCGCCATGCTGGGCGAACTTGAACTTGCTCGCCGTCAGCGTCCCGCCGCCAGGGCCGGTCTTGCCGTCACTCTCCTGCAGCTTGGGCTTGTATTCGAAGGTGTCCATCTGCGACATGGCCCCTTCCATGAACAGGAAGATCACTCGCTTGGCCTTGGTGGGGAAGTGGGGCGGCTTGGGGGAGAGTGGGCCAGGTTTTGCGGCGGCGTCCTTCGCGGTGGCCGAGCGATTCTGGCCCAGCATTCCGGCCAGGGCCACTAAGCCGAAACCGGCGCTACCGGTTTTGAGCAACTCGCGGCGCGACAAAGGAGCCGGCTGGATTTGGGGGAGTTCGAAGCCTGACATGGGCGTATCCTGAAAAATGGCGGATGATTGATTAATTGATGGCTGAGGGACGTGGATTATTTGAGAAATCGAAACTCCGCCGTTCCCAAGAGGGCCTGGCAAAGGCTGGCCCAGGCGGCGGTTTTGGGGTCTTTCGCTTCGATCTTCTCTTCCTTCACTGCACCCTCACTCCGGTCGATGTCGTCGGGGTTCACGGGCACGACCGGCTTGGCATCGGTGGCGGCTTCCGGAGAATCGTCTCCGGCACCAGCGCCCTGAGCAACCGCTTGCGGTTTTGCCCCCTTCGCCAGAAGCTCTTGCTTGAACGCCCCTTCGTAGGCGGCCAAAAACGCGATCCCCCGCTCCACTTCGTGCGTCGTCGGCTCGCGACCAAAGATCAGGCGATAGGCGAGTTTTATCCGGCCGGCGTCGTCCACTTCGCTCTTGGCGAGCAACCGCTCCGCCAGGGCCAAAGACTGCTTCCGCACAAACGGGTCATTGAGCAGATACAGAGCCTGGGGAGCCACCGTCGTCGAATCGCGACTGCCGGTGACGAACCCCTGCTCGGCGAAATCGAATACTGCCAGCGAGTTCGGCGTGATGCCCCGCAGGAGCGGCAGATAAACGCTCCGCTGCACGCTGGCAACAGACTTATCCATAAGAGTCTTCGCCTCCGGTCCGTTATTCCGCACTTCGCGGACGGGGAAGTCTTTGGCAGGAGAGGCCGCCGGAGGAGTGAGATTGAGCTTCCCCGCCGCCGCCAGCATGGCGTCGCGGATTTCCTCCGCCTCCAGCCGCCGCGGGCTGTGCCGCCAGACCAGCCGATTGGCGGGATCGATTTCCAGGTTCTTCTCGTCTCCTTCGGAGCTGAGCTGATAGGCCCGGCTGAGGACGAGACCCCGCACCAGCTTCTTCACCGACCAACCATCCTTCACAAAGCGGGCCGCCAGAAAATCGAGCAGCTGGGGGTGCGAAGGCTTCTCGCCGGTCACGCCGAAATTGTCCACGGTGTTGACGATTCCGTGGCCAAAAAGATGCTGCCAGATGCGGTTGGCCATCACACGGCTCGTCAGCGGGTTCTGCTTGCTCGTCAGCCAGCGCGCCAGCTCCAACCGGCCGCTTTGCTCGGGATTGATCGGCCCGGCATCAGGGACGGCGAGCACCGAAAGATATCCACGAGGAACGACCGGACCCAGTTTTTCCGCTTCCCCACGAATCCTAATCTCTGTATCGCTCACTCCCTTCGAGTCCCGCGCCCCCATCGCAACTTGTCCGCTCGCGGCTGGATCGCTGAGGGCAGTAAGTTCCGCCTGGGCCTTGTTCATCTTCTGCCGAAAGCCGAATTGCACCGGCTTGCCGTCCGCGGCAACCTTTTTCCCTTCCGGCGTATTGAAGATCGCATTGAACTCCTTTTGGGCGGCTTCAAACTTCTGCTTCGCCTCGACAATTTTCTCGGCGGGTGCTTCCTTGGCTTCCGCCAGGCCGACGCTCAAAAACATGGCCGTATCGTAGTAATCGAGGCCGCCTCCACCCATTTTGTTCCGCAGTCCCGCGCATAAATCGGTGCTGCGGAAGATGCCGGCGAGGGCGTAATAGTCGGTCGTCGGAATCGGATCGAACTTGTGGTCATGGCAGCGGGCGCAGCTCACGGTCAGGCCCAGGACCGCCCGACTGACGGTGTCGATCTGCTCGTCGACGTTGTCCATGATGTAGCGGACCTTGAACCGCTGGTTCACGTCTTTCACCCCCACCGCCAGAAAGCCCGTCGCGACAAGCTGTTCCGCCTTCTCCTTGGGTGAATTCGCCGGCAGGAGGTCGCCGGCAATTTGTTCGCGGAGGAACTGGTGGTACGGTTTGTCGGCGTTGAACGCATCGATGACGTAATCGCGATAGCGCCAGGCATGGGGAAACGGCAGATTGCGGGCCGAGCCGGTGGATTCCCCATAGCGGGCCACATCCAGCCAATGCCGCCCCCAGCGTTCGCCAAAAGCCAGCGACGCGAGTAGTCGGTCCACGACTTTGGCGAAGGCACCCGGAGAGCTATCGGCGGCGAAAGCGTCAATCTCCTCCAGCGTCGGCGGCAGACCGGTCAGATCAAACGTGACCCGGCGGATGAGTGTCACCTTGTCGGCATCGCCAACGGGCTTGAGTTCTTGAGCTTCTAGCGCGGCCAGAACAAACCGATCCACGTCGTCCCCCGCCCAGCCCGTGTCCTTCACCGCTGGCGGTTTCGCGCTCTGGAGGGGCTGCCAGGCCCAATGTTCTCTTTTGAGCTTTTCATAATCCGCCGTGTGCTTGCCCAGGTCTTCGGGCACTTCCACCTTGGGCCAGGCCGCGCCATCCGCAATCCACTTTTTTAGGTCTTCAATCTGTTCCTGGGGAAGCTGCTTCTCAGGTGGCATTTTGAGTTTTGGCAGTGTATAGCTCACCGCTTTGATCAGCAGGCTCTTTTCCAGGTCGCCGGGAACGATGGCGGAACCGCGCCCGCCACCCACCATCAGGCCGTTGCGGTCATCAACGCGCAGGCCCCCCTTCGAGTTTGTCTCCGCGCTGTGACAGGCATGGCAGTTGGCGACCAGGATCGGCCGGATCTTCTTTTCGAAGAACTCGACCTTGGCCGCTTCCTCCGCGCTCGTCGGAATCGGCTTCGTGTCCGTCGCCAGCAAGTTGGTGGCAAGGAATCCGAGGAGTGCACCCGCGACGCCGCGCCAACCAAAGATTCGGTCATTCCGCATCGCAAATCCTCCAAACCGTGGCCCAACTACAAGGCTGTAGTATAGGGAATTCGGCGGCAAATTGCGAAAAGCTAAGGAGAAAATTATCGCCCGGCAGCCAGGCAAGCTGATGAACCCCGATTATTCCTGAACATGTCCCTTGCCTAGGACGAATTCACTTCGCAAATCCATGATTCTTCATCCAGGCAATGCACTCATTCGGCCAGTTCTCGGTACCGACAATTCCCTTGCCCAGACCGACGCCGTGACGCCCTTTTTCGTAGACGTGAAGCTCCGCGGGGACTTTGTTTCTGATGCAGGCGAGGTAGAAGACGATGCTGTTTTCCGGGGGGACGCCGGTGTCCTCGTAGGTGTGCCAGAGGAAGCAAGGGGGTGTTTCGGCTGTGACCTGCTTTTCGCTGGACATGCTTTTGACGAGGTCTTCGGGGGCGTCCTTACCCAGCAGGTTGTTTTGCGAGCCGACGTGGGTGAATTTCTCGTTGAAGGCGATGACCGGATAGCAGAGGACGCCGAAGTTGGGGCGGCAAGAAACGTGATCGATCGGGTCTTTTGAATCGGCTTTCCCCTTGTCGAAATGAGTGACTGCACTGGACGTAAGATGGCCGCCAGCCGAAAAGCCTAAGATGCCGATCTTGGCAGGGTCTACGCTGAATTCTTTGGCCCGCGAGCGAACGGTGCGGATGGCTCGCTGGGCATCTTCGAGAGGCGCGGGATGGCCATAGCCTTTCCCCCGGTGCCGATAGTCGCAGATGAAGGCCGCGACGCCGTTCTCATTGAGCCAGCGGGCAATCTGGTGCCCCTCATGGTCTATCGCCAGCCCCCCGTAACCACCACCGGGGCAAATCACCACCGATCCGCCATGGGCCTTTTCTTTTTCCGGCAGATAGATGATGAGCGTTGGCTTGTCTTTGGCTTCAGTACCGTTGGCACCGGGAGCGCCGTCCGGCCAGAGGAGCTCGGTCTTGGGCTCGGCGGCGAGAGCGGAGATTGAAGAACCTGCGACGAGAAGGGCAATCGTGAAGAATCTATTCATGGGAGATGGTACCTACTGGGATGAGGAGATTGGACGTTATGCTAACGGGATATTCGGCCATTCTCAATCAGTCACCAAACATCAGCGCGGCCAGCCATGCCCACAGACCTCTCCCTCCGCCACGACCTTGTCGGCGATTTGCTGCAGCTTCCCAAGACTAAAGGCGACTGGGAAAAGTACCGTTTGACCGATGAGCAAGTGGCGTTCTACCACGAGCAAGGATATCTGAAAGGGATTCGCATCCTCACGGACGAACAGATCGAAAAACTTCGCACCGAACTGGCGGAGTTCTTTAATCCAGGGCACGAAGGGCACGAGCTGTGGTACGAGTACCACACCAACGAATCGAGCCGGCCGGACACGGTTCTGTTTCATGCTCTCGGGGCCTGGCGGATTCGCCCCGGCTTTCACGACATTCTCTGGCACCCGGCTTTCACCGTCGCGGCGAGTCAGCTTCTGGGCGGGGCGGTTCGGTTCTGGCACGACCAGCTCTTTTGCAAGCCGGCGAAGCACGGCGGCGTGGTCGCCTGGCACCAGGATTATTCGTACTGGACGCGAACGAAGCCGATGGCCCATCTCACCTGCTGGATTGGCTTGGACGACAGCACCAAGGACAACGGCTGCGTCCACTATGTTCCCGGCAGCCACAACTGGACGCTGCTCCCCATCACCGGCCTGGCGGGAGACATGGATGCTATCAAAGAAGTCCTTTCGCCCGACCAGTGGGAGCAGTTCCAGCACCCCGTCGCCATCGAGCTCAAGAAAGGAGAGTGCTCCTTCCACCATCCGCTCATGGTCCACGGCAGCTTCGAGAACCGCACCGACCGCCCTCGCCGGGCCACCGTCATCAACGCCTTCCGCGACGGCGTCAAAAGCGACAAGAACGAAGAGCTGCTGCAAGGCGTGCCGCCGATCCACGTCGGACACAAAATGGACGGGCAGTTCTTCCCACTGCTGTACCAGCCGTAGTCCCACGAGGCTTAAGTGGGTTAAGGCAGAAACGGATTGATAACCTTCACTCCGTCATAACTACTGCCGTGACCGAGGTCTTCGGAATAGAGCTCGTTGACACTCCCAGCCAGGCAGCCGGAGATGAGCAAGCTATCCCAATAGGAGAGGGAATAGCGACGTCGGATGTCAATCGCCCCGTTCAGAGTCGAAGGAACGGGCGTCAACAGCGGAAAGAAGGTCGCGATGCTTTGAAAATAAATTTCGGTCTGAGCGGGCGTGATTCGTCCCTTGTCCTCCCAGCGATGCAAGCAGGCCAGAAACTCGCAAGCAACCTGCCACAGCAGAACGCCGTTTCCTTGAGTGCCAAGGTTTTTAAGGACGCTGTCCGCGACCGCCATCTTGGCCGGTTCCGAGACGTCGATCGAGTAAACCAAGATATTGGTATCAGCGGCGATCATACAGCTCTTCGCGCCGGAATTTTTCGCCACCTAGATTGATGGGGGAGCTTGCCCGCAACTCTTCAAACCGGGCAAATCTATCGACAAACGTCGATTCTTGCGGTAGCGATCGCTGAACCACCAGTGTCACGCGGGTTCCATCAGGCAACCCTGTGGGTTCATCGGGTCGAAACACGCCCCCTTGAACCACTGCTGAAATAGAAGATGCGTCGAGCATGTCGTTGAATTCCTTTACGCTCATTAATTGTCGCTCCAAAACCATCCTTGGTCAAACTGAATCCCCTTCCCTATGAGTACTTTGTCTCGAACTCCGCTAGCCTCGCGGCAATCTGCTCATCCGTGGGAATACCTCCCGTGGAACGGCGGCTTTCGAAGGCGGTTTCGAATTCGTGGAGGTCGTAAGCGATGTCGGTGCGGGCGGTGGGGTTCATCCGGTCGGTGAAGAGGACGCCGTCGAGGTGGTCGGTTTCGTGCTGGATGCAGCGCCCCATCAGGCCGGTAACGTCGGCGATAAACTCCTTTCCTTCCAAGGAGTAGGCATTCACGCGCACTTGTTTGGGACGGATGACATTCCCATACAGCCCCGGCAGGCTCAGGCAGCCCTCTTCCGCCTCCTCGCTCCCTTTGGGAAAGCTGATGACCGGGTTGAGGAAGACCATCTCATCCCCTTCCCCTTTTTTGCCGGCCACGTTGAGAATGAAAAACCGGAGCGGCAAGTCCACCTGGTTTGCGGCCAGACCAATTCCTTTGTTCGCATACATCAGCTCGAACATCTCCCGCACCAATTGTTTCAACTCGGCATCGACCTTGCGCAGCGGCTTACTCTTGTGGCGGAGGGTCGGATGGGGGTAGGCGAGGATTTCCAAAGTAGGGGCTGGGGTCTAGGGACTCGGGGCTGGGAAGGGTGAATTATAGGAAGTGACGGGCGGGAGACGTAGGGGCGGGGTGCGGCAGAAAAATGGAGACAGGAAGCTGGGAAGTGGCAAGAAAATGACTGGCAAGAAGATAAGATGGTGAGGACGATTTAAATCGACCTTCAAACTTTCCTCCCTTGGCGTCTCTGTGCCTTTGTGCCTGCGCGTTAAGGGGAGTCGACCCAAGGACCAAATGACACGATCAATTCCCAAATGGACCATGCTGCTGGCATTTTCAATTGGTTCGGTTTCATTCGCCGGCGACAACTGGCCCGACTTTCGCGGTCCCAACATGGATGGCCATAGCGACGCCAAAGAACTGCCGCTGGAGTGGAGCGAGCAGAAAAACGTGCGGTGGAAGACGGCCATCGTCGGCCGCGGCTGGAGCACGCCGGTGATTTGGGGGGACCAAGTCTGGCTGACGACGGCGACCAGCGATGGCAAGGAGCTATACGCCCTTTGCCTGAACAAAGAGAACGGCGAAGTGACGAAGCGGATCAAAGTGTTCGAGGTCGAGAAGCCGGAGGCCATCCATGACCTCAACAGTCATGCATCTCCATCTCCCGTCATCGAGGTCGGCAGGGTTTACGTCCATTTCGGCAAGCATGGAACGGCAGCGATCAATACGGAGACGGGGAGCATTCCATGGAAGCGCGCCGATTTGAATGTAAGCCACAGCGTCGGGCCTGGCTCCTCACCCGTATTGTCGGAAAAGCTGCTCATCCTGACGTTTGATGGGACAGACTCGCAGTACATCACCGCTCTGGATACGGCCAGTGGAGAAACGAAGTGGCTCACTCCGCGATCGGTCGACCTGGGTTCTGTTCAGCCGGAATCTCGCAAAGCATTTTCCACTCCAGTGATTGCCCAGGTGGACGGCCAGCCGCAGATCATCACGACCGCGGCCAACTCCGCCTACGGGTATGACTCGAAAAGCGGCCGGGAACTCTGGCGGCTGGGATACGACGGATTCAGCCATGCCTCGCGGCCGGTCGTGGGGAAGGGGATGATGTTCCTCAACACGGGATACATGAAGCCGCAGGTGCTGGGAGCCAGACTCGGCGGACACGGGAACATCACTAATACTCACGTTGTCTGGCAGCAGGCATCGGGAGCGCCGAACAAGCCTTCACCGCTGATCATCGACGACCTTTTCTACATGATTGCCGACGGAGGCGTGGCCAGTTGCCTCGATGTCAAAACGGGCGAAATCGTCTGGACGAAACGCCTCGGCGGCAGTTTCTCGGCCTCTTCCGTCTACGCCGCGGGGCGGATTTACAGCAGCGACCAGGACGGCAAGACCTGTGTCTTCAAGACGGGACGAGAATACCGGCAACTCGCCATTAACAAGCTTGACGAGGGCTGCATGGCTTCGCCTGCGGTGAGTGGGAAGGCCATTTATCTGCGGACGAAGACCTGTTTGTATCGGCTTGAAGAGAGCGCGAAGTAGCTACTCGCTCTTCTCCCCAAGAAATAAAAGCGGCCTGCCAAAGTTTGCACCTTGACAGGCCGCGAATTGTCGTAGCCTCTAAGCTACTGCGGGCCTAGCGAACCAGGCTGGCAGAGCGAACGACCCGACCGTTGTTCTTGGCATTGAAAGCCGAGGGATCAACCACCGGGGCCGGCGGCATGGGGGCCATATCGCCACCAGCGGCAGGAGCGGCGGCCGGAGCCTTCGCATCGCAACCACAGGCGGGAGCAGCCTTCACGCAGCTCGGGGCGGCAACTCCGCAGGAGGGAGCGGCCTTGGTGCAGCCATTGCCACAGCTCTTCGTGCAGCTATTGCAACCCTTGTTGCAGCTATTGCAGGAGAAGATGCGGTCCAGCAAGCAAGGCTTGCTGCACTTGTTGCAACCGCTGTTGCAGCCCTTGTTGCACGACGCGGCGGCCGCACAGGTGGGAGCGGCAGCGCAGGTCGGGGCAGCAGCGGCACAGGTGGGAGCAGCCTTCACGCAGCTAGGAGCGGCAACTCCGCAGGACGGAGCGGCCTTCGCACAGCCATTGCCACAGCTCTTCGCGCAGCTGTTGCAACCCTTGTTGCAGCTGTTGCAGGAGAAGAGCCGGTCGAGCAGGCAAGGCTTGCTGCATTTGGTCTTGCAGCAACCCTTGTCAGCACCGCACGAAGGAGCCGCAGCGCACGTGGGTGCAGCCGCACAGGTCGGGGCAGCCGCGGCACAGGTGGGTGCAGCAGCAGCACAGGTGGGGGCCGCCTTCACGCAGGAAGGAGCGGCAACCCCGCACGAGGGAGCCACTTTGGAGCAGCTATTGCAGCCACTGCCACAGCGGACCTTCGCGCATTTAACTTTGCAGCAATTGGTTTCGCAGCATTTGCTTTCGCAGCCGCAGCCGCTGGAACCGAGCATCCGGTCCAGCAGGTCGAATCCAAAGCTCTGGGTACAAGCAGCAATGCTGAGTACCAACGATCCAACAAAAATGTTCCATTTCATCGAGCGACGTCTCCTTAACACGATGGAACCACGAACTGGCGCATGTCCCGGTCCGGCCGGATCACGCGAACGTCTTCGCCCTTCCCTGGGGATGTGGCTGGTCGCTCGCGTTTGGACAGGTTCCGGGCAATCCAATTGCCCGGAATCCATGGCGGGTTTGCTATAGGTGGGGTGAGGGTTGATGCGGGGATGAGGTAGGCCAAAGCTCCGCATCGTCGGGTTGTCACACCAAAACCTTCCAAGCGTTTCGAGTGCCCGGCTAATTTCGGTTGGTCCGACCGTGCGAAAGCGCCCTTCTGGCGCAGTTACACGGGTCGGTGACAACTACCGTATCGTCCCTGCTCCTTGACCACCTTGAAGACTCGCAAGCAATTTTCTGGCAATGGTTTAGGGCGACTGTTGCGCAAAGATTACCGCTTTTGGAAGGTAGCAAAACCTTGCCGGAAGTGACGCCCGCTATCGGGAGGATTGCCGGCTAACTCTTCGCCAATCGGCAAGGTTTGCCACGAAAAGGTTGACCCAGCCGTTAGTTTCTGCCGCGGCGTGAGATCCTGGTCAGTTGGAGATCTCTTCGTAATGCGAAAAAAAAGCCCTGCCGCTATTTCGCTGTCTCGATGAACCGCGACTCGCGCACCACAGTCACTTTGATTTCGCCCGGATAGGTAAGCTGTTCTTCAAATGCCTTGGCGATGTCGCGGCAGATTTTGGCTGCTTTGGCGTCGTCGGTGTCGCGGCTGCTGGCGATGACTCGCAGCTCGCGGCCGGCTTGAATGGCGAAGGCTTGTTCCACGCCGGGGAATCCGCAGGCGATGGATTCGAGCTCTTCCATCCGCTTGATGTACCGCTCCAGGGATTCGCGGCGCGCGCCGGGGCGAGAAGCGCTGCATGCGTCGCCCGTGGCGACGAGCATGGTATAGGGATACTCGGTGACGATTTCGTCGTGATGGCCGAGTGCCGCGTGTACCACTTCCAGCTTCTCGCCGTGCCGCTTAAGAATGTCGGCACCGATTTTTGGATGCCCTCCTTCGAGCTCGTGGTCGGCTGCCTTGCCGATGTCGTGCAGCAGGCCGCAGCGGCGGCCGATGTCGCCGTCCATGCCAATCATTTCGGCGAGCAATCCCGTGAGAAACGCCACTTCCACGCTGTGCCGCAGCACATTCTGGCTATAGCTGGTGCGGAAATGGAGCCGTCCCAGCATGTAGAGCACCTTGGGATGGACGTTGTGGACGTTCACTTCCTGGGCCGCCTCCTCCCCCTTCTTCTGGATGAAGGCTTCAATTTCCTTGGTCGTGGCGGCAAAAATTTCCTCAATCCGTGTGGGGTGGATGCGGCCGTCGGCGATGAGCTTGTTGAGCGTCTGCCGGGCGATTTCGCGGCGGACGGGGTCGAACCCGCTGACGATGACGACGCCGGGGGTATCGTCGATGATGACGTCCACGCCGGTCACCTTTTCGAAGGCTCGGATGTTCCGCCCTTCGCGGCCAATAATTCGTCCCTTCATCTCGTCGCTGGGAATATCGACCGTGCTGGTCGTGCTTTCCGCGGTGTGAGCGGCCGCATACCGCTGGATGGCCGTGAGCAGGATTTCCCGCGATTTCTGATCCACCACTTCTGCCATCCGCCGTTCGGCTTTGACGATGGCGTTTCCCATCTCCTGCTGCAGCTCGTTTTCCAGCCGCTCCATGAGCCGGCGGGTCGCTTCGGTCGTGGACAGGCCGCTGATGTTTTGCAGCGTCTGCCGCTGTTGGTCGAGAATCCTGGTCAACTCTTCGTTCTTGTTCTTCACCTCGTCAAGCTTTTCCGTGTATCGCCGCTGGGTGGTCTCCGCCGTTTTTTCCTGCTTGCGCAGGTCGTCGTTCTGCTGCGTGATCGTTTCCTGCCGCTTGTCGAGCGAGCGTTCTCTCTCCCGCAATTCGTCGCGGCTCTTGTTGAGCTGCTTTTCCGTCTCCTGCTTCTGGGCCAGGTCCTTTTCCTTGATGGTGAGCTCGGCCTCCTTGAGCTTGGTGACGGCCTGCCGCTCCGCTTCGCCGATGATCCGTTTGGCCTCGTTATCGGCATCGAGCCGCCGCAGCCGATCGAGGAACTTGATAGCCCCGAAGGTAGCAACTGCAGTTACGGCCAAACAAACTATAAACACCCACATCGGCACATCTGGCACGGCGGCATCCTTATCGGCTGGGCCGTGGCGGCTGGCTAGGAAGCTAGCGACTCAAACGCGCGCGAAGTACTGGCGCGGTATGGAGCAACAGAAATGACGACCGCGGCTCCCTTCCCAGGGGCCGCCTGAACACACGATGCGTATCTGAACTGAAAGAGCTATTCGTCCCGGCGCGGGCCATCAGCCCAGCCGGATGCTAATCCCCATCCGTCCCGCTTGCGGGGAGGCGGAGGCCAGCTCAAGAATCGCTTCAGCCACTCTTCACATGCCCGCAACCAATTCCACAACCAGTGCCTGCCACGGAAGCTGTGTGTCCGACCGTCCGGACGCACCGCCACTCGCATGAGCCTGGTGGAGCCGTCCCCAGGACGGCCAAACAGCAGCCGCAAGATCAGCAGGACGAGATTCATCGTTCCTCCGCGGCTACCAGGTGAAAAAAGGAATGCTAGTGAAAGGCTGAAAATCCAGTTCCGAATATGACTGCCGCGCGCAAGACTTTGCGGCAGCGGACATTACGGCACCATAGCGTGCGTCAAACCGTTCTGTTGCCGGTGCTATTCTTCTAGGCGGCCGGCACGAACCTCATGATTTTCTAAAACGTGTACCCTACGATCGCGGGACGATGCGACGTTGCCTCACCCGCGTCGTTCTTCATGGTAACAGAGCCGGACGCAACTGCAACTGGATTGAGTGGGAAGGCAGATTGCAGATGGCAGAATGGAAGATCCGACAAGAGCGGATCGGCCGCTCCTGTCCCCTGTCTCCTGCCTCCTGTCCCCTGCCTTTCTCCTTTTTGACAGGTTCGCGCAACTCATGTTCCAGTAAAGGGATAGCAATGCGAAAGTAACGCGACACTCGCAGCTTGCCAAGAATTCAAAGGATGACAACGAATATCCCTACAGCAAACAAACCCAATTCTGCCCACTGCCCTTTAACCTCTAACCTCCATGAACGCCTGGTTCCTCCTCGTCTCGCTGACCATTTCCGCCGAACCGCTCGAAGACGGCACGCTGCTGTTTCTGGAGAACTGCTCTAGCGTCGTGCAGCGGGCCACGCACGGCAGCGTGGGACATGTGGCCATTGTGATGAACGAGGAGAAGGAAGCCTGGGTTTACGAGGCCATTCCCGGCAAGGTCCGCCGCTTGAAAGTGGATGATTACTATGCCGAGCTTGCCTGCCTCAATTCCGGCAAGAACGAAGAGCGGCGAATCCGAACGTTCGCCCTCCGCCCCGAAAGGCCCTATACCTCAGCCGAGTGCCAGGCGATGCGGAATTATTTGGATGAACAAATCGACCGCCGCTACAGCGTGAAGGGATATGTCCGCGGCAAAGAGGGGGCCGGAGTTCACTGTGCCGAACTGGCCTCCCACACGCTGAATGAATCCGGTCGCTACCAATGGGCGAACTGCCACTCGATCCATCCGACGAAGCTTCAGGAGCTCATCGACCCCACCTACCAGGAGCCAACTGCTCTGGCGGTTCCGTTGCTGGATAACGAAGAAACCTGGTGCCAGCGAGCCCAGCGCCGGTGGGACAGCATCCGCACATGGTGCTCCTGGAGCTGCGGCGAAGCCTGGTCGTTTTGCCGCTAAGAGCCAAACAGCCTCATTTCGCCGGCCCACGAGGACCGGGAATTTCACCGCAGGCATGCAGCGCCAAGATGGCATAGGCGGTGCCGACGTTGGAAACCAGGTGCTGCGTATGCCAGCTTTGGGACGGCGTGAACCAGCGTCCGCTGGCGCGCTGGTGTTCCTTGAGCCAGGTGACGCCGCGGCGGATGCGAGGATCGTTTGTTGGCACTCCTGCTTTCCGCAATACATATAAAGAAAACCCAGTGGCGTAGCCATCGCTGGCCAGCGACGATTTGTAAACCTTTTCGCGTCCGACGTAGACAAGAAAATCGCGGCCGTGTCCTTCGGCGGCGCGGGCCTGGCGTCCTTCGTCCGTCTGCCGGTCAGGGTCGGCCGGATTCTCCGTCAGGCTGGCCAGCGACCATCCGCCGTCGGGCCGCTGCGAGGCGGCGAGCTCCTGGACCGCTTGTGCTTTGAATTCTGGAGTAATGAATCCGTCGATCTGCGAGTCTCCCCACAGCAGCATGGCTTTTTGGTGCAGGCTCCGCGGAGGATGAGCCGCCAGATATTTCCGGATTCCATCCAGTCCCTTTCGGGCCTTTGCGGTATCCAAATAACTCTCGGGTGCGGCGCTCGCTGCGAGAGCGACGAAGACAACACCATAGTGTTCGTCGCTCTTGATGGGGGGCGTATCTCGAAACGGCCATTCCCAGCCGCCGTCCTCCCGTTGCAGCGTCCAGACCCGGTCAAGCTGCTGCCGGGTGTGTGCATGCAACTTGCCAGTGGTGGCCCGATCGTGAAAGGCGAGGGCCGCAGCGGTCTGAATGACGACAGCCGTCAGTCCATCCTTGGGAAGGGCCGGTTCCCCCTCCAGCCCCTGTTCAATGATCGCTTCAAAGAATCGGCGGACCTCCGGTGGCTCGGCAGAGATCGAAGACAAATAGGGACGAGTCATCAAGTATGGTGGCAATGTGTGGCATGCGGCGCACTTCCGCGTTTTCTGCCAGTGAAGCGCGGTCGTATCCAGTAGCCGTGCGGCGAGCTCCAGCGAAAACATGCCGGCCAGCGGCTCATCGGCACCCAGTTCAGGTGGAGCAGAGACGTTTTCGAGCGTCAGAGGTTCGCCGGCACGAGCCCACAAGCTAAGGAGCAAGAGGGCCGCAGCGAGAAGGTTCTTCATTATGTCACTTAATAGACTACGTCTCCTTCGGAAAATCTACCTCATCCCTATAATCGGGTGATGCTCGATCCCACCCGCCGCTTCAATCAGTTTCTCATCGCCTGGCGTTATCCGCTTTTCGTGCTGGGAATCGCGCTGGCCCTGGCCGCGTTTTTTCCCGCCCAGGGGATCAAGTTCGATCGCTCCATCGAGAACATGTTCTCGGCGAACGACCCCATCTTGCCGCCCTACCTGCGGCTCAAGCAGCAGTTTGGCGGGAACGAAATCGTGCTGGCGGTTTATGAGGACCAAGATCTTCAGCATCCCGGTGGCCGCGGACTTCAGCGGTTGGCGGCGACGAGCGAGCGAATGAAGAAGGTCCCCGGTGTGAAGGACGTATTGAGTCTGGCCGAAGTCAACACGCTGCTGGAGAGCCTGCAAAAAACCAAGGGCCTCACCGAGTTTTTTAACGCAGGCCCGAAGGACGACTGGAAAGGCCCCCCCATCCTCAACCCCAACAGCGAACTGGCTCGCAGCTATCGCGAGCTGTTTCATGGCTACACCCACGGAAAGGGAGAAACCGTGGCGCTGACATGCATGCTCGAGCCGCATGCTGCTTCCGCCGATGAGGACGCTGCCCAAGATGTCTCTCGCCGTAAGACCATTGAAGACCTTCGCAAGATCGTCATTTCCCTTCCGGAGGGCCTCGCTCCGGGCGTACTCGCCGGCGAGCCCGTCATGGTCACCGAAGGCTTCAAGCTCCTCGAAATCGACGGCCAACGGCTCGGGCTCTGGTCCACGCTGTTGGTCGGGCTGACCATCGTCGTCTGCTTCCGCTCGCTCCGCTGGCTGGTCGTTCCCATCGCAGTCGTGCAGTGGACCATTTACGTCACGCAGGCCCTGCTCGCCCTCTCCGGCCTGCGGCTCAGCATGGTCAGCTCCATGCTCACCGCCATTGTCACCGTGGTCGGCGTCGCCACCGTGGTGCATCTCATCGTCCGCTATCGCGAGCTCCGCTCCGATGGGCAACTCCCGCGGCAAGCCTTCCAGACAGCCGCCATTCTCCTGACCTGGCCCATCATCGGGGCCATCATGACCGATGTCGCCGGTTTTGGCTCGCTCTGGATTTCGGATGTTGGCCCGGTGAAGGACTTCGGCACCATGATGGTCCTCGGCTCCGTGCTGGTGCTTCCCGCGGTCGCGCTCCTCGTCCCCGCGCTCGCGCTGCTGGGAGCCACAGGCCAAGAGAAACAAACTTCACATAGCACTTGGGCCGAAGGGCGGCTGGATATCGGCCTTTCCCAAATGGTGGCCACTGTCCAGAAGCGTTCCAAGCTGACCGCGTTTCTGACCATCCTCGTCTCCGCGGTGGCTGGGCTCGGCGCTCTGCGACTGGAGATCGAGTCTGACTTCACCCGCAACTTCCGCTCCGGCAGCAGCGTGGTCACGGGGTATGAATACGTGGAAACGAATCTCGGCGGAGCCGGTGTGTGGGACGTGCTGATCCCTGCCCCCGATCGCCTGGACGAAGCCTATCTCCGCAAGGTCCGCGACCTCGAAACCGAGCTGCGTGGCATCACGATTGAATCCAAATCGCCCGGCGGAGAAGCGGCCACGCTTACCAAAGTGATCAGCCTGGTCGATGTACTCGATGCCTCCAGGAAGGACGCGACGTTGGCCGCCGTGCCGACCGAGTTGCAGGTCCAGGGGATGGCGGTGGTGATGCCGGCCTTCATAGGTGCCCTGCAAGGGAAAGACGAGCAAGGCCGCCGTTGGCTTCGGATCATGCTTCGCGCCCGAGAGCGACAACAAGCTTCGCAGAAGCGGCAGCTCATCGACGAAGTGACCCGCGTGGCACAGGACGCATTTCCAGATGCCGAAGTGACTGGCTTTTTTGTCTTGCTGACGCGACTCATTCAAAGCCTTCTTCGCGACCAGTGGTCCAGCTTCGCCATCACGGTGGCCGGTGTGGCGGTGATGCTCCTCATCGCCTTCCGCAGCATCCGCTGGACCCTCATTGCCCTCGTCCCCAACGCATTGCCAATTCTCATGGTCATGGGACTGCTCGGCTGGCTAGGGCTGAAAATCAACATGGGAGCTGCCATGATTGCGGCGGTTTCAATGGGACTCTCCGTCGATAGCTCCATCCACTACCTGGCCTCTTATCGCCGGGAACGAGTGGCTGGGAAAAGCGTCTCGGAAGCGCTGAATCTCGTTCAGCAGAGCGTCGGCCGGGCGGCTGTCCTGTCGACGCTAGCGCTGATCGTCGGCTTCATTGTCCTCTGCACCAGCGAGTTCGTTCCCACCATCTATTTTGGCGCACTCGTCAGCCTCGCCATGTTCGGCGGCCTCGCAGGCAACCTCATCGTCCTGCCGCTGCTGTTGCACTGGACGGAGAAATAGTCTCAGTCTGGCAAACCTCCACATGTGGCGAACAGAGCAAGGGCTTCCCGCAGGGGTCGCACGTCGTGGACCCGAATGATCTGGACTCCTTGCACAGCCAAGGCCAGTGCGGAGCCAATGGTCCCAAAGAGGCGAGGTACTTCTTTGTCCCCCAGGAGCTTGCCAATGAAGCCCTTGCGGGAGTGGCCGACGAGGAGCGGCTGGCCGAGATCATGAAACCGATGGCAACTCGCCATCAGCGTGACATTGTGCTCGTGCGTCTTCCCAAAGCCGATACCGGGATCGAGGCAGATGCGGTCGCGGTCGATGCCGGCGGCGAGCAGGGTGTCGCGGCAATGGCGGAGGTAGTCATGAATTTCGGCGACGACGTCGGCGTAAGTGGGATTGTCCTGCATCGTCTGCGGCGTTCCCTGCATGTGCATGGCGCAAACGCCGGCTTTGGTTTGTTGGGCAAAGGCAATCATCTCCGGGTCACCTGTTAGCCCGGTCACGTCGTTAATGATCTCGGCCCCAGCAGCGATGGCGGCGCGGGCGACGCCGGCTTTGGAGGTGTCGATGGAGAGGATGGCTTCCGGGCGGGCGCGGTGAATGCCTTCGACCACGGGAAGAATTCTCTTCAGCTCTTCGTTTTCATCAACCGGCGTAGAATAAGGTCGGGTGCTCTCGCCGCCGATGTCCAGGATGGCGGCTCCTTCCGCAAGCAGCTTCAAGCCCTGCTCAATCGCCCCCTCGCATCCGAAGAATTGCCCCCCGTCGGAAAAGCTGTCCGGCGTGACGTTGACGATTCCCATCAGCAGCGGCTGGAGGCCAAACGTAAGTTGCCTGGTGCGAAGTTGCCAGCTTGTGGCGCGAGGATGAGAAGTGGTGGAAAATGCGGCGGTCATTAATTCATTTTAGCGATTGTGGTGATCGTGCAAGCTTCCATGACGTAAGATATCAGCAGGCAAATTTTGACGCTTTATCAAGAGGACTTTTCTGTCGGCTCGCACGTGTGCATAGCGAGCTTACTGCAGCTTCAAGAGTTTCAGGCGACGTGGAAGTACCACCACACACTAATGCCTGAGCAACTTAAGTTTTCCAGTTCGATCGCTGTGGTCGAAAAAGTCAGTTTCTACCATGGCGGGGACGTACTTTACGAACTGTGTGATGTGCCTGGAATCTGGCACGAGTGTTGTCTGAGCGCCGCTCCGAGAAACGAATAAGACTATCAGAGAGGAATTACGGGAGGCTTGGTTCATGCCGTTTGATGCGGCAAGGCTGCTCCTTCTCATAGAGCTTCAAGCGACTCTCGTATTCCTGCAGGATGAGGTCCGGGGCCTTTTGCCGCTTCGCTTCCGCAATCGCCCGCTGCTCGTGGTCGAGAGCCTTGGTAAAGTCGCCAACTTCGGCATAAGCGGCGGCATAGCGATCGAGCAGGTCGACATCGGACTTGTTCTTGAGTGGCTTGAGAGTTCCGAGCAGACGGAGGGCCTCCTTCCCGTTGCGAAGCGACGGGTCCGGCGCGGTCGAGAACACCCAGGCCCGGATTTTTCGCTCCTGCCGCGAGACGGGATTCTTGAGGCGGGCGAGCGCCTTGTCGCAGGACACCAGGGCTTCCGCCATTTCGCCGGTCTTCGACTGCACGAGTGCGATGTTGAGCCAGGGGAGAGCCTGGTCCGGCCCGGCCTCGGCTGCCCGGAAGTAGAGGGGCAGAGCATGGACGTAATCTCGCTCGGCATAATAGACGTTGGCATACTCGACGTAGGTCACATAGGACTTGGGATCGAGCACGAGCGCACGCTCATAATTCTCGATGGCATCATCCCGCCGCTTTTCGTGGTGATGGATGTGGGCAATGTTTTTGAAGGCGCGGGCATTCGCCGGCCGCTGCCGCGCGATGAGCTGCCACATGGCCATTTCGCTTGCGTAATCGCGATTGCGAAGCATGGTCCGCCCGCCGAGCAGGGCCATCGGCACCAGCAGAAGGGCTGTGCGGAGCATGGCGAGTTGCTGTGGCGAGAGCTGGAGTCGCGATGTGAGGTGAAAGACACCAAGGACCAGCAGGATGAGGACGCAGGCCAGAGGCAGGTACATGCGATGCTCAAACGCCAGGTCGGCAATCGGCACGACACTGGAGGACGGCGCAAGAATGAAGAAAGAACTGATGGCAACCAGACCGATGCGCGGATGCTTCCAGAGCAACCAAAAGGACGCAAGCAGCAGAGCCAGTATGATGCCACACTGCGGCCAAATGGCGAGCGGCTCTTTGGCTTTCGGCCAGACGTAGTCGAAACAGAGGACATCCGGCCAGACCACAAGTCGCAGATAATGCAACAGGACCCCTCCTTGCGAGCAGAGATATTCCCAGCCCGTGAGGTCGCGGAGTCCAAAGCCGGCGCTGGCCACTTCTTCCCCGGCGACCGCGACATGCGTCAGCCACGCCAGCCAGCCGAGTGAAAGAAAGGTTCCCGCATGCACCCACCAGCGGGTTGCCACGCTCTTCCACGCGCCTGCCAGAAAAATCCGGTCGAACATCAGCAGGATCAGTGGGCAAGCGGTCATTGTTTGTTTGCTTCCCATGCCGAGCCAGCAGCTGGCGATGGTGAGCAGATACCAGAGCGTGGGGCGTGTGGAGCTTTGGCCACGAACGAGGGCATACAACGACAACAGAAACAGGAGGCTGGCCAAAGACTCCATCCGCTGGACGATGTAAGTAACGGCCTGCGTTTGCAGCGGATGGACGAGCCAGAGTAGGGAGATGGCGAGGGCGAGGGTGGAGGCGTGATGAAGATGGAGTGGGGTGCTCACCAAGAGAAGTGTGCGACGAACCAGTCCATACAGCGTCAGTCCGGCGGCACAGTGAATGAGCAAATTGACGAGATGGTAGCTCCATACGTAGTTCTTGCTGAGGGCATAGTTGGCGGCGAACGAGAGCATCGCCACGGGGCGGCCGTCGCTGATCAGCATGCTCTTGATTCCCTCAAGACTCCTGATTTCTTCGTTGTCCCGAATATTCGGATGATCATCGAACAGGAACGGATAGCCCATCGTCCCGCCATACAAGCACCACGCTGCGGCAATGAGCATGACGGCATGCTTCCAGGTGGGGAGTGGGGCTGGTTCGAGGACGGAGGACATGGGGCGGCGGGCTGTAGGGAGTGGTGAGTGGTGGGAAGTAAGTGCTCAATGCTCAAGATTTCGGTGGCAAGTGTGGACTGCCAATGACTGCTCCTGCTGACTCCTGACTCCTGACCCCTGTCTCCTCGGCCTTCCTCGCCGCCGCCAGTAGCTCGTGCCACTCCTTATCCTCCTGGCCCGGCAGGGGGGGAGTTGCGAGCAGGAGTTCGATTGCCGCGGTTGGGTCGCGGAACTTGGGGTCGGCAGCGGTGGCGCGGACGCGGGCAATTAGCTTGGACGCTTCGCGGGAAGTTGGGTCGATCTCTTGCACGGCCGCGGCGGCGGCGAGAGTGCCGGCGTAGTCTTTCTTCAGGATGAGCAGCACTTTTGCCAAATGCAGGTGAGCCGTCACATAGTGGGGATGGATTTGCAAGGCTTCTTCGTACAAACGGATCGCGGCAGCGGTCTCTCCTTGTTTGGCGAACATGTCGCCGCGGAAGCTAAAGGCCCGCGGATACTTGGGCGTCGTTCGCATGGCGGCTTCGAGATGGGCAATCGCCTCCTCCTTCTTGCCGGCGGAGTCGAGCAGGAAGGCGAGGTTGGTGTGAGCGCGGGCATTGTCCGGATTCTGCTGGACAACTTTGGCCCACATGGCGTAAGGGTTGCTGTAGTCCTGATTGCGAACGACCGTCCGCACCGCCAGCGCCGCAGCGCAGCAGCCAGTGATGGCCAGGAACCACTTTCGCCGGGCCGCTCCATCCGCCAATTGCCGCGTCAACACCCTGTCGAGCGCGAGCAGAGCCAAAATGACGACGGCGGCGAGCGGCAGGTACATCCGGTGCTCAAACGCCAGGTCGGCAATCGGCATGAAGCTGGAGGTCGGCGCGAGGATGAGGAAGAAACTCAGACTGAGAAAGCCGAGCCTCGGCAGCTTCCACAGCGCCCACAGGGACAGCGCGAGCAGTGCCAAGACAATCGCCCCCGGCAGATAAATGGCCAACGGTGAAGTGGCCACCGGCCAGGCGTAGTCGAGGCAGAGCGAATCGGGCCAGAGGCTGAGCCGCAGATAGTGCAGGATGACGCCCCCTTGCGAGCGGAGGTATTCCCAGGGCGTCACCCCTTCATAGCCGAAGCCGGCGTTGGTTCCATCGTCGCCGAGCGTGCCGCGCATCGTCATCGCCAGCCAGGCCAGCGGCGGCAAGAACGCGAGGTAAAGCGGCCAGCGCTGCTTGAAAGCTCCGCACCAGGTTCCCGCCAGAAAGGACCGGTCATAGAGCAGCACTACCAGCGGGCAGACCGCGGCAACCTCCTTGGAGCCAATACTGCCGCAATAGGCGAGCCAGGCGACAACATACCACGACCACTGCGAGTTTCTTTCCGCGGCTGTTGCTCCGCGCAGCACGCCGTAAAGACAAAGCAGAAAGCCAAGACCCATCAGGGACTCGAACCGCTGGATAATGTACGTGACGCTCGAAGTTTGCAGCGGATGCACGGCCCAAAGCAGGGCGGCTGCGAAGGCCAGCCAGGTGGAATCGATGCCGCTTCGCGTCAGCGGCAATGACTTCCTGACCAACAAAAACAGCACCACGGCGGCCGCGGCGTGAATGGCGATGTTCACCGCGTGGTAGCCGAAGACTCCGTTCCCATGCACGGCGTAGTCGAGCTGCAACGAATAGTAACCGAGCGGACGGCGAGCGCTGGAGGGGGGCCAAAGAGTCCGAATGGCGGGGTTGTCCCGAATCCAGTAGACGTCGTCGAACATGTACGGCGTAGTCAGCCCGTTAGCAAAGACGCAGGCGACGATGACGACCAGAACAAGGCAAGCGTCGCGCAGCTTGAAGTTCGCGGTTCGGGCCTCCGGGTTCAAGGCGTCAGATGCCATCGCGCACACCTAACCCTGGACCTTGAACTGGGAACCGTGAACGCTGGCAGGGACTTCGCTGCGTTGCTTCGCCACGTCTGCATACGCCGGAGCCGCGTCACTGCGTGGCAATGGAATGGACGCCGGTGAAATTGCCGGCGTTTCCGCCACGAGCGGACCTTCACACAACGGTTCACGTGGCACACTCCGCAGGTCCTCTCCAATTGCCGAGAGGAGGATTTGAAAGCCCAGGATGATGAGCATGGCCGGAATGACTACCGTTCCTGTCGGCGCCGCGTCTCCCAAACGCGCGTAGGCCAGCCAGTTCCAGCCGCCGTAGCCGATGCCGACGGCGAGAAACAAGAAAGCGGCCACCAGATACAAGCTCTCCATCGAGAAGTCGTAGATGTAGTTCTTCAGCACCATCCGCCGGGCGAAGCTGTAAGCGAGTTTTGGCGGGAACTCCAGCAGCACACGACTGATCGAGAGGCTGGAGCGCTCGCCGGCGTAGCGGGCGGGCATCGGCACGTCCTTCACGACCGCCCCCAACAGATAGAGCCGCGACAGCATGGAGGTTTCGAAGAAATACGAGCGGTGGATTTTGTCGAGCGGCAAAGCGGCCAGGATTTCGGCTCGGATGGCGACGAACCCGTTGCACGGGTCAAAACAGTTCCAGTACCCGACCGCGGCTTTGGTGAGGAACGACAGAGCCATGTTCCCCGCTCGGCGGAGCGGCGGCATTTGGGAAAGGGCGCGGAAGTCGTGAAAGCGGTTCCCTTTGGCGTAGTCGGCTTCGCCGGCAATCAGCGGCCGCAGCAGAGCCGCCAAATGGTCCGGGTTCATCTGCCCGTCCCCATCGAGCTTGACCACAATCTGGGCTTCCAACTCCAGAGCCTTTCTGAAGCCCGTCACCATCGCGCCCCCCACTCCCTGATTCCGTTCATGCCGGATGAGCACGATGCGCGGGTCGAGTTTCGCCAGTTCCTCCACCACGTCGCCGGTCTTATCCCGTCCACAGTCTTCGACCACGATGATGTGCCGCAGCCAGGTCGGCAGCGAGCGGAGGACGCGGGCAATGTTGGCTTCTTCGTTGTAGGCGGGAATGACCGCGGCAATGCGGTAATCGCGCAGCGATAGCGGCGAGCGGGCGAGCGCCTGCGAATAGAGGTTGCTGGGGGAATCGAATGCCATCTGAAGCGGCCGCCAGAATAGTCTCGGGGAGACGAGAATTCGCCTCGCAGTTTTGAGACTAATTGCTGAACGTCTTGTTTCAATCCTGAAACAAGGTTCTCGGAGTCAAGCGGCCAATGCCCGCGGCTGCGGATGCAGATTGAAGCGAAAGAACGGATTTTGCGGGGCAAACCCTACATCCACTCCTTGATCGGCTCCCCTTCAATCAGCCGGACGGGCCGGCCGTCCTGGGCCTTGGCGATGAGGTCGATGGGGATGCCCAGCTTGGCGTAAACAGTCGCGGCGAGATGGCTGGAGTTGTATTCGTCCTTAGTGACGAAGCCTCCCTCATCGTCGGTTGCCCCCAAAACATGCCCGCCAGGAACTCCCGCGCCGGCCATGATGGCAAATCCGGTCGAAGCCCAGTGGTCACGCCCGCTGGCGGAATTAATTTTCGGCGTGCGGCCGAAATCGGTGAACCAGCAGACGAGCGTGCTCGCCAGCAGGCCCCGCTGCTCCAGGTCGATGAGGAGTTGCGGCAGAGCCTTATCGACGGGTGGAATGCGAGAGGTCTTCAAAGACTTGAAGTTGTCCGCATGCGTATCCCAACCGCCATCAGTGACCGTGACAAAGCGGACGCCCGCTTCGATCAGGCGGCGGGCTAGGAGGCAACTTTGACCGAACCTGTTGCGGCCATAACCTTCGCGGAGCTTGGCGTCTTCCTTTTCGATCTCGAAGGCCCCTTTCGTTTCCGGCGCGGTGATCATGTTGAGAGCCGTCTTGTAGTTCTCATCCAAGGCGGCGAAGGCGGCCGGCTGAGTATCGGCCTTCTTCTGCAGGTCGTCGATGACGGCCAGCATCTGCTTGCGGCGGTCGACGCGCTCCGAAGTGATGCCGCTGGGAGGCGTGATGTCCCGCACGGTGAACTTGTCCGCGTTGGGATCGCTGAGGATTTCGAACGGGTTGTTCGCCAGGCCGAGGATGCCCGAGCTGCCGCCGCCGAATCGTCGGTCAAGCGCGTTGCCCAGTTGAATGAACGGGGGCATCGCCGATTTGAAGCCCTTGTAATGACTGACCACTGAGCCGTACGTTGGATACGGAACGGCCGGATTGAAATTCCGCCCCGACATCACCCACTGGTCCGCCGTCCCGTGGCTGCCGTTCTGCGGATTCCAGCCCCGCAACAGGCCATAGCGTTTGATTTCCTTGGCGAACGTGGGGCAAATTTCCGTGAACTTGACGCCGGGGATGGCAGTATCGATGACGCCGAACTCTCCCTTCACGCTGACAGGGGCATTGGGCTTGGGATCGAAAGTGTCGTGATGGCTCGTCCCACCCTGCGTCCAAATCAGGATGCAATTCACATCTTTCGCGGCTCCTCCTGCCGCCATCGCGTTCTTCTTCGCCGCCAGCAGCATCGGCAGAGTCACTCCGACCCCGGCCAGCGAGCCAATCTGCAAAAAGCTGCGGCGGGAGAGCCCTTCGCAATCGCGGGAGAGGCCGGTGAGGAGATTGAGCATGGCGGATCTCGAAATAGGACAGGTGGGATATCGAGGCGGGGGATTGGCGTTGCGAAAGTAAAACGGAGGGAAGCCGTGGGGTAAGATGGGAAAAGGCGATTACGTCGCAACGTAACACTGGCACTTCGGAACGCATCAACACTCATTCATCTTAAACCCTTCTCAGCGGTGAATGCAACCTTGGTTTGAATCGTCGTGCTCAACGCAACTCATGTTCGTGAAGCACCTCCAGCTAACTACTGGAATCCTGCGAACCGCAGACCCCATGAAGCGATGATCGTAAATCCAGACGGATGGACAGCGCGCTGTCCTACTAGCCGGCCCATTGCCGTTCAATCACAATATCAAGCCCCTCGTAAACTTCTTCCTTTTGGCCCCAACCGCATGAGCACGACTCCCACCCAGGCTGCCAGCTCCCTTGAATTCAGTTGCACGAGTTGCCAGCGGACGCTCAAGGTCGCCGCCAGTGCCGCCGGTAAGCGGGCGGCGTGCCCGCAGTGCGGAGCGATTGTCCAAGTCCCCGCGGCTAGTGCGCCAGCGCCTGCGCCGGCGGCTTCTGCAGCGCCGTTGCCGTCGCTGGGGCCATCGCTCTCGGCGGGGCCGCCGATGAATTCGGTCGGTACTGGGATTCAGTTTGCGGGGGCGTCGGCCCCGCTCGCGCCGCCACTGCCGCCGAATTTCGCCCAACCGCAACCGCAGCCATTTTCCCAGCCGCAGTCGTACGCTCCCCAGCCGCAGACCTTTGCTCCGCAGCCAGGCTATTCGCCCGCTCCGCAAGCGCCCCAATATGCTCCGCAGCAGCCCCAGCAGCCGGTTCAGCCTCAAGCTCCCGCTCCGCAAAAATACCAAGGGCGCGATACACCGACCAAGCAGCTCTTTGATCGCCTGACCAAGGAAATTGCAAAAATCTACGTCGGCCAGGACGAGCTGGTGCTGGGGACGCTGGTCGCTATGTTCTCCAGCGGCCACGTCCTCATCGAGAGCGTCCCCGGCCTGGGCAAAACACTCTTCGTACGCACGCTCGGCAAAGTGCTCGGCTGCCAGTTCGGGCGGATCCAGTTCACTGCGGACCTGATGCCATCGGACGTGACCGGCGCGCCGGTTCTGGACATGAAGACGCAGGAGTTCCGCTTTCGCCCCGGTCCGATTTTTACGCAGCTCTTGCTGGCGGATGAAATCAACCGCGCTCCGGCCAAGACCCACGCCGCGTTGCTCGAAGTCATGCAGGAATATCGCGTGACGGTGGACGGCAAGAGCCACGTCATCGACCGGCCATTCCTGGTCCTGGCGACTCAGAACCCGATTGAATCCGAAGGGACCTACAACCTCCCCGAAGCCCAGCTTGACCGCTTCATGTTCAAGCTCGTCGCCAGCTATCCGCGGGAGCAGGAGGAATCGACCATCCTAAGGCTCCATTCCCAGCAGATCGACGTGGATAAGCGGCTGGATAACGAGCTGGAAACCATTTGTAACCCCGCTCAAATCATGCAGGTGATTCGCGACAACGCCCAGATTCGGGTCGATGAAAAGCTGGTCGATTACATCAACAAAATTGTCCGCCTCACCCGCGGCTGGCCGCAGTTTCACATGGGGGCTTCGCCGCGGGCTGGCATTGCCCTGATGCAGGCGGCCCGCACACTGGCGGCATTCCAGGGGCGCGACTATGCCGTCCCCGACGACGTCGCTCAGATTGTGTTACCCGCCCTGCGGCATCGCGTGATGCTGACGGCCGAAGCCGAGGTGGAAGGCCAGAAGACCGATGATTTGCTCACCGAGCTGGTCCGCTCGGTGGAGGTGCCCCGGATTTGACCGACTGGATCCTCAGCACGCTGCAGGAGCATGGGCCGTTCCTTTTTCGCATCGCGGGGCTGCTCATTGTCTTGATGCTTGCGCCGCTGCTGGCCTTGGCATGGTGGAAGCAGATTTTTCCGCACACCCCCGTCGTCATCGCCGTCGCTTTACCAGCGGTTCTGTCACTCGGCCTGCTCATTGACCAGCGGCTTTTGCCGTTCATTGTGGTGGCGGATGTCATCATCCCCCTCATCGCTTTGGTGGATATCTTCACGCTCGCCGGGAAAAAGTCGTTCTCGGTGGAGCGCGAGGCGATGCGGGTCGCCAGCATCCAGATGAACCACAAAGTCACGCTGCATATCAGCAATCTTCGCCGCATTCGCCGCACCGCCTGGGTGCGGGACGACATTCCCCAGGAATTTACCGTCGAGCCCAAGCAGTTCGTCCTCCGTCTCGGCCCTCGCAGCCGCACCACCGTCCACTACGATCTCAAAGCCAGCCGCCGCGGCAAGTTTTCGCTCCCCAAGGTGCACGTGCGGGTCCGCAGCTTCCTCGGCTTTTGGCAGCGATATCTGGAATACCCGGTGGAAAACGCGATTCATGTCTATCCCGACATGAAGCAATTGTCAGAATTCGCCATTCTGGCCCGCACCAACCGGCTCAGCCTGATGGGGGTCCGCCGTACGCGAAAGGTCGGCACCGAAAACGAGTTCGAGCGGCTGCGGGACTACACCCTCGACGACAACTACAAATACATGGATTGGCGAGCCACCGCCCGCCGCAGCAAGCTGACCGTCAAGGATTTTCAAACCAGCCACAGCCAGCGGCTCATTTTTCTGCTGGATTGCGGCCGGCTGATGACCAACGAATCCAACGGCCTCTCCCTGCTCGACCATTCGCTCAACGCCGCCCTGATGCTCAGCTACGTCGCCTTGCGGCAGGGGGACAGCGTCGGCATGGTCTGCTTCGCCGACCGGATTCTGTCGTATGTCCCTCCCAAGGGCGGCATGACGCAGATGAACCAGCTCCTGCACGCCTCGTTCGACCGCTTTCCCAACCTGGTCGAAAGCCGCTACGACGACGCCTTCCTGCACCTGGCTTCGCATTGCAAAAAACGCTCGCTGGTCGTGCTCATCACCAACATCATCGACGAAGTCAACAGCCACCAGGTGCAAAGCTACCTCGGCACGCTGGTCGGCAAGCACCTTCCCCTCGGCGTCCTGCTCCGCGACCACCAACTCTTCTCCGCGGCGGACGCCCCTAACACCGGCGACCCCGCTCTCTTCCGCTCTGCCGCCGCCGCCGAAATCCTCTCCTGGCGGCATCAGGTACTGCGAGATTTAGAGCACAAAGGCGTACTCGCCTTGGACGTCTTCCCCGAAGACATGACCGCGCCGCTGGTGAATTCCTACTTGCAGATCAAAGCGCGGCACTTGCTGTAAAGGCGGCCAACTTTCATTCCGCAAACGTCAGCGAGTGCTGCACTTCGTACGTGCGGCTGGGACATTCCCCTTTGCCGACGTTGTTGAGGGCGATTTGATAAAGCTCTTGCCCGAAGGGAGTGGGATACTTGCCGGTGATGCAGGCCTGGCAGAGTTGGCTGGGCTCTTTTTTGATGGCGCGGGCGATGGATTCGACGGGGAGGTAACGGAGGGAGTTCGCGCCGAGAATGTCGGCCATTTCGGCCTGCACTTCGTCGGTCAGGCCGCGGCCGCGCATGATGCGGGGGGCGAACAACTCGTCCACGGTGGACATGTCGATGCCGTAAAAGCACGGCGCGACAATCGGCGGGCAAGCGACGCGGACATGAATTTCCTTGGCTCCTCCCGCGTCCCGAATGCGTTTGAGCAAGACCCGCATCGTGGTGGAGCGGACGATGGAATCCTCAACGAGGAATACCCGTTTCCCTTCCAGCACCTCCCGCAGCGGCGTGTATTTGGTCTCGGCCTTCTTACTGCGGCCGGCTCCCCCTTCGATGAAGGTGCGGCCGCTGTAGCGGTTGCGGATCAGCCCTTCTCGCGAGGGAATTCCCAGCTTGTGGGCCATCGCGTCGGCAGCGGCTTTGCTGGTGTCGGGAACGGGAACGACGATGGTGTCTTCATCGATCGGCACGCGGCCGGATTCCACTTCCAGCCGGGCCAGCTCCTCGCCGAGGGCCGTGCGGGAGAGATAGACACTGCGGCCATCGAGCGTGCTGGCGACATTGGCGAAGTAGATCCATTCGAAAAAGCAGTGCGAGCTGCCGGTCGATTCCGCGAACGGCTCAATCTCCATCTTCCCCTGCGTGATGGTGATGGCGTACCCCGGCTGCAGCGACTTGATGCTCTCCGGCCGAAAGCCCAGATTGAGCAGCGCCACGCTCTCGCTGGCGGCGGCAAAGAGCGTCCCTTCCTTGGCCCAGCAGAGGGGCTTGATCCCCAGCGGGTCACGGGCCAGCAGCAAATCTCCCTGAGCGTTGAGCATCACCAGGCTATACGCCCCGTCGAATTTTTTGCTGATATTCCGCATCATCTCCACCAGCCGCGGCCGGCGGTCGCCGGAAAGCTCGCGGCTGATTTCGTGCAGAATCATCTCCGTGTCGTTGTCGCGGGCCAGGTGATAATCGCAGTCGGCCAGCAGCTTGGCCTTGAGATCCTGATAGTTCGCGAGTTGCCCATTGAAGCCGAACGCAAACCACTTCCGCTTCTCAATGTGCGTGCGTTCAAAGGGCTGGGCGTAATTGCGGTCGTCCTCGCCGCAGGTGGCATAGCGAACATGCCCGATGGCGGCCCGCCCGGCATATTGCTTCATCAGGCTCTCGGCCTTGCCCTTATGCGACAGGCGAAACACCTCCGACACGGAACCAATATCCTTGTGTGTCTCCAGGAGTTGGTCCCGACCGGGATTGTACGACGTCATTCCCGCCGCCAATTGCCCCCGATTCTGAATATCCAGCAGCATGCGGGGCAACAGACGCGAAACCTCATCCGGCCCTCCCTCGGGGGCCAGCGGGTGCGAGTCTCCAGGAAGATGGCAAACCGCGGCAATGCCGCATTCGTGAAAGAGATCGCTCATAGGCGCGGAGAGAGCCTTTCGGCGCGAAGGAAGGGCCAGTCGCGAAAACAAACGGCAGCGAACCAAGAGCAGCATCCAGCTTCGTTCATTCTAAGGGTGATACCCAATTGCCTCAAGGCACCGCGGGAGTTCCACACCGCGGGAGTCCCGCCTTCAGGAGGCACTTTGGAACGAACCTTTTCCAGCTGCTCCCATTCCTATCTTCAACGGCAACAGGGCGTTACGTGCCCGCGCATCCTGGTTTCCGCCCTTGCCCGTTTTTTTGGCGTAAACTAAACTTTCACCTTCCATCTTCCCCTGTAGCGCAGTTGGTAGAGCAGCGGACTGTTAATCCGCGTGTCCCAGGTTCGAGCCCTGGCGGGGGAGCTTTTTGACCGAGTACTCGAACCAATCGAGAATCGGTTAACACGGCGGGGTCGCCTCCTTTAGGGAGTCCGGCCCCGTTACTCGTTTCGGGGCAAGGGTTTTGATCGTCCGGGCCGCCATTTGGCTCATCCTGACCCCAGTCGAACCCCCGATCTGGGCGTACCTCCGGAAAGAGCCGCAACGCATAGGTGCCGGTTTTCCCTTTTTCGTCGGTGGCGTGTAATTCCACGACATCCACGTAATGGCGCAAGAGGAGTGCCTGCTCCTCAGCTGTGGCGGCATCGAGAAGCTCGCCAACGTCGTCCCACGTCTGGATGAACGCCTTGGCATCACGGCTGATTCTGGTCATTGGCTCCTGGCGCTTGGCGATCTCGGCAAGCCCCTGCCGGATGCCGAGTTCCTCCTCCTCCAAACGCTTGAGTTCCGATTGCACGCTCGGGAGCCCGTTCACCCCCAAACTCTTCAAAACCTCCAACAGGCGGCCAATATCAGCCTTGGTGTTCTGCTGCTGGTGGCGGAGCAAGTCCTCATCGGCCTTCAATCGCGTGGACTCGGCATCCAGGCACTCAATGGCCCGTTCGACGATCTTCTCGCGTGCCTCGATCGCGTTTCCCAGTTCCCGAATGCGGCCAATGACCGCTTGCTCCAGGGCCTCGGCTGGAATCCGTGGAGCGCTGCAGGAGTACTTCCCACCCTCATGGCTCTGCCGGGTGCAGACGTAATAGGAATGTGTGCTAGTGCGGCCGTGGGCCTTTGCTCCCGTCATGTGAGCTCCGCAGGAGCAGCGCAGAAGGCCGGATAACAGGTAGATGCGGCTGGCGAGAGTCTTCTTAACTCGCAGGTTCATACGGCGCTTCAGCGTTTGGGCAAGCTGGACCTGCACGCGCTCAAATTGCTGGACCGAAATAATCGGCGGGTGATTGCCGTCGTAGACGGCGTTGCCCCAGCGGATCTTTCCGATGTAAACGGGATTGCTCAGGATGCCAGTGACTTTTTGTTTGGCAAACAAATTGCCGCCTCGTTGCTTGCCGGATCGGGTTTCGTATCTCGGATAGCGAATCCCCTGGTCGCTAAGCATGCGCGTGACGGCTCCGGACGATCCAAATTCCTCGAACTTGTCGAAAATCCGTCGGACCAAGGCGGCGGCATCTTCATCCAATTCGAGTTGCCCAGGTTCACGTGGCTTGGAGCGGTAGCCAAGAATGTGCCCGCCATTCCAGAGCCCGCGGTCTGCTCGGTCGCGCATGATGGAATAGGTTCGCTCAGCGGTCATACGGCGCTCAAGCTGGGCAAAGACCATGATCAACTGAACCATAGCCTCGCCGGTGGGCATGGACGTGTCGAACTTCTCGCGAAGCGAAATGACATCGACCTCGTGTTCTTCAAAGAGTGACCAGAGGTCGACGAAATCCTTCAGACTCCGCGTGATGCGGTCTAGCTTGAAGCAGATCACGATGTCGATGTTGCCAGCGGCGATTTCGCGTTTGAGCCGCTGAAGTTGCGGCCGATTCTGGTCTTTGGCCGACTTGCCGGCATCAATGAAGAACTCAAGCGACGCGACGTTCCAATTCTCGCGGCGCGTGCGAAATTCGACCTCCTGCTCGATTTCGTGTTGCTGGGCCACGAGGCTGTCGCCCTCGCTAACCTGGCGTTGTGACGAGACGCGGACGTAGCCGGCAATTCTCAGTGGCCGGTCGTATTTCTTCTTTCGCATTGATCACCTCGCTTACGGTGATTCTACGGAGGGCATCGTTTAAAGTGGATCGGTCGATTCGGAGTTTTTCGCAGACGGACCATTGGCCAAGCGCGCCAATATGGAAGCAATTAGCGTCTCACGCTGCTCGTTTCGGAGCGTGGGGTCCATCTGACCCAGTGGGTGGTGATCGTTTGCCTCAACGTCTGTGCGGAGTCGCAGGATTACCAATGCTGGCGCACGCAACCGCCGCCGCTTGGATTTTGCGGCGTTTAGCGCGGTAGTTTTGCGAGGTTGTTTGGCCATGCCAGCTACAGGGGAATTCAGTTGAGATGGCGGTTGAGCCAAAAGAACGCTTCCCCCAGCGCTAGACTGGCCAGCGGGAGGTCGTCGCGGCAGAGGCGCGAGGATTCTTTCCATTGGTCTCCGTCACGAAACAGACGCACGAGGGACACCGAATGTCGGATTCCGTCGCGAGTGCGTCTTCGCCAAATCCGCACCTTGATAAGCCCGTGCCGGATTTCATGTATGGGTCGCGTCGCCATCACTAGAGCCTTTCATCTGTCTTGAGGCGGGGGGGCGCCACACTCGCATGTGTCGTTGTCGACAGTGCTTGCTGTCTGATTCCAGAATTGGTCTAAGTCATCGGCCAGCCTTTTCAAAGAACCTCGCTCAACGGCTGTTAGGCAACCGTCGTCTGCAAGCACAGCAGCGAGGACTTGGGCCAGCTTGACTAAGTGAATCACGTCAGACGGTCGAAACAATTGTGAGATGCGTTTGCCGCGCCTATCCATTCGAAACAAGTTGAATCGATAGCGCCAGCCTGCGAACTGGTCACCATCTTTCCAAATCATGGAAGCAAGCTGGCCTGCACCCACCACTCCCATGGGTTTCGGCGTCGACATATCTGGGAAGGTCACTTTTTGTATGCTCCAGAGAAGATCTGAGTGATAAAAGGGAAGTGGAGAGCTGTTGCCCTCTCCACTTCGCCCGAGACCTACTCCGGCATGTCCCATCTTGCAAAGGCTTTGTTCAACCAGTTGTCGAGAAAATGCCACGTCGTAGCGATGTGAGTCTCGTCCCAACGTCCAGTTGTTTCAATCGTCTTTGCAAGTACACGTTGCGCTTCAGGGAGGTGGTAGTTGCGGGCTCGCAGTAGTGCGAGCCAGAACTCGTTATTGGTCTCAGGTATTTTGATTGTTGAAGGGTCGTAAAGGTCCTTCATGTTCATGTTGCCTCTTCTTGCTTTGGTAGCTGCCGATGAGCGGATCATTCCGCTGGGGGCGGCAGCCGCCGTTCATGCCCCCTGGTGATGGCTTTGAACCATCACAAGAAGAAATGAAGAAAAGGGCCGGCTGGCGAACCAGCCGGACTTAAAAACCGAGGATCAACCTCGCGTAGAACCGGTAAACACCTAGTGAGCGTTCGTCACGTCCACCAGCTCGACTAAGGTACGATCCGCATCGAATCGTGTAGCGATGCGAAGCTTCGTACCGTCCGTTGCCTCATGCGTCGTCTCCAGCAGAATCTGAGGACGCATGGTTTTGAGGTCGGACATGTAGTGGAGTGTTGGGCTAGGATGACCAAAGTGCTGAGCCAGAGCATCGCAGATCTCGTGCATCGACAATGCCTCTTTCGCACGCTGATCTACCCTTGTCGGAACGAGCCCGGCTAGGTCAAGCAGTTGTGCTTTTGGATTCGCCATGATATTGCCTCTCTTTAAGTGGGCCGACCGGGTTGCATCCGGTCGGCGATTTGTAATCCGTTACTCGTCAGCCTCGTTCTTGAATGCCTGTGGGTTCGATTTCGCCCACAGGTAAGCTTGAACGAGGTTCCACACTGCCATCGGGATGTCATTGGCACGCAGGTCGACTGTGAATCGTTCCTGTTTACCATTGATGTAATAGCGACCCACCCGATAGTTCGGCCATGTGCGACCGTCAGCGGCCTCGCGGCGAGTTACTCTGACGACCACTTCATCCCCTTCGTGGCGAAACTCCTTAACTACCGATTCTTCTTTTTCCATAAGTGTTCCATTGTTGGGTGATGTCCCGGATGTTCTTCCGAATCCCTCCAGGACGGTTTATTTAGCGACAGCCTTCCTGGCCGGCGCGCCTAGTGCAGGTGTGCCGCAAGGGCTCACCTGGAACCTGTTGGTCCCACGCCCTGGCAAATGCCAAGGCCAGAACCGCGAAACCAAAAAGCAAGAAGAGAAATGCATTGCGCATTGCACGCAGTGCTCTAGCTCGCTCCCAGTCGCGTTCTCGCTGCGGGTCCCACTCAGCGTCGAGATTTCGTTGCATGATTCGCATGTTGTTTTTCCTCCCGTTCGTTGTTAACAAATGACTCCGCTTGCACTGACCAACGACTTGACTAAATCGTTCGTAAGCGCAGGAGTGCATTGCCGTCAGGGAGCTAGCGATCATGTGGGAAACCTCGAACGGACGTTTGCCCGATGTTTTTCCGTGCTCCCGGGCCAGGAGCGATGAAACCCACTTTGGTGGGAATTCAGAGTGTGTTGGTGGTGACCCCCTTTCGCGGGATGGATGAAATGAACGAGAGCAGTTCCGGAATCGCGACGACTCGAACAGAGATGCGGCGCGCATCTGCATGCAACGCAAATCCGTCAGTGAGCCGTTGAGCCTTTTGTATAAACGTGGTCAACACGGTGATCTCAAAGCGGCCTGCTTGCGCGAGCTTGCGAAAGCCTGCTTGATTGCAGTGGCTGGAGATGTCTTCGCGGACCGATTGGATGACGCGATCCCAGCGACCGGTGTGTCCGGCATCCACGCGGATTAGTCCCAACGAACCCGCGCCATGCGGGTCAAAGTAGTAGCCAGCGGGAAGGCCTGGCCTCTGAAGATTCGGAAAGTGCTGCCCGAGCTCGGCACCGGTTAGCAAATGACGTGGTCTGTCGCCAAGGCAGCAAAACTGCAAGACCGCGTAGGCCTTGATCTTGGCCGGCTCAGAGAGTGGGCCGCTGTAATTCTCTGGAACACCACAACGGCGCGCTCCAAGTGCGGTAAGGTGCCAGTAGCGTTGACGCTGAACGAGCGGTGCGGCAGCTACCAGAGATCGGTCTGTTAGCGAGTTGAGTAGTGTTTCCATTTCGCGAGGCTTGGCAGTGGAAAACTGCCGCAGTCGCGAGAGGACGGCCGGCATGGTCAGTCGATAGCGCGCAACGTGACTTAGCGTGGAATCGACCAGTTCGCCGGACAGAGCTGATTTCGTTCCGATCGTCATGGAGTCACCACAGTTCGTAGGGGAGGTCGTGTTCGACACAGTGCTCGTGAAAACTCTCGACTTGCGCGGGGCTGTAGCTCCCCGACGACTCGACCACAAAAAGCACCTTGCCGCTCGGGTCGCGCAGAAACGCGTCTGGGTCTTTGATTCGGTAGCCCGCCTTGGGCAGCATGTGCTCGCCGATCCAAAGCTCGGCTACTGCTGCTCGTCGCAAGCGGAGTTGCAAATAGGCTGCGGCCAAAAGCAAGTCGTGATCTCGATGCTCCAGCTTGGGCAGTCCGCAGGCCGTGCTTCCCATGAGGTTTGCCGCGAGCGCTCCAGCGGTGCAAACCAGCGTCGGGGTCGCCGCGAATCGCCAGCGCCTCCGTGCTTTGCGCGCGATGGCAATCGGATCCGGTTCGGGTCCGTTGGGTTGCCAGGCAAACAGCGGACTAGTCGGATTCAGAACGTGGGCATTGATAATGTGCAACTCAATCAGACCGGCATTCGCCAGTCGGTTGAGGCGGTGACCAAAGGACCGCTGACCGCATTCAGGAACTTCCCAGAGCGCTTTCAACTGCGACACAGCGAGCAACCGCACTCGGCCGGTTAATGTCGTGATCAGGTCCAAGTCGCGCGATGATAGGGTCAGGCTCATTTGTCTTTTCCCTTTCGCCGGCGACGGGGTGGTTGTTCGATGTCGCCGCGCAGGGCGTCGAACAACGAGTTGAGATCCTGCTCACCTGCCTTGGTCAGTGGCGGATTGTCCTTGCCGCCGATCACCTCTTCCGACCACGAAAAGCCGGGTTGTGTACCAGGGGCGTTCATCGCCGTTGGCGGCGCACTTGGCATGTGAGCACAGGGCAGAAAAGCGCCTTCGGCGGTCGGCCAAGGCATCGCCTTGCGCCGCTGGTATTCTTCTTTGCTGATGTGGTATTGCGATTGGATGATCACCGGCATGCCGCCGAACTGGGCGTAGCCTGCACCTCGGCTGACTTTCAGAATGCTCTGAAACGGGTGGTCGTTCATGAGCAGGATGTCATTGATCGTCAGTCGCGGCGCGATATGCTCCAACGCGCTACAGCTGCTCGACGATTTGCCTTCGCTGTTGACGCTCTCCGAAGACGAAAGGAGCGTTTCGACTGTGAGCCCGCTGGATTCAATCAGGCGCTTTTGGTCGTCGGCGGATGACACCGAGAACCACTGCCGTAAACGGCAGTTGGCCTCGATTGCGGGAACTAGATCAACGTTGCCCTTACGCAGATCCTGCATCGACTGGTTGGCGATGAGGACGCCAACTCCCATGCTGCGGGCGAGTTGCAGCATGTATTCGAGATTGTTGGCCACCATACGCTGAAACTCGTCGATCACCAGAAACACAGGGCAGCGCCGTTCGGTCTGCGTCGATGCGGCCAGAAGCATGTAGGTGAAGAGCCTGCCGATTTCTGGCGCGCCGCTCGGCGACAGTGTCGCAGGTAAGTGGCAATAAAGCAGTTGCGGCTCGCGAAAGAGGTCCGTCAGGTTGATCGCTTGTTCCACTACTGGTGCGCTGCGGCCTGAAGACTCTGTGACGTTCAGTGCTTCGCAGGCTGCCAAGCGCTTAATGACCTCTTGGACGTGGACCCCGGCCTTGCGAATCTCGGGATGCAAGTCCTTTTTCTTGGCAACCGTCATCACGGTTCCGATGCATTCGGCCAGATCGACAAACGTCGTGACGTTGGGATAGGTCTTGAGGGTTTGAAAGAGAATCGCCGCATTGGCAGAGCTGAAATAGCCCGCACCGTAGTCGGTGCCGTAGGTTAGACCGTTTGCGGCACAGAGGATGTCGGTCTGGGTGAGCAGATCGAAATTGCGCCAAAACGGCTGCTTCATCGGGTTAAAGGCAAACGTGCTGTGGGTGCGCTGGTTGGAAAAGAACTTCAGTGGCAATGGGCGCCCGGTGCGCCTTCCAACAGCGTCTGCTGCGGCTTGCAGAGACGCGAGCAGTTCCAGGCTGTCCGCCTTGAGGTCGAGGACGACGATGCTGCAGTCGGCGAAGCTCGCAAGCTGCTCGATTGTCGGGCAAAGACACAGTGAAGTCTTGCCGCCGCCGCTGTCGCCCAGCGCATGGCCGTGCTCCAGATACACTTCGCGAGGCATCAGCACGGGGCTTCCATCGGCCACGACGCAGCCAAGTAACAGACTGTTTCGCTCGGTCCGGTCGGGCGAACTACGCAAGTCGGCTTCAACTTGCTGGTCGGTGCCACCTTGCGACTGGGCTGCATCGCGTTCTGCAGCTGCGTCAAGAAGCACCGGCATGGCGGCCGATGTGAGGATCGCCAGCATGATGACGCTTGGGCCGCCGACGATGTACAGGCCGCCGGCGATCATCGCGAGCAGAACGATGCCAAGGCTCGGTGTCTCGACGGAGCGTTCCGGAACCGTTTGTTTTACAAATGCGAGTGTCGTGGAGATTAACGGAAAATTGGCGTCATAGTTGAGTGCCAGGGAAGTGACGATGCAGCCGACGACGAGCAGCATGAGCCGCTGCCTGGTTAAGGCGATTGGTGGCTGGGCAAGTCCTGGAAGCCTGCGTGGTTCATAGGTGAACCACGAGAACAGGGCCTGGCAGGCGAGTCGATAGCGGTTGGTCCGCAGCTTTTGCGGAGGAGGCATCGAAATCGCCGCCAGCGGGAGGACGATCATTGCGATGCGACACACTGGCGACTGAGTCGCCAGAAACCCAGCAATCACAATCGCCAGAATCACGGCCCAGAACAGCAGTTGATGGCGGCATCGGCTGCGAACAAGGTTCGCGATGTCTCGGGACATCGGAGACGCGGTTGCCAGCTCGACCCAGTGCTGTCCAAAGACATACAGCAGCAGGCCTGCAAAGCCCGACAACAATCCAATTTGCACAAGCGGCGGTGTGCTTGAGCTGAAGCAGGCCACGACCAATGCCGCCGCGCAGAGTGGATGGCAAAGCGGTTTGGTGCTGCGTTTCCAGGCTGCGAGGGCAGCGGCGCCGACAAGCGTCGGCCAACAAAAGATCGCGTCAAATGGTTCAAACCAAGGAATTCCGCCGGGCCGGTAGATGGCCAGCGTCAGAAAGGTTGTCACGGCCATAATGAGGATGGCGATACAAGCTTCGCCTAAAATCCGTGAGTCAGCCGCAATCGGAGACAAGAGCCGAATGGTCGGCCACGTCAGTGGGAGGCGACTCTCTTGAACCGGATTCTCGGAGGACTGGTAGTAAGTGTCACGCATCGTGAGTTCTCGCTGTGAGGGATAGGAGGTCAGAAACGATCGAAAAATGGATCGGTAACTCCGCTGGCCAGTCATGTCGATCAATGGCCTGGCGAAGAGCGCGTGCCTTATCAGCAGTGGCCGTGACGACGACCAAACGAAACTTCCCGCTTCGCACGAAGGGCAGGAACTCTGCATGCCGGCGGCGAGCATTGATGTCGGCGATGCACTTGCGTGCGACGTGATCCGGCGGACCGCCGAGATCGATCCTCAATAGCTCAAGAGTTGCCTGCGATTCGTCGAGGCAGTGGATTGCCGTCGCAAGTGCCTGTGATAACCACGGGCAATGCACGAGGACTTCGCGTTGAAACAGCCGCTTGCGGAGCTGCTTGCCGTGGGTCGCGTAAACCAGAGTTGCGAATTCCGTAGGCAGCGATTGCGGCCCCAAAGGTAGCGTGCGGTGCGTTGCAATTCCGAGTGCCTGCGCCCCCGCAATGCCCAGCACGTAGTAGCGGCCCGGATGAACCAGCGGGTAGCCCTGCAAGTATTGGGAGCCGATGAGCCTCGCCACGATCTTCCGGACGGCACCCGCGGAACAGCCGCGAAGGTGAGTTCGGCGCAGCGCTGGAACGGTAGTCAGTCGATACCGCGCGACGTGCTCGATGATGTCTCGATCACGTGGCGTTAGTGATCCGCCAGTTCGTTCGGTCTTGGTCATTCGACTTACCACAGTTGATAGGGAAGGTTGCGCTGAGCACAGTCTTCGTGAAATGCCTTCACGCGATCCGAGTCGTAGCCGCCGCCGAACTCGATGACGCAGGCAACTTGCTGCTGTGCATCGACGATAAACGCGTCGGGAAGCTTTTCACCGACGCGGGTATGAGCGAGCAAGTCTTCGCCACGCCACGCGGCGGCCCATTTCGGGGCCGCCTGTCGAAGCCGCAGCCAAACCGCAGCGACTCCCAGGTCATGGGTGGCTTGAAGGGGATTCTTCAATGCACCGCGGCACGAAACCCCGTAGAGTTGCGCCGCTTTCTCGGTTGCGATCCAGACCGTGCAGGGTCGCACGGGTCGTTTGCGCCAGCGACTTTGGCAGCGATAGGCAACCTGACCAAAGTTTGGGTCGGAGTCGCCCGGCCGCCAGCTCGCCAGGGGCGACTCCAGGACCGGAACCGAGCGGGCCTGGACCGTGAGTCTGGTGACATAGTTGCCTTCTGCCAGGCGTTTCAGGCGGCGCTTGGCGTTTGGCAAAGCGCCTTCCCAAAAATCGTCTGCTACCTGACGTTGGCTAAACAGGCGGACTTTCTGGACCAGCGCCTGCAACAAGTCGGCATCGCGACTGGTGATGTTCAGCGCCTCGTTCACGACTGGGCCTCCGGTAAGGGCATCGTCGGATCAGTGACCTCAGTCGGCCGGCGCTTCTTGGCCGGCTTGGCATCGAAATTCGGCAACCCTCGCAGGTCGCCGTGGAGATTGCCTGTTTCTGGCAACACGACAGGTCGCCCGATGTCTGTCGTTTGCTGAATGACTTCCAAGGCCTCGGCGGCCAGGTTCGTCGATGTCAGCCGGAGGGCCCGATTGCGCAGGGTCCGCGCGATCTCCTCTTTCCCGTCCGCTTCATAGGCTCGGGCCAGATCTTCCAGCTGGCTTTGCTGCTCGGCTTGAGCGGCAGCATGGAGCCCTTCTACTCTTGAACTGAGTAAGCCCGCCATCAGGGCTGCGAATCGTTCCGCGAGTCGGTCGAGGAAGGTTGATACGACCTTGTTCATTGCCGTCATCCTTAGGAAAATTGGTTTTGTTCCAAAGCCTGACTGACCGAAGTCAGCGAACACGTTTATTCCTACCTAAGGGGTGGCAGCATTCGCCTGACACGGGCGTCGCATTCCTGGAGCAAGTTCTTGTGGCCGAATCGAGAGACCTGACTGAGCAGCAGATGGTGTTTTTGGATCCGGCCTTACTCGATCGGGGCCGGATTCAGGCGGGGCTGTCGTTGGGAGAACTGGCGGATAAGGCGCAGATTGACTACCGCACGGTGCGAGCTGTCTATCGCCACGGCGGGCTTCTCCCTTCCAAGGCCAAGGATTTGGCGGATACGCTTGGCTGCGATGTGCTTGAGCTACTGGCGCCTTGGGATCCGCGCTATGAGATTCCCAAAGGGGCAAGCCCGTGGCTGGGGGAGTCGGAGTGGGAGCGGGTCGCCCATCGGGAGCAGGGCCGCCAGGCCGCCAAAGGGCTCTATTACATCGTCTGCCAAATGCGGCATCGTCATACGCCGTCGCGCCGCGGCAGAGGCAAGTTCTACGTGCTCAGTTGGCTTCGCGGGGATCTGAAGGCCGAATTGAAGCACAAACTCTCGCGTCACGCCGAAGTTTGCGCCCTTGTCAAGCAGCATCCGCACGTCGCAACAAACTTGAGCTCCTCACCCACGGCGACGGATGATGGTTGGTGGGTTGTGGATGACTGGGTCGGGGAGCTGTCGCTGGCCGATAAGCTCGAAGAGCAAGCCTGGCCGCGCGAGCGTCTGCCCCGCCTGTTGTACGAAGTTGCGCTCGGATTGTCGGCGCTTCACGCTGCCGGAGTAGTATTTCGAGAGCTTGCTCCGTCGCGCGTGCTCATTGACGACAAAGATGGCCGAGCGGTGCTTACAGATTTTGAGCTTGCGAAATTACTTGGTGGTGTTCCCTCGGTACCACCCGACTGGCCAGAGGATCCGTTTCGGGCACCAGAAGTGGATGACGGCCTTACCACCGTCGCTGCTGACATCTACAGCTTTGGCCGTCTGGCCGCAGCGGCTATCGCCGGGACCGTTCCCGACAGGTGTCAGGAAGAGGCTGTTTTTTCGCAGATCGAGATGCCCAAACGGCTGGCCAAGCTGTTCAAAGAGTCAGTTGTTGAGGGCGGTTCAAAACGGCGGCGGCGGGAGATAGTCGGGGCGGTTCAAAATGGCGGCGCACATTGGTGCCTGACTGAGAAGTGGGAAGATGGGGGCGTCAGCCCCTATTTTGCCCAGCTTTACAGGGAGGCCCAGGA